>SXGQ01024435.1_pt1 | contig 16852 bp, 16 predicted proteins | sample 3178371 | NCBI WGS metagenome assembly SXGQ01 (sample SAMN11356859, study PRJNA531348) | freshwater metagenome | isolation source: freshwater sample F1-20 | place: China: Fuxian Lake, Yuxi | collected 2017-12-25
GAAGCATTTCCCAAATTGCACGGTCAGTGCGGTCCAGCACATCAACCCGCAGTTTTTGGTAGGCCTGGGCCAATTGATCGGCAGTGCCCACTGCCCTATCCACGCTGGGGGGCAAGGCTGTTTGGCTGGTGCTGGCCTTGGCTTGGCCAAATTTGGGTCGAAACACGTTGCTCACAGCAGGTGCGGCGCCTGTGGGGTTCATCACAGCTGCGAATTCATCCGTTGCAGAAAGTTTGGAAGCGTAAGTTGTAGTCATCAGAAAACTCCTAGTTCATGGTTTAGTGAACACCGCAAGAGGCTCTTGCAGCGATTGCAGCAACGTTTTGTTGTTTGTTGCAGCAATGGAGCGGATTTAAAGGCCTATGCAACCCTATTGCGCTTATATAAAATGGCAACGTTAGTATTTCGTATAAGGTTTTTCCGATCCTCGATGACCACTAAACACCAGAACATGAGCGAAAAAACTCGCTTAAAACATGGCCGCAGCAATGACGAGCATGAGTATTTCTATCGTTTTTTGCTGATAAGCCCCAGCTATCAATTGGCTCACAAAGTCGCAACCGGCGAAGTTGTCAAAGCCGAGGAAATTGCACATGTGCTGGACTGGGATTTGGTCTTAAAAACTTACTCCCTATGCGGAGATATCTTTAACGTTCCATTTCTCAAATGGTGGGACCAAACTGGTAGTGATTTGTTTTACGAAATGCAAGCTGATGGCACATACACTGCCAATGGCCCAATGGCACTGTCTGTTAACAAAATAAATGAACTGACGTTACACGAAGCTTTAAAATTAGTCTATGCGAAACCATCCTTAGATCATGATCTAGGAAAAAAAGCAGAAAACTGGAGCCTCGGCGTTTATGTTGCTATCAAAAGTCAATGGGTGGCTCATATTAAAGTTGGCGAAAAGAAGACACCTCAAAATCTAGAGGCAAGAACCAAATTAGGAATATTGGTTAGCAGAAAATTTAAAGAGGCTTTGTATTTGGCAGAAAACGCAGCCAGAGGTAATTTCCCATCTATAAATCCAATCGACTCTGGTCTTAGATTTGATTATGCAAATGCCAGAGCAGCACTGAAAAATTACTATGGTCTGCGTGACTTAGACCATAGTGAGCGACGAAAACTTGGGCTACACATACCAAGACCAAAGCGTTATAGAGACTCTGCAAACTATTACCGTGAAAAAAGCAAACTTAAAAGAGCAGTTGAGCTAGAGCTAAAAAAACTAAAAATGATCAGATGAGTTGTAAAAAAATACTCATGATTCACTGAAGTGTTTAGGGTGTTTGGCAACTTTGATCACGGATTTATTTTCACTATCAATACTCGCTAGGCAGCATGATCACCCAGTGCTCTGTGTCCCAGTATGCATACAAATCAATGTGCGCCAAAGGCAAGTCGGTGTAAGGTATTGCCTGCCGAGCCAGCTCCTTACCGTTGCCATCTTCATACACCATCACTGCACTTTTACGTTTCACCGTGGTCTTGATCACAACAAACCACTCAGCAGTTCCTATCTCTGACAGATGACTGGCAATTGCATCCATCAACCAAAAACAAGCTGCTTGCTCCGCCAAGTAACGTGTGCCGTCGGTGAGTAGGTGCCTGCGGCTGATTTTGTAGTACTTGCTTGTGCCTGTGAATTGACCAAGTTGGTGGCTGTCAAATTGCTTCATCTGTAGTTCCTTTTGCATGACTACAGTGTGTTTTCAGATCAGTTTTTGGGCGACCTGAAACCCGATGAGTTGACGGGTTATATCTAGGCTAAAAAGCTCGTTGCGCAGATCCCACACGGCTGCTAGTACTGCCCTGCTCTAGCTGTCTTAAAGCGTCCAGAGTCTGGACGCTTGCCCTGTTCTGCACTACGCGTAAAACAGCTTTTACGCTTAGATCAACTGCCCTGCTGCACTGAGTGCTGAACTGTGTGATCTGCGCTTGTAAAGCTTTTGTTAGCTCGTCACCACCGTTATCCACAGCCCTTCTCCGTTATCCACAAAAAATATATGAAAACAGTGCTTTTCCATGATTTCGCTGTTTGAGCATTGAAATCATTGGTGATTTTTTTCACTAAAAAGTTATCCACAGCGTGTTCTATCAAGCTTGATTTACCCACTGAAACCCGCCGATCTGGCAGGTTTCAGGTCGACCAAATTAATCTATGAAAACAAAATAGAACTAACGAAATTACACGATTTGGAGCACACAAAATGTCACAAGCAAAAACACTCACTAAAGCTGAAATTGAACAATTGCTCAGCTACATAAACACTCGCAAGTACGCAGCTCGCAACAGATCGATGATGCTGCTCACACATTGGGCAGGTTTAAGAATCGGCGAAGTAGCTTGCCTACGCTGGAGCGATGTCACAACCACAGATGGCGAAATTAAAGATGAGATCCGTTTGCTGCCCGACATGACCAAAGGCCGTCATGCTCGCACTGTGTTTGTCAGTGTCAAACTACAAGCGGAACTGCAGGCCTATGCTGAGCAAGCCAAGTGCGTGGATCGTAGCTATCCATTCTTTGCAAGTCAAAAGAGCATCAAGGCTGGGTTCAACGCAAACAGCCTGGCACAAACGTTTGCCCTGCTTTACGAAGGTGCAGGACTTGAAGGTGCCAGCAGTCATAGCGGACGCAGAACGTTCCTTACAAACCTTGCCAACAAAGGCACTGCAATTCACTTGCTCAAAACGCTTGCTGGTCACCGCAGTATTCAAACTACCGCAACTTATCTTTACAGCAGCCCAAATCAATTAAGGGCAGCCGTAGAGTTGGCTTGATTGAGGGCTTACCGTACGGACTGATTGAGTAAATCGCTTATGCACTTCGATAGACGATTCTTGACATTGAACCTCGACAGGGATAGAGGAAAAATCGTTGTGCTCGTCCTATCAATTTTGAGGGTGGCAAATAGAAAACGAGCTTTGTACATTAGTTGTATGGGTTCTTGCATGAAAAATCAGCGCGCAGGCATTCTGCACCAGACTATTGTTGACTGTAGCGTAACCCTGTGCTGGATCAGCTAAATATGCAGTTCATTCGATACGAAAGGAAAGAACATGTCATGGTTTCCATCTCTAAGGGCAATAGGTGGCACGCGCGGAACAGGTCCGCGCAGCAAGGCTGGTCCGTTGACACTAGTCGATCTAAAATCTGGAACATCTCGGCTTATAGAAAGTTTTCCGTACGACTATGGGAAAATTCTTGCCTCGTCTGACGTCGTAAACGGGTTGCTGAGTGCCCCATTGACGGTTGAAGAAAAAAGCAAAAATGTGATTATTGTTGGTTGCGGCATGTCGGGCTTGCTGGCTGCGCGTGAATTATTGCGAGCTGGGTTGACAGTAAAGATGTATGACCGCGGAATTCTTGCCACTGAGAATGCGGATTGGACGCACTACCACTATGGAAGAGCCTGTAGCGATATTAGAAAATTTGCTGCGCAAGCCGTAGTGTGCGAATTAGGGGGAATGAGGTTCGCGGAAAAAGCGAAGGCAACCTGGCAGTTCTTCTCTGAGGCGTTCGAAGATACACAGACCTTCGAATCATTTCCAAATCCTGGCATAGTTCCGACGGCCTTACTGGATCATGAAAAATCGTATCTGTGGCAAGCAGGCAGCATAGAACACCCAGATCTTCCCCCGCAATTTCAAAGAATATCCGATGACGTAATTAGGGCAATGAATGGCATCACAGATAGTGATGGCACTACGACCATTGATGTCCAGCCGTTGCTTGGGAAGGACGTACTTTCACCGATTGAAGAAGCTCAACTTAGCACATTTTGGACATATGTAGTCACTCAGTTTGACAACATGACTTTTGGAGCATGGGTGCACGAGTTTGTTGAGGTTCCAAACAATTGGACGCAAGATGATTTGGCGACTTTTTTCAATCTGGGATTTGGAACTGGGGGAATGGGGAGTCTATTCTCTGTTGGTTTTCTGGAGATGTACAGGATATGGATTTGGGACTATGCAAACGAATACGCTTTGCCAGTAGGCGTTGGCTTGGGAAGCATTGCGAATACGGTACTTGAAAAATTAAAAACGCGGTACGGCCTTGGAGGCACTGGTACGCTGACAGTGTTTGAACAACATGAAGTGCAAGGGATTGGCTACTTGGCAGAAGATGCTCCGATAGAACCTTCGGAACAGAGGCCTGCTATTCTGGTGTGTGATTTGGTTACAGGTAGAAATTCACTGGAGATTGACGACGCAGATTACCTCATCGCGGCTGTCCCTCACACCGCCTTAATACCTATGGCTTCATTTACAACAAACAGAAGCTATCCAAGAAATTCCACACGGCACTCTGTAGTCGGCGGTAACGGCGGATCCTATTTCTATCAGAGCTACTTTGGGAAAAAAGCACCAAGTGTGGCAACGACAAAGATGATTCGACCGCTGAAAAACGCTATTTCCAAGCTGAACATGGTGAATTCAAGCAAGTCGTTCTATGCATTTGAAAATCCGCCTTGGGAAAGTCCTCTCTTCAATTGGGCCACGATTGACGCCATCCCCGTGCAATGCGTATTACATGACGGTTGGCCTCGTGCAAGCTATTTGATACCGGCGACCGACCAGGCAACAGGTCCAGTGGTTGGCCTGTTTAGCTATGCATGGAATTTGGATTCAAATAAGGTCAGGGCCATTAAGGATGTAGCGCGAACCTATGAGTTTGAAAATGATCCTGCGGGGGCTGGAGCAACTGAGCGAGCAGCATGGTTTGGGCCTGGCTATTCGGACGAGTGGTGGCGTGCATATCGAACGGCATCAACTGTAATTCCTGGTGCCTTAGTTACTGGCGGCGATCCAACAGCAGCTGGAACAGTGACAGAGTTTTTTGGCAGCATCGCCGATGGCGTGCAGAATTCTGATGCAACTGGAATTGATTGGCAAGATGTGGCAGGACTCTCCGGCGGATTCAAGCTAGATGCAGCAGGAGATTTTCAAACCTCGAATGCACTGTCTTATTCATATCTACTTGTTTTGGATTCAGAACTCAGTAGCGATTCTGACGCCCGTGTGTACCAACGAATCTATTTTGCCTCTGACAGTGCAAGCAATTACGGGGGGTGGGTTGAAGGCGCATTGATGGCCGGGACGAATGCAGTCGTTGCAATATTGACCCATATCAATCAGAGCAAACTTAAACCAGAACCCGCATCTCTTCTGCGTGGAAATCCTTTTAGCAGCATTAACTCGCTAATCCCACTGAAACCATATGAACCATGGAGTTCTTAGTGTCAATGATTTCATCGACACTAATTTGCAAATCGTCTACGTCCAAAAAACTGCGACGGTTTGCAAGACTATAGAAATCTCTTGGGTCTCAAACTCTGCGAATGAAGAAACTCAGTATTCGCAAACTAGTGGTGTACCCAAACATCTTAATTAATTGTAGTTAACCTCCTAGTTGAGGGTAATTCACCACATATGATTACTAAAAAAAAATTCGCAAGCCAAGCCGATCTTGAAGAAAAGAAAATCAGCTTCACCAAACTAACAGAAAGCGCCTACGCATACACCGCAGAAGGTGATCCGAACACCGGCATTGTGATTGGAGATGATTCGGTGATGGTGATCGACACGCAGGCAACCCCTGTTATGGCGCAGGACGTTATTCGACACATTCGTGAGGTGACAGATAAACCCATCAAGTATGTGACATTGAGCCACTATCACGCAGTCCGCGTATTGGGTGCTTCAGCCTATAACCCGCAGCAGATCATTGCCAGCCAGGACACGTGGGACTTAATTGTACAGCGTGGTGAACAGGATAAGGTCAGTGAAATCGGCAGATTTCCACGACTATTCCAAGCAGTGGAAAGTGTTCCACCTGGAATGACATGGCCAACGTTGACATTTACAGGGAAAATGACTTTGTGGATGGGGACACTAGAGGTCCAACTTCTGCAGTTGGGGCGCGGACACACCAAGGGTGATACCGTTGTATGGCTGCCCACGGAACGTGTTCTCTTCTCGGGGGATTTAGTTGAGTTTGGTGCAACACCATACGCAGGCGATGCGTATTTTCAAGACTGGCCAAACACTCTAGACAATATCGCGGCACTGCATCCCCAAAAACTTGTGCCAGGTCGTGGTGCCGCATTGACGTCTGCCGAAGAAGTCGCCGCAGGACTCGAAGGGACTAAAGCCTTCGTCAACGAACTGTTTGCGAGCGTAAGGGTGGGATCGAGTCAAGGTAAGTCTCTTCGACAAGTCTATGAAGAGACATTCAAACTTCTTCAGCCAAAGTATGGACACTGGGTAATCTTCAACCATTGCATGCCTTTCGATGTGACTCGCGCATTTGACGAAGCCACTCAATTTCCAGACCCTCGCATTTGGACGGCGGAACGTGATATCGAAATGTGGAAAACACTGGAAGGTTGATTAACATGTTGTCAACTTATACCTATCCAAAATTTGAATATCGCACGCCACCGGAATTAAATGGCAAACCAAAGCAACGGCATCCAGTAGTGGTAATCGGCGCTGGCCCGGTTGGGCTAGCGACCGCGATTGATCTGGCGCAACAAGGTCTACAAGTTATTTTGCTTGACGACGATGATTCCGTCAGTGTCGGGTCACGCGGCGTTTGTTATGCAAAGAGAACGCTTGAGGTCTTAGATCGACTCGGATGCGGACAGGCACTGGTGGATAAAGGGGTCACTTGGAATGTGGGCCGAACGTTCTTTGACACAGAAGAGGTTTTCAATTTCGACTTGCTACCGGATGCTGGTCACGAACGACCGGGCATGATCAATTTGCAGCAGTATTACCTGGAAGAATTCTTGGTAAAACGTGCTACTCAACTTGCAGCCATTGACTTTCGATGGAAACATAAAGTCAGCAAGATAGAACCATCCAAGGATGGCGTTATCGTGGCTATCGATACGCCAGACGGCAGCTTTTCAATTGATGCGGACTGGCTGGTAGTGGCTGATGGAGCGAGAAGTCCGGTCAGACGACAGCTTGGGCTTGAAATTGATGGGAAGATATTTCAAGATCGATTCTTGATTGCTGACGTCGTGATGAAGGCTGACTTTCCCGCTGAACGTTGGTTTTGGTTTGATCCACCATTTCATAGAAATCAAAGTGTGTTGTTGCACCGTCAGGCGGATAGTGTTTGGCGCATTGATTTTCAACTCGGATGGGATGCCGATCCCGAAGAGGAGAAGAAACCTGAAAACGTCATTCCACGCATTCGAGCTATGCTTGGCGACGAACGGGAATTTGAACTGGAGTGGGTCAGTGTCTACACCTTTCAATGCCGCCGTATGCAGAAATTTCGTCATGGTCGTATATTGTTTGCGGGTGACTCCGCCCATCAGGTCTCTCCGTTTGGTGCGCGCGGAGGGAATTCAGGCATTCAAGACGCAGACAACCTCGGGTGGAAGCTTCGAGCTGTCGTAGAAGGCATCGCTTCTGAGCGATTGCTGGATAGCTACTCAGATGAAAGAGGCTATGCCGCCGACGAAAACCTTCGAAATTCAACTCGTTCTACCGATTTCATAACACCGAAAAGCTCTACTTCAAAAATTTTCCGAAATGCAGTCCTGGACCTCGCAAGGGAGCATGCATTTGCACGCTCATTGGTCAATTCCGGCCGTCTGTCGGTTCCAGCATTTCTGACTGAATCACAACTCAATACATCAGATACAGACCTGTTTGAGGGATGGATGATGCCTGGCGCACCGATGGACGATGCCCCTGTTCAAGTAAATGGACTTGATACTTGGTTGCTAAGACAAGTATCGAATGCAAGCCATGAATTCACGCTTTTGATTTTTGGAACAAACGCAATTGAACTACCAGAACTGCCATGGAATGTCAGTGTGCTGCGAGTAATCCAGCGTGATGGACTCAGTAATCCCGGCGATGTTGTTGACACAGAAGGCTTAGTGGCACGTCGATATGACGGCAGAAGTGGGACAGTCTACTTGCTTCGTCCAGATCAGCATGTGGCAGCGCGCTGGCGAAATTTTGATGCGACTGCTTTACGCAACGCACTATCAAAAGCGCTGTGCCTTATTTAAAGTAATTTAAACAATGAACTATTTAAATACCCAACCTCAGTTTGGCATTCCAGGTGAACGGTTCGTTCGTGCATTTCAACCTGGCGACGATTTCTACGAAGCACTCATCGAAACACACGTTGGGTTGACAGATGAACAAAGTCAAAAAGTCAATGCGCGTCTGGTGTTGCTATTAGCTAATCACATTGGCGACTTACGTGTATTGCGAGAAGCGTTAGCCGCAGCGCGCAAAGATAGCTAAACATTACAAAGAACTTACTATGAAAATTGAAAGAATTCATCACGTTGCGTATCGATGCAAGGACGCGAAAGAGACGGTCCTTTGGTACCAGACTATGATGAACATGGATTTTGTTCTTGCCATTTCAGAAGACCTTGTGCCTTCAACCAAAGCACCTGATCCGTACATGCATGTCTTTCTGGACGCTGGTGGGGGTAACGTATTGGCGTTCTTCGAATTGCCAACACAACCCGAAATGGGTCGAGACCCGAATACACCAGACTGGGTTCAGCACATCGCATTCAGAGTGAAGAATCGCGCGGAATTGCTTGAATTTCGGAATCACCTTGAAAGCAAAGGTGTAGATGTCCTTGGGGTCACGGACCATGGTGCATTTCACTCCATCTATTTCTTTGATCCAAATGGGCATCGACTGGAATTAGCATGTCCGGACCCACATGAAGGAATGATTCACAAACGTCTTGACGCTGTGAAATGGGAGATGCTGGAAGAATGGTCGAGAACCAAACGAGCTCCAAAGCAAGCGAGTTTTCTGCATGCGAGTGAGTTTCAGCAATGAGCCTGACGCTCGACGGCACACATGCCCTTACGTTGAAAAGCTGGGTAACTTCGGCCAACGAAGAGGGCTGCGATTTTCCAATTCAAAATCTTCCCTACGGACGTTTTCGTTCGATTGGATCTCAAGATTCGCTGACAGTTGGGATAGCCATTGGGAAACAAATTCTTGATCTAAAACTAGCTGCTGATGCACCAGGATGGTCGCAAGATGTTCAAGTACCACTTAAAGTCTTAGCAACTGGTGATTTGAACGCATTCATGGCAATGGGGCCTACCGTGCATCGCAGCTTTCGTGTTGGCGTAAGCATCGCGTTGCGAGAGGGTAGCTCTCAGCAACAGGCATTGTCGCGCTGTTTGCATGAGCAATCGCAAGTTTTAATGGCTGTGCCTTGCCATATTGGCGACTACACAGATTTTTACACAAGCATTCATCATGCAACGACGGTAGGTAAGCAGTTTCGACCTGACAACCCTTTGTTACCCAATTACCAATGGATTCCCATTGGGTATCACGGCCGTGCTTCGTCAATCCGTGCAAGCGGAACCGACTTCCATCGCCCACGCGGGCAAATCAAACGACCAAATTCCGCAGAACCTATTCTCGAACCGAGCGAGAAACTCGACTATGAGTTGGAGTTAGGGTGGTTTGTTGGAAAAGGAAACGACTTTGGGTGTTCTATTCCCTTGGGCGAGGCCGATCAGCATCTTTTCGGTGCAGTTCTGTTTAATGACTGGTCTGCTCGTGACATCCAAAGTTGGGAATACCAGCCACTTGGCCCATTTCTATCCAAGAATTTTGCCAGTACTGTTTCGCCATGGATTGTCACGCTCGATGGGCTTGCACCGTACCGTGTGCCATTTACGAGATTGACTTCAGAACCACAGCCATTACCGTATCTCGATTCGCAGATTAACCGTGAGCAAGGCGCTTTTTCCATAACGCTCGAAGCGTGGATTTGTACAGCAAAGATGAAGGACGAAGGTATTCCAGCCGTGCGCCTTTCAAAGTCAAATACGCAGCACAGTACGTATTGGTCTCCAGCTCAATTGGTTGCGCACCACACCGTAAATGGTTGCAACCTTCAAGCAGGCGATATGCTGGGTTCGGGGACGCTTTCTGGGCCTGACGCCGGAGAGGCTGGCTCGTTGCTTGAAATTTCAGAAGGAGGCAAGAGGCCACTGAAATTGCCGAGCGGCGAACAAAGGTCATTTTTGGCAGATGGCGACACCCTCACATTGAGGGGCTATTGCGAGCGCGACGGATATGCCCGTATTGGATTTGGTGAGGCAAGTGCAACTGTCTTAACCACCAAAGCTCCCTTCTGATGCCATCCAGAGAAAAGCATTTACTTGTAGTGATGTTTCGGATTTTCAATCCAAGGTCATGTGCCGGGGAACCTCCCTGGGTCATGGAAAAAGTATTTGTAGAGAAATCTAGGAGGTAGCTTTAGTCTGAAAGCGGACAGATAATTTTGCGCTTCAAAAAAGTGTCCACCAAATTGGGGGAATACCATACTGTCATTATCGATGGTGTTCAAGAATTCTATGACGTCGTAGAGTCTGTGTTTTACATTGATTTTCTATGGCCCCCTTTGAACTTACGCTGATAGATGCGGCCGCAGCGCTGCGCACGCGACAACTCGGTCACCTGGAGTACGTCCAAGCCCTGCTTCAGCAAGCCGACCGGCTGTCTTCTCTGAATGCCTGGATCAGCCGCGATCCTGAGAGATTGATCCAGCAAGCCAAAGCTCTCGATAGGACCTCGAATTCGCCATCTAAACATCACCCTTTGGCGGGCATACCCTTGGCTATAAAAGACAACATAGACACGGCTGATCTGCCCACAAGTGGTGGTACTTGGGCATTGCTCGCGTCCAGACCAACGCGCAATGCCATCGTGGTCGAGCGCTTGCTGCAATCAGGCGGCTTGATCGCTGGCAAAACTAACCTGCACGAACTGGCTTTGGGCGGCACCAACCACAACGCGGTCACGGGCGCTTGCCGCAACCCATGGGACCCTTTACGCATCCCGGGCGGCAGCTCTGGCGGATCGGCCGTGGCCGTGGCCGCATGCATGGTACCCGCTTCTTTGGGCACAGACACCGGTGCTTCGGTGCGCCTGCCTGCCGCTTTGTGTGGCGTGGTCGGGTTCAGGCCGACCACGGGCCGCTACGCATCCCAAGGCCTCTTGCACCTGTCACCCACCAAAGATACCGTTGGGCCCATGGCCCGAACAGTTGCAGACGTGGCCTGGCTCGACTCTATATTGACACGAGAGCCACCCGATTTACCTGATGTGTCTCTCAAAGGCCTGCGCTTGGGCATTCCGCGTGAGGACTTTTTTGAAGATGCCGACCCACAAGTCTTGGTAATCATTGAGCAAGCGATAGATGTGCTGGTCTCTGAAGGCGTTGTGTGCGTGACGCTGGATGTGCCAGGCTTGAAACTGCACAACGATGCAACGGGCTCAACTTTGGTGATGTTTGAAATGATGCAAAGTCTACCCGCTTATGCCAAGGCACAGGGCTTGTCGATGAACGCACTGTTGGCGGGTGTGAGCAGCCCAGACGTGGCCCTTCTCTTGTCTCGGCAACTCAGCAATGAATGCGTCACGTCCACCGCTTATGCTGCCGCACAGGCCCGGCGCCTTAAACTGCAGACCGCTTACGCCAAGCATTTTGCCGACCACCGCTTGGATGCACTGGCTTTTCCCACATGCCTCATGACGGCCCCTCCCATAGGTCATGACGACACGGTGTTTCTGGACGGCCGACAAGTGCCCACGTTCAAAACCTTGATCCGGAACACCGACCCTGGCAGCAATGCGGGGCTGCCCGGCATCAGCCTTCAGGCAGGTTTGACGGCCGAGGGCTTACCCGTGGGTCTGGAGCTGGACGGCCCCTTGGGCTCGGATCGCCACCTCTTGGCTGTGGCTGCAGCCGTTGCTCGGACTTTGCCACGCCTGCCGAGCCCACCGATGGTTTATGCCTGATGGAGAAGCTGCCCGATGTGGGCGGGTAGTTTGTTGCGCCCCTGAACGCCGAGTTTTTCAAACGCGTGTCCCAGGTGATAGCGAACCGTAGTGAAGCCAATATTGAGTTGGCGTGCAATGTACTTGTCTGAGCAACCGTTCAGGCAAAGCAGCACCACATCTGCCTCGCGCTGGCTGAGCTGACAACGCCCGGTCAACATCCGGCGCAGCTCAACTTCGTCATGGCCCACCCACGCGGTCTTGGTTGACTCTTTGGTCTCAAGTCGACTCAATGCGGCCGTGAACACGGGCGCAATGATGTTTAGGCAGGCCATGTCTTGATGGCTGAAGTCTTCTCGCCCCTTCGCCCGGTAAATGATTAGATCGCCCAGGCTGGCATCACCGCGGTAGGCGTACAGGTTCACGCCCCAGCGAATGCCGTCCTGACGCAGGTGGTCGTTGTAGAACTCGGAGCCCTCAAGCTCTTGCTCGGAACACACATCGCTGACCCGTGCGGGTGTGCGCATGGCTCTCATGCGCGGTGTGATGGGGTCACAAAACTGGAAGTGATCTTCATACGCACGGATTCTGGAGTGTTTGACGTTGTAGGACGCGCTGATGATATATCGATTAGTCGAGGCCTGCCATTGCCGTGAGACCAAGTGATCGGCCTGCATGAATTGGGCCAAAGGTTGAGCCAGAGTTTGGAGCAATTGGTCTTTCGATACATCCGAAGCCATCACTGAGCATAGGTCTGCCAGCATTTTGGATTGTTGGGTGTTCAAGTACATGGGGGCTTCCTTGAGCTTCTCAGGTGTTTCCATAGTATCAAATCACTCTAAATGGTCAAGAGATTACCCTTTGCCGTACTTCATTGTGACGGCTCGACCATCAATCTTGAGGGTGTTCCAAATGCACTAAAAAATCTAAAGTTTGGGTGTTCTAATATTTTTGACTTTCAAGGAGCCGCGATGAAAACGAAGATTTGGTTGAGCAGTGTATTGCTATTGCTGTCTGGACTGGCGCAAGCCAACGACACGGTGCCACTGAAAATTTTGGTTGGTTTTGGAGCAGGTGGCTCAGCAGACTTGGCCGCGCGTCTGTTGGCCGAACGCCTCAAGGATGAATTGGGCCGCCCGGTGGTAGTCGAAAACCGTGTTGGTGCGGGCGGTCGCATCGCCGCTGAAGCCTTGAAAAATGCTGCACCCAACGGTGCAACGGTCATGTTGGCACCGATTGTCGTGCCCGTGCTGGCACCACTGGTGTACAAGAAGCTCAACTACGACGCGCAAAAGGATCTCGCGCCAGTGGCGCACGTAGCCGACTTCCAGTTTGGTGTGTCTGTTAAAGCCGAAAGCCCCATTCGCAGTATTGCGGACTTGTTGCCAATGGTCAAAAAGACACCCAATTTAGGCACGTTCGGCTCACCTGCGCCAGGCAGCTTGCCGCATTTCTTTGGCGTCATGATCGGTCAGAAAATGGGGCTTGACATGACCCATGTGCCTTACAACGGTGGCGCGCAATTGATGACGGCCCTCATAGGCGATCAAGTGACTTTGGGAATTGACACCTTGGTGGACCAGGGCGAGATGCACCGCGCGGGCAAAAGCCGCATTCTGGCCACCTCAGGCCCGACCCGCAACGCTTTGTTTCCGGATGTTCCTACCCTGCGTGAGTCGGGCTTTAAGGATTTGGTTGGCGTGGGCTGGTTTGCCATGTTCGCACCGAGCGGCACGGATTCATCGCAGATCACCACTTTGAACGCCGCTGTGAACCGCGCATTGAAAAACCCAGCCCTCAAAGACCGCTTCATCAAAATGGGCCTGGAAATCGGTGGCGGCAGCCCGCAGGACCTTCAATCGATGATAAGCACGGAAACCGCTCGCTGGGCGCCGGTTGTTAAGGCTTCAGGCTTCACCGCTGACTGATGCACCCAATGAGTTGATAACAAAAATGGCGAATTGGCGTAGAGTCCGTTTTGCCATAACCGTTGATTCAAACTGGCTGGATGTCAGCTGTTGCAAAAAGCATTTACCGATTCACTTAAAAGGCCTAACACCCAATCCCCATTGGCCAGCAGGGACCTGTTCTATGAGGGATTGATCGGTAATGATGCCGCCAAACGAATTAGCGACTTGTCGCAACGTTGTGAACGCATCATCACATCAACAGGTATGTAAGTGGAATGAGCACATGAGCACCCCCGCAACCCAACGCCCCAATATCATCTTCATCGTTGCCGACGATTTGGGCTTTGCCGATCTGGGCTGCTATGGCGGTCGAGATGCCCAGTTTGGTGGGGTCTCCCCTGTCCTCGACCAACTGGCTGCGAATGGCCTGAAGTTCACCAATGGTTATGCCAACTCCCCCGTTTGCTCTCCGACTCGCTTTGCCTTGATGACCGCACGGTACCAATACCGCCTGCGGGGCGCGGCTGAAGAACCTATCAACAGCCGATCCCGTCACAGCACGACTCTGGGGCTTCCACCGTCTCACCCGACCCTGCCATCCACGCTAAAAGCTGCAGGCTACCGCACCGCCTTGATCGGCAAGTGGCACTTGGGATACCCTCCCGCATTCGGGCCCTTGCGGTCAGGTTACGATGAATTTTTTGGCCCCATGGCAGGCGGTGTTGACTACTTTACCCATTGCGCCAGCAATGGGGCGCATGATTTGTGGGTGGGCGAAGAAGAGCAGCCCCAAGAGGGCTATTTAACCGATCTGATTTCGCGCAATGCTGTGGACTTCATTCACCGCATGCGCCAAGGAGACCGCAAAGACGACCCCTTCTTTCTCAGCTTGCACTACACCGCGCCGCATTGGCCCTGGGAAACTCGCGAAGACCATGCCTTGGCTGCCACCATCAAAGACAATATTTTTCATTTGCAAGGTGGCAACATTCACACCTACCACCGGATGATTCACCATATGGACGAAGGCATCGGCTGGATGGTCAAGGCCTTGCGCGAAACCGGACAACTGGAGAATACTTTGATTGTGTTCACTAGTGACAATGGCGGCGAACGCTTTAGTGACAACTGGCCCTTGGTAGGCGGCAAAATGGACCTCACCGAAGGTGGCATTCGGGTGCCATGGATTGCACACTGGCCCGCCACCATCGCCCCTGGCGGAATCAGCCCACAGCATTGCATGACGATGGACTGGTCTGCCACCATGATGGAGATCGGCGGCGCAAGCATAGATGCCGACTACCCCTTGGACGGCGTGTCCCTAACGGGCACCTTGCGTAACCCAGACCACACGTTTGAGCGACCTATGCATTGGCGCATGAACCACCGAGGCCAAAGGGCCATGAGGGTCGGCGACTGGAAATACCTGAGTGTCGATGGCAACGATTACCTATTTAATATAACGGGAGACAGCCGAGAACGCGCCAATTTAGCGGGGCGACAACCCGAGCAATTGCAAGCTTTGCGTGAGGGCTGGGAGGCGTGGAACGAGACCATGCCGGCAATCCCTGACGGTGCCACCGTCAGTCTTGGGTATTCTGTCAAAGACATGCCTCAACGTTGATTCTTACTGCGGAGTCGAACTGATAAAGCTGATCACACAGCACTTTTCAGATAATCGCGCAGTGCCAGCTGAACCTGGACCCTTGCCATCTCAGCTATTCCTAAGTTTGGCAAAACATTGGCTACCAGATGCGCGATTGCTTCGTTAAGAATAACTTGCCGCCTAATAGGTATGCGAGCTGTGCTGAATTCTTTCAGGTACTCATCGATTTCATAGGCCGCTTTACCCAGTTGAAAGCTGGCATGCCGCAAGCATTTTTTAGCTTCATCGCGCACCCGCCTAGCCTCTTGCGCCCTCAACTCTTGCATTTCGTCATCTTCATCCATTGCCACTGCCCTATTTATTACTGTGACAACAGTTTTGCTTCAAACTTCAAAATGAGCAACCGAGATTTTCACGAGCCTGGATTTCTGTTAATCAGGGGTTCTGTGGTCAAACTTGGGTAACTGTTTAGGTAAATTTTTGTCAGTTATGGCACGTTTTATCAATTGGTCAGTGGCAGAAAGCAAGTGGGAAAATCAATCAGGATCTCGCACTTCACCCACCAATCATCAGTAGTTGTTACCGATAAGGGGGCATGCCACTTTTAGTAAGTCCCGCGTAAAGAGTCTTTACACAGCGACAACAATTCTGCCAACGAGTTGACTTCCATCTTCGCCATGATCTGGGCGCGGTGTTTTTTAACAGTGTCAGCCATCACATTTTTTTCAATTCCAATTGCTTTGTTGCCATGCCCCAATAGCATCAATGACAAAATTTCCTGCTCTCTAGCGCTCAAGCTTTGTTGAAGAGCTGCCACGCGCTTTAATCGCAATTGATCTTTATGACGCTGGGTATCCAATTTCAAACCTTTGTCGACAACTTGTATCAGCTGGGTATGGGTAATTGGTTTCCATAAAAAATCTATCGCCCCAAACTTCATAGCATCTATGATTTCTTGGCTCTGACTGTCACCAGACATGTAAATGATGGGCAAGGACCAGTCTTGTTCTATCAATGCTTTCTGCAAATCCAAACCGGTCATTTTTGGCATCCGCATATCCAATACCAAGACTGCAGGCGAGCAACGCAGGGCTTGCTGCAGAAAAGAAGCGGCACCGTCAAAGTCACTGACGCCATAGCCCAGATGAATCAATACATCAGCTACTGACAATCGAACGTCTTGGTCATCGTCAACTAAAAAAACATGGCCTTTGGTTGTCATGGTTTGATCTGCTTTGTCACATCACATTGTGGCTCATGAACAGCTGGCTTGAAAAGCCTAAGAATTGGCTGTTAATTAAGTAATTCGTGTCAATACAGATCCCAACATCCCCAATTAGGGATAGGCAACAAGTTGAATCCATGGAATATTGGCAAAGTGACCACTAGTCTAAATGCCTAGAAATGACACATCCTCCAATAAACGATCCCAATATGCCGCTTGAAGTAGGTCGACTTTTAAAACTAGAAAGAATCAGACAGGGTCTTTCTATAGAAGACCTGTGCAAAAAAATGGGGA
>SXGQ01316212.1_pt1 | contig 16852 bp, 17 predicted proteins | sample 3178371 | NCBI WGS metagenome assembly SXGQ01 (sample SAMN11356859, study PRJNA531348) | freshwater metagenome | isolation source: freshwater sample F1-20 | place: China: Fuxian Lake, Yuxi | collected 2017-12-25
ACTCGCGAGCCGTTTTCAGGGTGAACACATTGGTTCCAAAAATGGCGGTGATCTTGGTGGATCCCTCCACATGGACATCGCCCTTGCCGGAAAGGGACTGAATCGCATTAAACCGAAGTGACATGGGTATTTTTTTTGCAAATCAACGATAAAAATGAGGTTTTCAGATCTGTTGGGCCTTAAATGTGGATTAAATGGCTCTAAAAAGTGGAAATTACGACCCCTGAAGGCTTAAAATAGGGTCTATAACGTCAAAATATAAATATTATAAAAAATCATAATTAGTTCTTCAGCCCTCGCAGGATCCTTTTCCAATCGATGCTGGCAACCAGTGGTGTGATCAGGGCGGTCAGAACGATGCTTCGGTATCGAACGATCGCGCCTAAGTTATTGATGGAGAAGCCTATTGTGAGGATCACTGCAACAGAAACTGCCAGTAAGAAATAGTCGACCGGTTCACGGGGCCAGGCCTGGCGTTTATCCCGAAACCGGATCCAGAGCAGGAGGAGCAGGGCCCAGCCGATCACCTCTAGATAGGCTGCCAGGGAGAGGAGGTGGCGCACGTTGCTGAAGTGAGGTCTGGTCAAGGCTAGGTCTAGGCTTTGGGGCAGGTTTTTCAGAAAGCCCATTGGGGTGGGTTCGAGGGGTTTGACCGGGAGGGAGCTTTTTCCACCTTTGAGCTTCAGGAATGCTTGTTGTTTTTGGGCGACGGCTTCCGGCAGGTTGAGGCGGGGAGTAATGATCGGGCTCAAAAAGAAAAGCAGGAGGCAACCACTAAAGAGTGACATGGTGATCCACCCCTTGTGGTTAGGGAAGCGTTGGACCAGTGCCCATAGTAGCAGGGCGGGGAGCAGGGCCAGGAGCAAATGATTCCGGAAAACCAGTATCAGCAGCAGAGAGAGGAGAACGGCAGCGATTCGTTTGGTACTCCAGCACCGGGCTTGGAAGGAGAAATAGGTGGCGTAGGTGATCAATCCAATGGCGGTGAACAGGATCCCTTCTTTGTGGATCCCGCTGGTCCAGAATAGAACGGAGGGAAGCAGCACGATGGTCAGTGCGGTGGCGATGGGTTGGGTGTGGAAACGGTGGGTGAGGACGCGATAGAAGCATACCAATCCGATCAGTCCGAAAAAATTATAGAACAGGACGTTCACAAAATAATATCCGCCCGTGATCAGATTCAGGATTGCGAGTGCTTTGATGAGGGCATTTCCCTTTAGGTCGTTCCAATAAGAATCGTCGGATTGAAACAGATTCCATTTTCCATCCTCGTAGGGGTCGTGGATCAATTCGGACAGAAAACGGACCGGGTCGTTCAGCAGGATAATTTCTTCTTCCAATCCTCCGGTATGAAAAGCCCAGGTGTCCCGCATGTTCCCGGTGCTGGCATAATAAACCCCCAGCCATCCGTAAAAAATCCCCGCGGCCACTTTCAGGCAAAAGATCAGGATCAGTTGTGTTTGGGTCAGGCCGGCCGCGCGAAAAAAGCGGAGGCGCGTCACTCCCCAGCTCAGGGCGATCAGGTATCCGATGAAAAGAATGGTGGCCAAGGGTCAATTTGCGTCGAAAATAACCAACCTGTGGAATTGTCAGTAATGCGTTGAGAAGTTCCTCGTCACCCTTGAGGTCAGTCATTAATTTTGTATCCCGAATTCAATCCCCCGATCCATGGAAGTTACTGTTAAGACGGCCGAGCAGCTTCGGCTTACCGCTGAGGAGTTCGAGTTGATCTGCACCAAGCTGGGCCGAACCCCCAATTTCAATGAGCTCTGTGCTTTCTCAGGCATGTGGAGTGAGCATTGCAGCTATAAGAACTCGATCCGCTGGCTGAAGACCTTGCCCCGGGAAGGTGGCCGCATGCTTGTCAAGGCCGGAGAGGAGAATGCGGGGTTGATGGACATTGGCGACGGACTGGGCGTGGTATTCAAGATCGAATCGCACAATCACCCTTCGGCCATCGAGCCGTTTCAAGGGGCCGCGACGGGCGTGGGCGGCATCCACCGCGATATTTTTACCATGGGGGCTCGTCCCATCGCCGCACTCAATTCCCTTCGTTTCGGCAATCTGGAAGATGCCAAGACGCAGCATTTGTTGGCCGGCGTGGTGCATGGCATCGGCCATTATGGAAACTGTTTTGGAGTGCCAACCGTAGGGGGGGAGATCTATTTTGATGCTTGTTATCATACCAATCCCCTGGTCAATGCCATGAGTGTGGGCATTGTGCAAGCGGGCAAGACCGTTTCTGCAACGGCGGAAGGGTTGGGCAATCCCGTCCTATTCGTGGGCAGTGCCACCGGTAAGGATGGCATTGGAGGAGCTTCCTTTGCCTCGGCCGATATTACGGCGGAGAGCGTGCAGGAATTGCCCGCGGTGCAAGTGGGGGATCCGTTTCAGGAAAAGAAATTATTGGAAGCTTGTTTGGAAGTGATCGAGACCGGTGCCGTGGTGGGCATGCAGGATATGGGGGCGGCCGGTATCATATGTTCTACCGCTGAGATGAGTGCCAAAGGAGGTGTGGGGATGCGGATCGATTTGGAAAAAGTACCCACCCGTCAATCGAACATGAAAACCTGGGAGCTGCTCCTCAGCGAGAGTCAGGAGCGTATGTTGTTGGTGGCGCAACGTGGACGCGAAGCTGAGATCACGGCCATTTTTGAGAAATGGGATCTTCCTTGCTCGGTGATCGGAACGGTGACCGACGATAAACTTCTATCCTTTTACATGCATGGCGCATTGGAAGCGCAGATTCCGGCAGAGGAATTGGTATTGGGCGGGGGCGCTCCGCAATATGAGCGGGCCTACCGGGAGCCGGCCTATTTCCAACAGATCCGCGCCTTCGATGCCAACAATATTCCGGTGCCCGCTGATCTGCGGGCCGTGGCGGAGCGATTGATCACTCGTCCCACCCTCGCCTCCAAGCAATGGGTCTATCATCAATACGACAGCATGGTAGGGGCGGCCAATGCCAGCACCAATGCTCCATCCGATGCTGCGATCGTGATGATCAAACCTACGGAGAAGGCGTTGGCGGTGACCACCGATTGTAACAGCCGGTATGTGTACGCCGATCCGTATAAAGGAGCCATGATCGCGGTCAGCGAGGCTGCTCGCAACATCGTTTGCAGCGGGGGTGAGCCGTTGGGCGTAACCAACTGCCTGAATTTTGGGAATCCTTACGATCCGGAGGTCTACTATCAATTCGTGCAGGCCGTAAAGGGTATGGGCGAGGCCTGCCGTCGTTTCGAAACGCCGGTGACGGGTGGCAACGTCAGTTTTTATAATCAAAATCCCGACGGACCCGTCTATCCCACACCCACGATCGGCATGGTGGGATTGTTAAGTAGTCTCCGCGAGCGAATGACCCTGGATTTCAAGCAGGCCGATGCGCTGCTGTTTTTAGTGGGACCACAAACGGAAGACCTGGGATCTTCACAATACTTGGTAGCCTGTCATCAAATCATTCATTCGCCGGCGCCTCAATTCGATTTGGAAACGGAATTTGCGTTGCACCAAGTGGTTCGGTCCTTGATCAAGCACCAGCGGATTCGCTCGGCACACGATCTGAGTGAGGGAGGGTTGTTCCAGGCACTTTGTGAATCGGCCTTTCCGAACGGGTTGGGTTTTTCCATTTCCTTGCCACCGGCGATCCGTTCTGATGCGTTCCTGTTCGGCGAGGCGCAGAGCCGGGTCCTGGTGTCGGTCGATCCCGCTCAAAAAGATGCTTTTTTGCGCACCGTGGGTGATTTCCCCTGCGAACCGATCGGGGTGGTTACCTCCGGAGCGGTGACAGTCGATGGCACCTCTTGGGGATCCATAACCGACTGGAGAGAAAAACACGAGCAGTCCATTGCCCGGATCATGTCGGCCGAAACCACCCTTTGATCGCACGATGCAGCAAAACCAGCAGACGATACTGATCACCGGGGCGGCCGGATTCATCGGTGGCCATTTGGCACACGTGCTGGCCGGCCGAACAGAGATCCGGTTGATACTGAGCGATGATTTTGATCGGGCGGACAAGACCGAAAACTGGTCCGATCTCGAGGGCGTAACCCGGATCCCCCGTACCGAATTGATCGAGCGATTGAATGCGCAGGAGGTTTGTCCCCATTGGGTCATTCACCTCGGAGCCCGCACCGACACCACGGAGTTTGATTATTCCATCCATGAAGCCCTGAACCTGAATTTCTCCAAACAGATCTGGACGTATTGTGCGAACCGACAGATCCCCTTGATCTATGCCTCCTCGGCAGCGACCTATGGAAATGGCGAGCACGGATATGCCGATGACGTGTCGTTGCTCCCAAACCTAAAGCCCCTGAATCCGTACGGGTTGTCGAAACATCAATTCGACTGTTGGGCGATGGAACAATCCAACTTCCAACCGCCGCATTGGTACGGACTGAAATTTTTTAACGTATACGGATTTCGGGAGTCGCACAAAGGACGCATGGCCAGCATGGTCTACCACGGGTTTCAGCAGATCCGGGCGCGGGGCGTGGTTCGATTGTTCAAATCGCACCGGGCCGGGATCGCGGATGGGGAGCAGCGACGAGATTTCATTTACGTGAAGGATGTGGTTCGGGTGATCGACTGGTTGATGGGTTGCTCGGCCCCCAGCGGGATCTACAATTTGGGAACCGGTCAGGCCCGTTCTTTCAACGACCTGATCCGGGCCGTTTTTCGGGCATTGGAGCTTCCCCCGCGCATCGAGTATTTTGATATGCCGGCAGACCTGCGGGACACCTACCAATATTTCACGGAAGCCCCGATGGAGAAACTTCGGGCGGCCGGTTATCCATATGAATGCTACTCCTTAGAAGAAGGGGTGGGGGATTATGTCCGTCATCACCTGCTTCCGGCTGCTGATCGGGGGTGATTTTGCCACCGATTTTCCACAAGTCCCCCGAATCGATTTACCCGGCGGAATTTTCAACTATCTTTACACGACCCTTCGGATTTTTCCCACGCATTCGGCTGGTCATTTGCTCCTCGCAAAATCTTTTGCGCAGGAATCCTTTTTGAAATGAATCGCCCTATGGCTAAATATATTTTTGTGACCGGAGGGGTAACCTCCTCCTTGGGAAAAGGCATCATCGCTGCTTCGCTGGCCAAGTTGCTGCAAGCACGTGGTCTGCGCGTCACCATCCAAAAATTCGATCCCTATATCAACGTCGATCCCGGCACGTTGAATCCGTATGAACACGGCGAGTGCTATGTGACCGAGGATGGAGCGGAAACGGACCTGGACTTGGGGCATTACGAGCGGTTCCTGAATATTTTTACTTCACAGGCCAATAACGTCACCACCGGAAGAATTTATCAGACCGTCATAGAGCAAGAAAGACAAGGGGTTTATCTCGGTAAAACCGTACAGGTAGTACCGCATATCACCGACGAGATCAAGCGGCGCATGCGCTTGCTGGGGGAGAGCGGACAGTTCGATGTGGTGATCACCGAGATCGGTGGTACCGTGGGCGACATCGAAAGCTTGCCTTTTGTGGAATCGGTTCGGCAATTGCAATGGGAATTGCCGGAGGAAGATACCGTGGTGGTGCACTTGACCTTGATCCCTTACTTGCGCGCCGCCAAGGAGTTGAAGACCAAGCCTACGCAGCACAGTGTGCGGATGCTGAGTCAGGAAGGCGTCCATCCGGATGTGATCGTATGTCGAACCGAAAGATCCCTCTCCGCCGAGTTGCGAAAAAAGATCGCCCTGTTTTGCAACGTGCGTCTGGAAGCGGTCATTGAATCGGCCGATGCCAGCACGATCTACGAAGTGCCGTTGATGATGATGCGGGAGGGGTTGGATACGATCGTGATGAAAAAATTGCACCTGACAAGTCAACACGAACCGGATCTTTCCAAGTGGAGTGATTTTCTGCAAAAATTAAAGCATCCTAAACAGGTCGTCTCGATCGGTTTGATCGGGAAGTACATTGAATTGCAGGATGCCTATAAGTCGATCTTGGAAGCGTTCGTACATGCGGGCGCGGTGCAAGAAACGGAAGTGCGGGTCATCAACCTGCACAGTGAGCAATTGAATCCCTCCAATGTCAAGGAACAACTGGAAGGGTTGGACGGGTTGCTGGTGGCACCGGGGTTTGGTCACCGCGGCGTGGAGGGAAAGATCGAAGCCGTGCGATATGCCCGCGAGCAGGGGCTGCCTTTTTTCGGGATCTGTTTGGGTATGCAGATGGCGGCGATCGAATTTGCCCGAAACGTCCTGCATCATACACAGGCACATTCGACGGAGATGGATTCCAAGACACCCGATCCGGTGATCGATCTGATGGAGGACCAAAAACAGCTTCAATTGAAAGGTGGAACCATGCGCCTGGGCGCGTATCCTTGCCACCTCGAGTCCGGCAGCTTGGCCGAGCGTATCTATGGAACCAACCGCATCACCGAACGCCACCGCCATCGCTGGGAATTCAACAACCGCTACCTCGAGGCTTTTCAGCAGGCTGGCATGCGTGCCAGTGGGGTGAATCCGGACTCCGGTCTGGTGGAAGTCATTGAGTTGACCGATCATCCTTTCTTTATCGGCGTGCAATATCACCCCGAACTTAAGAGCACGGTGGAGAACCCACATCCCATCTTTGTACATTTTATCCGGGCCGCACGGGAACAACGGAATAAGGTTATGGCCACTCGCCCCCAAAAGGAGGCCGTAGAGTCCTGAGTCCTTTCCTATCTTTGACGCCCTCTAAAACCTGTTCATGAATTTCGACCGCAACACCGTGATCGGCTTTGTGCTGTTGGCCATCCTATTCTTTGGATATTTCTATCTGCTCAACACCGAGCAATCGGAGATGCGACAAAAACAAGCCCGGGAACAATTTGTCCGCGACTCCCTGGCGGCTGCTCAGGGACCAGCCATCGATTCGCAGCAATGGGTAAAAGATTCCCTTCGGGCCGATTCCTTGGAACGGGTCGTACAGGCCGGATCGTTTTCGCCGGCCACCGACAGCTCCGAAATCCGTTTTACCCTGGAAAATCCGGCCGTCATCGTGCATTTCACCAGTCATGGTGGCCAGGTCGAGCAAGTTGAGTTGAAGGGATATCGCGGCCTCGACAGTGGCCGGGTTCGATTGGGCGGTGCCAACGGATCTTTTTTTGGGTATCCGATCAAAACCGACAACGGCCGAACGACGGTCACCAACCAATTGGAGTTTGCCCTGGCCGATTCGGGCCGAAATCCCGACGGATCGGGCTATGTGCTGTTTCGCTTGTCCGGTTCGGATCCCACCCGCTACCTCGAGCACCGCTTCGATCTCCCGAAGGAAGGGTACCTGATCAAACAATCAATCCGGGTGCAGGGCGTGGAAGGATTGGTGGATGACCGGTCACTTCGCACACAGTGGAACTATACCGCGATTCCGCAAGAGCAAGACCTGACCTTTGAAAAACAAAATACACAGATCGGATACATCGAGAAAGAAGCATTCGATTATCATACCATCGGTAACAGCTCCGACCGAACATTTGACGGATCGGTGAATTGGGTGGGTGTTCGTCAGCGCTTTTTTCTTGGTGCCCTGATCGCCCCCAAACCATTCCAGAAAGGGGAGATCGTTTGGTCGGATACCAGTTCTACGCAGGTGGTTCAGTCCCGCTCCAGCCTCCTGTTGCCGCTGGATAGCAAGGGAGAAGCTCAATTGCAGTATTATTATGGTCCGTCGGATTACCACACCCTGAAACAATACGACCTGGGGTTGGAGCAGATCGTTAACCTGGGTCAGGGCGTGTATGCGTTTGTGAGTCCGCTCAACAAATACGTCATTCTGCCGATCTATGAGTTCTTTCGCGGGCTCACCGGCACCAACCTGGGCATTGCCATTCTGCTGCTCACCTTGTTCATTCGGGTCATGATCTCGCCGCTGACCTATTCCAGTTATTTGAGCGGCGCCAAGATGAAAGCCCTGCGTCCGGAGATCGCCAAGTTGAAGGAAAAGTTCGGCGACGATCGACAAGCTATGAGCATGGAACAGATGAAACTGTTTCGGGAAGCCGGGGTGAACCCGCTGGGCGGATGTATTCCGGCCCTGTTGCAGATCCCGATCTTCTTTGCCCTGTTCAGTTTCTTTAATTCGGAGGTGAGTTTGCGCGGGGCATCCTTCCTGTGGGCACACGACCTTTCTACGTTCGATGCACCGATCGAATTTGGTTTCAGTATCCCGCTCCTGGGGGGGCACCTCAGTTTATTCAACGTGCTGGCAGCGGCGACGAGTTTTCTGATCTCTTGGTACAGCATGAGTATGACGCCGGACCAGGATAATCCCATGCTCAAATACATGCCCTATATTTTTCCCGTGTTCCTGTTGTTCTTCTTCAATCAATTACCATCCGGACTCACCTGGTATTATACGGTGTCCAACCTGGTAACCATCGGGTTGCAGTTCATCATCCAGACTTACATCATCGATCACGACAAGATCCTGGCCAAGATCGAGGAGAATCGGAAAAAGCCCAAGACCAAATCCAAGTGGCAGGAGCGATTGGAGCAAATGCAGGATCAACAGAAAAAATTAACGGATAAGCAGAAGAAGTCGGGCAAATAAACGTGCAACCTCTTTTCCTCTTTATCCATCTGAGCCTATAAATATTCCTACCGATGCGATACGGATCTGTTCTCCTGGTTTGTTGCATCTGCCTGGTCGAGCTGGCGGCTCAACCCAGTAGTGCCCGCCGGTTGTCTGAGGCCACGCTTACCTATTCGGTGTCCATTCGCACGGCCAATGCCGAACCGCGTGCGGCCGATCTGATGGACGGAGCCTTGAATATGGTTTATTTGAAAGGGAATATGAGTCGGTCCGATCTCAACAGTTCCCTGGGTAAGCAATCAACGATCGTCGATTCCAAAACCGGTATCGCCACCGTGCTGAAAGAATATGGCGAACAACGCTATCTCATCCACCTCACACCGGAAGAGTGGAAAATTTCCAACCAAGCCTACGAGCACGTTCGCTATCAATTTACGGGGCTGACCAAACAGATCGCCGGATATACCTGTGAGCAGGCCATCGGTACCTGGGGCGATCAAAACACCTACGTCGTTTACTTCACCCGTGCCCTGCAGCCCGTGAACCACGAATTTCAATACCTGAACCGAAACTTACCGGGATTGGCCCTCGAGTACCAAGCCAAACTGGGCAATAGCGAGCTGACCTACGTGGCCACCCGGGTCGATTTCGATCCGGTGCCCCAAACGATTTTTGAATTACCCACCAGCGGGTATCGGGTCATGACGTATCAGGAAAGTAAAGCAGGCGGAAAAAGGAACTGATCGATCAATCCTTGTACGATCAAGGACGGCGCAGCGATTGGTTGCCGAGGCTGACCTTAACCTTGCCGGTCAGGATCTCTTTTTTCAACGGCATGCTGTATATGTGATGGCCCTTTTGGAGTGAAACGACGGTATTGACACGCAAGGAGGATCTTTCCTCTTTGATCACCGAGGTGCCCCGAAATTCGTAGCCCGATTTCAGTGAAAAAGTACCAGGAACATGCTCCACGCGGCTGGAGAGATTCAGTTGAGCTTTGCGTTTGGCTGATTTGCGACGACCCTCTCCCAAGGTAGCATACGCGAGCAGACCGCTGAAAAGAATCAGCAGGCCAGTAAGCCCCAGGAATATCACTCGCTTTCTCATAATGCAAAAGTATAGCTAAAAAATTATTTCGGACCAAAATTTTCCCCGCCCCGGAGCAGGATTGTTTTCAAAATCGGGAACTTTACACCCTTCGGCCCGATTATCCCCAACTGGGGATATTTAGGGAATATATACTTGCTGAAATTCAAGAACTTAAGCCAAGCTATGGGCGATTCATTCTCAGAGGATAAAGATAACCTGCAGGACCTGCTTCAGCTCTATGAGCAGCTGAGAAGCGGGGGTGGCCGGGGGTATTTGGAAGAGGACTCCTTTGAGCGGATCATCTTGCATTATCAGGATCAGGAGCAGTTCAAGAAGGCCCTGGAAGCCGCCCGTCTGGCGTTGGAGCGTTTCCCGTACTCTTCTCCGCTGAAGATCAAATTGGCCGATGTGCTGATAGCACTTCGACGGTTTCGGGAGGCCAAAGTGGTGCTGGAGGAAGCAGCGCTGCTCGACCACCGCGACATTAATCTCTACATCCTTCAAGTCGAGATCCACCTGGCCCTGCAACTTCCCCAAGAGGCCCGGTCCATTCACCAAGAGGCCTTGGGTCTATTCGAGGGGGAGGAGCGGATCGAGTTATTATTCGAATTATCCGATGTGTACGATGATTACGAGGAATATGAGCAGGTTTTTGAATGTATTCGTGACGTGCTGGAATCGGAACCGACCAACGAGGAGGCTTTGTACAAGATCTGTTTTTGGACCGATTTCACCGGACAAAACGAGGAAAGCATCCGCTTGCATCGTTCCATCTTGGAAGAGCATCCCTACAGTGAACTCGCCTGGTTCAACTTGGGGGCGGCCTACCAAGGCATCAAACTATATGAGAAGGCCATCGATGCGTATCAATACGCCATTGCCATCGAGGAAAAATTTGATTACGCCTATCGAAACATGGGCGATGCGTTGATCCGACTGCGTCGATACAAGGAAGCGTTGGAGGCCTTACAGCGGGTGACGGAGCTGACCAAACCCGAGGATGTGATCTTCGAGGCAATGGGATTTTGTTACGAACGACTTCGCCAACCGGCACAGGCCCGAAGTCAATACCGTAAAGCCGTGTACCTGAGACCGGACGACAGTTTACTGCATTACAAAATTGCAGTTACCTATCATACCGAGGGGCAATGGGAGCGGGCCATTCGACAGATCGAGACGGCCCTGAAACGCTTTCCACGACATCCCGATTACAATAAGTTGGCAGGAGAATGTCATGCTCGCTTGGGACAATGGCAGCAAGCCATCGATTACCTGGCCCTGGTGGTTCGGGCCCGACCCAAAACCTCGGCCGGTTGGGAAGCCCTGATCGTTTGTTTGTTCGAGGCAGGTCAATACGGCGAGGCATCCAAGCAAGCCACCCATGCCTATCTGGCCACCGGCGAAAAACCCCTGTTCCTCTATTACCGATCGGCCGCTTGTTTTGGCATGTCTCAATCTGCCGAGGGATTGGAATGGCTGGAAAAGGCATTGGGCGAAGCACCCAAGTTGCTGAAAAAGTTCATGGCCGTTTTCCCGCAGGCCCTGCAGCACCGGGCTTTGGTCGACCTGCTGGCGAAGTACAAACGACGTCGTTCCTTCTGACATCCCACATGTTTAGTACCTTCGGGCACCGAAAACAACCCCTATGAATTTCAATCTCACCCAAATGCCCGACCGGTTTGCCAAACCTCGTCAATCCGGTATTACCATGGTGATGGACAAAGGTCTCAGCGTAGAAGAGGCCCGAAATTTCCTGAGTGTCTCCCATCCTCACGTCGACCTGGTCAAGCTGGGATTTGGCACCTCCTTCGTTACTCCCGACCTCGAAAAGAAACTAGAAGTATACCGATCCTATGATATTCCCGTTTATTTCGGGGGCACTCTGTTTGAAGCTTTTTTGATCCGCAATCAGTTCGAGGATTACATCGCCGTCTGCCGCGAATTCGGGATCTCGTACATGGAGGTCAGCGATGGTTCCATCACCATCCCGCATGCCGAAAAATGCGGATACATCGAGAAGTTGACGAAGCACGGTACCGTGCTCAGTGAGGTCGGCAGTAAGGATGCTGCGCACATCATTCCGCCGTATAAGTGGATCGAGTTGATGCGTGCGGAATTGTCGGCCGGCTCCACCTACGTCATCGCCGAGGCCCGAGAAGCGGGTAACGTGGGCATCTATCGAGGCAGCGGGGAAGTGCGCGAGGGATTGGTGCAGGAGATCCTGACCCAGATCCCTGGCGAACGAATCCTTTGGGAGGCACCGCAGAAGGCACAGCAATTATACTTCATTGAATTGCTGGGCTGCAACGTTAATCTCGGTAACATCGCGCCAACAGAGATGATTCCGCTGGAGGCGATGCGGATCGGATTGCGGGGCGATACCTTTCATTTTTTCCTCGATAAAAAAGAGGCTTGATGCGGGTCTTTGGACTCATCGGTAATCCCCTTACACATTCTTTCTCGGGATCCTATTTCGAGAAAAAATTTCGGGCGCTGGGGCTGACTGATCATACCTACCAACTCTTTCCGCTGGAGGACCTCTCCGATTTTCCAACTTGGGTGCAACGCATCGAGGGATTGGAAGGATTGAATGTAACCATCCCCTACAAAAAATCCATTCTGCCGTTTCTCGATGAACTCCGCTTGCCGGAAGGATTGATGGCCTGCAATTGCATTCAATTCACCGAGGGTAAACGGATCGGATACAATACCGATGTGATCGGTTTTTCCGAAAGTTTGCGACCTCTGTTGAGACCCCACCACCAGCGCGCCCTGGTATTGGGACAAGGTGGGGCAGCCGAGGCGGTTCAATATGTCTTGCAACAATGGAAGATCCCCTATGTGTCGGTGGGTCGTACTGCCAAAGGTTCCGATACGATCACGTATGCGGACCTGTCCAGGCAGACCGTGGAGGATCATACCTTGATCATTCACACGACGCCGCTGGGTACTTTTCCCGATGTGGATGATTGTCCGCCGCTACCATACGAAGGCATTGGTCCCAATCATTTGCTTTACGATCTGGTGTATAATCCCACGCGAACCCTTTTCCTGGCAAAAGGCGAGGCACAAGGCGCCACGACCTGCAATGGGTGGAATATGCTGGTGCTCCAGGCGGAGGCCAGTTGGTCAATTTGGAAGGGGATGTTACGTCCGTGAAAACCGATGGGCCAGCACCGGGTCCGGTACGCGGGTCGGTTTACTCTTTTCGTAATCGAAGCAGATCATCGTGGTATGGGCCAGGGCGGTGATTGTTTCGGTGTCGCCCTCGGGACGACAGATCCGGTATTGAATGCGAAAGCCGGAGCCCGACCACTCGGGAACCGATAACTCGACTCGTAGCCGATCGCCATAGAACATTTCTTTCTTCAGCACCACGGAGAGGTCGCGCAGGATGAGTCCCACCCCCTCCATCTTCATTTCCGTATAGCCCCAGGCTCGCAGAAATTGCACGCGGGCTTCGTGCAGCAAGCCTACGATCCGGTCGTTGCCCAAATGATTGCCGTAGTTGAGATCGCCGATCCGGACGGATAGCTCACAAGAAAAAAGCACGGGCTCTTGGAAGGATAGTTCCCATTTATTCATAGTGGCAAATCTCCGAAAAGATCCCCGTTTAATTCCGCGAGTCGATCAAGGCCATCAATCCCAAAAAAGGGTCGGCCTGAAAGCCCAGTTCAGTCTGCAACACCTCCGCATGCCATTTATCTTGTTGCTGATCGCACTCGCGGCTTTGCGATTCGCCACTCAGGCAGCAGGCGAGTGCCTCCCATTTTACGGGTACGCGGATGGGTTCGCCTCCTTTGCTGGCAACCCACAGATAATCGGTGCGTAGGGCTGGCGGGGTTGCCTGATTGAATCGGCTGGAATGGGTTGGATCGACGCGTGCGGACTCGGGTTGGATCTTGATGGGTGTTTGTGTTGGTAGGACCGGCGAGGGAAGGAGCGTGTCGTATGATTGCGGTTGGATGGGATGACGTAATTCGTGTCGAGCGGTTTGTTCGGGAAGGGACGAAGGGCGCAGGACCCAAAACGTAATCCCCAAGGCCGATGCCAGCAACAGGGAAAGTTGGATCAGCCGGGAGGAGGTGATGGATCTGTTTTTTTGGCTGGCTTGGATCGCCGCCCAGGAGCTGGCTGGTGGTTGCGATTCCTCGGTTTGCAGACGGGTGCGGAGCTGTTCTCGATCGAGTTGCTCGGCGATCGTTTCCCAGTTTTTGGCGGAGGGAACATCCTCGCAGGCGTACAGTTTATGCAGAGCAGCGCGTTCCATCGCTCAATTGTTTTTTTTCAAACGTTCCTGTAGCCATTTTTTGGCTCGGGCGTATTGTGATTTACTCGTTCCTTCACTGATCCCCAATTGGTCGGCGATCTCGGCATGATTGTAGCCTTCTACGGCATACAAGTTGAAAACCGTTCGATAGCCGACCGGTAATTCCTGGATCAAGGCACTCAGCTCCTTTGCTTCGAGTTGGGTGACCCCCGTTTCCTCCAAGCGGGGTTCGTGCTGCGGTAATTCCGGGTCGAGCGAAACCAAGGGTTTGATCCGTCGGAAATGTTCTATGGCGGTGTTGACGATGATGCGTCGGGCCCAGCCTTCAAAGGAACCTTCGCGTCGGTACGTCGACAGTTTTTGGAACAATTTGATGAATCCTTCCTGTAGAATATCCTCCGCGGCCTCTCGGTCGGAGGCGTACCGCAAGCAGACGGCAAAGAGCCGGGGGGATAACCATCGATACAATTGTTCCTGTGACCGTCGGTCGTTCGCCAAACAGCCATCTAACAAGTCGTTCAAAGGCACCGGAGGGTTGCTTTCCATTACCTTGAATTTTGTGCCTGACGCAGATGGTCAATAAGTTGTTGCACCGCTTGTTGGCGGTGGCTGTATTTATTTTTTTCGATCAGGTCCATTTGGGCAAAGGATCTATCTGCGCCCTCGGGCTGGAAGATCGGGTCGTAGCCGAATCCCTGGTCACCTTGCGGCGTCGAGCGGAGGGTGCCGCGGCAGATCCCCTTGAAGAAAAGATCCTGATTGTCCCAACGCAGGCAAATGGTGGTCTGAAAAAAAGCGGAGCGGTCGCTGTGCCCCTCCAGTTCCTTTAAAACGCGTTGGATGTTGTCGGCATCGTTTCGTTGCGGACCGGCATAATGGGCGCTGTGGACCCCGGGTCGTCCGCCCAAGGCGTTTACGAAGAGTCCGCTATCCTCACTGAAGCCCGTCCCGATGCCGGTGTGCTGCAGCGCAAACTGGATCTTGGCTTGTGCATTTTGTTCCAAGGTGTCAAAGGGTTCCGGTATTTCTTGATCGAGTCCCGCTTCGCGCAGGGTCAGGATCCGTATATCGGCGGGCAGCAGCGATTGGATCTCTCGGACCTTGTGGGGATTGTTGGTGGCAAAAAGTATCTCCATGCTGGATTAGACTCCGTAGTGTGCTTTGAGTTGTTTCCACAAGATTTTTTTGTCCTCCGGTTGTTGCGACAGGTCTCGGAGCGAGCGAGTGGCGAATACCGGAGCGCCCTGGTATTGGATGGGGCCAAGGTGTTGGGTGGATTCGGTTAAGCCGAGTGGGAGCGGATCGGGTCCAAACAGCCACCAGGCAGATGGATGATAGGTCTGTTGTAAGCGCCCGGCCACCGAGCCCGTTACCGGATGGAGGTTCAGGATACCCACGTCGGCCAGATTCAACTGACAAGCTGAAAGAACACCGGTCAGAAAGCTAAGGTCTTCTTCTGCCAGAAAAGCCTGCGCCGGATCATCGATCAGGATGAGAACTTTTTTCCCGAACCCGCCCAGCAATGACCAGGATCGTGTTTCGGTCGTTGCACCCGGGGTTGGGGGAGACACCAGTTGTTGTCCGTACCAGTCTCCCAACTTGCGGGGATCGAGGTGAATATCATTGAGGGACATGGCCTTAAAAAGAAACTAATGGGTGTTCGTTTTTTTCGTTTATTTGCGCTTCAAATGTAGTGCAATATGACTGCTGCGTTGGATATTTTGGTCACCCGGGTAGCACAGAGTCGGGTAGGGGAGATGAGTTTGGAGAATATTCCTTTTGGGAAGCATTATTCTGACCACATGTTGGAGGTGGATTATGTGGATGGCCAGTGGATGCAGCCGCAGATCAAACCTTATCAGCCGTTATCGCTGGCGCCCTCGTTGGCAGCGTTGCATTATGGGCAGGCCATTTTTGAGGGCATCAAGGCCTATGCGGACGCCAACGGAAATCCCCGAATCTTTCGTCCCCTCGAAAATTTTTATCGATTCAACCTGTCGGCCGAGCGGATGCAGATGCCCCCGGTGCCGGAAGATATTTTCATGGAGGGGATGCGGCAGTTGGTTTCGTTGGACCGTGCCTGGATCCCCAGACATAAAGATCACTCGCTTTACATCCGACCGTTTATGTTCTCGACCGATGAATTGATCGGGGTACGTCCGTCGGACAACTATAAGTTTTTGATCATTCTGAGTCCCTCTGGGCCTTACTATGTCGCGCCCATGCGCATTCACGTCGAAGAGCAATACATCCGGGCCGCTCCGGGCGGGGTGGGTTATGCCAAGGCCGCTGGAAACTACGGGGCAGCGATGTATGCTACCGCACAGGCACGCAAACACGGGTACGATCAGGTGTTGTGGATGGATGGGCTGGAGCGTAAATACGTGCAAGAGTGTGGCACGATGAATGTCTTTTTTATCATTGGCGATACGGCGATCACGCCGAGTTTGGAGCAGGGTACGATCTTGAATGGGGTGACGCGTCAATCCGTCATTACCCTGTTAAAGGAAGCCCATTTGCGGGTAGAGGAGCGTCCCCTCAGTTTGGAGGAAATCCTCGAGGCCTATGACCGCGGAGCACTCAAGGAAGTTTTTGGAACCGGCACGGCCGCCACGATCTCCCTGATCAAGGCGCTGGCTTGCCGGGGAAGGGAATTGACCTTTGCCGTAGACCAGTGGCAGTACGCTCCCCTCCTCAAGCAAAAGTTGATGGATATCCGGGAGGGCCGGCTGCCGGACGTACACGGCTGGATGATGCCGGTCGGGTGAGCTTTTTTTTGGTGATTTGGGCCCCTGCCGCTACCTTTGCCTCCCCAAAAACAAGGGATTCGAATGCCTACTATTCAACAACTGGTGAGAAAAGGACGTGAGATCATCCGGGCCAAGAGTAAATCCCGTGCCCTGGATCAATGTCCGCAACGTCGTGGAGTCTGTACCCGTGTGTATAC
>SXGQ01181219.1_pt1 | contig 16845 bp, 10 predicted proteins | sample 3178371 | NCBI WGS metagenome assembly SXGQ01 (sample SAMN11356859, study PRJNA531348) | freshwater metagenome | isolation source: freshwater sample F1-20 | place: China: Fuxian Lake, Yuxi | collected 2017-12-25
AATGTTGGAGATGTTTAAGAAAAAACCCAAAGGAGGCAACCCGTCATGATACCCTTTCAAGAAATAGGATATCTTATCGGATCGGTAAGTTTTGTGCTGGGTTTAAAAATGATGGGTCAGCCCGACTCGGCGCGAAAGGGAAATTTGGTAGCTGCATTTGGTATGGGGATGGCGGTTATAGCAGCTTTGCTATTTGATGAAAAGGGATACCATGTAATTAACAATATTGAATTTATTGTATTGGCCATTTTTTTGGGTACGCTTGTGGGAACAATTATTGCCAAAAGGGTTCAAATGACAGCCATGCCTGAAATGGTAAGCTTATTTAATGGTATGGGTGGTTTGAGTGCGGCTTTAATATCCTTGATTGAATGGCGCCATCATGTGTCGATTGATCCTCCCGGTGGGGCATCGATGGAAATGGCCTTGTATATTCCTGTTATTGCGGGTTTGATTATAGGAACCATTTCTTTTGTGGGTTCGATTGTGGCTTGGGGAAAGTTGAATGGCAAAATTGGAGATTTTAGATTTCCCTCTCAGCAGGTTATCAACGCCATTGTGTTGGTCGCAATCCTTGTTACCGCCGCCTTAAACTACACAGAATTTAATGCTTCACATTCTTCATTTTATTTCTATATAACCATTGCATTGGCTGTCATTTATGGCTTATTGTTTGTTTTCCCCATTGGTGGTGCGGATATGCCTGTGGTTATTTCATTGTTAAATTCTTTTACGGGTGTTGCTGCGGCGTGTGGGGGGTTTTTATACCACAATAAGGTAATGTTGATGGGTGGTGTTTTGGTGGGGTCTGCTGGAACTATATTAACCGTAATCATGTGCAAAGCAATGAATCGTTCATTGATGAATGTTTTGATAGGCATGGCTGGTGGTAATGGTGGTGGCAGTGCTACCAGTGCTTCGGGTGGCAGTGTGCGTGAAGTTCAAGCTTCAGATGTTGCTGTTATGCTCAAATACGCTGGCAAAGTAATCGTGGTTCCAGGATATGGATGGGCAGTGGCCCAAGCCCAACATGCGTGCCACGAACTGGAGATTCTCCTCGAATCCGAAGGTGTTGATGTAAAGTATGCCATTCACCCTGTTGCAGGCCGAATGCCCGGACACATGAATGTTTTGTTGGCAGAAAGCAATGTAGAATATGATAAACTCATCGAAATGGAACACATTAATTCTGAGTTCGCCAGTACCGATGTGGTTTTGGTTGTAGGCGCAAACGACGTCGTAAATCCTGCAGCCAAAACTGATCCAAGCAGTCCAATATTCGGCATGCCAATTCTCGAAGTAGAGCAAGCAAAACAAATTATTGTATTGAAACGGAGCATGAAAGCTGGATATGCAGGCATTGAAAACGAGCTCTTTTTTTTCCCAAAATGTGGAATGCTATTTGGTGATGCAAAAGCCAGTATTCAGAAACTGTTAAATGAGGTAAAATCACTCTAAACTATTTTTATACACACTGTGCGACAACTAAAAAATTCAGTTTGTTTTGTTTTGTTTACCTTGTGCAGTGCATTTTTGCTAGAAGCACAGGCATATCATATTCAAGACGTTCGCAATAGGGTATTGAATTTGAATGGGAATCCACGGGCTCTGAATCTACAGCCCGATGATGCCAATGAGTCAAACGGCTGGAAAAGATTGCTTTGGGACACATTAAACAAGGGCTATAGCCTTACAGATACCCTACCATTTGATTTTAAATTGAGTGGGAATACGGAAAAGGTTTTTCGGGCCTCAAAAAATGGGATGATTACTTTTACAAAGGGTACTTTGCCAGGCGTTAATTATTCAATCGTTAATGTAGATGATCCTCGCCTCCCCGAAAAGTCTATCATAGTTGGTGGAATACAGGCAAAATCTGACAATGATAGGATATTGGTGAAGGTGTTTGGGATAGCCCCCAATAGGCAATATTATATCAAATTTCAATCATTTTCTGTTTCTGCAGATACCAACCAGACTTTGGGCATGTATTCGTATACTTCCATTGTATTGGAAGAGCAATCAAACCAAATACACATAGTGCAGATGGCCAGTGGCAGCGAGAGTAATACTAGCAACAGCCCCTTGCCAAAAATCATACACTGTGCAGGCATACACTTGGGGTCATTTGAATATTACTCGTTGGCAGACATTGGGGGTCAATACGATTATGATCAATCCAAGTCCAAGGCTTGTTCGGACAATGAATACTGCACATTTGCACCCGGCGATTATTTCCCGATAGATGCTTCCTTAAAATCCCAATCGGTTGCTGCTCCCAATGGATTGTATTACCACAAAGCAGGTACAGATTTTTATTTTCAGGCCGATTTTACCAGACACGGGAGCCTTCTGAATGCCCATTTATTTGATGTTTATATTCAGGTAAATAACCAATTACCCCAAAAGGATACTATCCCCAGCGGATTGACGAACACCGATTACCGTAGATCGGCGTTGGCATTTAAGGTAAAACACAATTTTTTGGCCGGAGAAAGATTGACAATCAAAGCATGGATTAAACAACGCAGTGGATTGCCTGACGGAGACCCAAGCAATGATACTTTAGAAACGCCACAGGATATTATTGTTCAAAATCAGTCTACTGCAGAAATGGCCAACCCTTTGTTTGAATATTACACCGCAACATGGTGTCATGCCTGTCCGCGTGCCCATGAATTGATTGATTCGTTGTTGAAAAAGTCTGAATACAAAAATGTCATTGCACTTGCACAACACCAAAATGACAACATGGCGAATCAATGGTTACCCAGTGTTCCAGATAGCCTTCCGATAGCTTCAATCAACCGAAATTTTGCTTCTAAGGATTCTTTTATCACCCCAAAGAATTTTGATTCCCGAATTAACGCTAGTCTCAAATCTTTTCCCAAACGGGTTGATATTCAAATTAACAATATCATTTTTAACGAAAAAAGACGCACCATTACTGGCCAGGTCTTGATAACGGCCAAAGAGTATTTGGCCAAAGAACAACTGCGAGTGGGCGCCATGTTAACAGAAGTCGATGTGCGGGGAATTGGAACCGGTTGGGACCAGTTTGTAGATGTTGCATTAACAAAAGACAGCCAATCTATTTATTTTGGCAAGAGTAAAGTTCTAACCGGTTACCACCACCATAACGTTTTTTGGACTGCAGATGGGGGTACCTTTGGCCATAAACCTTTCACCCTGCCGTCGGTGATGGAACCTGGTCAAACAACAACATGGAATTTTTCAGTAACCGTTCCCGATACCATTGTATCCAATACCATTCCCTTGTCTGCCGATTATGGTCCGAAAGGGGCTGGATATGTTCGTTACAAGCCTGCTGACTTTGGGATTGTGGCTTATGTATCAGATGATGTCATGTTGGGATTGTCCGAAACCAGAAATAGGGGCATTTTTACCTCAATGGTTTTAAATGCTACGCAGAAAAAAGTTTGGGATGTAAGTGCCAATACTCGGTATATTTCCCAAAAACAAGGATTATATCTTTTTCCCAATCCAAGCAAAAACGCTGTTCAAGTTGTTGCCAAAGCGCCTATTCTGCATATCAGGGTCATGGATGCAATGGGAAGGCTTATTTTACATCCGCAGGGTGAAAACCTGCATGAAATGAATTTAGATGTATCGACACTTGTCTCCGGTTGGTATATTGTTCAGGCATATACCAATGTGGGTATTTCAAGCAATCGCTTGGTGGTTCAGCATTAATCAATCACCCGATAAACTGCAAACATCCAATACAATTTCCAGGGCTTCTTTTGTTGTGGAAACCCCGCGATAACAGGTATTTGCCACGCAAGGTATTATATGGCATAATTCTGTATTCTCTGCGAATTGAACTACTGTCCATGAAGGAAGTTTAGATGCCATTTCACAAATATCATTGGGGGGAATTCCTTCTCCTTCGATTCGAATGTGTATCCCGCCCAAAGTATGTGCTTGAGCCAATCGAGCCCAATTAAAATACCAACCCGGATTTTCAATCATGTTTTGTTGAACTTGTTTTGCCAATACTTTAGCCAAATGCAGGTATTCAATGTTGTTTCTAATGGTTCCCAATTGAAATAAACAATGAGCCAAAATTCCATTGGGAGAAGGAATTACATCGTCGGTGTAATCACTTTTCCGAATGATTAAAGTTTCTCCATTGATTGGGGTAAAAGCAAGTTGTTGTGTTTCAGAATTATAGAAAAGGACGATGGCTTTTGCAATAAGTTGCTCGGCTCGAATCAAACAATACTCACTTTTAACTCGAACATACAGGGCCAAATATCCTTCGCATAAGCAGGCATAATCTTCTAAGAATCCTCCAATTTTAGTATGTCCTAGGCAATGAATTCTATACAGTTGATCTTCTTTCCAAAAGGTATCCCATATCCAGTGACCCAGTTCTTCGGCTTTGTTGGTAAAATGTATATCTTCGAGATAAAAGGCCGCATTTGCAAGGGCTTTTAACATCAGTCCGTTCCATGCACAGATCGCCTTATTGTCAAAGATGGGCCGTATGCGTGCATCTTGGATAGACCGCAATTTTTGTTTGATTTCAGACAATCTGGAATGATAAGTTGAGACATCTAAACCGCTCGACGCCAATACTTGAAGGGGAGCCATTGCTTGGTGCAAAATGTTGTAACCATGCTCCCAATTTCCTTCTTTTGTGATTCCAAATTGAATCGTAGCCAATGCCAATTCATCTTCACTCAGGCAAGTTAACAATGTATCATAAGTAAAGACATAGAATTTTCCTTCAATTCCCTCGCTGTCTGCATCCAATGCCGAACCAAAACCACCCAAAGGCAATTGAAGTTCCCGCAAGCAAAAATCAATGGTATCTCTTGCAATCGTTTCATAAACTGGCGCTTTTGACCATGCAAATGCTCGTGCGTAGAGCGATATTAATTGTGCATTGTCATATAGCATTTTTTCGAAATGCGGGGCAAACCATCGGCTATCGGTGCTATACCGGCAAAATCCCCCGCGGAGTGCATCATAAATTCCCCCATTACTCATTTTTAATAAACTCAAATGCAAAAAGTCTTTTGCGCTTTCATCACCACTCAAAAGGTGGTGGTCGAGTACAAATTCATAGTGCCCTGGAAGGGGAAACTTAGGGCATCGATTGCGACCACCTTCAACCCAATCAAATTGACTAGACAGGGTTTGATACATTTCCAAGAGTTGAATGCGGCTGATATTTTCTGTCGTCTGTGAAACGATATTTGTTGCATTTCGTTTTTCGAGTTGTTCAAATACACGGGTGGCATATTCTTGGGTTGAACTTGGATTTTCAGAGTGCACAGCAGCCAGCTGAATGACAATTTCTTGCCACTGGAGTTTTGGGAAATAGGTACCGGCATAAATTGGTCGCCCATCGGGCAGGCAAATTACATTCAATGGCCATCCACCTCGGCCAGTTATTAATTGGCATGCATCCATATAAACCATATCAATATCTGGACGTTCTTCCCGATCAACCTTAATACTAATGAGGTTTGAGTTCATGATATTTGCTGTTTCAAGGTCTTCAAAAGATTCGTGTTCCATTACATGACACCAATGACAAGTACTATAACCAATGCTTACCAAAACAAGTAAATTTTCATCAGTGGCCATTTGCCAAGTTTTGGCTTCCCATTGCTGCCATTCAACGGGATTGTTGGCATGCTGCAACAGATAAGGGCTATTGCTGTGGATCAGATTGTTCATTCTGTTGCTGTTTTGTTCCAAATTTTTCATTGTGGGAGAAGTTTTCCTTTTTTGGATAATAGCGAAGGGTTATAGGCTTTGTAATTAATCGAAATGAAAGGGATTCTATGGCTATTTAAGATATTTAATAACACGGGATTTGTACCTTTGTTTGCCATGATAAAAAGCTTGCTCAAATGTCGTAAGTGTTTTTTGATTCTCCTCATATCGGTGGAGCTAATTCCCTTAAAATCTCAAAATGTTGTTTTGAGCGATAGTATTAATTTGTATTTTGATTCGAAAGAACAGGCCTTAGATACCCTCATAAGTTGGGTGTTACAACGGTCACCAAAAATGAATTTCGGACATCTTCCCAAGCCATTATTCGAGGAGCAATGGCATAAGCATGACAGTTTAACGGCCATACAATTGATCGATGGATATTGGCTTACCCATCAATTCAAGTTTAAAAAGTCGGTTTTGAAAATGAAAAAAGAATTAAAAAAAACCAAAATAAATTTTAAGCAGGTGCAAATTATGCCTGAACCCCGAACCATTTTGAGTGTTGCTGGTGATGGGATTTCAAAATACGAATACAAAGCCAAATTTAAGAAGCTTCAGTTTATATTCTCATTTTATCTGTGGTGGATTGATGAAAAAGGTTATTGGGTTAATGAGATTGCCTGGGCAAGCAGACCAAACTAGCGGGAACAATTTTTGGCAAGCAGACCAGAAACGCTGTGGTCATGATTCGATAAGTGCAGGGGTTGTCCGGGCTCTATGTATGATTTTTTTAATTGAACCATACGATTTAGTTGGGTAGTTGCAGAAACAAGGATTCTGGATTTTGCATCCAAAGATTTGCATCCAAAGATTTTAAGAAGGGGAGTTGTAGGTTTTACAAAGTTTTAGAATTGAGGCAGCAATCAGCCCCAAGTGGTTGAGTACTGTCCCAGTCAATATAAATTCCAGTTTTGGAGTGATACCTGTTTTTCGATCTTTGTTTCCTGAGAATCGCTAAGCCTCGGGAAAAAATCTAGGCCAGTAATTTTTTCCACCTCATCAATACTGAGGGCAAAGTGCTTGAGTGGGAGCGTGGAAGACACATTTTCTAGCACAAAACCGATGGCACGCATGGGCGCAGCAGTATCTAGAATTACTTTAAAAAAACGTTTTGGCACAGAGATACTGCATGTTTTTCCGATGTGGGTATTGAGGTTGTCGGTGAGAATTGGGCCTGTAACCAAAAAAAGAGGATGAGAGCTAGGTGCCCATGAACGGCATTGTTCTTCTAACTTTTTCCATATACCCCGATTGAATCCGGGCAATTGGGGTGAAATATTACTCATATAAAAAGATTCTAACATGGCTTTTTCTGAGAATTTCATATCTCCTGCAGGTGCAAGATGTCCGCGGTCGTAACCTGTTTTCGTAAAGTCTGAAGTGAGGGCAGTAGATGGGAATATGGATGGGTCTACTAAGAATTTTCGGCTTCTTTCAGCACTGCCGTTTATATTGAATAGAGATAATTCGTAGGCTACCCATTTGGATTGCATGTGTTTGTGGCTATACACTAAACTAAAGGCGGTGTGTTGTATAACCCTTTCTTTTTCGGCTACTGAGGGCCATGACCAAGGATGTGGGAATTGATTTCTTTGGGCAGAGATAAGAAAAAATCCCAAACAGAAGATAGAGGCTATAAAAAACTTCGCGGCGATTGGTTTTTTGTTCATTCTGCTTGGTCAGATGTTGGGATTATATGAATTGGCTGATTGGGTTTTTGGGTGGTTCATTTGAATTGGATGGAACATGGTTTCCAAACACAGGCGCAAGGTTCTTTTGAAATCAATGCTCTAAGATAGTATTTTTCGCACGATGAGTGGACCTACATAAATAAATCCTGTATACAGTTGAACCAAACTAGCGCCACGTGAAATCTTTTCGTTATAATCTTTTTTGTTGAATACCCCGCACACACCAATCAAAGGAATAGTTCCAGCCAATTCTGTAGACAATAATTCCAAAATAGTATTGCTCGACTCGAAAATAGGTCGTCCACTCAGACCACCAGCGCCCATTTTGGCTATTTTTTTGGGATTTGTTTTTAAATTGGTACGCCCGATAGTGGTATTGGTGGCGATGACGCCGTCTACTTTTGCCTTTTTGATGCTAACTACCAGTGAATGAATTTGCAATGGGCTCAAATCGGGTGCAATTTTCAATAAAATCGGTTTCCAAACATTTTTTCGGCTTCTTATTTGCTGCAATATTGCAAAAAGTTCTGTGATGAATTTGTCTTCCTGTAGGTCTCTCAAACCAGGGGTATTGGGGGAAGAAATATTTACAACCAAGTAGTCTACATAATCGTAAATAGCTGAAAAGGCAATGGTATAATCGTTTTGGGCATTCTCGTTGGGGGTATTCTTATTTTTACCAATATTTCCTCCTACAACCAATCCACTAGGCCTGCGTTTTAATCTTTCTACCAAGGCTTCTACACCATCATTGTTAAAACCCATTCTGTTTATAAGAGCATTGTCTTTGGGCAAGCGAAACAATCTGGGTTTTGGATTTCCGGGTTGTGGCTCAGGTGTAACAGTACCAATTTCAACGTGTCCAAATCCTAAATCTTTTAATAGCGACAGCCATTTGGCATTTTTGTCAAATCCCGCTGCCAATCCCAGGGTGTTGGGAAATTCAATCCCAGCAAAAACTACAGTCTTTGGCTCGGTTGGGAGGAACCCTTTTTTTATCCAATAACCAAGAAAAGGGATTTTCAGTATAATGTATAAACTTCGCAATGCAAATACATGAACCAATTCAGGAGGCAACAAAAAAAAGAGGAATTTTAGCAATCTATACATATTTGTTTAGCTTCGGTATAAGTGGCGATGCCTTGTTGAATTATATTGGACAGAAAGTAATATTGCTTAGTGTTTAAAATGGCGTATGCCTGTAAAAACCATTGTTAAATCATTGGCATTGCAGTAATCAATAGAAGCTTGGTCTTTGATACTTCCACCGGGCTGAATCACAGCTTTTATGCCGGATTTATCGGCAATTTCAACACAATCAGGGAAGGGGAAGAAGGCATCACTTGCCATTACAGCACCCTCGAGATCAAATCCAAAACGATTGGCTTTTTCAATTGCCTGTTGCAGGGCATCCACCCGAGAGGTTTGTCCAGTTCCACTGGCCAGTAGTTGGTTGTTTTTTACCAAAACGATGGTATTGCTTTTGGTCTGTTTGACCAATTTTAACGCAAATTCTAAATCGTTAAATTGCGATTCTGTCGGTTGAAGTTTGGTCACTGAAACCATGTTTGTTTTCAATTCAGTTATGGTATCTCTGTCTTGAATCAAAGTGCCATTGAGAGCGGTGCGAACCATCGGTGTAACAAATCCAGTATCATCAACCATCTCCAATACAATGCGATGGGTTTTTATTTTTAATAATTCCAATGCAGCAGTCTCGTATTTTGGGGCAATCAGAACCTCAAAAAAAAGTTCGTTGATTTCTTTTGCCGCAGCCAAATCAATGGGGTGGTTGCAAGCCAGAACGCCGCCAAAAGCACTTACTGGGTCACAGGATAGAGCATCTGTCCATGCTTCTAGAACTGTATTTCTTGTTGCAACACCGCAGGCATTATTGTGTTTTACGATGACAAATGTACACCCTGTACTTGTCTTAAATTCATTAAGCAACGCAAGTGTGCTATCGACATCCAGTAAATTATTATAACTTAATTCTTTGCCTTGATGTTTGGTAAAAATGGCTTCCAAGTTTCCAGTGAAATAACCTTCTTGGTGGGGATTTTCTCCGTAACGGAGGGTATAGGTTTTTTTTTCACTAAACCAATCAGCAATCAATGTATCGTATTTTGCAGTGATGGCGAAAGCCTCAGCCGCAAATTGTCTGCGTTGCGCCAAGGTAATTGATCCATCGCCTGAGTTAAATGCATCCAAAAAAGCAGCATATTGATTTTTATGACCGACAATGGTTGTGTGCAAATGATTCTTTGCCGCTGCGCGAATCAATGATACACCCCCAATATCAATTTTCTCGATAATATCTTGGGCAGTTCCACCCCCATGGATTGTCTCTGCAAAAGGATATAGGTCAACAAGCAGTAAATCAAATAAAGGGATAGCATACTGGGCAATTTCTTCCCTATCCATTAACAACTCTCTTCGCGCCAGAATTCCTCCGAATATTTTGGGGTGCAAAGTTTTTACCCTACCCCCTAAAATACTGGGATATCCGGTAATATCTTCAATTGCAATACAGGGAATCCCCATGTCCTCAATGAATTTACGAGTTCCGCCAGTGGAGTAAATGGCAACATTTTTCTGGTGAAGAGCCAAAACAATTGCTTCGAGCCCATCCTTGTAAAAAACCGAAATTAGGGCTGATTGAATACTTGAAATCACAGGCGAAAATTACAACACAGAATGCGACTCAAAAGGGGAAAGTTGAATAAGTTTGCCATAAGTTTTTCACAAAACTATACTCACAAACAAAAGGCGAGACAATGGCAACGATTTTCTAGGGTAAAGCTGAATCAGGTACCATGATTTTGAGTCCCGACCAAACGGTCCCCAATTTAGATGAACGGCATGAGGGTATTTCGAACAAGGGTCAATCCAATCGTTTCGGAAATTTTAATTGTTATATCTCAGGCAAGGGGGGGCTGATGTCTGCATCCAATTGTTTACCATAGGCAATGTATTTGGGAGTGAATGGACAATGTCTGCAGCCACTACCGCAGCAGTATCCGCGTTTTTTGTGGAAGTCGGCTGTAAAAACCGTAAAACCATTTTCTGTGTAGAAATCAGATTTCGGCGCGGGCTTATTTTTGTGTGAGTGACGCATACTGTAACTGAGCGATTACACCCAGAGCCAATTTGGGTTCTTGTATTCTGTAAAGAAGAACGCAAGACATAGTAACCCTATAAAGATTTTGTCCAAGGGTTTGAATGATTCGTATTAATCTTTTCCATGGCAGGCTTTAAATTTTTTGCCACTGCCACACGGACAGGGTTCATTTCGGCCAATTTTTGCTTCATGAACGATTGGCGCTTGAATTACGCGTGGCGCTTGAATTTCTGAAGGGTCTACTGATATTGATTCTAGAGGTTGGGCTATTTCTTGGCGGCTGGTTTGTGTTTTGGGTTCTATGCGTTTTTGTTGAGGCCTAGCTTCTTCCATTTCGTTGTCTTGCTGAATTCGTGCCCTAAACAACATTCCCAATACTTGTTGGTTGATGCGTTGTAACATTTTGCCAAACAAAGCAAAACTTTCAATTTTGTATATTAACAGGGGGTCTTTTTGCTCATATTGCGCATTGTATGAACTTTGTTTTAATTCATCCAATTCGCGTAAATGTTCTTTCCATTCGTCATCTAAAACTTCCAAAGTAGTTGATTTTTCAAGTTCTTGGATCATACAACGGCATTCAGTATTGAGTGCATTGTCTAGGTTTACGGTGAGCTGATAATTTTGCAATCCATCGGTCATTGGAACGATTACATTCTCGATTCGGTCTCCCTGTTTTTCTCTGATATTTTTAAATACGGGATAGGCTTTTTTACCTAAGTTTTCAGATTTCTGTTGGTAATTTAGGGTGAGATGATCAAAAAGTGTATCGACGAGAATTTCTGAATTAGAAGAATTGAATTCTGTTTCATCAAAGGGTAAGGATTGGGCAAGTGATCGAATAAGTTCCATCTCAAGATCTTGGTATGTTCCATTTTCTTTATTTTGTTCAACGAGTTCATTACACCAGTTGTACAGCATATTTCTCAGATCAATGCTCAATCGCTCGCCAAATAGAGCACTGCTGCGCATGCGGTAAATATTTGTGCGCTGTTTGTTCATGACATCATCGTATTCCAGTAAACGTTTGCGAATTCCGAAGTTGTTTTGCTCCATGCGCTTTTGGTTGCGCTCGATAGTTTGGGTCATCATTTTATTTTCGATAACGTCATCCTCACCATATCCAAACCGATCCATTAATTTGCTTACTCTTTCCGAACCAAAAATGCGCATTAAATCGTCTTCCAAACTCACGTAAAAACGCGAGGTTCCGGGATCGCCTTGACGACCTGCGCGGCCTCTTAATTGCCTGTCAACCCTTCTGCTATCGTGTCGTTCTGTACCAATAATTGCCAATCCACCAAGAGCTTTTACCCCATCATCAATTTTGATATCAGTTCCCCGACCAGCCATGTTTGTAGCAATCGTTACTGCCGATTTATAACCAGCTTCTGCAACAATTTCAGCTTCTCGTTGGTGTTGTTTTGCATTTAAAACATTGTGTTTGATACCACGAAGTTTTAACATTCTGCTGAGCAATTCACTCACTTCAACCGAAGTTGTTCCAACCAAAATTGGTCTTCCAGCGGCAGTTAAGGTAACAATTTCTTCGATAACGGCATTGTATTTGGCCCTCTTTGATTTGTATACCAAGTCTTCTTGGTCAAGTCTTGCAATCGGTCGATTGGTCGGAATAACCATGACCCCCAATTTGTAAATATCCCATAATTCTTGGGATTCGGTTTCAGCTGTTCCGGTCATTCCTGCCAATTTGTGGTACATCCGAAAGTAATTTTGCAAGGTTATGGTGGCATAGGTTTGTGTAGCAGCTTCAACCCGAACATTTTCTTTGGCCTCAATGGCTTGGTGGAGTCCATCGGAATATCGTCTGCCTTCCATTACACGACCTGTTTGTTCATCCACAATTTTTACCTTTCCATCGACCAAAATATATTCGACGTCTCTTTCGAAAAGTGTATAGGCTTTAAGCAATTGTTGAACCGAATGAATGCGCTCACTTTTTTCAGAAAAGTCTTGCATTAAACGGTCTTTTAATTCGAATTTGTCGGTATCATTCACGCCAAGGCGTTCGATTTCTGCCATTTCAAATCCCACATCTGGAAGCACAAAGAAATTTGGATCTGATTCTCCTTGGGTTATTAATTCTAGGCCTTTTTCGGTAAGCTCAACATTGTTTGTTTTTTCTTCAATCGTAAAATACAGGGGAATATCTGCCAAAGGCATTTCCTTTTGTTGGTCTTGAAGATAGTAATTCTCAGTTTTTGTAAGAATACTCCTTATACCTGTTTCACCCAGAAATTTAATCAGCGCTTTGTATTTGGGTAATCCACGGAATGCCCGCAAAAGTGCTAAACCACCTTCACCTTCTTTGTGTCCGTTTTTTCCTTCAGCCAATAATTTTTTTGCTTCAACCAAAGCGGTATTTACGAATTTTTTTTGTGAGTCGACCAACTTTTCTATTCTGGGCTTCAAGGACTCAAATTGTTGTATATCCCCTTTTGGGGTGGGTCCGCTAATGATCAATGGTGTACGGGCATCGTCAATCAATACACTGTCTGCTTCATCAATCATAGCAAAATGGTGTTTGCGTTGAACTTGTTCTTGCGGAGTATGGGCCATATTATCACGCAAATAATCAAATCCAAATTCGTTATTGGTTCCGTATGTTATGTCGGCCAAGTAAGCATTTCGCCTTTCTTTGCTATTGGGGTGGTGATTTTCCAAGCAATCCACACTCAGTCCAAGAAAATTGTAGAGTGGGGCATTCCATTCACTATCCCGGCGAGACAAATAATCGTTAACTGTAACCATATGCACCCCTCTTTTTCCCAATGCATTTAGGTATGCCGGGAGTGTACTCACCAGGGTTTTTCCTTCTCCAGTACCCATTTCCGAAATTTTCCCTCTATGCAATACAACACCGCCAATCAATTGAACATCATAATGTACCATATTCCATCGGATGAGCCCACCCGCAGCAGTCCATTCATTTTTGTATGTCACTTTGCCATTTTCAATGCTGATATGCGGACAAGTTTCGGACAACAATTGATCGAGATCATTGGCAGTGGCCTGTAATTCGGAATTTTCAGAAAATCGACGAGAAGTTTCTTTTACCACAGCAAACGCTTCAGGCAAAAGCATATTTAATATTTCTTCTAAATCGACATCTCGTTTTTTTTCTAATTCGTCAAGGTTTTGAAAAATGCTGTCACGAAGTTCAATATTCGATTCGTCTGTTTCGTCCAATTGTTTTTTAAAATCGGATATGTCGTTGTCGGTTGATTGCAAATGCTGGTTAATTCTACCGATAAACTCACCTGTTTTAGACCTTAAATCATCGTTGCTCAACGAGGAATAAGAGTTGAAAAAGACGTTTATTTCAGAAATGATGGGTTCTATCTCCTTGAGTGCTTTTTCGGCTTGAGATCCACCCAGCAATTTGGAAAATGTTTTTAGAATCTTGGCAATCATATTATTTGTTGCGAAAATAAGCTTAATTTGTCTTTGCTAAAATCTTGCCACGCAATTAATGTGACGAAATGACCGAATTCATATGCTAAAGCCTCACGGCACGTGTTCAATATTCTTGGTGGTAAGCAGTGTAAATACTCCTTTTTACATTGTCCACACAACAGTAAACACTTTCTAATAAAGTTTGTTATAGCTTATATGTTGCGATTTTTATTCATTGTAAATTCATTCCTGATTTTCAATTTTGGGTATTCTCAGATATTGATCAAGGGACGCGTGATTGACCAAAATACTCGAAAACCCCTCAAAGGTGTTCTTGTTTTTCTGGATGGCTTATCTGATTCGGTAAGAAGCAATACCAATGGAGATTTTGAAATTGGCAAGGCTGAACCAGGGTTCCATATATTGTATGCGTTGTTCGATGGTTTTAAATCTTCTTCATCGCCCGAGCAATTATTTACTTTTGACAAATCTCCATTTGTAGAAATTGAAATGGAGTCGCTTGCTTCCGAGATAGGTGAGGTTCGTATACTCAAATCTACATTGCAAACGAGAGAGGCAGAAAGTCCGGTTTCATCGCAAAAGTTAAGCATTCGTGAAATAGAACGCAATCCTGGTGGAAACCGCGATATTTCTAAAATTATTCAAAGTTTACCCGGGGTGGTTTGCATTCCAGGGTTCCGAAATGATGTGGTCATCCGCGGTGGGGCTCCTTCAGAAAACAAATTTTATTTGGATGGTATAGAAATCCCCATTATCAATCATTTTCAGACCCAAGGTAGTACCGGCGGACCTGTTGGTATGCTCAATGTAAATTTCATTAAAGAGGTCAATTTTTATACTGGAGCATTTCCAGTAAACTTTGCCAATGGGTTGAGTAGTGTTTTGGATTTTCGTCAAATCGATGGTAATTCCAAGAAGTCGAAATTCAGATTTTCTCTTGGAAGTAGCGATTTGGGATTTACCGCGGATGGACCGTTAGGAAAAAAGGTCTCTTATATTTTTTCTGCCAGACAGAGTTATTTACAGGGATTATTTTCTGTGTTGGGCTTGCCTTTTTTACCCAATTTTATTGATTATCAGGCCAAGGTAAAATGGAAACTCAACGAGAAAGATGACATTACTTTTTTAATGATAGGGGCAGTCGATTTTTTCAAATTAAATTTGGGAGTTAACGACAAGATTACAGATAGTATCAAACTGAAAACCAATCAGTTTATTTTGGGTTATTTACCAGTGTATCGTCAATGGAACTACACGGTAGGGTCGGTATATACACATTATGGTCTACAATCAAAGACCCAATTGTTCGCAAGCCGCAATATGCTCAGCAACTCATTCTATAAATACCGAAATAACGATGAGCGTGTTGAGGGCAATCGCATTTTTTCCTATTCTAGCACGGAAGAAGAGAATAGGTTTCGCATCGAAAATTTTCGCACCAAAGGATCTTGGAAATTACTGATAGGCGGGGGTTTAGAGTTTGTTCAATACTGGGTTGATAACAATGCAAAAGTGCTTGTTCCGGGTGCACCAGGATCTCCCGGTAGTAGCAAGGATATTGTATTTAAAAGCAATTTGGAACTGTTTAAATACAGTGGGTTTTTTCGAGCATACCGCTCCTTGATGGGCAATGGAACATTCAATATTTCAACCAGATTAGATGCATCCAATTATAATAAAAACATCAGAAATCCTTTAAATCAGCCTACCATTTCTGTCGGCGTGAGTTTGCCAACTCCCGTAAAAGGCATTTTTGTTAATGGTTCTCTTGGACAGTTTTTTCAGTTGCCATCCTATACTATACTAGGATATCGCAAAGGGCCTTCTAATTTTTTCCCTCCTGATCCAGCTTGGGTGCCTGGTGATTTAGAAAATAAAGACCGTGTGAAATACATCCGAAATCGAACGATTGCCCTTGGTTTGCAATCCAACCAAATAAAAGATACAAGGATAACCTTGGAGGGATTTTATAAGCAATATGCCAATTATCCATTTGCCCTACGCGACAGCATTTGTTTGGGGAATCTGGGGACTGATTTTGCCGTATTGGGAAATGAGCCTGTGGCCTCTGTTAGTGACGGGAAAGCTTATGGAATTGAGTTTTTGGTGCAGCGCAGAAGTCGTTCTGGTCTTTATGGCATCGTAGCGTATACCTTGAGTTGGAGTGAATTCAATGATAAAAATGGAAAGTCAGTACAAAGTGCTTGGGATAGCAGACATACCCTGAGTTTGGTGGGTGGACTTAAAATGAAGCGCAATTGGGAAATAGGTGCCAAATACAGAATTGCCAGTGGACGTCCCTATACACCCGACGATATACAGCGTAGTTTGGTGCAAACCAATTGGGACATCAGGGGAACCGCATTGCCCAATTATTCTTTGCTAAATACCCAACGTTTGAAGACCTTCACCCAATTGGATATTCGTGTAGACAAAGTATGGTATTTTAAATCATCGTCCTTAAATCTCTATTTGGATATCCAAAATGCCTTAAATTCGGTTTACAGTGGACCACAGACCTTAATTGCAGCGCAAGATGGGGCTGGTAAATTGATAACAGATTCTTCGGCCGCAGTTCCTTCCTATAAGAGTGAGTTTTTACCCAATAATAGTGGGTTTTTACAACCGTCTATTGGTGTAATTTGGGATTTTTAATCGGTTTCTATACCCCAGGCAAGGTGGTCAAAGTGATGATGGAATCCTAACAATTTATTTGCCCTTGCTAATAGCATTACATATTGTCTTTCGCAAAGTTTTTGAATACGCGGCAGGGTGATACAAAATTAATAGTCATAGGCAATCCCAACTGTGTCGGATGAATGCGTATTGTGGGGATTTTTC
>SXGQ01741085.1_pt1 | contig 16845 bp, 14 predicted proteins | sample 3178371 | NCBI WGS metagenome assembly SXGQ01 (sample SAMN11356859, study PRJNA531348) | freshwater metagenome | isolation source: freshwater sample F1-20 | place: China: Fuxian Lake, Yuxi | collected 2017-12-25
GCGCTCGCGCGTCACATTGAACGCGCGGCCCACTTCCTCCAGCGTCTGCGGGCGGCCTCCTGACAGGCCGAACCGTAGCTCGATCACCTCACGCTCGCGCGCCGGCAGGGCCGACAGCGCACGGCGGACATTGTCGCGCCGCAGGTTTTCGGAGGCCCGTTCGAACGGCGATTCCGCCGCCTGGTCCTCCACGAAGTCGCCCAGCTCGGACTCCTCCTCCTCACCGATCGGCTTCTCCAGCGAGATCGGCTGCTGGCTCATGCGCAGGATGTCGCGCACCTCGCGCGTCGTGCACTCGAGCTCCGCGGCGATCTCCTCCGGCGTGGGCTCGCGGCCCAGCGACTGGACGAGCTGCCGCTCCACATGGACCACCTTGTTCAGCTTCTCGACCATGTGGACCGGGATGCGGATGGTCCGCCCCTTGTCCGCGATGGCGCGCGTCACGGCCTGGCGAATCCACCAGGTCGCGTACGTCGAGAACTTGAACCCACGGCGGTAGTCGAACTTCTCCACCGCCCGGATGAGCCCCATCGAGCCCTCTTGGATGAGGTCGAGGAACGTGAGTCCCCGCCCCAGGTAGCCCTTCGCGATCGAGACGACCAGCCGGAGGTTGGCCTCGACCATGTGCTGCTTGGCCGCCATGTCCCCGCGCTCGATGCGCTTGGCCAGGCTGACCTCTTCCTCGGCGGTCAGCAGCGGTACGCGCCCGATCGAGCGCAGATACAGCCGCAGGCTGTCGAGGGAGGGTTCGACCGTGAGGTCGATCTCCGGCTTCTTCGACACCTCGGCGGTGCCGTTCTGGTTGGCCTTGCGGGCCTCGGCCGCCGCCTCCACGCGTGCGGCCTCAGAGGTCGGAAGTCGTCCATCCTGGCCGACGACGTCGATCCCCTGTTCGGTGAGGTAGCCGTGGAGCTCGGTCACCTGTTCCTTGGTGACGTCGACCTCCTCGAGCGCGCCCTGGAGCTGCTCAAGCGTCAGGAACCCTCGTTCCTGTGCTTCGGCGATCAGCGGACGGAGTTCGTCGATCTCATAGATCGGCGCCTCGTCCGCAAGAAGTACCTCGGTAGCGATCTCTCAAACCCCCCGTACATACCCGTTCGTGGGTGATCCCTGAGCGACGTGTCCCTCGTCGCTCCTCTCCTCCATGGGGTCCTGCATGTCGGGTCCTGCTGCGGTCACCACCGCGGGGGTTCGGCTGAGCCATGTGAACCTCTCGTGCGTAGACGGAGGAGGCCATCAGCCACTGGGAGCGGAGTGATAGCACGTTTCTGGGGATGTTGGTGTGCAACCGCACGAAGTCAGACGTCGTACCCGTACTAGCCTTCCTGTTTCCCCACCCGGTCTACGCCATGGAACCCGCCACCGTTCAGATCACGAACCCCGACGTCCAGGCCCGCGTCCCGACCGTGCAGGTGAGCCTGTCGCGCGTCGGCGTCACCGGGGTCGAGAAGGTCGTCCGCCTGCGGCAGAACGGCGAGGAGCAGCTCTTCGCCGTCATGCTCGAGTGCTTCGTCGACCTCGGCCCGCAGCAGAAGGGCGCGCACATGTCGCGCTTCGAGGAGGTCGTCAACGAGGCGATCGGCGAGGTCGTCCTCGGCATGACCGGCTTCCAGGCCGAGGGGCTGGCCGTCCGGATCGCCGAACTCGTGCGCGAGCGCCAGGGCGCGCGGCGCGCTGAGGTCACGATCGAGGCGCGGTACCCGGAGCACAAGCCGGCGCCCGTCTCCGGGATCACGACCCAGGAGATCTACACGCTGTACGGCCGCGCGGTCGCGTCAGAGACCGGCACGCGCCGGATCGTCGGCGTCCGCGCCCAGGGCCTGACCGCGTGCCCGTGCGCGCAGGAGCTCGTCGCCGGCGCGGCGCGCGAGCGGCTGCTCGCCGACGACTTCAGCGACGACCAGATCGAGCGGATCTTCGAACACGTCCCGGTGGCGACGCACAATCAGCGCGGCCTGGGGACGCTGCTCATCGGGTTCCCCGAGGGCGACGACACGACGATCGACGCCGGCACCCTGCTCGCGATCGTCGAGGACTCGATGTCATCTGAGATCTACGAGCTCATGAAGCGCAGCGACGAGGGCGCCGTGGTCGAGAAGGCGCACCGGCGTCCCCGCTTCGTCGAGGACTGCGTGCGCGAGACCATCCGCGGCGTGGTCGACCAGCTGGGTGGACTGACGGACGGGCACTTCGTGTTCGCGCGCCAGGAGAACCTGGAGACGATCCACCAGCACAACGTCGTGGCCGAGCGATTCGGGCTGCTCGGTGAGCTGCGTGCCGAGCTGCAGACGGGCGAGCACGCGCTGGAGCACGTCTCCATGCGCCAGTGGCTGGACGCGACCGGCCGGAAGTGACGTGACACGGAGATTCGGTGCCAGATGGCGGATGCCGGCGCGCGTCTGCCGGTGACCGAGATCCGCTGTCGTACTGGTGGTCCGGCCGCGGATCTCGGGTGCCGGCAGACGTGATGCCGGCGCCGCCAGGTGGCACCGAAGATGCGTGTCAGGTCACGAGCACCGGGCGGCCGCGGTGACGCGGGGGGTTACGCCCCGCGCTGACGGGTGCTGATCGCGGCGAAGCGCTGGGCGATCATGCGGTCGCGCGAGCGCAACCGTTCGGCGGCAGCGCGCGACCCCGTGCCGGGGCGGTCGGCGATGCCACATGCGGCGAGCATGGCGCGGCGGAGCTGCTGGGTCCTGTCGTCCATGATGGTCTCCGAGAGTTGCACGAGACCGGAGCTGGAGCGCCGTTCGTGCGGTGTGCGGGGTGCACTGTTGGTATCGGCTGCATCGGACGCCTTCCACATCCCCAAACGTGGGTAAGCGGACGTACGACCGAGCCGGTGACCCGACCTGCAGCCGGTGGGGCTCAGAGGCCGTAGAGTCGATGTCATGAGCACGGATCGCCGGAGGCGGCGGCCCGAGCAGCTGCGTCGGCGCGCCACCCCGGGCCTTCTCTTCGGTCTCGGTGCTGCCTACATCGCCCTGAGCCTCGGCGTGTGGCAGGTGGCCGACCCGACGGAGACCAGCGCCCCCTGGTGGCCGGCCGCGGGGCTCACCCTCGGTGTCCTGTGTCGCATCCGACGGGCCGACTGGCCCTCGGTCCTCGCCGTGGTGTTCGCCGCCGATGTGGTCGCGGATCTGATCGAGGGCACCACGGTCCTCACGTCGCTCGGGTGGGCCACCGCGAATGCCCTCGAACCGCTGCTCGGCGCCCTGGCCATGGCGTGGGTGTTCCGCGGCCACGCGCCGAACATCGAGTCCCCCGTCAACGTCCTGCGGTTCTTCGGCGTGGCCGCGCTGGCGGGCACGCCCGCCGCGTCGCTGATCGGCGGCGCCACGAGCGCCCTGGCCTACGACCTGGACCTCCTCGAGTCATGGCGCCTGTGGTACATCGGCGACGTCCTCGGGATCCTGCTCGTCGCCCCCGTGGTGCTGTACCTGCCGCAGATCCGCGCAGCGTTCGATGCCCGGTTCGCGATGATGCTCGGGCTCACCGCAACCGTCGTCTTCGTCGTCTTCACCGCCCGTGAGGACCTCGACCTGAGCCAGCCGTACCTCATCACGCCCGCGCTCGTCCTCGCAGCCCTGTGGTTCGGGGCTCCGGGCGCGGTGATGGCGGCGCTGCTGACGGCCCTGATCGCGAACGTCGCGAGCGCGCAGGGCCACGGCCCGTTCGTGCTCGGGGACGGCAATCCCGATGCGCTCGCCGACCTCCAGATCTTCGTCGCCGTGCAGCTCCTGACGATCTTCCTCGTCGTCGCCCTGCGCGCGCAGCTGCTGACGGCGCGCGCACACGCCGAACGGCTCAGCGAGGAGCAGCTGCGCGACCGCCTCACGGGCACGGGCAGCCGGCTTCGCGTCGAGGACGAACTCGCCGCCGCCACGTCCCAGCCGGCCGTGGGAGACAGCGTTCCGTCGGCCGCGGTGCTGTTCCTCGACCTGGACGCGTTCAAGCCCGTCAACGACCGCGACGGCCACGCCGCCGGCGACGAGGTCCTGCGCGTCGTGGCCCGCCGCCTCGAGGATGCGGTGCGCGACACCGACACGGTCGGGCGCGTCGGGGGCGACGAGTTCGTCGTCGTCTGCCGCGACATCACGCCGGCGGAGCTCGAGCGTCTTGCGGCGCGGCTCGCCGCGGCGGTCGCGGTGCCCATGCGGATCGCCGGCCACGACATCACCGTGGGCGCGAGCATCGGGACGAGCTGGACGGCGAGCGCCGACACCGGGGCGCTCGATCTGCTGCGCAGCGCCGACCTGGCGATGTACCGGGAGAAGCTCGGACACCGTCCGGAGACGCCGGCCTAGATGACGTGCTCGCGCCGCTCGCGCGCGGCCTCGAGCTGGCGCCGCAGCCCGAAGAAGTAGTCGATGCCGCTGATGACGGTGATGCCGACCATGACGTAGACGAGCGCGTCGACCCATCCCGGCGTGGGGTCCAGAGCGATGACGAAGAAAATGGTGATGACCTGCACGATGGTCTTCGCCTTGCCCCACCAGTTCGCCGGGATGACCACGCCCTGCTGCGTGGCCTGCATCCGCGTGAAGGTCACCGCGATCTCGCGAGCGATGATGACCATCGCCACCCACGCGGCGAGCCGGTCGAGGGACACGAGCGCGAGCAGCGCGCCGATCACCATGAGCTTGTCGGCGATCGGGTCCATGAGCTTGCCGAACGTCGTGATCGAGTCGCGACGCCGGGCGTACCACCCGTCGAACGCGTCCGTGAGCGACGCGACCGCGAAGATGATCGCGGCGAAGAGGTCCCCCTCCTCGAACTCGCCGAGCAACACGACGAGCAGCACCGGGATCAGCAGGATCCGCAGGAGCGTGAGGACGTTCGGGACGTTGACCGGGAACACGGAGCGCTGAACCCTACGGTTCGCCGGGCAGCGGCACCCGCGCGGTGTTGCTGACGACCGCGGCCCCGATGCTCGCGATCATCACCAGCCCGATCGCCACGAGGTCGAGAGCAGAGAGCGTCTGGCCCAGGACGATGAAGCCCACCAGTGCCGCCGTCGCGGGCTCGAGCGACATCAGGACGCCGAAGACGTGGCTGGCCATCCGCCGCAGCGCCGCGAACTCCAGGGTGTACGGGATGACGCTCGACAGGACGGCGATCGCCGCACCCTGCGCGAGCAACGCCGGGTCCAGCAGGGCAGAGCCGCCCACCGCGATGCCGGGGCCGATCGGGACGAGTGCGGCGACGATCATCCCGAGGCTCAGGCCCGCGCTGCCCTCGACGCGGTCGCCCAGGCGCTGTGCGAGCAGGATGTACGCCGCCCAGCACGCCGCCGCGGCGAGCGCGAACGCCACGCCCACCGGATCGAGGCCGTCGGCTCCCGTCCGCAGGCCGAGCAGCGCGATGCCCATGGCGGCCAGCGCGACCCACAGCAGGTCCAGCCGCCGGCGCGATCCGGCGACGGCCACCCCGAGCGGGCCGATGAACTCGATCGTCACCGCGATGCCCAGGGGGATCCGCGCGAGGGCCTCGTAGAACAGGAGGTTCATGAGACCGAGCGCAGCGCCGTAGAGCAGCGCGGCCTGCAGCGCCCCGGGGGCACGGAAGTCGCTCGGGCGCGGGCGCCAGATGATCGTGACGATCACCGCGGCGAAGCCGAGGCGCAGGAGCGAGACGCCCGCGGCGCCGAGCTCGTCGAACATCGTCGCGGCGAGGCCGGCGCCGAACTGCACGGACATGATGCCGCCGAGCACCAGCAGCTCCGGGCGCACGCGGTCCGTCGGGCTGGCATGCGCGCTGGGCATCCCGCGACGGTAGAAGGTCGGGTCAGCCCGAGGAGGCGCCCGCGGGCAGGAGGCGCTCGCCGGGCGCCGTCCGCGCTCGGAGGATGACCTCGGTGGTCAGAACCGCCGCCACCAGTTCCACCGCCACGATCGCGAGGAGCACGACGAGCTGCAGGCGGGCGGCCTCCGCGGGCGACGCGCCGCCGAGCAGGAGGCCGACGAACGTACCCGGCAGGGAGACGAGCCCCACGTTGCGGGTCTGGTCCATCGCCGGGACGAGCCCGGTGTGGATCGCCTGGCGCACCGTGGGCGCGAGCGCGTCGCGAAGGCGATCACCGAGCGCGAGCCGGGTCTCGATCGCTGCTGCATCGGCGTCCAGCCCCTCGAGCAGTCGCCGGCCCGTCAGCGACGACGCGGCCATGGCGCCACCGATGAGGATGCCGGCCGTGGGGATGGCGGTGCGCGGCTCGGGCGAGAACGCGCCGACCGCGATGAGGATCCCGGTGGCGCCCAGCGCGGGCGCGCCGATCGCCACGGCGGCGCGGCGCCGCGCCGCCGGCACGCCGGTGAAACGCCCACCCGACGTCCAGGCCGCGGCGGCGAGCATGAGCGCGATGAACCCGACGGCCAGCGGCGGTTCGGCGAAGACCGCCGCGATCAGCAGCCCGACGACCGTCAGCTGCACCGCAGCACGCGTGCCGACCACCACCAGGTCGCGGGACATCCCGAGCCGCCGCCGCCACGCCAGCGCCGATGCGGCGAGGAGGAGCGTGGCCGCCGTCGCCACCTGGAGCACGGCGGCGCTCACGCGCGCGTCTCCCCACCCGGCAGGACGAGCACGTCGTCGGCCACCGCTTCGGCGATCGCGTCGTCGTGGGTGGCGACCACCACGGCGATCCCGGACGCGGCCAGCGTCCGGATCGTCCCGGACACGATCGCCGCCGCGTCTGCATCGAGTGCGGCGGTCGGTTCGTCGAGCAGGAGCACCTCCGGCGCCCTGGTCAGGGCGCGCGCGATCGCGACGCGGGCGCGCTCGCCGCCCGACAGCTCGCCCGCCGGACGATCGAGCAGCGCGACGGGCAGCCCGGCGGCCGCCGCGGCGCGTCGGAGCTCGTCGTCGGCTGGCGCCTGCAGGCCATACGCGAGGTTCTCGGCGACGTCGCCGGGAAGCATCACCGGGGTCTGGGTCACGAGCGCGACGCGCCGCCGTACCGCGGGGGCGGGGAGCGTGCGGATGTCGGTCCCGTCGAGCCGGACGACCCCGCGACGCGGCCAGATCAGGCCGTTCAGGCAGCGCAACAGCGTCGACTTGCCCGAGCCGGACGCGCCGCGCAACACCAGGACGCGGCCCCGACGCGTCTCCAGCGTGACGTCCCGCAGGACCGCGCGCCCGCCCAGGTCCACCGACACGTCGTCGGCGATCAGGACCGGCTCCGCAGGCGGGGTCGGTGTCGTGGGCGCAACGGTCACCCCGCGATTGTCGCCTGTCATGCTCGCCCCGTGACCGAGCCGACGCCCCAGCTGCGCCCGCCCCGCCACCAGGTCAGCCGCGCCGCGATCCGCTACTGGACGCTCAACGCCGTGATCGCGTGGGCCGGCGTGCTCATGGTCGCCGCCGCCGTCGGGCTCCCGCTCGACGTGGACGGCGTGCCGAAGCCCGCGCTGTTCGCGGCACTCGTGGTCGTCGCCGTCGTGCACACCGTGGTCATGCCGCGCTGGCGCTACGCCGTCCATCGCTGGGAGACCACCCCGGAGGCCGTCTACACCCAGACGGGCTGGTTCACCCAGGAACGCCGGATCGCGCCGATCAGCCGGATCCAGACGGTCGACAGCGAGCGCGGCCCGCTCGAGCAGGTCTTCGACCTCGCGACCGTCACCGTCACGACCGCCTCGGCGAAGGGCCCGCTGCGCATCGCCGCGCTCGACGCCGCCACGGCCGAGCGCCTCGTCGACGAGCTGACCGCCGTGGCGCAGGCGTCCGCCGGGGACGCCACGTGAGCGTCGTCGACGCCGCCGCCGCAGCCTCGACCGAGACGCCGTGGCGGCGTCTGAGCCGCCGGATGTTGCTCGTCCACCCCGTCCACGAGGTGCTGCGTCTCCTGCCGATCATCCTGGCGCTCCTCGTGTTCGGCCGCGGAGACACGGGCGCGATCGGGTACGGCCTGCTGGCCGCGGCCGCCGCCGTCACGATCGGCGTGATCCGCTGGATGACGACGGAGTACCGCGTCACGCCCGAGCAGGTCCAGATCCGCAAGGGCGTGCTGCAGCGCAGCGTCAGCTCCGTGGCACGCGACCGCGTCCGCGCCGTCGACGTGACCTCGCGGGTCATGCACCGGCTGCTCGGCCTCGCGGTCATCACGATCGGCACCGGGCGCAACGACGCGAGCAACGACGCCGCGCTGCGCCTCGACGGCCTCACCGTCGAGGAGACCGCCCGGCTGCGCGCCGAGCTGCTGCACCGCGCGGACGCGGATCTCGATGCCGACGGCCACGCCGTCGCCCAGCCGCCCGGCGAGGTCCTCACGCGCTGGCGCAACGCCTGGGTGCGGTACGGGCCGTTCTCGTTCTCCGGGTTCGTGACGCTCGGCGTGCTCGCCGGCGCCGCGGCGCAGGCGATGGGCAGCATGGTGGACATCAACGTCGACACAGACGGCAGCGGCCTCGAGACCGCCCTCTCCGACCTGCCGCTGGTCCCGCTGCTCGTGCTGGTCGCCGCGGTGATCGTGCTCGCCGCGATCGTGCTGTCGACGGCCGGCTACCTCGTCGCGCACTGGCGCTTCACGCTGACGCGCGAGCCGACCGGGACCCTGCACGTCACCCGCGGCCTGCTGACGACGAGGGCGACGACGCTCGAGGAGCGCCGCCTGCGCGGCGTCGAGCTCAACGACCCGCTGCCCCTGCGCCTCGCGCGCGGCGCGCGGGTGACCGCCATCGCCACCGGAGGAGACGCCCGCGGGTCCGCGGGCCTGCTGCCGCCCGCGCCTCGGGACGAGGCCCTGCGCACCGCGACGCTCGTCCTCGGCGACGAGGCGCCGCTGACGGCCCCGCTGCACGACCACGGTCCCGCTGCGCGCCGGCGTCGCTACACGCGCGCGCTCGCGCCCGCGGCAGCCGTCGCGGCGCTCGGGCTCATCGCGGTCGCCGCCGATGTCCTGGCCGTCGGGCTCTGGGGCGCCGCCGCGGCGGCCCTCCTCACCTGCGCCGCGCTGCTGGGAGCCGACCGCGCCCGCAGCCTGGGCCACGCGCGCGTCGGGCCGTGGCTCGTCACGCGCTCGGGCACGCTGACCCGCACCCGCGCCGTCCTGGAATGCGACGGCGTCATCGGCGTGACGTTCCGCGCGTCGTTCTTCCAGCGCCGCGCGGGCCTCTGCACGCTGACCGCGACGACCGCCGGAGGCCGCGAGGGCTACGACGTGCTCGACGTCGATCCAGCGGTGGCCGTCGCGCTGGCCGACGACGCGGTGCCGGGGCTGCTCGCGCCGTTCAGACTCAGGTCGGCTAAGTAGCGAGCACCCCGATTCAATAGCGTGCATTCGAGATGGCTTCGGCCCAACCGCATCTACAACGCGTAACGCTTCGGCATTACAAGAGCATCCAAGAGGCAGTCGTCGACCTCGACAGACTGACTCTCTTGGTCGGGCCGAACGGAGCCGGCAAGTCCAACTTTCTGGATGCGCTGGTCTTCATCCATGACTGCGTGACTGAGAGCGTCCACCATGCGTTCAGCCGACGTGGAGGGATTTCTGCGGTCCGGAGGCATTCAGCAGGCCACCCCACAAATGTCGGCCTGGGCCTGACCGTCGCCCTCGCAGACGGCCGAACCGCCACGTACCGCTTCGACATCGCGGCGCGGAAGGGCGAGGCATTCGCGGTGGTACGCGAGGACTGTTCCATCGTGGGAGCACCGGGAGAAGAGTTCGCCTTCTCGGTGCGCTCGGGCGAGTTCATGCACCCCGTGGAGGGGATTCGTCCTCACTTGGCAGCCGACCGGTTGGCGTTGCCCGCCGTCAGCGCGCTAGAAGAAGCCCAGCCGCTGTTCGACTTCATTTCCTCGCTGAAGGTCTACTCGATCGTGCCAAAAGCGATGCGGGAGCTGCACGACACCGATGAGTCCGCCGGCGTCCATCACCTTGCGCCCGACGGGCGCAACGCCGCAAGCATCCTTCGGCGCCTGATGGTCGAGCAGCCTCAGGTCTACGACCACGTTTGTGATGTTCTATCGAGCGCGGTCCCCGGCATGCATTCTGTGGAGCCACGTCAGGTTGGCCGCTGGGAACACATCGAGTTCCGCAAGGACGTCGGAACCTCGCACCCTTGGCGCTTTGAAGGCCTGAACGCCTCGGACGGGACTCTCCGCCTCTTGGGACTTCTACTGGCTGTGTATCAGCCAAGCCCCGTACCGCTGCTGGGCATCGAGGAGCCGGAGACGTCTGTTCATCCCGCACTAGCCGAACGCATCCTCGACGTCCTACGCGACGCGGCGGCGACGCGACAGGTCATCGCGACAACGCATAGCCCCGACCTTCTCGACGCGCACGAACTCCCCGCCGATGCGATTCGGTACGTCGACAGTGTCCAGAACCGGACAGTGATATCTCGGTTGAACGCCACCACCCGAGGTATCGTGCGTGATCGGCTCTACACGGTCGGCGAGCTCATGCGTGACCGCGAGTTGCAGGGCGATACTGAGGAAGCGAACCTGCTCGCGCGGCAGCATCCGCTGTTCTAGTGCAAAGGATCATCCCGATCGTCGAGGGAGACGGTGAAGTGGCTGCCATCCCGCTGCTTCTCCGCCGATTGTTGGCGGAGCGCAGTCGAGATGACATTGCAGTCGCAACGGCGTTCCGTGTGAAGCGTCAGCGTGTGATTCGCGAAGGCGAACTTGAACGATCGATCACCGTCGCCTGCAGAACGAGACTGCAGGAGGGCGATCACGGACTCGTCCTCGTACTCCTCGATTCAGATACCGACTGCCCATTCGAGGTCGCCCCCGCGCTGCTCGAGCGTGCTCGCTCAGCCACGCGGCATGGCTGCGCCGTCGTCATGCCTTGCCGCGAAGCGGAAGCCTGGCCTCTCGCCGACATCGAGCACATCGCTAAGCAACTAGACCTACCGCTAACAGCCAACCCGCCGAACGACCCCGAGTCGGTCAATCCCAAAGCCTGGCTCGAACGTCACCTCGGCACGGCTACCCCTTACAAGCCGACATCACATCAGGCGGCACTGTTCGCACACCTCCGACCAAGCGTCGTAGCAGCGTCGAGCCCGTCGTTCGCCAAGCTGATTCGGGACCTAGATAGAGCGTTGGATCTCGCGCCGTTCAGGGCTTGAGCCGGCGGCCGGTGGCGAACAGCCACGCGCTCCACGCCACGCAGATCGCGCCGCACGCCAAGGTCACGCCCAGCGCCAGCGCGAACGACACGTCGGCCGTGCCCAGGAACCCGTAGCGCACCGCCTGCACGAGGTAGAAGATCGGGTTGAGGTGGGAGATCTCCTCCCACGGCGACGGCAGCAGGTCGACGCTGTAGAAGACCCCGCCGAGGAACGCCAGCGGCAGGATCGCGACGTTGTTGACCGCCATGTGGTGGTCGAAGCTCTCGGCGTAGATCCCGACGACGACCCCGAGCGCGCAGAACGCGACGAGCAGCGCCAGCACCGCGGCGGCCAGCGCCAGCGGCTCACGTACCGGCACGCCCGTGACGGGCACCGCGACCGCGCCGAGCGCGATCCCGATCGCCAGCGCCCGGACCGCCCCGCCCGTCGCCAGGCCGAGGTTCACCTCCCACGCGCGCATCGGCGCCGCGAGCACGTCGTGGAGGTAGCGGTCGAAGCGCGCCTGGAAGGTCGAGGACGCGTTGTTCGAGTACGCCGCCTGCGCCATCGCCATCGCGATGAGGCCCGGGACGATGAACTGGTCGTACGGCACGCCGTCGATCTCACGGATCCGCCCGCCCAACGACAGCCCGAAGACGACGATGAAGAGGAGCGAGCTGATCACCGGCGCGAGGATCGTCTGGGTCCACAGCTTCAGGACGCGATGCGCCTCGCGGGACGCCAGGGCCAGCAGGCCACGTCGGCGTTCGAGGAGGCGACCAGCGGACGAAGGAGCGCCAGCGAGTTCGTCCCCGGGATGGCGAGCCTCCAGGCGAGTCATCCCGCCATGGCCCGCAGGTAGACGTCCTGGAGCGTGTCGACCTCGTAGGTCGCGCGCAGCCCGTCGGCGCTGTCGCGCGCCAGCAGCCGCCCGTCCCGGATGAGGGCGATCTCCTCGCACAGCGCCTCGGCCTCCTCGAGGTAATGCGTCGTCAGGAGGATCGTCGTGCCCGCCGCGTGCAGGCGCCGGATGTACTCCCACAGCTCGGTGCGCAGCTCGATGTCCACCCCGGCGGTCGGCTCGTCGAGGATCACGAGGCGCGGTTCGTGCATGAGCGCGCGGGCCAGCAGCAGCCGCCGGCGCATCCCGCCCGAGAGCTGCGGCGCACGGACGCCTGCCTTCCCGCGCAGGTCGAACACGTCCATCATCTCGTTCGCGCGGGCGCGAGCGTCGCGGCGGGTCATGCCGTAGTAGCCGCCGTGGTAGACGAGCGTCTCGCGGACGTCGAGGAACCGGTCGAGGTTGACGTCCTGCTCGGCGAGCCCGACCAGGCGCCGGGCCTCGAGGCTGTCGTGCGGCAGCCCGAACACGCGCAGCTCCCCGGCCGTCACGCGGATGTGGTTGCAGACCGCGCTGATCAGCGTCGTCTTGCCCGCGACGTTCGGACCGAGCAGCCCGAAGAACGCGCCGTCGGGGATCTCGAGATCGAACCCGTCGAGCGCGAGCAGCCCGCCGTCGTACCGCTTGGTCAGGCCGCGGAGCGCGAGCGCGGGTGAGGACGGCGGGGCCACCGCCTCACGGTAGCCCCGCGTCCGCGCTGCCCCGGCGCCTACCCGGCCGCCGGTGCCGGCGGCTGGACCAGCGCGTCGCCCGCGATCGCCACCCGCGCCGGGATGCCCGGGCCGAGCCACGACACGAACAGGCTCGCCCCGCCCGAGCGATCGACGTACTCGACGACGAGCTCGTGCTCGCCCGCGGTCAGCGGCAGGGTGGTGTTGCGCGTCGGGAACAGGATGTTCCGCGTCCACTGGCTCAGGACCAGCCGCCCGTCGACGTAGATGCGGTACCCGTCGTCGGCACTGCCGTAGAGCTTGTACGACCCGGTCTGCGGCACCCGCAGCCGGCCGGAGAACCGCGCCGACCACGTGTCGGCGCCGACGCCCGGCGGAGCGCCGTTGCCCCACCGCTGTTCGAGCGACGTGACGACGGCCGTGCCCTTCGGCTCGGTGAACTCCGCGGTGTCGAACCACTCGGCGCGCAGACCGGCGTCGCCGCTGGCGGGCAGCCGCGAGATGATCTCCTGCGCGACGGGATCGGACAGCTCACCGGTGCCGTCGCGGACGCGCAGCGTCGCCGTCCACGTGCCGACCGCGTAGGTGTGGGTCGCCGCCGGCGTCGTCGTCTGCGCCGTCTCCCCGTCGCCGAAGTCCCACAGGTACGTCAGGCCCTCCCCGGCGGGATCCAGGCTCTCCGACGCGTCGAACGTGACCGCCAGCGGCGCGTCCCCCTCGGAGGGATCGACCGCGAGGTCGGCGACCGGGATCTCGGCCGCCGGCGCCGGCAGGAGGTTCGCCGGGCCGATCGGGACCTTGTTCGGGACGCCCGGGCCGTTCCACGACACGCGCAGGCCGGCATTGCCGGTGCGATCGACGTACTCGACGACGATGTCGTGTTCGCCAGCGGTGAGCGGAATCGACGTGCTCACCTCGGGCTGCCACGTGTTGAGGGTCCAGCGGTTCAGGCGGGTGACACCGTCGATGATCACCCGGGCGCCGTCGTCGGCCCGCGAGTAGAGCTTGTAGGTGCCGGTCTCGGGCACCACGAGCTTGCCTTCGAACCGCGCGGTCCACTGGTCGGGCGTCACGCCTGCGGGCGCGCCGCCGCCCCACTGCTGCTCGAGGGTCGTGACGACCTCGGAGCGGACCCGTCCGGTGAAGTCCGGATTGTCGTAGTACGTCGCGCGCAGCCCGACCGTCCCCGGCTCCGGCGCCGCGTAGTTCGCCGTCAGCGTCGTGTCGGCGTCGGGCATGGTGAAGCTGTGCGCGGCGCCGCCGCCGTCCGACCAGCCGGTGAGGTCGAACATCGACCCGCCGTCGATCTGCCGGGATGCGGCCTCGACCGTGAGCACCGTGCCCGGCCACGACGTGACCGTCACCGGCGACGTCGCCTGGACCCGCTCGTTGAGCGACACCTTCAGGCCGGGCGGGCTCGTCGTGACCGCCAGCGTGCGCTTGCGCGGCTGGACCGTGCGCGTCACGGTGCGACTCAGCCCGCGCGAGTCCGTCGCGGTGAGCCGGATCACCAGGTAGCTGTTCTCCCCACCGTCGAGGTCCTCCGGCTCGGGACCGAGGATGGTCGGCGTCGCGCCGGTGCCGCTGAACCACGGGTGGTAGTGGTCGGCGTGGTGGCGGCGGACCTCCCAGCTCAGCGCGGTGCCGGGCAGCGCGCCATCCTGCTCGTCGGTGGCGCTGCCGCGGAGCTGGATCTCGCCGTTGGCGGTGAACGTCGTCCCCTCGACGGGGCCCTCGATCACGGGTACGGGCGCCGTGTTGCCCGCGTCGACCAGCACGGTCGCGGGCGCGGACTCCACGCCCTCGTCGTCGCGCACGCGCAGGGTGACGGTGCGCTGCGCAGCGGCGGTGAACGTGTGGGTGGTGGCGGGCGTCGACGTCTCGGCGGTCGTGCCGTCGCCGAAGTCCCACAGGTAGGTCAGCGCGTCGCCATCCGGATCACGGCTCGCCCCGCCGTTGAGCGACACCTCGAGCGGCAGCGCCCCCGACTGCGGAGTGGCCGTGACCCGGGCGACCGGCGGGCGATTGCCGCCGCCGACGTACCGGATGCGCGTGACCTCGCCGGTGAAGGTCGAGACGTACAGCGCGCCGTCCGGTCCGAAGATCGTGCTGAGCAGCATGCCGCCGTCGGTCGCCCAGACCGCGGCGTCGTACCCGCCGCCGGCCTTCGGCCGCAGGGTGTTCAGGGTGCCGCAGTTGAAGTCGGCGAACAGGTACGCGTCGTCCATGTCGGGGTTCCACGCGCCGTTCGGGACGAACGCGCCGCCGGTGATGGAGCCGCACGTGCTCTCGTTGCTGTGCGCGTAGGCGTGGATCGGCCCTCGCGTCCAGTGCGCGCCGCAGCTGGTCTTGCTGCCGATGACGCAGTTGCCCTCCCGGACGTTCCAGCCGTAGTCCGCGGCCTTGACGCCCTCGTTGACCTCCTCCCACGTGCCGTGGCCGACGTCGTTGATGAAGAAGCGGTCGCCCGCCGCATCGGGGTCGAACGCGATGCGGAACGGGTTGCGCAGCCCGGTCGCGTAGATCTCCTGGCAGTCGATGCCCGTCGCGCCGACGCCGATGAGCGCGCACCGCTGGCCCGTGGCCGCGTAGGGGTTGTCGGCCGGGATCGACCCGTCGGGGTTGATGCGCAGGATCTTGCCGATCAGCGCGTGACGGTCGCGCGCAGCGCCGTTGTACGCGCCGCAGGCCCCGAGGAGCCGGTAGTTGCAGCTCCCGTCGCCGACCGAGATGTAGAGCGACCCGTCCTTGCCCTGGTGCACGTCGCCGGCCATGTGCAGGTGGCCCGCGTTCGGGATCTTGTCGAGCAGGATGACCTCGGAGGCGGGGTCGATCGTGTCGCCGACCATCGTGAAGCGCGACAGTCGGTTCATCGCCTTCCCCGCGCCGTAGCCGCCTTCCTGGCCCTCGCACTTCGAGGTGCCCTTGACGGTCCAGTAGGCAAAGACGTGGCCGGTCAGGGCGAAGTCGTCGGAGACCTCGAGGCCGACGAGACCGCGCTCGGAGTTCGCGCAGACCCGCGGGGAGATGTCGAGCGCCGGCTCGGGATCGAGGGTGCCGTCGGGGTGGACGATCCGCAGCCGCCCCTGGCGCTCGGTGACGAACAGCCGCCCGTCCGGCGCGAACACCATCGCGACGGGCTCGGGGACCTCGGCCACCGGCTCCTCGACGTAGCCCTCAGGCAGCGTCAGCGCCGAAGCGGGAGCCGCGCTCCCCAGCGCCAGCCCCAGGATCACGAACAGGAGAACAGGAAATCGCGCCAGCATGGGCGCGAGTCTTGCATCGAGAACACTGAACGATCTTCAGTTTTCACTGAATCCCGTTCAGATCGTATGAAGGACGATCGGCGGGCCCCGGCGGGGACGTCCACTAGGCTGGCGGCCATGCCGCTCATCCCCACCGTCGTCGAGCGCTCCGCCCGCGGCGAGCGCGAGTACGACATCTACTCGCGCCTGCTGAACGAGCGCATCATCTTCCTCGGCTCGGCCGTGGACGACCAGGTCGCCAACATCGTCGTGGCGCAGCTCCTGCACCTGGAGTCCTCGGACCCGGACAAGGACATCTCCATGTACATCAACTCGCCCGGCGGGTCGATCTACGCGGGGATGGCGATCTACGACACGATGCAGTTCATCAAGCCCGACGTCCAGACCATCGTCTGCGGCATCGCCATGTCGATGGGCTCACTACTGCTGACCGGCGGCGCGAAGGGCAAGCGCATGTCGCTGCCGAACTCGCGGATCCTCATCCACCAGCCGTCGGCCGGGTTCGAGGGTCAGTCCTCGGACATCGAGATCCACATGACCGAGATCCTGAAGACCCGCAAGCGCATCGACGAGCTGTACGCGCTGCACACCGGGCAGTCCGAGGAGCAGGTCCACGTCGACATGGAGCGCGACCGCTTCTTCCGCCCCGATCAGGCGGTCGAGTACGGCCTGATCGACAAGGTCATCGACTCGCACTGAGCGCCCGCAGCGCGGCGCGGATCTCCGCGTCGCGCCGTTCGGCGTCCGGGTCGGTCCAGCGCCACCGCACGCCCTCCTCGATGACGAACCGCGGCTGCCCGTGGTCCTGGAGCCGCACGACGTCGAGCCGCAGCGCGGCCACGCGGTCGCTGATCGCCATCGGGTCCTCGAGGATCGTCACCTCGCAGTGGGCGGTCAGCGCGATGTCGCCGCCGGCCATGATCGTCAGCGCCGCGCGCGGGTCCTCACGC
>SXGQ01396307.1_pt1 | contig 16838 bp, 10 predicted proteins | sample 3178371 | NCBI WGS metagenome assembly SXGQ01 (sample SAMN11356859, study PRJNA531348) | freshwater metagenome | isolation source: freshwater sample F1-20 | place: China: Fuxian Lake, Yuxi | collected 2017-12-25
CTTGGAGTTCTGGTTGTTCGGGTTGTTCGTGGTGTTCTTGTTGTGTGCATGATGGGTGGCATTTGCACATTCTCTGCTGTTCCAACAACAATTTCACAAACGGAATTTGAAGAACCGCGTTGTGCGTTTCTTTGAACAATTGGTAATCGGCCAGAATGTGCGAAACCTTGGGCTCCAACGTTTGGCGCAACTCATCCATCAAAAGTGAAACGATTGATGACGCGTCGGTGGTGGATTCTTTGGCCATAGTGCGCTGGGTGTAGTACGCGTGTTGTAGTAACTACATGAATAATGTTCCTTTTGTTTAATATGGTTTGCAATACATTTTAATGGTTTTTATTGTTTTCAAGTTATAAGTAATTAAAAACGTACCCTATTTTATAAAATACACTACATACAAGCAATGTCTTCTATCGCGTCTAGTGCCGAGTCTTCTATTGCGTCGTCTACTTCTACTGCCTCTAGTGCCGCGTCGTCTACTTCCACTGCCTCTAGTGCCGCGTCTGTACGGCTGCCCCCGCATTTGCAGCATCTTCAACATTTGCAGGGGGACGAACTGAAGGAGGCGGTGCACAGGGAGTACGTGGGCCAAGCAATGGCATTCATTCTGCGTCAAACCGACTACGACGAAGAAACCGCGTTTAAACAATTGTGCGAATGGAAGGATCCCGTGAAAGTGGTGTCGGAGTATATGGGAGTGAAACCGCACTTGGATCCTCATGCCAAGCCCCAATCAAAAAATCAGATGAAGTACGGAGAGATCCGCAAATTCATGGATTTTGGAGCCAGACAATACCAATACGCAGCAGAACGTCGTAGACAGTCCGACCTCTCCACCCAAAAAAACCCTGAATAACTAAATATAAAATATTGAGTATATTTATTATATATAATGCCAGCGCACACAAGATCCAGGCATTCCCGCTCGTCGCGCAGCATGACGAAAAAATGCAAGTTAAGTAAACCCGAGCTGCGGTTGATTTGTAAAAATGGCACGAACCACGTTTTGGAAAGTTTTGAACAAGAGTTTGAAAAGACGTTTACGCACAATTTGAAAAAAGAAAATGCGAATGTTCAAAAATCATTGATTAAAATATTCAAAACGCCGTTTGCCCCCTCCAAAATCACCCCACAAAACGATTACTACACGTACATAAATTACAACTGGATCCACAAGCAAACAAAGGAGCTTGCCCGAAATAAAAAGTTTTACGTGCAATTGGACAATTTTAGGATAACCCAGGAAAAGGTGTATTACGAATTGATGGACATCGTAAAGGAATACATTAAAACCAACGACACTGCCAAATCGCGCGCAATCAAAAATTTGTACGAGTGCATGCTGCATTTGGACGACAAGGAAGCCGAAGACCAAGTGTTATTAACCCAAAGTGTAATAGAAAAGGCAATAGACACGGACGTGGATAACGCCAATTTGTACTGGCTCTTGGCGCAAATCAATCAAAACGAAGTGCTGTCTTGGGGCTGCCCGATTTCATGGACCGTCGCCAAGGATCAAAAACGGTCAACCATGTACAAGAGCACGATTTCTCCGCCCCAATTAACCATCTATGATTACACGCTGTACATTGAGGACGAAACCGTGGACGCGCAAACCAAGAAGTACCGGCGCAAATTGAAGTCAAAGTTTTTGGAGTACGTTGAGGCAATGTTTGATGCGTGCCTGGGGAAGGGGCACGGACAAAAGGCCGGCGATGTGTGGGACGTTGAATACGAGCTGCTGACTGCAATGGGATGCGACTCGGTGAAAAACGAGAGCAAGGAGTATTACAACGTGGTTACCAAGGAGGACGCTTTAAGCAAATACGGGTTTGACTGGGCCCGGTTGGCCACCGAAATCGGGTATGACAAGGTTCCAAACACGTTCATATGCACGAACCTGAGTTATTTGAAGTGCATCATGCAAATTTTGACCAAGGACGGCGCGTGGAAAACCCCCAAATGGAAGACCTATTTCATGTACATTATATTCCGCCAAATCATGCGGTTTCACAAAAAATGGCGGCTGATTTACTGGGAGTTTCACGGCAAATTCGTGAGCGGACAGTCGGTTCCTTGGCCCGATGAAATTTACCCAATTTTCGGGTTGTCGTTGTGCTTCAACACGTTCTTAACGAACGAGTACGTCCGCCGAAATCAACGGCCCGACCACGTCAAGTACGTGACCAATTTGTCCAACGACTTGCTGACCGTGTTCAAGCGAATCATTAAGCGCAACACGTGGTTGTCCCCGAAAACAAAGAAGTACGCGCTGCTGAAGTTGGACCACATCAAATTAATGGTGGGCAATCCGACGTTGTTAAGGGAGGACCCGATTTTGCAGTACACGAGTCGCGGCGCGTATCAGAACATTAAACGGATTGCTTGGTGGCGCACCAAGAAGCTGATATCCATTGACGGAACCGCTCACCCGGGCGACATTCCAACCATTGATTGGGAACAATTCAAGCTGGTGGGATCGCAGGCCTATGTGGTGAACGCGTATTACACCCCGGTTGAAAACACGATCTACATTCCTTTAGCGTATTTGCAAAAGCCGTTCATTGATTTGGACGAGCGCGGAATAGAATACAACCTGGCGCACATCGGATACACGCTGTGCCATGAAATGTCGCACTGTTTGGACGACTCCGGAAGCAAATACGACCACAACGGAAATTTGCACGACTGGTGGACGAAAGAAGACCGACATCAATTCAACCAAAAGGTGAAGGACGTGGTGAAACAGTATGAAACGTTTGCAATGTACGATGGAATTAAAATGGACGGAACATTAAGCATCGGCGAAAATTTAGCCGACATTGCGGGGTTGACCATTTGCATGGAATACTTAAGGGACTTTCAATACAAGAATGACGACATCGTGCCGATCAAATCGGCGTCCTTTCAAATATTTTTCGTGTACATTGCATTTCAGGCGCGCCAAAAGATTCTGGACAAAGCCATTCAAGCGCAATTAAAAGTGAACCCCCATCCAATGGATAAATATCGGGTGAACTGTCCGTTGGCTCGTTTGGAATTGTTTAGGAACATTTATAATGTGAAAAAGGGCGATAAAATGTATTGGCCTTCTACCGACTTTTGGTGAGTTATGCAATTTTTTTAATTTCATTTTATTTTTTTTATTATGCTATTACATAAACACCAACATCATCACCATGGCTTCTCGTCGTCGCGCCGCTTCTCGTGCCCGTGCCGCTTCTCGCTCTCGCTCTCGCTCTGTCACTGCAAAGCGGGCCGTCAGCCGTGCCGCTTCTGCTTCCAAGGCTGCCTCCAAGGCTGCCTCCAAGGCCGCTCATGCCGCCGTCTCTGCCTCCAAGGCTGCCTCCAAGGCTGCCCACCAGGGTGCCTCCAAGGCGGTTGCCGCTTCTGCCTCCAAGGCTGCCACCAAGGCCAAGGCCGCTGCCGTCCAGGCTTCTGCCGCTGCCTCCAGGGCCATGCACGTCATGTAAATTTGCCCATGAGTACTGCACTGCAAATAAAAGCAAATAAAAGCAAATAAAAGCAAATAAATTTAACAACAAATGTGTTAAATTTACTTTTTGATTAGCTCTACCCTTTCCAATCCGCGTAGTCGGTTTTGTAATTGCGGGAAGCGAACGACAGTTCCGGATTTTGGGGGTTAGGCGTTTCAATGACAACCGGCTGATAGCAGAGCTCCGGCGGTTTCAGTTTGAATGCGGTGCCCGCTTCAGCGAACACCTGGTTGTATTTTTTCAGGTTGTCATCCTTTATTAGCGGCATCATTCCAACGAGCTGGCACCCGAATATTTTCGCCGCATGGAAATTGACATTGGTCTCAAACGGCGGATCCGGAAACACGATGCTCATGTACTTTTTGTTGTGCTCAATCAGTTCCTGCATGTTGGGCGCGTTTTTCACCTGCAGTTCGTAATTCAGCACGTGCATGAACGGGGACGTGGATCCAAGGTTTATGTACTGATGCAAGCAATACTCGGAATCGGTTTTGGCATTGCACCCGTTTTTCACAACGGGGTTTGACACGTCCACCGCGATGATCACCTTTCCCATGAATTTTTTAATCGGAATCATGCCCAAATTTTGCCCGCCGAATTCATAATTGTATTCGGGTTCAAGCAGCCGGTCCCCGAACTGTTTAATGCAGTCAATGATTCGTTTTATAAATTCCTTGTTAGAATTTTTGCTTTTTATGCGCAGGTTGATCAAGAGCGGATCATTCGGGTTGGGGGCAATTGAAAATGCGCGTTCGTTTATGGTCTTGCACACTTCCATGAAATCCAAATGGTTGAATGATTCGGTGTGACGAAAATTCTTCAACTGACTGGACGCCCCCACGATTGGAGAGTCATTTTCACTGTAGATTTCAAAATCCAGGCAGCGATAACCCTGCACAATTGCGTATTCTAAAGCGCTCATGTCCACGTAGCTGTTCTTCCATTCCCCTAAACAGCAGCAATTCAATGCGGTTTTAATGTAGAAATTGCGCAGAGGGTACTCGCGCGCGTCGTCCTTTATGTTTTGCAACCGGCGTGCGGTTTCAACCGTGTTGAACGTTTTTTTTTGGTTTTCTTGAAACGTGTATTGCATGACAAACAAATACCCCAAAATGGCAATCACCATCAACAAAAAAAACAGCCCGCCGGGCGAAACCATGCCGCTCACGGACGAGTAAGCGGCACCTAATTTGGTTTTTAAATCATTCGCTGCGGTCGCCGCGGTGTCTGCGGCTGTGGCGGCAACGTCCGTCATGCGTGTATGTGTATTTATGTATTACGATTACGATTATATGTGAATGCAAACACAAATAAATATAAATAGAAATGGATATTACATTATCAGTATAAAAAATAATAACAACAATATATCAATACTACCAATACTACCAATACCCATTGCGACCATCAAATGACGGGTGGATTACTAAACATTGTGTCGTACGGCAATCAAAACATTATTCTTAATTCCAACCCCAAAAAGTCGTTTTTCAAGACCACGTACGCCAAATACACCAATTTCGGCATGCAAAAGTTTAGAATTGATTTCACCGGGCAGCGCAACCTGCGCATGAGCGAGGAGTCGCGCTTCACGTTCACGGTGCCGCGCTATGCGGAGCTGCTCATGGACACCTACCTCGTCGTCACGCTGCCCACCATTTGGAGCCCGATTTACCCGCCCATTGCGTGCAGCGACGTGTGGCACCCCTACGAGTTCCGCTGGATTGAAAACCTGGGCACGCAAATGATCAAGGAAATAACATTTTCCGTCGGCGGCCAAATTCTGCAGCGCATGACGGGCAAGTACTTGCTGGCCCAGGTGCAGCGCGACTTGAACGGCACGAAGCGCTTCCTGTACGACACCATGGCCGGCAACACCGCCGAGCTGAACGACCCCGCCAACTTCTCGGGGCGCAAGGGCACGTACCCCAACGCGTACTACAACACGAGCCAGCAGGGGCCGGAGCCCTCCATTCGCGGTCGCAAGCTCTACATCCCGCTCAATGCGTGGTTCTGCAACAACAGCCGCACCGCGTTTCCGCTGGTGGCGCTGCAGTACAACGAGCTGCAGATTGACGTGGTCATGCGCCCCGTGCGCGAGCTGTTTGTCACGCGCGACGTCACGTATCCGGCCGCGACGCCCGCCCAAGTGGCCCGGGCGCCCTTCATTCAGCCCAACTTCAACGAGCCGGAGTATCAATTCTACCGCTTCTTGCAGCCGCCGCCGGGTGCCGACATCACGACGGCCGACATGTATTCGGACAAGCGCACGGACTGGAACGCCGACGTGCATCTCCTGTCCACGTACTGCTTTCTGTCGGCCGAGGAGTCGCGCGTGTTTGCGTCCCAGGAGCAGAAGTACCTGCTTAAGTCGGCATATGAATGGGATTTCAAGAACATTACGGGCAACCATCGCGTGGAGCTGCAGAACACGATGGGCATGGTGGCCACGTGGATGTTCCTGTTTCAGCGCAGCGACATCAACCTGCGCAACCAGTGGAGCAACTACACGAACTGGCCGTACGCGAACGTGATCCCGGATGACGTGACGCCGGCGTCCGACCAAGGATACGTGATTGATTGTCCCATTGTAACAAACACGGTTCTGGATTTGGATTATTACAAGGATTATGCAATCACTTCACACAATGTGACAATTGTTGTATTGGCGTCAGATTTAAACCGGTTCAGAATCGGTCAAAGCATGACCGTTACGTATGACCCAAACAACACCATAACAGGAACAATCGTTGCGATTATTGGAACCAGCATCACATTATCGGTGACCGGAGTCACCACCAATGCGGCGGTGCCAGCACCCATTTACGATAATACGTCTTTTGGGACCACAACGTATGGTTCTAATTATTCTAATGTGTTTTCATTGAATTATCCCGCATTTGTGTATGGTGTAAACAATTACATTGTGCGATCTGCAACGTGTAGATTTGAGGCTGCACTGCCGCCAGCATCAGCAACAATTAGTTTTCAATTGTTGAATACCGCATCTAACACGACGTACACTTCGGCAAATGTAAATACATTACCACCTTCACCTACTCCGGGTGCAACATTTACATTTTCATTTATCAATTGTTTTATTAAAAACAATGATGCATTTGCAATGAAATTTAATTCAACTCATTTGGTGAATTGGCGCACTCCAGCTGGCGAATCTTATAATGTTTATTATGGAACATTGACGGGATATCCCGTGTCATACACGTCGGGAATAGTAACTGTCAACAGCGGCAACCTGCCAAACGTGATCGGCCCTGGGGTAGAACCAAGCGGCATACCGTCCGGTCTCTATGTGACGCGTGACTACAACGTGGAAAACCATCAAGAAATCCTGCAGCAGCTCGGCATCCTGCTGAACGGCGCGTACCGCGAAAACATGCTGGAATCCGGCGTGTACAACTACGTGGAAAAATACATCCGCACCACGGGGTCTGCCCCGTTCGGACTCTACATCTACAACTTCGGGCTGGATGCGAGCAACGCCGCGTACCAGCCCAGCGGCGCCATCAACACGAGCAAGTTTTCCACCATTGAGCTGGAATTTAGCACGTATGCGCCGCCGCTGGACCCGAGCGCCAACTTTTACACGATTTGCGACCCCGAAACGGGCATCCCCGTGGGCGTCAACAAGCCGCAGTGGCGCATCTACGATTACAACTACGACCTGACCGTGCTGGAAGAGCGCTACAACGTCATCACGTTCATTGGCGGCAACTGCGCGCTCATGTACGCCAGATAAGCGCGGCTGCCGATTTAGACACAATCAAAATATTATAATAATTTAGTATTATAATACTCAGCAGCAACGTTTTGCAAATGGAATTTAAACCTTTGCGCGAGGTGGATATGAAACAAGATCCAACGGAATCCGTTCCGTCACAAAAAATTATGGATTATTTCAAGTTGATTTTGAAAATATTGGCCGGGTTCATCCTGTTTTGTTGGACCAGCACGTCCAACTACTTGAACTCGCTGAACATTGACACCGATGCCATGTACCCCATTTTTGGTAATAAGACAGTTATAGAGAAAAAGGCAGCGGCAGAGCGATCACCCGAAAACGTGTTGCGGAAGAAGGGTTTATCCAGGTTTGAAAACTTTGGACTATCAACCCCGGCTGTATCCATGTCGGAACAATACGTCAGCAGTGTTAAAAACAATCCGTACGCCACCAGGTTCAGTCCTGGACCGATTAACATGAAAGATGAAAACTCAATAAAAGAAAAAGTAGGATTTTTTTGGTGGCTTGAACTCACCCAGCAGTCATCCTATCAGGTGGGCGGCTTAATTTTGCACAATGTTTTTAACTTTTTAAATGGTTTGACGCCGAAAAAAGAAGAAAAAGGCAAACCCCCATCAGCGCTCCTTAAATTCTTTTCATTTCTTCAATGGTTGTTTGCTTTTGGAATAGGATCAAATGCGTGCTTTGCATTTTTGTTGGTGCTCGTATTCTTATTATGGATCCCCGGATTTTTGGGCGGGTTAATCGCATTCATGCCTTACGCATATCATACGAATCCCGTCATAAAGCAGGTATGTTTTAAAGCATTCATCCTGTTTTGGACATTTGTGTGTATGTGCGTTGCGGGTTGGGTCACGTTTTTCCCCGTCATTTACGGATTTTTTCATTTATTGTACCTCGTGTTGTTCAAACAACTGAAAGACGATCTAGCCGGGTTTGTGGACGAATTTATGAAACGCATCGGCCAGCTCATGTACATTTACATTACGGTGGCGTTCATCATCGCGCTTGCATCCAAAGATTTGCCTAATGAAACCAAAATCACGGTTGCGGCGGTGTTAGGGGTATCGCTGCTCTATGCCGCATACAAAGGGTATCAATCAAAGACAAACGTAGAAAGCATAAGCAAGATCGTAGAAAGCAAGATCGTTTGAAGCATAAGCAAGATCGTTTGAAGCAATTTGTAAATCAAATATACTTGCAAAACATAATAAACCTAACTCCTCCCAGTTTTATTATTATTCGTAATATTAATAAATCCCACATCGTAGTAATGCGACCGTTCGTCAGCGTCTGCACGCCCACGTTCAACCGCCGCCCGTTCATTGCCGCCATGCTGCAGTGTTTCAACCACCAAACGTACCCAAAAGACCGCATGGAGTGGATCATCGTGGATGACGGCACGGACCCGATTGAGGACCTCGTGTCCCAGCATCCGTGCGTCCAATACTACCGACTGGGCGAAAAGATTTCTCTCGGCAAGAAGCGCAACCTCATGCACGAAAAGGCGCGCGGCGACATCATCGTCTACATGGACGACGACGACTACTACCCGCCCGAACGCGTGTCGCACGCGGTGGACACCCTGCTGCACCACAAAAAACGCAAAACCGGTGTCAAACTGGCGGGCAGCAGCGAAATGTGCATTTATTTCAAATCCGGGGAACTACGTTCCCCGCACCCCTCCTCCTCAGGCCACGCGGAACGTAGTTTCCCATTAAATCACACAAACGGCCAAATGGTGCAGTTCGGTCCCTACGGTCCCAACCACGCCACCGCCGCCACGTTTGCGTTCTGGAAGGAGCTGCTGGCCGAACTGAATCTGGCGTACGACGCGGACGCGTGCCTGGCCGAAGAGCGCGCGTTTTTGCGCGGATACACCGTGCCCATGGCGCAGCTGGACCCCATGAAGGTCATTCTCGTGTTTTCGCACGAGCACAACACGTTCGACAAGCGCATGCTCCTCTCCAATTTGGGCAAACCCAACTCCGGCATGCAAGTGAGCACGCGAACCGTCGCGGACTTCATCAAGGAACCGGACCTGCTGCAGTTCTACATGCACGACGTGGACGCGGCGCTGCAATTATACGACCCCGGTCATCCCTCAATGAAACCGGATGTTCTTCAACAAATCCGAGAGAAATTACAGAAAAATAATGGCCATTCAAACCATAATCAAAATCAAAATCATAACCAAAACGCGGTATTAAAAACAGTGATTACGTTCAAGGCCCCGAACGCCATTGACCGCAGCATGACGGTGGAGGAGTTGATACGCACGGTGCAGACCCAGGCCGAAAAACTGGAAAAAATGCGGGAACTGTGTGACAAAAAGATCCGCGAAAATTCGGACCTGCTTGCCACGATCAAGGACCGCGACGAAGTCATCGCCGCGCAGCTGGACACCATTGAGCGTCAGGGCGCGATGCTGGATAAGCCGGCGAGTTAGTCGCACGGGTCGTCGTCGAGCTCCGGCAAAACTTCGCTGGGGTACGTGCATTTGTTCAAATAGCGCTGCATGCGCTGAATGTCCAGTTTCGTGATTTCAAATTCTTCAATGATGCCGTCCAGCTGCGTGTCGTCCGCATTGGCAAACGCGTTCAAAAAAAAGGCGAACAAATCTTTCTTGTCCATCCCGAATTTTTGGCACATCATTTGAATGAACAGGGAGTTGTTGTATTCGGTGCTGTATTTGGTGAGAACCTTCGTGAACCGCACCTCCGACGGGTTGAACTTCGGGCACGGGTTGAACCGCTCGTGATACAGCTTGTTGTTGTAAAACGTTTTAACGAGCGAGCTCATTTCGTTGAACTGCCAAATCTGTTTTTGAAACGTGATGCGGTCAATGTAGTCCGCAAAACAAATGTTGTCCAGCGCGCACTTGTAAAAGGCAAACGCCTCCTGCTGACGCGGCACTTTGGCCAACGCGTCCACCACGTTTTCGTGCCACAGCAAGCCCACAATGGTGCGGTCCGTCTCGTTCATCAACACCGAGTGGTCGCCGAGCGCGCACGGCGTGTTAATGATTTTCTTCACAATGGTTTTGCTGTCTTCGTTGTTGGTCTTGGGTTGAAAGATGGTTTGAACGAGGGTGTTGCTGTAATCGGCCCCGGCACCGTTGGACCCGTTATTGTTCAAAATGCCACTAATGATGGAAATTTTGCGAAGGTCGCCCTGGATGAACCGGGCCACGTTTTTGTGCAGCGTTGCATCGCGGGAATGCAGCACCGACGTAAGAATCACGCTCACTTGGTCCAACGCCGGCATCGGGATTTCAAACGGGACGCACACTTTCATGAGTTCCCGGATTTTTTTGTCCATGTGATGGTTGCCGATGCATATGATCGGATTCATGGTCACGTCTTCCAGCCGCTGCTTCTTTGTTTTTTTCGGGCGCATGAGTTTGATCAGCGTGTTGATGCCGCCCTTGTCGCCGTTGTTCATGCCGTCAATTTCGTCCATCACAATGGCAATGCGCTTGGGTTTGCGCTGAAACATGGACAGCACGCTGTGCTCGCTCATGTTGTGCTTTGTGATGAGATCAATGATGGACTTGTTTCGTATGTCGCCCGCATCGTACTTCACAATGTCGTAATTAAGCGAACTGAGCAACTGCACCACAAATTCGGTTTTGCCCACACCCGGATTGCCGTAAATGTATATGCCCCGGCGAATGGTGAGGTCGCCCTTTTTGGCCTGAAACTCGTTTAACACGGCAGCGATGTTGGCTGCAATGCTCTCGCGCCCTAGCACTTTGTTATAATTCAGCGGCTCTACGGCTACGGCTGCTACTGGGGCTACTGCTGTTACTGGGGCTACTGCTGTTACTGGGGCTACTGCTGCTACTGGGGCTACTGCTGTTACTGGGGCTACTGCTGTTACTGGGGCTACTGCTGTTAGTGGGGCTGCTACTGGGGCTACTGGGGCTTCTACTGTTACAGCTTGCATCTTTTTGGTTGTTCTTTTGGGATTTGACATATCGCGGGTCTTTATTAAGCATGCACTGTTACATGCTATGCGCTCGTTGTGTTTAATATTTGGAAAACCCAAATTATAAATAAAAATAACATCACATTGTATATTGCTATATTGCATAAGAATTTGTACAATTGAATGGATCCCGCGCAAAGTTCCAATTCGTTTTTTTCAAGTTTTAACTTTCAGCGGATTGTCATCTTGATTGCAATTGTGTTGCTGATTGTGTCAATGGTGTTCATTGGACACGCGCTTTACAAGCAGTCCACCGATGTGTCCTGGCCGCCCAAAATCCCCAAGTGTCCCGACTACTGGACAATAGACGCTAGTGGAAACTGCACAAAACCAACAACACTGCCTACATCAATGCCTTGCGAATACAACGGTATCATGGCTGGAACTCAAGGGATGCCGAAATGTCCCTCCTAATAAACCCGAATTGCTTTGTGTTTCATAATCACAAATAAAATAATTATATGTGTATAATTCAATAACTTATACCCATTTGTGAAATCATTTGATGCCGCATCAACACTACTCAAATGCAAACGTTAGAAGTCATTCTGCAAATCAAGCCAATCAAGCCAACGGTCGCATTGACATTTTAGGCCCAACGGTGGAGCAGCAGTTCGCCATGTACGACAAAATCCCGAATTCGGACAAGTGCTCGTCGTTTCACGATGCCATGGTTGGGAACTGGTACGACACCCCGCTCAGCGACGCCTTTTTTAGCACCCGAAACATGGAAGCCGTGCAAAACGGGTTGCGCAGCGGCGTGCACGCCATGTCCAACGGCGCATACTTGATCGGGCCGCAAGACTGCGACAACCTGAAAATGATCATGCGCAGCGTGTTTCTGCAGAGCGCCATGAATTTGGCAACCGACATTCCGGGGCAAATCGCCGCGCTCAACAAAATCGTGGTGGACATGTTCGTGCCGAAGCTGTGCAGCGAAGCACGGGCGTACATTCAATACAAGCGCGATGCCAGCACCATGTACCGACCCATTGACCGCCCCATTTACTCCGCCGAAAACGACAAGACGCTGGAACTGCAGCCGTGGTTCTAAATCGGGGAACTACGTTCCCCGAACCCCTCCTTACCGGGGAACTACGGTTTATAAGGAACGCCGAACCTTTCCCTTCATTTGGCCCCGAACCCCTCCTCATCAGGGAACTACGGTTTATAAGGAACGCCGAACCTTTCCCTTCATTTGGCCCCGAACCCCTCCTCATCAGGGAAAAAAACGCAGCCTCCCTTTTTCCGAAAAAATTGAATTAGTTTTCGTAAAGCATTCCAATAATTCAATACACATAATTCAACACGTCATGTTATCACGTGCCGCCTTGTTCAAGAAATCTGCAACTCGCAATTACGAATTTGAGAGATATTTAACATCAACCGAACCCAATTCGGATGTCGTGCTGGACTGCACCAATTGCAATTACGTCATCACCCTTCCTCTCTCCTACTTTGTCTCAAAACAAGGTGGCAGCAGTCGCCGCAGGTCCAATGGCAAGGCCGACGCCATGCCCTACGAAAGTTTCCGCACCATCAACGCCCAACACCGCGGAGGGCATGCGCACTCACTCGTCTTGATAAAAAGCCGAGCAATCAAATCCAACCCGCACCACCTTGCCATCTTTGAATCCAACGGGCGCAAAATGTACTGCAGCATTCGCATCATTGACGACCATGACCACGACGCGAAGAAAAATGTCACCAAGGATTACACCACCATCTCCCCCGAATACAACATCAACTACGGATCCAACGCTTACAATCCCGGGTACTGCGGTATTTACAGCATCATCTGCGTCGTCGCATTTCGCCATTACCGCAGCAAGACCGGCACGCTGTGGCTCAGCAAATGGACCAAACTGCTGGCCCACATGAGCCGGCGCATTGACAGCAATGCCGGCAGCATGGGCGTCACACTGGCAGCGAGTGTTCAAGAAATCATCGCCACCACGCCGGATCATTCGTCGGCTGAAAAAGAAATCGCCGCAGCCATTCGCGCATGCCTTTCGGACAAACATAACGGAGATAAATAAAATCTTCTTATAAATTATATATCACATGGGTCAAAAACAGAGTACACCGGGTACACAGAGTACAGCAAGTACACCGAGTACAGCAAGTACACCGAGTAAAAAGACGTTTAGGAATGTGTTGGGACTGGGGCTGACCGATGGTGAGAAACAAAGATTGGCCCAAATGGACCTTTTAAACAAGTTTATCCGCGATAATAATGTTAATGTTGATAAAAATGACCCTACTAATCCTTTTGTGAAATGCAGATATGATGAATATGAATATGCAAAACAGAATAAACTGTTCGACGAATTTTTTTTGAAAGTTGGTGAGGATATGTTCGTTTGTTTAGGCTATTCGGGATATTTAGTTTTTACCCTAAGAAATATTACAAACATATTTATCTCGGGTAATGAAGAAAAAGCAAAAAAATTTATGGATATGTTTTTATTCAAAAAGACTACCAAGACTACCAATAATAATACACTTATTGATACAGATGGAACATTTCTTAATGCGTTGGCTAAAGAAGAAGAAAAAATTAAAGAACAAATTAAATATGAAGCTGAACAAAAACGTGCAAGAAATCTTGCTGCCAAATACCCGGGAGTTCATCCGGATCTCTGGAACATGGCCAGTGAACACCCACAACGCCTCAATGAAGATGACTGGGATTATAATATTCGTTTAAAAAGTTTGAAACGACGACAAGATTTAGATGATATTATTCACCCAAATAATTGCACTGAAAATTTGAAATCATATTTGAACACATATTTGGACCGAGGAAATGTTTTTAATTTAAGTGATAAATACATAGGAAAAACGATATTTCAGATTTTAGTCGAATCTATTGGCAGCGACGACAATCCTGATTTTTCAACCAGAAAAAAGTTGACTCCTGAACAAAATGAAAAAATAAAAGAATATGCAAGACAACATTATGCAAACCAACAACAACTACAACAACTACAACAACTACAACAACAATTCATAGATCATCTTTGTACACCACGTGAAAACCCACAATCACAAACCAAAGCTAGTAGCATACTTTCCAAAGCATATTCCCCAGATGATTTTCCAAGAGGCAGAGATGATTCTTACATTCGTAATGGTTTGAAAGCACTCATTTGGAGTTTGGAATATTTTGAAGAGTATTTATTAAAGCAAGCAACTCAAGCAACTCAAGAAACTCAAGCAAATCAAGCAACTCCTCAAGCAAGTCAAGCAACTCCTCAAGCAACTCCTCAAGCAACTCCTCAAGAAACTCCTCAAGCAAGTCAAGGAGGCAAATCAAGGTCAAGGTCAAGGTCAAGGTCAACTTGCAAAAAACGGATTAGTCGTCGCAAAAAAAATTGTCATAGTCATAAACATAAACGTCGGGCAACACATAAAACATTCAAATAAATATATTTACAAAAATAATTTATTATATATTTCTCTCAAATTTAAATCCAATACAATCATTCTTTATTTTCTTTATTTTTTCGCCTTGACGATCTTCTTCGCACCACCAGTTCCAGTTGAAGCTGAAACCGTTGTTGATATCCGTTTTTCCTCCTGTTTCACGTATTCGGTCCGCAGCTCCGCCAAATCGGCCAGCCACAGCTGCTCAATGCTGGTGCCTTGCAGCGTGGCATGGCATAACTCCTTCTGCCCCTTCTCCTTGAGGAGCTTCTGCACGTTCTCCTCGCTCACGCTGTCCATGGGGAGCTTCAACAAGTACTTGTATTGTTCGTCGCCTTCCATGGTGTCGTAGCCCTTGGACCGCATCATGGCCGTCAGCTCATCCCCGCGCTTTCTCCGCAGGTCAATGCTGCCGTCCAGCAGTTCCTGGATGTAGCGCGCCTTATTCGTTAAAATGAGGAGCTCCGCCGTCATGGTCGCCAGCTGGTGCGTCTTGCGCTTCTTATACAAGGAGAGGCGTGTCCCGTAGTAATCCCGCACAATGTCGCGCACGTTGCCGTACTTCTTCAGCTGGTCCTGGCTGTCAAACAGGTGCATGTTGCTCGTGGATTCCGTCGTGTACAGCTTCAGCAGCTTTTCAACCGCGTTACCGTGATCCACTGTCGCCGTCGTAAGTGCAGCGAAATCCGCGGTGGATGGAAACGTGATCGTGAAATCCACCACCGTGTCCGTGCTCATGTCCACGTAGTCTTTGATCGCGCCGGACTCAATCAGCGCCTCCAGGTGCTTCTTGAAATCCTCCGTCCAATAACCAACCGGGAGTTCCGTCACGCGCACCTGCTTCTTCGCGGCATCCACGGTATGAATACCGCGAATCAGGAACTTTCCACCAGACCCAGATGATGACGGTGTCAATGCAGTGATGGTGCCTTTGAACCCGCGGTAATACGGCTCAATTGGGCCCCATTCCGCCTCCGGCTTTTGCAGCAGCATGGCTTGAATGTGGTCAATAATTTGCAGCGGATTGTGGCACATGATGTCCGTGCTGAACCCCGTGCCGATGCCTTTCGTGCCGTTGACCAGAACCATGGGCACGATCGGCGCGTAAAACGTGGGCTCCACCAGCTGGCCGTCGTCGTCCAGATACTCCAAGACGGCGTCGTCCTCCGCGCGGTAAATGAGGCGCGTGATTGGGTTCAGCTGCGTGAAGATGTACCTTTCACTAGCAGAATCTCGGCCTCCGCACAGTCGAGTCCCATACTGCCCGTTGGGCTCAAACAAGTTGATGTTGTTGCTGCCGACGAAGTTCTGCGCCATGCCGATAATGGCCCCGTTCAGACTCGCCTCGCCGTGGTGGTACCCCGAGTGCTCCGACACGTAGCCGCTGAATTGCGCCACCTTGATTTCCGTCTTCAGCCCGCCCTTCTTGAACGCCGCAAACAGGATTTTGCGCAGCGAGATTTTCAGGCCGTCCATGCCGTTTGCAATGGAGCGCTGGTTGTCGTAGATGGAGAAGTGCTTCATCTCGCGTGTCATGAAGTCCTCGTACGTCACCTGCTTGTGGCTGGTGTCCAGATGATCCGCGCGGTTATACGTGGACAGCCACTGCTTGCGGTCATCGGCGCGCTTCTTGTTGAACACGAGGTCAATGGCGTCGTCGCTCGGCTCGCCCGTGTGTGCGAAATCCACAATCTTCTTGTGCTCAAAGTACTCGCGGAATTCGCGCCCGGTGCTGGTGCCCAGACCCTTGTAGTACTTGATGTTCCACGTGCTGACGTCAATTGGTGCTCCGCTTGATCCGCTTGCAGCTGCACCAGCGCTTTTCCACGCCTCAAACTCGCCCTCGTTGTAAAACACCCGCTCCTGTGCGCCCTTGCGCGCCTTCAAAATTGGCGTGTTCATGAACCCGATGAAGCCCGGGATGTGCGTCAGTGAAGGCCACTCGCTCTGAAACAGATTGATGCCGAGCCCCTTGATGTGTGACCCGTCCAAATCCTGGTCTGTCATAAACAGCACCTTGCCGTATCGCAGCTTCTTGGCCACGTCTTCCGCCGTGTATTCGCGCCCGTTCTCCAGTCCCAGGATGCGCTTGATTTCCGCGATTTCCGTGTTTTCCGCAATGCGCTTGACCGCCTCGCCGCGCACGTTCATGAACTTGC
>SXGQ01466668.1_pt1 | contig 16838 bp, 15 predicted proteins | sample 3178371 | NCBI WGS metagenome assembly SXGQ01 (sample SAMN11356859, study PRJNA531348) | freshwater metagenome | isolation source: freshwater sample F1-20 | place: China: Fuxian Lake, Yuxi | collected 2017-12-25
GCGCAGGCACAAACCGAATGGAAGTTCAACAACAGCTATGCGCCCACACGCCCGGAGTCGGTACAAATCCGTGCTTTTGCGGCCGATGTGGAAAAGCGCACTGGCGGCAAGATGAAGATCTCGGTGTCTGAAGGCGGCGCACTGGGTCTGAAGGACGCCGACGCCCTGCGCTTCATGCAAGTGGGCACCCCCGAGTTGGGCTTCATCTGGCCGCCGTTTGTCGGCCGTGACGCGCCGGCCCTGGCCAATCTGTACGTCTACGGTCTGGTGGCCAATGCCGACGAGCACCTGAAGGCGCTGCCCGCACTCAAGGCCGTGCTCAAGGAGGGCATTGCCAAGTGGAACATCGAGGTGCCGGGCTTCCTGGGCTTTTCCATGGTGGACGCGGCCCTGTTCTGCCGCGAGCCAGTTCGCACGCTCGACGAGCTCAAGCGCAAAAAGCTGCGGGTTGGCAGCCGCGAACAGGTCGAGACCTTCAAGCGCCTGGGTGTGGCCGCCCAGATCGTGCCGCAAAACGAACTTTATGCGGCCATGCAAACCGGCGTGGTCGACTGCGCGCTATATGCGCCGCGCTTTGCCAACAGCATCTCGCTGCAGGAAGTGGCCAAGCACATCACGCCCACGGGCTTTCCCTTCCCGCCCGCTCCCTACGCCTTGCTGGCCCACAAGGGCAAGTGGGCCGCGCTGCCGGCCGACCTGAAGAAGGGCTTTAACGACGCTGTGGCCGAATTGGAAAAGGTGAGCTTTAACTTTGACGGCGACGCTGCTGCCGAAAAGGCCGCCCGCGAGAAGCTGCAGAGCCAGGGCGTGACCATACACGCCGTGATGCCAGCCGCCGACCGCGCCGCGCTGCGCAAATCGGCGCTGGAGACCTGGGACGTGCTGGCCAAGGAAACCGGCGGTGATGCCGTGGCCTACCGTCAGCGCATCCTGCAAGCCCTGCCGCAATGAGCGCACAGCGCGAAAGCGGCTTGCTCGACAAACTGCTTCGCGCCGTAGCCGGCGCCCTGGCCGGGGTGGGTGCGGCCGCCCTGGCTGGCATCTTTGTGCTGGTACTGGTCGCGGTGGTGATGCGCTATGTCTGGGGCCGGCCCTTTGCTTTCACCGAGGAGCTGTCCGGCCTGTTCATGACCCTGGCCGTCTTCACCTTGCTGCCCAGCGTGGTGCTGCGCGAGATCAATATCCGGGTGACGGTGATTTCCGAGCGGCTGCCGGCGAGGGCGCAGCGTGTTCTGTTTGTGGTCGGGCAACTGCTGCTGCTGGCTTTTTGCGCAATCTTCGTGCGCGAGGCCTGGGGCATTTATGAATTCACCGCCAAGCTCAACCTGATGAGCGAGCAATCGCGGCTGCCGCTGGCGCCCTTTCTGCTCGTCTCGACCGTGTCGGTGATCGCCGCGGGCTTGGCCGGAGCCTGGCGGACGATGCGACCTATCCAGCCGCAGGCGGGCGAAGAGGTGCACGCATGATCTGGTCGATTTTGCTGGGCCTGCTGGGCGCCACCGTGCTCTCGGGCGCAGTGCTCGGTGCCGCGCTGGGGCTGACCGGTTTTGCCATCTTGCATTTTTTTGGCGGCGGCGCCACCCGGCTGGGCGTGCAGGCGGTGTTCAATGTGCTCGGTGAGTTCACCCTCACCGCCATACCGCTGTTCATCCTGCTCGGTGACGTGCTGGTGGCCAGCGGGCTGGCCAGTGGCATTTACAAAGCCATGTCGCCACTGTTTGCACGGCTGCGCGGCGGCCTGCTGCACACCAACATTGCGGTGTGCACCGTCTTCGGCGCGGTCAGCGGTTCATCGATGTCGGTGTCTGCGGCCGTTGGGTCGGTGGCCTATCCGCAACTGGTGCAGCGCGGCTATGAGCGCAAGATGGTGGTGGGTACGCTGGCGGCAGGAGGCACCCTGGGCCTGCTGATTCCACCGAGCCTGTCGCTGCTCATTTACGGCGCACTGACCGACACCTCCATTGGCAAGCTGTTTCTCGCCGGCGTGGTGCCGGGCCTGATGATGGCCTTGCTGTTCATGGTCTACATCGAATGGAAGACCCGACGCGACAGCACTTTGGTGCCACCCGAGCAAGCCATGCCGTGGGGTCCCACCCTGCGAGCGGCACTGGCGGTCTGGCCCATCTTGGTGCTGATTCTGGCGGTGCTGGGCAGCTTGTTTGCAGGCATCGCCACGCCCACCGAGTCGGCCGCAGTGGGTGTGGCTGCCGCCGCCGTGCTGGGCTTTACCCAGGGCGATCTGACCTGGCGCAAACTGGGCCAGACCTTTTTGAGTTCGGCGCGCACCTTTGCCGTGATCGCCTTCGTCTTCCTGGGGGCCGTGATTTTGGCCCAGTCGATCAGCCTGCTGCAGTTGCCGCAAAAAATGCTCGAGGGCGTTTCGGCGCTGGGGCTCTCGCGTTATGCGCTGCTGGCCGTGATCGTGCTGGTCTACCTGCTGCTGGGCATGATCTTCGACGGCCTTTCGATGATGGTCATGACGCTGCCTGTGGTCTTTCCCCTGATGACCGGGTTGGGCTTTGACCCGATCTGGCTGGGCGTGGTGGTGACCATCATGATCGAGGTCGGCATGCTCACGCCGCCGGTGGGCATGAATCTGTTTGTGCTGGTGGGCATCAGCAAACACGAGGTCAGTCTGGCCGAAGCGTCGGTTGGCGCCCTGCCCTTTTGGTTGCTGCTCATGCTCGGGGTGTTGCTGCTGACCCTCATGCCCGATCTGGCCACCTGGCTGCCCACACTTTCTTACGGCAAATAAAACGCTGACCCCATGAGCGACGTGAACCGACAACGTGCCGAGCGCATGATGCAAAGCGCAGGTCTGGATGCGCTGGTTCTGGCCAAGCCAGAGAGCTTTGCATGGGCCACCGGAGCGCCAGCGGGCGTGGCCTCTTTCTTTCGGCGAGCCGGCGCGGCCATGGCTTTGATTCCAGCCGCAGCCAGCGAGCCCATCGCTGCTGTGGCCACTGAACTCTTTGGGGGTCATGCGCGCCGGGCCCTCGGCGATGACCAGGTCCTGACACACGGCGACTGGGTCGAGACCGCCGACATCCGCCCCTGGCTCAACGACTCAGCCTCGGCCGCTGAGCTCATGCAGCGGGCTTGGCGGGCACAAGGCCGCCCTGCGGGCTATGTCCGACCGGCCGCTTTTGATGCGCGCGTTGCCTTCATGCAGCTGGCTCAACTGCTGCGCCAGCGCGGGCTGATGCGCGCCCGCATCGGTCTGGACATGGACTTTTGGCCCGTGAGTGACTTTGCTTTGCTGCGTCAGGTGCTGCCCAATGCCCATTGGGTGGATGCCAGCGCCGTGATCGCCAGCATCAAGGTGGTTAAAAGTGCGCGCGAAATTTCTTTGCTCAAGCAGGCCGCCGATCTGGCCGAGGCGGGCATGCGCCAGGCGCTGGCCTGCGTGCGACCCGGCGTGCACCGCGATGCGATTGCCCAGGCCTGGAAGGACGGCGTCGCGGCCCAGGTGCAGCGCACCGGCGCCAAGCTCACTGGGCAGTGGGAGTACACCACCGTCGGACCGCTGCCCTGGCAGGGCGGGGGCCAGATCGCACCTGGCGACGTGCTCAAGTTTGATGTCGGCTGCCTGGTCCAAGGCTACAGCTCTGACAGCGGCCGCACATACGTGCTCGGTCGCGCCAGGCCACGCACCCGACAGATCATGGCCGCGCTCGAGGACGCCTTTGCCGCCGGCCTGCAGGTGCTTAGGCCTGGCCATCTGATGAGCGAGGTGCATGCGCGGGCCACAGACGCCATCCACCGCGCGGGCTTTGCCGGATTCACCCGGGGCCACTTTGGACACAGTCTGGGCCAGGACACGTTTTGCGAGATGCCGCCCTTCATCGCAGCTCAGGCCCTCGAGCCGATCGAGCCGGGCATGGTGCTGGCCTTCGAGACCCCGGTGTACGTGGACGGCGAGGGCGGCTTCATCATCGAAGACCAGTTTCTCATCACCGAAAACGGCGCCGAGCCAGCCTGGCAATTGCCGCGCCAATTGATAGAACTGTAGGTCCGCCATCCCCCCGACCAAACCCGGCAGGCCACAGGCTCAGCCCAAAGCCTGGGACACGCGCCAACCCAAACCGAAGGCCTGAGCCAGCCCGTTACCAGGCAAATACCCATCGGCCCCTCGGCCAGACAGGCCGGCGGCGCAACCACCGACGGCAAACACGCGGTCAATCGGCTGGCCGTTTTCATGCAGCACCCGACCCACCGCATCGGTGAGCAGGCCGCCTTGCGTGTGGGACAGCGCACCGGTCACCCACGAGGCCTTGAAGGGCGCGCTGAGCACCCGGGCAAACGAGCGCCGGCCCAGCGGATCGGCCTGTCCCTGCGCGCAGGCAGCGACCTCACCCAGGGTGCGCTGCAACGCCACCGGGTCCACGCCAGCCACCGCGGCCAATTCAGGCAGGGTCTGCGCGCCAAGCACGCAGCCGGCCTGTCTCGCCTGCTGATAGGCCGAATGATTGCCCAGCTGGTCTTCTATGGTCTGATCAAAAATTTCCAAAGCAGCGCCGCCGCTTTGCGCGAGCACTGCAGGGGCCAGCGCCGACGGGCCGATGTCCTCGGCCACAAAACGCAGGCCCTCGCGGTTAACCAGGATGCCGCCCAGCGAAGGAATGCCCATGCCCAGCCGGGTGGCACCCCCTGGATTGGTATGACCCTGGCCCTGATAGCCGTCCATGCCCCATAGCTGCGCGCCCCAGCGCAGACCCAGCGCAATGGTGCTGCCGTTGTTGGTGGCCGAGCCGTTGTGCAGCGCGCCAGCCATGCCGGGAATGTACCTGGCCACCATGTCTGCATTGGCGCCAAATCCGCCGCCCGCCAACACCAGCTGCATCGCCTGCAACCTGCCGTGCGGGCCGTTGAGCTCGAAGCCGGCACTGCTGCGCTCGACCTCGGCGCTGCAGTCAAACCAGCTCACGCCCGGCGCGCTGCGCACCGCCTGGCGCAGCCACTGGTGCAGCGCCTGGCCCGAGGCCGGCTGTACGCTGTGAAAGCGCTGCTGCCCGTGGCCCGGCGCCACCATGTCGGGCAGAAAGCGCAACGGCGCAGCGCAATGCTGATGCAAGAAGGCGCCCGCTGCAGGAAGGGCCATTGCCACCGACTCGGCAATGTTTTCATTGACCATGCCCGGTGCGAAGCGGCGCAGATCATGCAACCAGGCTTGGGGACTGTCTTGCACGCCCGCCGCGCTCTGCAGGGCGGAGCCGGCCATGGGAACCAGCCCGCCGCTGATGGCCAGATTGTTGGGGGTATCGGCCTGCGGCTCAAACAGGGCCACCCTCAAGCCACGCGACTGCGCGGCCAGCGCCACAAACATGCCGGCCGCGCCAGCTCCAAGAATTGCGAGATCTTTTATCAAGACCTCATTGCACCACAATGTTGGCGCTCTTGATGGTCTTGGCCCAGCCGGCGGTCTCAGAGCGAACCACCTCCTGCAAAGCGGAGGCCGGCAGATAGCGGATTTCCAGCCCCGCCGCCTTGGCCTTGGCCACGACATCCGCAGTTTCCATGGAGGCCTTGACGGCCGCCCCCAGGCGATTGATTGCCTCAGCAGGGGTTGAGGCCGGAGCGAACAAGGCCACCCAGCCCTCCAATTCAAAGCCAGGCAGACCAGCCTCAGCGGTGGTCGGCACCTGCGGCAAGCCGGGATGGCGCGACTTTCCGGTCACTGCGATGCCTTTGAGTTTGCCCGCCTGTATGTGCTGCATCACCGATGGCGGGGTCGTGATGAACAGCTGGACCTGACCGCCGAGCATGTCGGCAATGGCCGGACCCGATCCTCGGTAGGGCACATGCACCATGCTGGTGGCCGTCTGCGCCTTGAAGATCTCGGTTCCCACATGGGCCAATGAGCCCGAGCCCTGAGAGGCGTAGGACACCTTGTCGGGATTGCTCTTTAGATAGGCGATCAACTCGGGCAGGGTGTTGGCGGGTATCGAGGGATGAATCGCGATCACATTGGTGGCCACCACAGCCATCGCAATCGGCACGAAGTCGCTTTGCGCCCAGCCCGGCTTGGGAAACAGCGAGGGATTGCCCAGATGAAAGGCGGAGTAGGAGGTCAGCAGGGTGTAGCCGTCTGCCGGCGCCCGAGCGACATGGGCATATCCGATGTTGCCGCTGGCGCCACCGCGGTTGTCAACGACCACGGGCTGGCCCAGTTGGCGGGCCATCGCCTCGGCCAACAACCGGCCAGTGGCATCGACCACACCGCCCGGCGGTGCCGGTACCACCAGCGTGATGGACTTGTTGGGAAACGCCTGCGCCAGCACCGGCGCAGCCGGGCAAAGCACAAGCGCAAGAGCGGTCAGACCCAGACTGAAAGAGCGGCGTCTCATGAAAAATCCCTCCGAAAATAAGACCGGTCAATCTAACCGAAGGCCGCCTCTGGATCACCTTACGACCGTAAACCCCTACCAAACCCTAGGTCATGTCCCAAGCGAGCCGCTCATGACCAGTACACAAAATCCTCCGGGCGAAGCAGCTGCATTTGGCGCCAGAAGTCCACTGTGCTGAAGGGCCAGTTTTGAGTTACCCGGCCGGTGGCCGACTTGTACCAGTTGCTCACCCCATCGACCCCATAGGCCATGCAGCGCGTCTGCGCATCGACCCAATCGCAATAGCGCCCGCTCGCCGATGCGCTGGGCTCCATCGCGCGGGCCCCGCGCGGTCCCAGGCTGCTCAGGCAGCGCAAGATATATTCAATCTCGATTTCGGAAAACAGCACCAGACTGCCGTTGGTGATGAGATTGGTATTGGGCCCATAGAGCATGAACAGGTTGGGGAAATTGGGCACGCACACGCCCTGATAAGCCTGCGCATCGACGCCCCATTGGGCGTGCAGATCAGCGCCGCCGCGACCAGTGACTTGCAAGGAATTGAGGAACTGCGAGGCATGAAAGCCGGTGCCGTAAATGATCACATCGAGCTCATGCACGCTGCCGTCTTTGCAGACCACTGCACTTTCCGTGATGTGTGCAATCGGCTCGCTGACCACCGAGACATTGCTGCGCTGCAAGGCTTTCGACCAGGTGCCGTCGTCACGCAGCATGCGCTTGCCGTAGGGCGGATAGTCTGGCGTCATCAGGCGGCGCAGATCGGGCCGGTCGGCGTAGGCCTGATCGAGCTCGGCTTCGAGCATCTGGCGCAGCTGCTGATTGAGCGCCGACACCGATCCGGCCTGCCGCCATTGGGGATCGACCACCGAATAGCGCCGCCGACCTTCCACCGCCACCCAGAACTGCTCGAAACGGTACCAGGCGTTGTAACCGGGCAAGGCCGACAGCAGCCAGCGCAGGCCCTCAGGCAACTCCTGCGTGTAGGCCGGTGTTTTGATCACCCAGGGCGGCGTGCGCTGGAAGACGGTGAGCGAGCCCACCTGGCCGGCAATCTGGGGAATCACCTGAAACGCGCTGGCTCCGGTGCCAATCACGCCAACCCGCAGGCTCGCGAGCGACACATCGTGGCGCCAGCGGGCGGTGTGCCAGGCAGGGCCGGCAAAGCGCTCGCGCCCTTCGATGTTGGGCAGGCGCGGCTTGTTGAGCTGACCGACCGCGCTGATCACCGCGTGGGCCCGCAAGCTGCGCCGCTGACCGCCTTGCAGAATATCGATGTGCCAAACGCACTGGCCCTCGTCATAACGCAGGGCCTGCGCCTCGGTACTCAGCTGCACATGCTTGAGCAGGCCGCGGCTGGCAGCCAGGTCTTGAAAGTAGCGCTGCACCTCGTCGCGCGGCGAGAAGAAGTGCCGCCAGCCGGCCTCTTGAGCAAAGGAATAGCTGTAGCAAAAATTGCTGGTGTCCAGCCGGGCGCCGGGATAGTGGTTCTCGACCCAAACGCCGCCGATCTCGGCCTGACGCTCGAGCACGGTATGGGCGATGCCCAGGCGAGCCAGATGCCAGGAAGCCACCAGGCCCGACATGCCTGCACCGATGACCACCACCTGAAAATCGGCCGGCAGTCCCAGCCGCTGCGGCCCGCCCTGCCCCACCGGCGTGGCCATGCCCAATTCATGCAGAAGCAAATCCACCACCGAAGGATCGACCGCGCCGGTGACAAAGCCCATGATTTTCTCGAGCACCGGCATGGGCAACGGGGGCGCACTCGGGCAGCCCTGGGCCTGCCAGCGGCCGATCAAGCGCTCGGCCCGCTCACGCGCCAACTGCTGGGCCTGGGCCGACAAGCCGCCCTGCGGCTGTGGGCGCTGGGCCTGATCTGCCAGATCGGGCTGCCAGGCCGGATCCAGCGCCGAAAGGTCACCCGTCAGGCAGGCAAGGGCGGGCATGAGGGCCGGCAGATGCGCCTGCGCCAGGGCCAGCCTGAGCCCATCGCCCGCAAAAGAAAAGACAGTGTCTCTGGTCACCCTGGGGCCGTCTGAGAGCAAGGGGGCCTCGGGCCTACCAGGGCAGAGCCAGTGTCTCGGGACGGGCGCAGCCGGCCAGCTCTTTGCGCAGCGCGTGTGTCAGCGGTATGCCCTCGCGCAGACGCTGGGCATGGCAGTGCAGACCACGGTCGCCGGGCATGCGAATGGGCTCGCCTGGCCTGCTCATGGGCAAGCCTGCCAGCACGGCCACGGTACGGGCTACCTCCAGCCGATAGTGCGCCAGATCCCCAAAGCGCGCAATGTCCACCGCCAGAACCCAGGCGTTTTGCCGGTGCTTGCGCGCAGCCGGCTTGTCACTGAAAAAGGCGGCAATGATGGGGTTGCCCACCACCAGGCTGCAGAGCAGCTCGAACATCAGCGCCAAACCCGAGCCCTTGGGCCCGGCCATCGGCAGCACAATGCTGGCCTGCTGCGGGTCGGTGGTCGGGTCGCCCTGCTCGCTCAGGGCCAGGCCGGCCGGTAGCGGCGAGCCACTTTGCTTGGCCGCACGCAGCTGGCCCATGGACATGGCGCCACTGGCCATGTCCAAAATCATGGGCTCATCATCCGGGCCTGGCACTGCGATGGACAGTGGCGCTGTTGAGACGCCGGCCGCCTCGTCCATGCCCGCATGGACAAAAAGCGCCTGCACAAAATCTTGCAGACGCTGGGCCTGAACCAAGTAGGTTTGACTCATTGCCGCTCAATTTTTCGTGTGTCGATCACCTGCCGCCACTTGCGCAGCTCGCTGGCCACGTATCGGTTCATGTCCTCGGGCGAGTTGGCCTGCGGCTCGCCACCGAGCTCAATGAGTCGGCGTGCGGTGTCGGGCTGGCTCAAGGCCTTGCGCAGTTGCGCGTTGAGGTATTGCACCACTGCATCGCTCGTGCCGCCGGTGACCCCCAGTCCGATGAAGGAATAGACCTCATAGCCTGGCAGGGCCTCGGCCATGCTGGGCAACTCGGCCATGGGCTTGTAGCGCTCACGCCCGGTCGCAGCCAATGCCCTGAGCTTGCCGCTCTTGATGAAGGGCAGCGCCAGGGTGGGCGCCTCGAACAGGTAGTCAATCCGTCCGGCCAGTGCCTCGCCAAGGGCCGTGTTGCCGCCGCGGGTCGGAATGTGCACCGTCTCGATGCCGGCCATGGCGCTCATCAGTTCTGCGGTCAGATGGCCGATCGAACCCACCCCGGAGCTGGCGTAATTGAGTGCGCCGGGGTTCTTTTTGGCATGGGTCAGCAGCTCGGCAAAAGTTTTAAAAGGTGAGTTCGCCGGCACGGTGAGGATGAAGGGATAAGAGGTCACCGAAGAGATCATGGTGACGTCTTTGAGGTGATCGAAACTGGGCGTCGAAGCCAGCGCGGCGGCGGCCGGGTAAGCGCCAGTGACCAGGAGCAATGTGTGGCCGTCTGGTGGTAGCAATGGTCGTGGCGCTGGCGCTGCTGATCGCGTTTGCGCAGCTCAGCCTGTGGTTGCCGTCGAAGATGGGTTGACCAGCGGGTCGGTCCGCGGTAGGTGGGCGGCACCTCAAGGCAGGAAAATTCAGACTGTTTGAACTTGGTGTGCATGCTGGGTTCACCGTGGACTTACACCGCTCTCAACTCATCAAGAAAACGAACTGCGGGAAGAGGCAGCCGCCCCTCGCGTCGCCGTAACACTCTCATCTGAAGCGTATTGCTCAGGCCGCTGATGTCCACGGTGCACAAAGCACCACGCTGGTGTTCTTCGCGGAACATTGGCTCCATGAGCCAGCTCACAAACTGACCACTTCTAACAAGGGTTTTGATCAATGAGATCGATGTAGTGGCCACCGCAAGGCGTGGGACCTTCAATCCAGCATGAATGAACTGGCTGGACCATCGCGCGTAAGGAGCGGTACCTTTGGGCATGAAGGCCCACGGCAGTGAAATCAGAGCATTCAGAGTCGGCGATGGCACCCGGACAATCGGATGGTGCGAAGCGGCGATGACACTGGCCCGCTCATTCCAGCCGCATCCACTGACTTCGGTAACAGATTCCATATCTGGCATGCCAGCTGAAAGTACGATGTCTATTTCGTAGTTGGCCAAGGCATTGCATAACTGATCTTGTACACCCTCGACCACCTCCACCGTCAACCCTGGCCACTTTGCATGGAAGCTGCACAGTTTCTCTGGCAACACCATTGCCGAGGCACTCGCGACCACACCAATTCGCAAGGTGCCCGACGATAGCCCTCTGAGGGTTTCGATTTCCTTTTGTGCCGCTTCTTCGCCCTGCTTGATGGCCCGGGCATAGGGCAACAACGCCTCACCGATAGCAGTCAGCCGCATACCGCTCGGATGGCGATCAAACACTTCCTCGCCGACTCTTGCCTCCAACTTGCGAATCATGCGGCTGAGCGCAGGCTGGGTGATGTTCAGTCGGACGGCAGCCCGACCCACCGATCCCATTTCCACCACCATAAGAAATGCACGAAGTTGCGCAAGGTCGTATCCCATGCTGAATTGTAATGACTGGGGCTTAAATCGGCAATTTTCAGCATCTTTTCAAACGCAGACACTTTGACCGCAGCGCCGCCCCTTGCCGCTGCGAAGCATCCACCGAACCACTTTAAGGACCAGCCATGAAAAAGCGCACTTTCCTCCAAGGTGCGGCTGCCACAGCGATGGCAACCGCACTTCCAAGTCTCTCGAATGCGTCAAGCTACCCCGCAAAGCCCATACGCTGGATCGTGCCCACCGCTGCTGGGGGCGGATCGGATTTTGTAGTTCGCACGGTGGCTACTCGGCTTTCCCTACAGTTGGGCCAGCAAATCATCATTGACAACAGGCCGGGTGGTGGCACGACGATCGGGGCGGATTTGGTTGCCAAGTCTGCTGGAGATGGATACACGGTGCTGACCGCAGACATCGGAACAATCGTCTACAACACCGCGCTATTTTCAAAGCTGCCTTACGCACCATTGAAAGACTTCGCGCCTGTAGGCATGCTGGCCGACTTTCCGCTGGCGCTTGTCGTGCAGACCGCCAGTCCATGGGCTTCAGCGCAAGATGCAATCAAAGCCATCAAAGGCAATCCCGGCAAGTTTTCCTATGCATCCGCTGGGGTGGGCAGCCCACACCACATTGCCATGGAGATGCTCAAGGACCAGGCAGGCCTCGACATTGCCCATGTGCCTTACAAAGGGGCAGCGCCAGCCCTGCAGGACTTGCTGGCCGGCACGATTCCGATCGCAGTGCTAGACCTAGGAGCTAGCACGCCCATGCTCAAGGCCAACAAGGTCCGGCCCCTGGCGTTGTTCACCAAGGACCGTGTGGTCACAATTCCGAATACGCCAACCTTGATTGAGTTGGGACTGGCCAAAACGGCCGCACCTTGCTGGACCGCGATGATGGCTCCAGCGTCCACGCCAACAGTTATTTTAGAAAAACTCTCGATGGAACTGGCCACCGCACTTCGTCATCCACAGGTCCAGGAGACGCTGAGGGGCTTTGGCCTGAGCCCGCAACCGACCACGATCGCGCAATTCAAGGAAGTGTGGCTGAGTGCTTACGAAATTTGGCCTCCTCTTATCCGAAGCAAGGGCATCACCATCGACTGAGGCACGTAGCAAGCGGCAAGTCATCGAGCGCTTTGCTACCAAATTGCGCCATGGTCTTGAGTGCTCGGCCATTCACAGTTGCTGGCTTGCCTGCTTAATTACTCATCACGCGCAATGAACGCATACCCAATATTACCGACGACGCACCATGATGTCCTTTGCCCCCCCTTGTCTGATGAACTGCGCCCACAACGGTGAAAAGATCGGCAACCATCTAAACCAGCGCGCCAAAAAGATCCGTGTTCGGGACCCGGGCTACTTCGGCGTTGCGTGGCAGAACGGGTTTGAGTTCGTTGGATAAGTAGCGTCACCATGACTCGACTGGCAATGTTGGGCGCAGGCTCTCTGGGTGGGCTCTTCGCCCATCACCTCGCGCTTGGAGGCGCTGATGTCCATGTGATCGACCTTTGGAAAGATCACGTGGAAGCGATTCGCACCTACGGCCTGCGGTTACAGACTGGCGACGAAATCATTACCTCACCAGTTAGAAAAGCCACGACCCGCGCTGAAGAGGTGGGACCTGTGGATGTGCTGGTGTTGTTTGTCAAGACCAACGCTTCGCGGGAGGCGCTGGCGTCAGCAAGTCCGATGGTTGGGCCGGAAACGGTGATCGTCACATTGCAAAACGGGCTTGGAAACGCGGAGGTCATTCGCGAGCTGTATCCCAGGCAGACCGTGCTGTATGGCCTGACGACCTTGACCGCCGACTTGCTGATGCCAGGTTTGATTGCACCGCGCTCGACCGAAGGCGGCATGACCGATTTATGGACAGTGGATTCCAAGAACTTAAAACCTGTAGGGCATTTCGTGAAGCTGCTCACAAGTGGTGGTATTACCGCCCGGGTTACCCCCGACATTGATTTGAGCATCTGGAAAAAACTGGTTGTGAACTGTGCCCTCAATGGGCTGTGCGCCATCACCGACCTGACTTGTGAACAGTTGTGTGCTCAGGAGGGCATCTGGAAAATTCTGGACAAAATTGCCGATGAGACCTCAGCGCTTGCCCGGGCGCGAGGGGTTTTGTTGGAATCGAAAAACGCCCGATCGTTCTTGCGCGAGGTGGCCCAAGCCTCAGCCGAACACTACCCATCCATGGTCTTCGATATTCGCAAGAAACGCCCCACGGAAATCGACAGCCTCAATAACGCCATAGTTCGTGGCAGCCAGTCAATCGGGCTGGATGCCAGTGCCAACCAAGTCGTCGTAGCGCTGATCAAGACCTTGGAGTTAAATTACCATACGCCAAGACATTAGCTTCATGAACCTTTTTATACGATGCTTCACCTATTGCAAAAGCAAGTGCAAGCCTGTCCGGAATTTTATGTTTGAGGCATAACATGACCGAAAGGACCATTTATGCCCAGCAAAACGAAGTTGAAGAACGCCGTGATCGCGGCAAATTCGGCGGCGCTGCCTAAGATTCCCAAAAAACTGATTGACCAGTTTGTGACTGGCCCGATGACTGGGGAGGCGGTCAACGCCGCTTCCATGGCGTTCAAGAATGCGCTGATCGAGCGGGCCATGGATGCCAAGTTGGGGCACCACCTGGGCTGCCCTGCTGGAGCGGCAAAGCCCGATGCGACGGCCAATCAGCGCAACGGCACGACCGGCAAGACAGTCTTGACCGGCGAAGGCCCACTGCGCCTGGAGATCCCCCGCGACCGTGATGGCAGCTTCAGCCCATCCTGATCCCCAAGCACGAGCGGCGCTTTACGGGCTTTGACGACAAGATCAACGCCTTGTACGCCCGCGGCATGACCATGCGGGAGATACAGGGCCTCCTGCTGGAGAGCTTCGGGGTGGTGGTCTCGCCAGAGTTCATCAGCTCGGTCACCAATGCCGTCATGGGCGAGGTGACGGCCTGGCAGTCGCGTCCGCTCGAGCCGATGTACCCGGTGGTATTCTTAGACGCGCTGCGCGTAAAGATCAAGGAAGACGCGGTGGTGCGACCAGATCGCCATCGGTTGCACCACCTTGCCAGCGGTCAAGGAACTCGTGCGCGGGGGTCTGCTGCGCGCCTTGGCGGTGACGAGCGCGCAGCGTTTTGCCTCATCGGCGCAAATACCCACCGTGGGTGAAGCGGGCTTTGGCGACCAGGAGTCGTCGACCTGGCAGGCGCTGATGGCACCGGCCGGCACACCAGCGGCCATCTTGTCCTTCTTGCAGCGCGAGGTGGTGAGCATCGTCAACGCGCCGGGAGCCCGCGAGCAGCTGATCGAGCTCGGATTCACGGCAATCGGCAGCACCTCCGCCCAACTGAGCCAGCAGATACAAAGTGAAATCGAACGCTGGCGCCGCGTGATTCAGGCCGCCCGCATCGAGGCCTAGGTGCAATCTGCCAGCCGGCGCTGTACGGGCACAATCGGAACCGCTGGGGTCAGCACGCATTCAACACCCACTCCATTGAAAAGGAAGATTCCTCCATGAAGCTGATGCATTTCAACGACTTTCGCCTGGGCGTGATCAAGGGCGACCAGGTGGTCGACGTCACAGCCGTGATCGCCAACATCCCGCACAGCGGTCCGGGTGACCGCATGAACAGTGTGATTGCCAATTTTTCCGACCTGCGCCCGCGCATCGAAGCGGCCGTCGCGGCTGGCAGCGGCGTACCGCTGAGCTCGGTGCGCATCCGCCCGCCGGTACCCAAGCCGACCAACATTGAGTGCATGGCGGTCAACTACATGGAGGATGGCACGCTCAAGGAGCCGGCGGCCATCAACGCGTTTCACAAGTCGCCCGGATGCATCATCGGCCCTGGCGACACCATGGTGCTGCCCGATTTCCCCGCCTCGGTGTTCGAGGGCGAGGCCGAACTGGGCTTGGTGATTGGCAAGCCCACCCGCCAGGTCTCGGCCGCCAAGGCCATGGACCATGTCTTCGGTTACATCAACTTCATCGACGGCTCGGCCCGCGGTGTGGTGCCACCGACCAATGTGTTTTACCAGATGAAGTCACGCGCCACCTTTGCACCGATCGGTCCTTATCTGGTCACTGCAGACGAGGTGCCCGATCCGCAAAAGCTGCAGATCAGACTCTGGGTCAATGGTCAGCTCAAACAGAACTTCAACACCGACGACATGGCCCACAAGATCCCGCGCTGCATTGAATGGGTTTCTCACATCCACGACCTCGAGCCCGGCGACATCATCGCCACCGGCACCAACCACCGCGGTCTGTCGTCCTTTCAAGATGGCGACAAGATTGAGTTGGAGTGCGAAGGCATGGGCCGCCTAGCGATCCATGTGCGAGACGACCTCAAGCGCACTTGGTCGCGCGAAACCCGGCTCGAGCGCACCCAGAAGGGTCTGGAAGGCCTGACGCCGCAGCTCACCGGGAAATACGCCAAAGGGGCTTGACAGCCCCCGGCCGAAAGGCGCCGACCCGTGTGGGTTGGATCAGAGCGCGATCCAACCCACGCGGGCGAGCGTCCATACCAGGCCAGCCAGGGCGATGGCGACCGAGCCACCGACCACCACTGCCCAGCGGTAAAAGCCCGTGTGGCGCAGCAACCATGCCAGCGGAAAGAACACCGCCACAATGGCCATCTGGCCCAGCTCCACGCCCAGATTGAAGCCTCCCAAGGCCAGCGCCAGATCACTGGCCGGCAGACCCAGGTCGATCAAAACGTTGGCAAAGCCGAAGCCGTGAATCAGGCCAAACACAAAGGCCAGCGGCCAGCGGCGAAAGTGGGCCCAGCCCAGCAGATTGTTCAGCGCGGCAACCACGACCGAAAAAGCGATCGCCACCTCCACCCAGACCGTTGGCAATTCAACAACTTTCAGCACCGCCAGACACAGGGTGATTGAATGGGCCACAGTGAAGGCAGTGACCACGCCCAGAACGTTCATGGCCGCAGGCCCCATGCGGCTGGCCCCCGGCCAGCGGGTTACGCGTCCACGCGCGGCCTGCAGCGGCGCCAACAGCAGCAGACTGATCAAAAACGCAATGTGATCTGCTCCGATCCAGATGTGCCAGACGCCCTCGCCCACATAGCGAGCCAAAACCTGCCAGGCGCTGGACGGCCCCAGCGGAAGTTGGGCCTCGGGCCGCTCGGGGCTAAAGATCAGGCTGGCCTGAGCGCCAGGCAGATCGATGCGCAGCAATCCCCGGTGCAGCGCATCCTGGTCAAAAATCAAGCCATAGCGCAAGGCCATCTCTGAGGCGCCATCCCAGGCCTCCTGAGAACAACGCACATCAAACTGGGCGCTCAGATAAATCCCGTCCGCATGCTCGCTGGCCATCAAGGGCTGGGGCTGCAAAGCGCAAGCCTGACCTGCACTGCTCAAGCGCAGGCCCTGCTGCAGCCATACGTGGATTTCCTGGGTTCTGCCCTGGACCTCGGCCCAAAGCACTTGACCATCGCGGTCGCGGTCCAGGTCCAGCGCAAGATCGACATCGCGCAGCGACAGGTCCGCGCGCAAGACCATGCCGCTTTCGGTTGAGGTCAGCGTCAGATAGCCGTTGCTGCTCGAATGCGCCCAGCTCAGGGCGGGCCCGAACAAAGCAAGCAGAAAACCCCAGGTCGCAAGCCACAAGCCAGCGCGCGGCATCAGCGACTCCCCCAGTTTGGGTGAGCCCGGGCCCGCCCGATAAGGGTTTTCAAATCGGGCTCGGAGTAACCCGTGGTGGCCGCCCAATCCAGGACTGCTTGCGCCCGACGTGGCTGTTCCAGCTTCAGCGCCGCCTCAAGAAAAAGCAGGCCATCGACCGGCTCTTTCTGTTGGGCCCAATTTTTCTCTGCCAAAGCCAGACCAGCCTTGGTGTCATGGCCATAGCGAATGAGAAAAATCATGCGTGGCCGCTCGATGAGCGACTCCCGGCGCAGGTCTTGGCTGTCAAAACGCGCCAGCACCCGCTGCGCCAAAGCCGCGGTGTTGCCGTCTTTGA
>SXGQ01689258.1_pt1 | contig 16838 bp, 16 predicted proteins | sample 3178371 | NCBI WGS metagenome assembly SXGQ01 (sample SAMN11356859, study PRJNA531348) | freshwater metagenome | isolation source: freshwater sample F1-20 | place: China: Fuxian Lake, Yuxi | collected 2017-12-25
GGTGAGTTGTGTTTGATGTCCTGTATTTTCGGTGAAAACAGAGATATTTTCTTCCCAAAACTGAGTGACTCGCTTCATTTAATATCATTTGCTGAAATCGCTATTAAGTATCTTGAGCAGTTGGGTTATCAGCCTTATTTGTGCAAATCTGAGGACGAGGCTCGACTGCTTGCAGAAACCTTGCCAACGCAAGAGAAGTGGCCATGCCTCTTCACTAACAGTGATACAAGCGGCGAAAAGGATTTTGAGGAATTTTTTACAGAACATGAAACGCTTGACATGGCTAAATTTAATAACATCGGCGTTATAAAAAATGAGCCTCTTTTTAACAATGAGTTGCTTGATGACTTTGTTGCGTGCATTGATAGCAGGAAGCTTGCTAAAAGTTGGACAAAAGAGCAAATTGTCCATCTCTTCTATAAAATTCTACCTGATTTCGGACATAAAGAGACCGGCAAGTACCTAGATGGAAAGATGTAGGGATGAGCAATCATTATCAAGACGTAATTCTATTTATTCGTAACCTTTATCAGACTTCGGATTTTATTGCCTTACATGAGCCGAAATTTGTCGGAAATGAGAAGGCATATTTGATTGATTGTATTGATTCCACTTACGTATCTAGCGTTGGGAAGTATGTCGATAGATTCGAGCAGTTGGTGGCAGAGTATACTGGTGTCAAGTATGCGATTGCGACTGTAAATGGAACGGCGGCTTTGCACATTGCGCTTAAGTTGACTGGGGTCAGCCAAGATGATGAAGTCATCACGCAGCCGCTATCATTTATCGCGACTTGCAATGCGATTAGTTACTGCGGAGCTAAGCCGGTTTTCGTTGATGTTGATCTAGAAACGTTAGGCATGAGCCCCGTAAGTCTAAGAGCATTTCTTGACGAAAATGCGACAAAAACTACTTTAGGGTGTATCAATAATAAAACAGGTAAAAAGATTTCTGCGGTTGTACCTATGCATACCTTTGGCCATCCTTGCCGCATTGATGAGATTGCAAAGATATGCGATGAATTTAATATTCCGCTTATTGAAGACGCGGCTGAAAGCTTGGGAAGTTTTTATCAAGGTAAACACACTGGCGCATTCGGTAAGCTTTCAGCATTAAGCTTTAATGGTAATAAGTCCATCACTACTGGCGGCGGTGGTATGATTATTACAGATGATGAAGCGCTGGCTAAGCGTGCAAAACATATTACCACCACTGCTAAGCAACCCCATCCGTATGAATTTGTGCATGATGGAATCGGTTACAACTACCGCCTACCCAACATCAATGCGGCACTTGGGTGTGCGCAAATGGAGAGCTTGCCAAGGCTATTGAAAAGTAAGCGAGATATTGCAAATGCTTACGCCGAATTCTTTTCTGATTGTCATCTTAAGTTTGTAAAAGAGCCGCCCCGAGCAAGTTCAAATTATTGGCTCAATACTTTGGTGCTTGAAGACAGGCAAGCACGCGAAAATTTTTTGAAGGACTTGAATGAGGCTGGCGTCATGTCGCGGCCAGTGTGGCGATTAATGAATGAATTACCGATGTTCAGTGAATGCCAGTCTGCGGATTTAACCAACGCCAAATGGCTTGAAGATCGTGTTGTGAATATACCAAGTAGTGCGAGACTCTAATGAAGCCAAAGTTAATTCTAATAGGTGGTGGTGGACATTGTAAATCTTGTATTGATGTCATCGAGCAAGAAAATAAGTTTATTATTGCCGGTATTGTTGATATCAATACATCTATAAGCGATTTGTTGGGATATTCATTGCTCGGTGACGATGACGATTTAGCAAAGCTTAAGTTAAATTATGATTATGTACTTATTACTATCGGGCAACTAAAAACGCCTGCAATTCGTGTTCGACTATTGGACTATGCTAAATCTCTAGGATTTAAGTTGCCCGCAATTATTTCACCTAGGGCATATGTTTCAAATCACGCCAAGATAGGTAACGGTACAATTGTCATGCATGATGCATTAATTAATGCCGGGGCCATAGTGGGTGATAATTGCATCATTAATACTAAGTCACTTATTGAACATGATGCAGTCATAGAAAATAATTGCCATATATCAACAGGTGCCATTATTAATGGTGGCGCAATCATCAAGCAGGGCAGTTTTGTAGGAAGTAATGCAGCAACTAAAGAGTCGGTTAAGACTAATGAAAAAGATTTCATTAAGGCGGGATCGCTATTTAAGGGTTATGCCAATGAGTAAAGTTTTTATTATTGCAGAGGCGGGCGTTAACCATAACGGCTCTCCTGAATTGGCAAAGAAACTGATTGATGCTGCCATTGAGGCGGGGGCAGATGCTGTTAAGTTTCAGACATTTAAAGCCGATAAGCTGGTGAGTATGTGTGCACAAAAAGCTGATTATCAAAAGCAGGCCACTTCAGTCGATGAGACGCAATATGAAATGATTAAGAAGCTTGAGCTCGATGAAACTGCACATCGAGTGCTTATTAATTACTGTAAAGATAAGGAAATTATGTTCTTATCGACGCCGTTCGATCATGACAGCATAGATTTGTTAATTTCATTTGAAATGCCGATATTTAAAATACCCAGTGGTGAAATTACCAATCTGCCTTATTTGCGCCATATTGGTAGACTAGGTAAAGAGGTGATTCTTTCGACAGGGATGGCCAATCTTAATGAAGTTCAGGATGCCTTGGAAGTGTTAATTAAGGCTGGGACATCAAAAGAAAAAATTACAGTGTTGCATGCTACAACTGAATACCCATGCCCTATAGGCGAAGTTAACTTACGCGCTATGCAAACAATTAAGGCTGCCTTCGGTGTAAAGGTTGGGTATTCAGACCATACGCAAGGGATCGAGGTGCCGATAGCAGCCGTTGCGATGGGAGCAACTGTGATAGAAAAGCATTTCACACTTGATTGCACAATGGCTGGACCCGATCATAAGGCTAGCATAGAGCCTGATGAGCTTAAGGCGATGGTACGTGCAATTCGTCATATAGAGCAGGCGCTGGGTGATGGCGTTAAGAGGCCTAGCGAGAGTGAACAGAAGAATATTTCCATTGCTAGAAAAAGTATATTAGCTTCACGGCCTATTAAAATGGGAGAAACTTTCTCTGATAATAACCTTATCGTTAAGCGCCCCGGTAATGGTATCAGTCCAATGCGATGGGATGAAATTATTGGAAACAAAGCCATTCGTAATTTCTCTGCAGACGAATTGATTGAGCTATGAATCGTAAAATTTGCATTATCACCGGTACCCGAGCTGAATATGGCCTGCTACGTTGGGTGATGCAAGGTATTAAGGATGACAATGAGCTTACACTGCAAATAATAGTGACAGGCATGCACCTCTCACCAGAATTCGGTCTTACCTTCAAAGCAATTGAGCAAGATGGTTTTCAAATTGATCGTAAGGTGGAAATGCTGACCAATTCTGATACACCAGTTGGCATCGCAAAATCGATGGGTTTGGGGATGATAGGTTTTGCTGATGCCTTGCATGAACTGCAGCCTGATTTGATTGTGGTACTGGGTGACCGGTTTGAGATATTCTCTGCGGTTTCTGCTGCACTGGTGGCGCGTATCCCAGTGGCACATTTGCACGGTGGAGAGACTACGGTAGGTGCTTTTGATGAAGCACTTCGCCATTCTATTACCAAAATGTCACACCTACATTTTGTGGCGGCTGAACCATATCGCCAGCGCGTCATTCAATTGGGTGAGCAACCTGATCACGTCTTTTTGGTTGGTGGTCTAGGCATTGATAATATCAAGCGTTTGCAACTGCTAGATAGAACTGCATTAGAGACCTCGCTTGATTTTAAACTGGGTGTTAAAAACCTTCTGATTACCTTTCATCCAGTAACGCTAGAAACAGCAACAGCGGCAAACCAAATGCAAGAGTTGCTAGCAGCTTTAGCCCAGCTAAAAGATACACAGCTTATTTTTACTTTGCCCAATGCCGACACCGATGGCCGCGCACTCATTGAAATGGTACAGAACTTTGTTAAGCAGCACCCCAATGCCCGTGCCTATGATTCGTTAGGTCAACTACGTTATCTCTCATGCATTTTGCACGTGGATGGCGTCGTGGGCAATTCGTCCAGTGGCTTAGCAGAAGTGCCCAGCTTTAAAAAAGGTACGATTAATATAGGTGACCGGCAACATGGACGCTTACAAGCAGAAAGCGTGATTAATTGTGAACCAACGCGAGAGAACATCACAACGGCTTTGGTGCAGCTTTACTCTGCTGACTTTCAAACAAGCCTGCACAAAGTGATCAATCCTTATGGCGAGGGTGGAGCCAGTAAAAAAGTTGTTAACACACTTAAATCCTACCCTGTCGAAGGTATTGTTAAGAAATTTTTTTATGATTTACCTATTAATAGTTATAGTGAAAGTAATTAATTGAATCCCTCTGAACAAATTTGGATTCAAGCAATATTGCCAGCTAGTGCCACTATCGCTCAAGCCATCCGTAACCTTGATCAGGTCGGCATCAAGATTATTTTAGTAGCCAATGAAACGGGTGTGTTGGAAGGAACTATTTCTGATGGTGATATCCGGCGTGGCTTACTCAAGGGGTTGGATATGAATAGCCCCTTGACTAGCATCATTCATCGCAATGCCTTGGTAGTGCCACCCGAGTTGGGGCGCGAATTGGTGATGCAGTTAATGGTTGCCAACAAGATACAGCAGATACCTGTGGTTGATGAACAGCATCAAATTGTTGGTTTGCACATGTGGGATGAAATCACTTCGCCCCCAACCCGCACCAACCTGATGGTGATTATGGCGGGAGGCTTGGGCACAAGGTTACTTCCACATACCGAAAACTGCCCAAAACCTTTATTGCCCTTAGCAGGCAAACCTATGCTAGAGCACATTATTGAGCGCGCAAAGCTGGAGGGCTTTAACCATTTTGTAATAGCTATTCATTACCTAGGCCACATGATTGAAGAGTATTTTGGCACTGGTGAGCGATTAGGCGTGCAGATTGATTACTCGCGTGAAAAATCACCCTTAGGAACAGCTGGCGCATTAGGCCTACTAAACCCACTGCCTAATGCGCCATTTGTGGTGACCAATGGCGATGTAATTACCGATATTCGCTATGGTGAACTATTAGATTTTCATACCCGACACGCCGCCACCGCCACCATGGCCGTGCGTGCGCATGAATGGCAACACCCTTTTGGTGTAGTACAAACACAAGGTGTTGAAATTGTCGGTTTTGAAGAAAAGCCCATCGCCCGCAGCCACATTAACGCCGGTGTTTACGCGCTAGATCCAGCCGCACTAAATGTTTTAACTGCTAATGCGCACTGCGATATGCCAACTTTATTCGAACGCTTGCAGGCCAATAAAAAGCGCACGGTGGCTTACCCGATGCACGAGCCATGGCTGGATGTGGGGCGGCCCGATGATTTAAAACAAGCAAATATTTAAAGTTAAATTTAACAATCTAAATGGACTGAAAGATGGAAAAAATTAAATGCCCTCAGGTTGTTGATTTACGCGCTTTTGCAAAAGACAACCCAAATCCAGAGGCTCTTTATGGATTACCTACAACGGTTGCTTACTGCAAGAAGTGCGTAATATCTAACCAGCGGCCAAACTCGGCAGTTGAGTACAAACATACAAAAGATAGTAAAAAAGCCACGATTCATTTTGATGAGCACGGTGTATGCGATGCCTGTAACTTTACAGAGCGTAAACGCCATGTTATCGATTGGGAAGATCGCGACAAGCAGCTTCGCGAACTTTGTGATAAGCATCGTAAAGACGATGGGTCTTATGATTGTATTGTGCCGGGATCGGGTGGCAAAGATAGTTTTTATGCGTCACATATATTAAAAACAAAATATGGTATGCATCCCTTGACTGTAACTTGGGCACCCCATGTATATACAGAATGGGGTTGGAAAAACTTTCAATCTTGGATACATGCGGGGCACGATAATTTTTTAATGACCCCCAATGGGCGTGTGCACAGATTATTGACTAGGCTATCGACAGAATTATTATTTCACCCATTTCAGGCATTTATGTTTGGGCAAAAAGCACTAGCCCCTAAAATGGCATTATTGTTTAATATACCTCTCGTTTTTTATGGGGAAAATGAAGCTGAATACGGTAACCCTATCGGTGACACTGAGAGTGCAAAACGTGATTGGTCCTACTTTACTTCGGATGACCAGTCTAAAATTCATCTTGGGGGTGTATCTATTGCTGATTTGAAGGCGCAATTTGGCGTTGATCAAAATGATTTGCAACCATATTTGCCTGCTGATCCAAATCAAATTGCCGAAAAAAATATCGAAGTACATTATCTTGGGCATTATTTAAAATGGCATCCACAATCTTGCTATTATTATTCGGTTGAGCATGGTGGCTTTCAAGCTTCACCAGAGCGCACACCAGGCACTTATTCAAAATATAACAGCATTGATGATCGAATTGATGATTTGCATTATTTTACCACTGGCATTAAGTTCGGTCTTGGGCGCGCCAGTTACGATGCAGCGCAAGAAATACGTTCAGGAGATATCAATAAGGAGGAGGGCGTGGCTCTAGTTAAGCGCTTTGATCATGAGTATCCAGAGCGGTTTATTGAAGAAATGTTTTCTTATTTAAGCTTAACGGAGAAAGAGTTTCCTGAAGCGAGTAAAATGTTTGAAAACCCAATAATGGACAGAGAGTATTTCCGCTTACTTACAGATCAGTTCCGCTCACCTCATCTTTGGTATAACGAAAACGGGTTATGGAAATTGCGTCATCCCGTTTGGAGTGATAAGTAATGTGTAGTCGTTTATGAGAAACATTCGCCTTATTGCCCGCCTTGATATTAAGGGGCCAAATTTAATCAAAGGCATACACTTAGAAGGCTTGCGGGTCATGGGTTCGCCCAATGAGCATGCTTTGCGCTATTACCTTCAAGGCGCTGATGAGTTGATCTACATGGATTGCGTAGCCAGCCTTTATGGGCGTAATCACTTAGGCGATATTGTGAAGGCATCGGTAAAAGATATATTTGTGCCGATGACGGTGGGTGGGGGCATCCGTTCGGTTGATGATGCCACAGAGATTCTGCGGGCTGGTGCTGATAAAGTGGCGGTGAATACCGCAGCTGTTTCTAACCCTCAGTTAATTACCGAAATTGCACGACGCTTTGGCAGTCAGTGTATGGTGCTATCTATCGAGGCTAAGCAAGTAGGTCGAGATCGTTGGGAGGCCTATACCGATAATGGACGCGAACGCACCGGCTTGGATGTTGTTGAGTGGGTTAAACGCGGTGTAGCGATGGGCGCGGGTGAAATATTACTCACCTCGGTAGATAAAGAAGGTACACGTAAAGGGTTTGATATTGCGCTGGTCAAAGCTGTATCAGTAGAAGTTGCTGTGCCAGTAATTGCCAGTGGCGGTATGGGCAAGTCAGAAGATTTATTGGCGGTTGTTAACGAAGGTGGTGCTGATGCCGTTGCAATGGCTGACATTCTGCATTACAAACGTGCAGAGATAGGTGACATTAGAGCGACTGCAGAAAATGCAGGATTAGGAGTGAGACGCTATGATTACGCCTGAAGTTATAGTTATAGATTACGGCGTGGGTAATATACTTAGCGTGCAGCGTGGTTTTGAACACTGTGGTTCAAAAGTAGTTTTAACGGCTGACCCAGAGAGAATTCTTGCTGCTAAACGGGTTGTACTGCCTGGAGTTGGCGCCTTTGCTAATGCAATGCAAGTCTTGGAGCATTTAAACTTGGTTAAGGTTATTCGCGAACTTGCCCGGCGTAAAACCCCCTTGCTAGGTATTTGCTTAGGGATGCAGCTTTTACTTGAAGAAAGTGATGAGTTCGGCGTAACGGCGGGCTTGGGGCTGATTCCTGGTCGTGTAGTTGCATTGCCAGAGCTTGCACTCTCTGGGGAAATGCAAAAAATTCCGCATATAGGTTGGAGTGCATTGCAGCCATCTAATGTGGCAGCGGGTTGGCAACATACTTTGCTAGAAGATAACCACCCGAGTGAAGCTGCCTATTTTGTGCATTCATTTATGGCTGTCCCGACAGATTCATCCAATCGTATTGCTGATTGTCAGTATGGAGGGCATATGATTGCTGCGGCGATAGGGCTAGACCAGATTACAGGCTGTCAATTTCACCCAGAGAAAAGTGGTGAAGTAGGTTTGAAAATTTTACGTAGGTTCATATTGCAATGAGAATATTAGCCTTAATTCCTGCGCGAGGTGGTTCGAAACGCCTACCAGGTAAGAATATCCGAATGTTAGGGGATAAGCCTTTAATTGTCTGGTCAATTGATGTTGCGAAAAATATTCCTGAGATTTGCGATATTCTCGTATCAACTGACAACTTGGGTATTGCAAAGTTTTGCAAAGAGGCAGGTGCTTCTGTACCATGGTTAAGACCAAACGAATTAGCTACGGATGTGGCAAGTTCGGTGGATGTAGCTCTTCATGCGCTGGATTGGTATGAATCTAAAAAAGGACCAGTAGATGGTTTACTTTTATTGCAACCTACCTCGCCTTTTCGAACTCAATCAACTATACAGCGTGGCATTAAACTATTCACTAAAAATAATTACCAGCCAGTTTTGGGAGTGTCAACAACCCATATACACCCAATGTGGACATTGAAGATGAAAGGAGATTACCTAGTACCGTTTATGGAAGATAACGGATTAGATACTCGCTCGCAAGATTTACCTAAGGCATATTTAGTGAATGGCAGTTTTTATTTAATATCCCCGAGAGAGCTACGAGCATGTCATTCATTTGTGGGAGAAAAAACAATACCGTTATTAATCGATTCGCCTCAAGAAATTATTGATATAGATACAGAATGGGATTTTAAAATGGCAGAATTCATTGTATCGACTTCTAATAACAATATCTTATAAATATCTACAAAAGCTAGAAGTGATAATGAATAGTAGTACGGGCAATCTAAAAATTAAGTTTTAAGGTTTTTTTAACGAGCATCATTAAAAATCTATCTATAATAAACACTTAAATTGGAGAAATAAATAGTGACATTTTCTATGAAGATTATTGGTGCTGGCTCTATTGGCAATCATTTGGCAAATGCATCCAGAACACTGGGTTGGTCGGTTGACATGTGTGATATCGATCCTAATGCCCTTGAGCGAACTCGCACACAAATTTATCCATCTCGTTACGGAAAATGGGATGATTCAATTAGGCTATTCGAAAGTCATTCTGTACCAAAAGGCGTATATGACATAATATTTATTGGCACACCTCCTGATTCTCATATAACACTTGCATTGGCAGCTATAGATGAGAAACCACGAGCAATATTAATTGAAAAGCCGGTATGTGGACCTGGTTTAGAAGATGCTTATGAACTTATTGAAAAAGCTAAAGAAGCTAATGTCATATTATTCGTTGGATATGATCATGTTATAGGGCGTGCAACAAGATTAGCTGCAGAGCTTGCTGTGCATCCAGAGCTTGGTGCAGTTACGACGTTGGATGTCGAATTCCGTGAATTCTGGGGAGGTATTTTTGCTGCACACCCATGGCTTGCTGGGCCTTGGGAGACTTATCTTGGTTTTTGGCAGCGTGGTGGCGGCTCTGCTGGAGAGCATTCACATGCAACTAACCTTTGGCAACATTTCTCTCATATTGTTGGTGCTGGGCGTATCGTAGAAGTTCAAGCAACTTTAGATATGATTCGTGATGATAGCGTTGATTATGATAGGTTGTGTGTAATGAATTTTCGTACAGAATCTGGATTAATTGGTCGTTGTGTGCAAGATGTTGTAACTCAACCACCTCGTAAATGGGCTCGAATCCAATACGAGAAAGGTTATGTTGAGTGGCAATGTGGCCGTGAGCCAGGTTTAGATGTTGTAACAGCGCAGCTTCCAGGCAGAGTAGCGGTCGAGCAGAAAATTACAAAAACGAGACCGGATGATTTCATAGAAGAACTTCGACATATTGAGTTAGTACTCGCAACTGAACCCCATAATTCACCAATCTCAATTAACCGTGGTATGGATACTATGCTTGTTATAGCTGCTGCACATCTCTCTCATAAAACAGGTCGACGAGTTGGTATTGATTATTTAAAAGGTCCTACTGCTGAGGCTTTAACTACACTATGATAAATCTAAATTGAGTCTAGGATAAACTTAAAATGAATTTCTCTTTTAAAGATATATTTGTTCTAGATCTTGCGAACAACCATCAAGGCAGCGTTCTCCACGGAATTAAAATTATTAACCAATGCGCAGATGTGGTTGAGCAACATAAAGTGCGTGCTGCCATTAAGTTCCAATTTCGTGACTTGCCAGAATTTATTCACTTGACTGAACGAGAGCAACCAAGCAATAAACATGTGCCTCGCTTTTTATCTACCCAATTATCATGGGCTGATTTCGACAAAATGCTATCCGAAGTTAAGAGTAGAAAGCTACTTTCAATTTGTACGCCTTTTGATGAGGTTTCAGTTAGCAAGATTATTGAAATGGGTTTTGATATAATTAAAGTTGCAAGTTGTAGCGCCAGAGACTGGCCATTGTTGGAAGCTGTTGCTGGATCAGGTCTGCCAATTATTGCTTCTACTGGCGGTCTACTTCAAAGTGAAGTAGATGACCTGGTGAGTTTCTTTATTCACAGAGGGTGCGAGTTTTCTCTAATGCATTGTGTTTCAATTTACCCTACACCTGATGAAGCATGTCATTTAGATAATATTGCAGAGTTCAAAGAACGTTATTCTGGAAGAACAATTGGCTGGTCTACGCATGAGCCCCCTCAAGATATTATGCAAATTGGTATTGCTGCCGCGCTTGGAGCTGAGATGTTTGAGAGGCATGTAGGAGTTGAGACGGAAGAAATTAAATTAAATGCCTATTCATCTACACCGAAGCAAATTGATGCTTGGTTAAGCGCATTTTCTCGAGCTAAAATCTTGATTGGATCAAGAAAGAGACAGGTTCCGCTTGAAGTGGAGAGACAATCAATTGATGATCTTCGCAGAGGCGTGTTTGCTAAATTGCCTATTGAAGCTGGCCAGAGAATAAACGCTGAAGATGTTTACTTTGCATTCCCATATATTCCTGGGCAATTATCCTCGGGCGAATGGAAAGCTGGTATGGTTTCTCTAGAGACTGTAGAAGTTAATCAGCCTCTTATTAAGGGTAACTTTATATTAGATGAAGATCCATGCGAACATATTATTAAAAGTGCGATACATGAAGTAAAAGCATTATTGGCCTATGCACGAGTTCCTTTGACACATGAATTTACAACGGAATATTCGCATCATAAAGGGATTGCTCATTTTCGAGAAGTTGGAGCTGTATTGATTAATGTGATTAATCGTGCTTATGCCAAAAAGATATTGGTTCAATTGCCAGGTCAGTCACATCCACTTCATTATCATAAATTAAAAGAAGAGACGTTCTTAGTGCTTTGGGGTGAGTTGCTTAGCGAGCTTGATGGGCGTGAGCGTGTTCTTAAGCCAGGAGACACATTAACAATTCCGCCTGGTGTATGGCATCGATTTAGCACTAAGACGGGGTGTGTTTTTGAAGAGATTTCGACTACGGCATTTGCAAACGATTCTGTATATAGAGATCCAACAATAAATGATTTAACATCAAATCAGCGTAAAACTGTTGTTGACCATTGGGGGCGATTTCAATTGACGGAGCAATTAAGGGATGCTCGAGTCATTAGGTAATTATTTCATCCATGTACAAAATAATTGTGTTTGATTTTGATGGCACATTAGTTGACTCAAATTCAATCAAGATAGATGGTTTTTATAGTGTAGTTGACGGCGATGCCGGGTCTGTCGAGCTCATGAATGCGGCTTTAAGGGAGTGTAATGGTACCCGCTGGGATGTATTCCATGCTTATTTAACTAAACGACAATCCAATACAACCGTTATATCGAGAGAAGTTGCAAGTCTTATCGAAAAATATAACATGATTGTTGACAACGCAATCATTTCAGCGCCAGAAATGCCTGGAGCCACTCAATTGCTAGATAAATTGCTTTTATCCGGTTGTAAGTTAATTCTAAGTTCAGCTACCCCCCAATTAAACTTGGCTTCGATTATAGAGAGGCGTGGATGGATGCATTATTTCAACAGCATTCACGGAGCACCGGCTAGCAAAATTAATACGCTAGAGCAAATATTGGCGATGCCACATATGTCTGTTAGTGATTTGGCTGTTGTTGGTGATGGTAGTGATGACCGTAAAAGTGCTGATGCAGTTAGCTGTAGTTTTTTTCCGGTTGGTGAGGCTCGTGGAGTAAGTAATCTTGAGAAAATATACACTCTTTTTGATCTTCAGTATGAATTTTTAGAATAAAAATAGGTTTAAAGGATAGAAATGAATAGCGATTCTGAGTCTCAAATTAACTTCCCAGCTTGTCCAGTGTGTAGTAGCCAAAATTGGGAGTTGTTGTACAAAGGACCAGTTCGAGATGGATCTTTTGGTAATTATCGAGAATCCGAGATTCGTCGTTGCACAAAATATTGATAAACACTGGCAATCTTGGTTAGAGAGTAATGGCAAATCTGATAATCTTTATATTATTCTAAGCTGCGGCAATTAAATCGGAGATTTTTTTTGATAAATGGACTTAAAGTGCTAGCTGTAGTGCCTGCCAGAGGTGGCTCAAAAGGGATTCCCTTAAAAAATCTTCGTACCATTCAAGGACGCGCATTGGTGGCGATTGCAGGTGATATTGCAAAGTGCGTACCAGAGATTGATCGAAGAGTCGTATCCACAGATCTTGAAGAGATTGCCAAAGTGGCTCAACTTTCCAGTCTAGATGCACCATTCATGAGGCCTGAGGAGATTGCAGGGGATCGAATTTCTGATTGGGATGTTCTTATACATGCGTTGAAAGAAACCGAAAAAATTGATGGCATAACCTACGATATTATTGTCATGTTGCAGCCGACATCTCCATTGCGGAAAGTCTCAGATGTATCAAGTGCGATTAAGATGCTAGTTGACGGAGGTTATGATGCGGTTTGGTCAGTTTCTGAGTCTGATACAAAAGCGCATCCATTAAAACAGCTTATTATTCGTGATAATGAGATGAGTTATTGGGATTCACGTGGGGCTGAAATCATTGCACGTCAGCAACTCGTGCCTGTGTATCATCGAAATGGGGTAGTTTATGCAATTACTCGTAGCTGTTTAGTAGACCAGAAAAGTATCAAAGGGCATCGTACCGGAGCATACTTAGTGAAAGGTAATAATGTTTCAATCGATACAGAGTGGGATATTGGTTTAGTTGAGTTTATTTTGTCTCGTGAAAATAGCGTGTAGCGGTTCATTTTGAAAAGCTGATTTCATATTTTTTAAGTTTTATTGCAGCCTATTTTAAAAGTAAAAATTGATAAATGAATGCTTTTACTCAAGATAGACCAACTCTAACAAAAATAAGCAGACGACGAAAATTGAAGCTTTCCAAATAATTTAGATCAAAATTCATGATGTTAGTAGTTTGTAAAATATATCAACCGGCCATTTAAGTATTAACCCATTTATTAGATTAGGATTCAAGTGATACTAAAAAAATATGTTCCCAATTTTCTGAAACCTATTATTCGTCAGGCTAGATTTTGGCTTAAGCCTAATTGGGGAATGATTCAGATGATAAATGAGCGGGATGATTTAATTGAACAATATAAAGCGGTAATTAAAAACACAAAAAATATAAAAAAAAGTATCAATTCAAAAAAAGTTCTTTTTGTATCTGGTTATGGCATTGGCACATCGTATATTACGATTGAACCAATAATCATGTTGTCCTTGATAGCTAGAGGACACTCCGTAGAAAATGTATATTGTGATAATGCATTATCCTCGTGTGAATTTAATCCAGTAGGGAATAATTATCCTAAAGCAGAATCTGAATACTTGCAAGGTATTACATCGCGTGCAATAAATGAAAAGTGCAATTTTTGTAAGGGAAATGTTGAGGCTATAAATAATTTATTAAAAATACCACTACATTCCTTAACTACCTTTTTAGATAGTGATAATTATGATACATCCTTAAACTATATATCTAACTTTTACCAGAGAGAGAAAAAATACACATCATATTGTTATGATGACATAAATATTGGTGAAGATGCATATGCGTCAATATTGCGTGTTACATACCGAGGTGAAATTCCTGATGGTGAATTAGGAGAAAGTTTGAAGAAAAGATATTTAATTTCATCTATACAATCAGTAATTGCTTATAAAAAACTTTTTTCCATGATAAAGCCAGATAGAATTGTCTGTATACATGGCATATATCAAACACATGGTCTTGTTGTTAAAGTGGCAAAAAAATTAGGTATTCCTGTAATTGTAATTGGTGGAGGTGGTATTAGAAAAGATACAGTATTAGCATGCCACGGAGAAACATATCACCACCAATTAATAAATGAAGATAATTCTATATGGTTGAAAAATCAGTTCAATAATGTAATTGAGAGCAAAGTTATTGATTACGCCAATAAAAAAAGGCACAGCGGGTCATCTGTTGACTATCTAAATTATCATCCTAACCCACAAAATAACGTTGAAATGATATGTAATGAATTAAATATAGATAGAGACAGACCCATTGTTTCAATTTATACAAATGTAATATGGGATGCGCAAATTTTATATAAAAGTAATGCTTTTGAAAATATATATGATTGGGTAAGAACAACGATTGAGTTATTGGAAAATCAAGATATTTGGTTGTTGATTAGGGTGCATCCAGCTGAGGTTAAAGGCGGCAATCCTTCAAATCAGAAAATGGAAGATGAATTAAAAAAAATATTCCCAATACTACCTCGCAATGTAAGAATCGTCCCACCAGAATCAGACATTAGTTCGTACATGTTGGCGGAAATGTCAATATTGAACATTATTTATGGTACTAAGATGGGACTAGAGATAGCGCTAATGAAAAAGCCAGTAATGGTTTGCGGTGAAAGTTTTTCTAGAAATAAGGGTTACTGTATTGATATTGATAATAAAAATGAATACAGCGAATATTTAAAGGATATCTTGAATAAGAATTTTGAACATGACATTCAGTCAAAGTATGAGCTAGCAGTGAGGTACGCATATTATCTCTATTTCCAGAAAATGATTGACATGCCATTTTCATCAGACAATCAGATGGATGCAGGATCTGGTAAAAAGCTAAATTTTAGTGGCCTAGATGATTTATTAGATAAGGAAAAAATGGGGGGGTTAAATAGTTTGTGTAATGGAATAATTAATCTAGAACCTTTGCATCATGATCAATTATATTAAGAGTCATCTACTGTGGTTGTATTCAATTGTTAGGGTATATATCCTTGCTTCAAAAATCAGAAATTATCATTCGAGTGAGAAGTGCATAGCTGTATACGTTACTCCATGGTTCGGAACGCTTGTCACAATATATACCATTTACCTAGGTTTGTTACTAAAGCACAAGTATGGGAGAAAATTAAAATTTATTTTTCAAGATGTCGTATTGGGTGACCGCAAGATTAACCCAAGATTTCAATACAGATATCTCTTTTTTCTGAAAGTGATACTTCGTAATGTTGGTGATGTTATTACAACATCAAGTGTTTCTTTTGATAAAAAAACACATTCCATTTCAGCATTATCTAAAAAATACGCGCATATTGACTTTGTACATGACTATAAAACAGAAATTATTGACTATGAAACAAATTGCTATAAGAAGCATTTGGGAGATTTAAATTTATTAAATACTTCAATAGAAGTATTGCTCGAAATACACGCCAATGATATTGATTTTGTAATTGCGCCTGGAGGTTTGAGTTTATCAACGGGGATATTGAGGGAGTTATGCGGTAAAAAAAATATAAGATTCGTGTCATTTGATTCAGGCGTAATGGGCGAATACATCCTTTCGGTAAGTGGCGTGGCATGTCATCTAGATGATGCTGCGTTAGCTTATAAAAGGCTTTATCATAATCTATCCAATCATAGTAAGAGTGCAATAAAAGAATGTGTAGATCAATCAATATCAGACAAGCGATGTGGTAAAGATAAATTCAGATCGCAAGCTTCAACATCAAATGCAAATAATTACACATTTGGAAACAAGCATAAGTCAGTCTTGTTAATTTTAAATGTATGTTGGGATGGTGCAGCGTTAGGTCAAATTAAAATATTTGAATCGCAACTTGATTGGATTTTGAATACGATTAATTGGGTATTAAATAACACAAATTACAATGTCTACATTAGACAACATCCAGCTGAGAGATTTGATTTTGCTAAATCAAATGAAGACTATAAATTACACTTAGCTACTTATTTGAATAATGCTAGAGTCAAATTTATATCTTCATCAGATGATTGTAGTACCTATTATTTAATTCAAAAATCAAACTTGGCTGTCACATTAACATCAACTATTGCTTTGGAGTCGATCATAATGGGCACCCCCGCATTGTCGATATCAGATTGTTATTACGTTAAGGCCGGAATTGTTAAGAGTCCTAATTCAGTAATTGAATATTACAGTCTTATAAGCGCATTGGTAGAAAACTCTGATGTGAGTTGCAGCTTTTCTTATGATAAGGTCTATTTCTTATACTACATTGCTCAGGTAATGACTTGGATTGAAACGGATTTCCTGCCATCAGATAATTACAAGATGTGGTTGAAATGTGATTTAGATATGATATTTGAGTTTCCTTATGTTAAGAGTATTCTTGAGTCAATCACTACTGGTAAAACATTATATGAACAAATTATCGAAAAAGAATTGGTATAGGGATGAAAGGGATTGGTGGGCTACTTTTCACCATATTATGA
>SXGQ01248854.1_pt1 | contig 16837 bp, 7 predicted proteins | sample 3178371 | NCBI WGS metagenome assembly SXGQ01 (sample SAMN11356859, study PRJNA531348) | freshwater metagenome | isolation source: freshwater sample F1-20 | place: China: Fuxian Lake, Yuxi | collected 2017-12-25
GCCACAGACGGGAGTGCCCGAACTTTCGCAGCCCCAACAGTTGCATCCCTTCGCCAGTGATCGTGCGAGGAGGAATTCCGCTTGCCACGAGATGATCCAGATCGGCACTCAACGCATGGACTGCCGAGATCAACGCACCCGGCCGCACACAACACGCGTCGAGTGTCTCGCGAAAGACAATGGTGCCCTCACCGAGGCGAACAATCTCGAGCGTGTCAGAGGACTGAATAATTGCCTGCAAATGCCAGGAATCAACGGAAAACTACATCTCTCACTCGTTGAAATGTCGTGGGACTCGCACCTTCCCACGCAGGAGAGCGTCTGTCGAATTCCTGTTATTACACCCATCGGCCAGGCTCAGTCCCTCGCGCTGTCCTCGGTCTTCTCGTTCCTTGACGCCCGCTTTTCGCGCTGTGTCTTCTCTTTCTCCATCTGGGTGAGCAACCGCTTGACCTCGTCGGAAGTCAACTTGGCTGCTGCGCCCTTTCGCTTGACGTCCGCAAGTCGGCTGAGGCGATCAAATTCAACCGTCTTGAGTTCGTGTTCCCTCTTGAACTCGGATACGAGCATTGGCCTTAATTCGACCAACTCAAGACTAGAGTGTTGTTGACTTGGTGCCGAGGCACCGGGGCCGGCTGGCATTTTCAATGCCATGACATCTTCGTAGGTGCGACCGTAGTTGTCGGTGGACGTCAGGGTGCATCCCGCACGATCTATGACGACCGACCAATCGGCTATCGCTATTGTCGCAGACTTGTCGTCTTCGATGTTTGCCTCGAATCCTTCCATTGAGAACTTGACAGAAAAGTCCACGATGTCAATGAGGCCAATGACAACAGGTTCGCCCATGACCGTGATTTGCACCATCGTGTCATTCATGACTACCCAGCTGAGATTGTCGTGGGATCCATGGCTTGCCGCAACCTGGGTGCCCACTCCCTTCGGTCCCCTGGCAGATGGGTCAACCTGCGGGACTCGCGGTAGTCGCTTGGGGTCAATTCTCCACTCCCGGCCCTTTTCGGTGATGCCGGATCTTCTGAGTTCTCGCTGGCACTCCAGATAGCGGATCCGGGCTTGTTTGCGGATAAAGGGATTTCGGGTTTCAAGCAGTCTCTCATACACGGAATTGGCAGACTTGAAGTCCTGCGCGAGTTCGAATGCGGCGCCCCAGACCAGCTCCGGCACTCGAACTTTCTCTCGCGCGTTCCAGTTCCTAGTTGTCTCAAGGAGGGCCAGCCACGGGTTGCGTTGAGACCCTTGAAGAGCGAGCCATCCTCCGGCAATGGCCGCGCCGACCGCTGCCTTGATGAACTCGCTCTCGAACGTTGTTCTTCCCATCCCGGTCCGAAGGTTCACGACGGAATCGATGAACTCAATGCCCTCCGCCAGCAGGGATTCTTTCCCGAAGCCGACTGCCACCGCGAGGAACAGGTCATTCGGAATTCGGTGAGTGGATGCCCGGTCAAGGAGAGCTCGGGCGGCGTCAACGGGACTGCCCAAGGCCAGCAACAACTCAACCAAACCGGCAAAGTCGTCGAGCAAATCCAGGCTCGCCCTCACCTCTACTAGCCAGCCGGGATCGATTGGTGAACCTGCCTCCTTCCAGATTGTCAGCACTTCATCGTGCAGATTTGCCGCTCTGAGGTACCGGAGACCGCCTGGGTAACCTGTGTTTGCGGCGAGGGTGCGTGCATATCGCGTCGGTATGGGAATGCCATTCTGCTCCCAGATGCGCTCGGCCACCGACATTTGGCCCGCCGTCATGAAGAGGTCAGCGGCGGCCGCCATGCAGCCAACAAATCCGGCCCGACTGAGTTCCTGTGCAAGTTCGGCAGTGGTTCCGACCAGCTCAGTCCCGAGGTTGGAGCCGAGTGACAATGCAGTTTGCAGCAGTGCCTCGACGATGTTTTCCCACTGATCCAGAGATGGTCTGGGCAAGTTTGACTTGCTCTCCCACAAGGCCTCTACGAGCGCGCCGACTCTCGTGATGTCCCCGCGGTCAGAAGCCATGAAGGCAAGTGCATGCATTTGCGCTGGGCTGAGACTGAGACCTGCAAGGTGTCGCGCGAACTCACCGTACAGTTCATTCCACGCGCCGTCTGCCCAGAGGCAGTCGAATGCCTCGTTGAAGTTCGCTGCATTCACGAACTCCCGCGCGGCATCTCTTCGGTTGCCTTCGAACTTGAGCGCAAAAGCCTCACACAGGCTTGCGCTTTCCGCGTGGCCCAATTGGCGGTAATACGACTTGGCCTGGCGCAGCAACAGGGGGTTGCGGGTCTCGATTCCGTGGTTCCGAACCGAATCTGCGTATCTCAGCGGTTGATCTTCGCGCAATAGGACCTTGTCGTCGATTCCTCCCAGACTTTCCTCCAGGCCAAGAACGCTCGCGACGTCAGAATCAGACTCCTCACCCGGCGTCGCCAACAATCCCAAGGTTTGACGCTCGGATTGCGCAAAGCCCGAAGCGAGTGAAGACACAGCATCAACTCCGATGGCCGACCAGAGTCGGTCGTTTCCCAATTCTGTGTCGACAATGTTGAGAAACTTGGTGGCACGTGTTGCCGCGACATAGAGCTTGTTGAAGAAGTACTCGGCTGTGAGGTCACGTTCATCTGGTGCCGTGTTTCGGCTGGCACTCGGTGCCACTTCGCCGAACTTGTACAGAATGACCTTTTCGAACTCGAGTCCCTTCGCGCCGGCAGAACTGTAGACGTTGCCCGCAGGGTCGGCATCCGACACATTCGGAAACATTTTCGAGAGCGTCGGGTCATTCTGGACAAAGAAGACCTCGCCGCCTTCTTCGCAGGGGACAATGATTACCGTCTGGTGAGCTTCCTCAATGAAACTCTGCTCCGAAAGGTTTGACGACCCGAGTATGAACTTCCTCGGAGCCACGCTGTCAGTGACGTCGTCCCAGGCCCTCTGGAGCGGAGTCATCGGAAGGCCGAACCTGACCATGCGGAGAAGTTGGATTGCGTTGGCAAATTTGACTATCTGTGCCGTCGACCTGTAGTTGTTTCTGAGTTGCTCGAATGTCGGTGTCGCCGCATTGGCACAAATTGCCTGAAGCTCCTCGTAAATGGTCGCTTTGACAGCGTCCCACCTGAATCCAGTTGGTGACAGCGATTGCATTGGGTCGCCGGCAAAGACGATGGGTAGGGCGACTCTCGCACCCTCGTGGAGCTTGTAGTTTCTGAATGCACTCGATCGCGCCACGAGACTCAGTTCCCGTCTGGTGAAGTCCTGGGCTTCGTCTATGACGAGGGCAGTGACTTCATCTCGTCCCGAGTCCGAGTACGGACTCGCCAGGACCTCGGCGACCAGATCCTGGTCATCCCAGAGATTTTCCTCCCGCACCGATGGTACGTACCATGCCTGGTAGATCGTGCGGAAAACGGCATCAAAAATGTCGTCAGACACCACGCGATCCTGCCGGTTCATGTCCTGGTAGTCCGCGAGAGTCAACTCATTTGCACCTGCTGGCGCAGATCCCTTGATGAGGGATCGAATCACGTACCACGCAAGCTCGGCCGTGATTCCGGAGTTCCTGTTGTTCGTGACGAACGGCTTCAACCGGTCAGGGCGACCGAGATACGCAAGCTTGAACTGGTGGAAACCGATCCTTCGGTCGTCCCTGAATCGAGTGCGCTTGTCTTCGGGGAGGAGAGATACAAGGAAGTCTCGCCAGTTCTGGAACAAAGAGCTTGTCAAGAAGGTCAGGTTCTGCTGAAGGTACACGTTCTTGCTAAGAAGCCGGTCTGTCATTCGTCTTGCTTCGTCCACGAGGGCTTCGCTGTAGGTGAGAAACATCGGAATGCCGCCCAACGGTTCACCGCCGAAACCCTGCTTCTGCCTGCACAATCCGGCGAAAATGTAGGCAAGCATCGTTGACTTGCCGCTTCCGGCGGACCCGTTGATGAAGAGCGGAAGAATTGGTGCGGACCCGAACCTGCCAGCGACCTGGGCGAGGAGATCTTCTTCTTCGGGAGAGAGGGCAAGGTTTGCCCTCGCCTCATTCTGCACGTCTATCCACATCTCTGAATCGAGGGAAACGTAGGCCGGGTAGCCCCGCCGTGCGGACTTCTTCCAGTCCTTGGAAATCTTCGGTATGTCCGCCTCGTCAAAACTCTTTGAGTTCTTCAGCGGTGCAATCAGGAGGATGTTCGAGGCGTCGACTTTGCGGAAGACGACGCCACCTGTGCCGTCGTCGTTGCCGGGAAAGACCGTATAGGTCCCTGTCGTTCCGTAGTCGCGATCGGATTCGCATCGTTCCACGATCTTTTCGACCGACCGCCGAAATGACGACAAATCATTGCGTCCGATGCTCAGGATGTTGCGGACCCAATAGTCGGATTCATAGACGAACAACTCCTGGCCGTCGGCGCTGGTGACGAGAGCTTGGTGAAGTGGCTGGAGCCACATTTGCATGTCATCCGGCAATGGCTTCGGCTTGGCATGCCGCATGGCCTTGTCTTCCTGCCGCTGGTACCACTCCTGGAGAGCAGCGAGATCAAATGAACGAACAATCCTGTCGCTGTTTTGTTCAACTAGCTTGCTGAAGTTGTCGTAGACAGGGTCGGGGCGTTCAAAAATGGTGAACCAAACAAAGACCTCATCGTCAAACACGCTGACCACCCGTCCCATCAGGCGGAGTTTCAGGTTGTTGATCTCGGTGCTGGCTTTGCAGTAGCCGGTGTGCTTATCGAACAACGCGTTCACTTCGTAACGCGTGGTCTGGCTGCCGATACGTCTGTTGAATCCGTCAACTTTGTCGCGAAGACCATATTGGTCCATCAATTCCCGGAAATAAGGAGTTTCGTAAACGCGCATATTTGCCCCCTGGAATTTGAAAGATAACAGGCGGTGCGAGGGGACAAGGCACCCGGCACTGTCAGTCCCGGATTGCGATGCGCCTCACTCTGTTTGAGTCGGGGTTCGCCAGAGCGAGCGGTCGAGGAGCGCGTCCCCTGCGATCTCGTGGTGGCCCTGGAGCACATCCCATACGTCCAGGAAGTTGCGCACCTCCTGGATGTCGTGCACGCGGTAGATGCCCGCACGGGTGAGGGTCAGCGTGTGGGCAATTGCGGCGAGGGTGCCAGCCAGGCGCTCGCGCGGGGGCCTGCCCGTGATCGCGCCGATGAAGTCCTTCCGCGAGACAGGCAGCAGCACCGGGCGCCGGTACTCCAGCAGCTGGCCCAGGCGCCGCAGAACGTCCACCGTCTGGGCGGGGGTCTTCGAGAAGTCCGGGCCCGGGTCCAGGATGACCTGCTGGCGTGACACCCCGGCGTCGGCCAGCACGGCGAGCCTGTCGTCCATGAACTCGAGGACGTCAGCCACAACGTCCGCATACAGGTTCGCGTCCGTCAGGCGCACCTTCGGCCGCCCGCGGTTGTGCATGAGGACGTAGCCCGCGCCGAACTCGTGCACCGTGTCGGCGACCTCACGGTGCATCAAGCCGCTGATGTCGTTGATGATGTGCGCGCCCGCTGCCAGTGCCGCGCGGGCAACCAAAGGTCGATATGTGTCCACGCTGATGACTGCCGAGGAGTTTGCCGTGATCCACTCGATCACCGGTGTGATGCGGTCGATCTCCTCCTGCTCGCTTATCTCCGGAACCCCGGTGATCGCAGACTGGCCACCCACGTCCAGGATGTCCGCACCCTGCTCCAGCACCTCTCGCGTCCGCTCCATGCGCGCCTCGATAGTGGCGTACTTGCCTGCGTCGCTGAACGAGTCAGGCGTGGCATTGATGACCGCCATGATCATCGGCCGGTCCACCTGCACGGTGAGACCACGGGCGGTCAGCTGGGCCATCGGTCAGGCGTCGCTTCCGCGCCGGGCACTGTTCGGCCACTCGTACTCGTCCACCAGCACGGGCTTCACCTGCTCGGCCACCCGCAGTCGTGACCCGCTGCGCATGGTCTCGGACCACCCGTAGTGCTGGCCCTCTGCGGGGGAGAGATAGGTGAAGGTCTTCCAGGTGGGCTCCACGCCGGATTTCGATGGGCTCGCGTACCTGTCGCTCGACAACACCACTCCCGCGCCGTCACCCTGCACCGCAATGTTGGAGCCCTCGTATGCGGCCACCACGGAGGGTGCGCCCGTCGGGGACAGGGCGATGACCTGCAGCTCGTCGTAGAAGTCGTAGGCATCGGTGACCTCGCCGCGCGCACGCTTGTGCAGTACCAGAACGTCACCGGTCTCCGTGGCGACCGTGTGGGCGGACAGCACCGTGGGCTCCCCGTCGTAGTTGACGGACACCGACCCGTCCATCACTGACATCGCCCGTGACGGGCCGTTGTCCTTGGTGAGCGCGTACACAGTGAGGTCGAGCGGGATCTTCACGACGCCGGCAGAGTTCGGTTCCTGCGGATCCCAGAACCCCTCGGTGCCGACCAGCATGAAGTTGCCGTTGTCGTTCGAGACCACCGCGCACAGGTCCGCCGAGATGTAGCGGCGGATCGCACTGCAGGAGAGGTCCGGCATCTCGTAGTCGAATTGCTCCGCGCTGAGGGAGTGGTAGAGCCAGGTGAGGCCGGTGTCCGCCGGGCGGGAGAGGTAGTTGAGATCCGGAACGGGCTCACCGTTGCTTTCCGCAACTGTGGAATCGGAGGGGATGCCCTCGGGGGCCGGCTTGGTGGCTGCGATGGCCCCGGCACCGGCAAGCAGCAGCACCGCCACGAGGGCGATGAGGCGGTTGGTGCGCCTGGCTTCGGACCCCTTAGCCATGCTTGCGGTGGGCAGCGGCACCGGCCCAGTACCCGATGGCGCTCATGGCGCCACCAGAGAGCATCAGCGGGACTGTGGGGTCACCCGTGAAGACGGAGAGGACCGCGCCGACGACGACGCCGAGCACCACGAGCCCGACATGGAGGGTGTGCCTGGGGTTTGCCATCGAGGAAGAGGGTAGTCCACATTCTTCGAAAGCTCGAAGGGGCATGGTGGGCGGACTCGACTCGGGTGAATTCGCATAGAGTACGCCCATGGATGTCCCTCAGCCATCAATTGGGATGCAGGTGTCCCGCGAGATGATCACTGAACTGATGCGCTTTGAAGTGGGAGGACAGTACCTGGCCGTCGATCCTGTTCGAGGAGAAGACGGCGGCCGTCTAGCGGGGATAACGGCTCAATCAATTGGTGGAAGCGAGGAAGCCATTGAGTGGTTCAGGACCCAATTATTGAATCCTGCTCAAATGAGGTCAGCGATGCTTTTTTTCCTGGGGGCACCGGGAAATGGAAAGTCTTACCTATCCCAACGTGTGACCCATCAACTCTCGCTCTTGGATGATCGAGACCAGTCTCGTCATTATCGAACTTATCGCTACGAGCTTCCAGCCGAGGAGAAGCGAACAGCAGCAAGAGAACTCCTGGTTGTAAACGACGCAACTCCTCGGGAGAGCGACGATCTTGAGCCTGCGCCGCTGATCCGCTCTCTCCGAGAGTACGCGGTTTCTGGACGTTTTCTGCAGGCAAACGTAAATCGTGGGGTCTTATATCGAGAGTTGAATGAGGCTGTTGATGACGAAGAACATGTTGACATCATTCGGTGGCTCAGTGGTATGGAGTGCGAGCCTTCTAGCCGCTTGGCATCGAATCCGTCTGCGCCAAACTCGTCGTTGAGATCTGCAACCTTCGTTGCCAGCTCAGGAATGTCGATCGAGATTGTGGCGGTCTACATGGACAAATACTCGCTGCTTGAGAGACAACCAAGAATCACCACGAATTCGAAAGGGATTCCAGAAGTTTCTTCTGCCATGGGACAGCGGTATGAGATACAGAGCCCACGCGATACTCAGCGAAAATCCGCTAACCATTGGGATGCTACTCCCGGGGGAGAGTTACTTCGGAGAATCCTGTCCACGATTTCCGACAGTTCAGAGAGTCTCGGCCACGATCTGGATCCGATCTCTGCCAATTTCCTAAATCTTCGAAACGAAACCTATCGAAGTGGAGTGTTGTCCTTTCTCCGAAATGCTGAGATTGCGACAAATCGTCACTTGTCTTTTCGTGATGTGTGGAGCATCTCCGCCCTGGCAGTTCTCGGCGACAGGGGAAATCGCCAAGTAGACCAGCTACCGCCTCATGTGTGGGTAGAACGGCACCAACCTCCCGTGGAATCGGGTCTAGAGAGGCTTGCAGCACTCATTCGATTAGCAACTCTTCGAACTCACCAAGCGCTTTGTGGAGCCGTAGTTCCAACACTCTTCGGAATGTCGTCTGCAGGCTCCTTGACCCCGGTGGCTCGGCATTTGGAGACTGTAGATCCGTGTAGGGACTCCATACCTGGAACATATAGCCGTGAAGCACCCGAAGCTGGCTGGGCTACTGCTGTCGCTGACTCATTCAGCAGTCTGTCCGACGGTGGTTCTATTCTCGACTCGTTTGTGAGAAATGCAGAGCCGCTCGGGTTCTCCAGTTCGCTCATCACGAGATTCGATCGTGAACTCGACTCAGAAATCAGCGCCTGTTTGGGTGTTGACGAGGAAGATGAGCCTTTCCTCTCGCTAGCAGAGTCAGCTGTCTTGCTGCAGTGGTATGGAGACTATCTGTCTCGATTCTTTGCGTTGGCTCTCGGCATCTCGGCATTTCAAGAAGAAATTGATACATACATATCAACTTGGCGTCACTTGAATTCATCAACTGACGAACACGGTCGGCAACTCGAAAACAACTTGGCTGATCAGTTGGTCAACCTGATTCTCCCGCAGTTCAATAGTAATTCACGTCAACCAGCAAGGCTCTTGTCTGCTTTGTCTCCACGCACTCGATCAATCTCTCGGCCGACACCGACAGCAGAACTTGCCTATCGGGCCCCGGCTCAAATATTTGTGATGGGACGAATTGATGGCGATCTTGTCGAGATCTCCTTGAACCAGAATGAAGTTGCTGAGAGGTCTGAACTGTTGCGTCTGGGACTAGATCTTGCCCTCATACGGGAGGCAAAAGCAGCCGTGCCTGGTCTCCCGGGGCTCACCGACACTTCGTCGAATGCAATGCCACGTGTTGAGCGGTTCCGTGCGGCATTAGTCACGCGATCTGGGCTTCGCACGGGTCTCCGAGTGGTTCAAGAAGAGTCATTGAATCAGATAAGTGTGGGATAGAGATGACCTCAAGCTTTACCGCCAGTGACTTGTTACTGCCTTTGAACGAACCAGATCAGATTGGTTTTCCCGAAAATCTGGTCTCGTCGCTTGTCGCACGCGCACGCGAAGTGCCGGCTTGGCGTGATGCTGGAGGAGGAGGTCCTGATCAGAAGAAACTTCTTCTTTACGTGGGAAATGAAAATCTACGTGCAGCTGGACTAACTGTGGTTCGAACTGAGCCACGAGCTGAATTCGATGAGGGACGCTGGAAAATGTGGGTTGATGCGGTCAAAGACGAGTTCATTCTGGAAAGGCCGCAGTACGAGGATCTGGCTGTCGCACTCCGAGATTCAATAAAAGGAGTCCAGGTATTGAACTCCCGCAGTCGACGAGGCGCAGTAGTTCCCCTGACGGTCTCGGTAGCACTGTTGCAGAATTCGCGGGGAGCACTTGGCAAGGCGGGACCAGCAAACTTTGGCCTAATTCTTGAGCAGATGTTCATGCTTGGAACGCGCGAGTTCGGGACAGAATTTGCCTCGGAACTGTTGGTTGACGCACTCGAACGACAAACGAGCTCGAATGTTCTTCTTGGTGCTCTAGACAATGTCGTGCGGTCTGCCCTTATTGAGGGTGGGGAAGTCTTCCCCTCTGAAAGGGCAAGAAGTAGCGCCCCTGTCGAGTCAAAAGTCTTCCCCGGGAAGAACTCACCTTTTGCGTGGTTCCAAGAAATGTTCTGTCGTTTGATGACGGATGAATGGATTGCTGTTCTTCCAACAAGGCGGTGGGTCGATTGGGTGACTGCTGTCCTTCGATTGACTCTCGGATTTGGAATTCTGTGGGAGAGCAGGTGGTACCAAGAGCTCGGAACTGAGATTCTCTCTCCTGGACTGGGCACAATAGACCCCGATAGAATTGTCCGAACCGTCAATTCGAGGCCGCTCATGTCATGGCAGCCAGGTCGAATGGATGATCGAAGCCGCAATGTGCAGCAGGAGATTCGGAGTATTCTCGTCGGCGGATATCACGTGAAGAAGTTCTTGACTGATGTGTTTGACGGAAAGTCAGAGGTCCGCGATATGGATTTACAACAGTTTTCTGACTTTGTCAGGGACGACAAAGTCTCGGGGCGACTGCAAGGCCGACTCAAGAATAACTATGCGAGAACAAACATCACAACACTTCACCACAGGTGGGATGCCATCGAGTCGAGCTTGACGGTGCGAGATGCGTCTAACGAGGGAGAGCTTGACTACTACGGGATGCTCTCAAAGCGCGGGCGCGGAACGGCGGTCTACCGCATTCTGGATCCATCAACAGAGGTGCTTGCAGTCATCGCCAGCTTGGCACGTCACTCTCCGCACATGGATGCTCAACTTGGTGATGTCAGGCGCGAGCTCTCGCGCCTTGGACTGCGTCCACTGGCCGGAGACCTTGCAGAAAAACTTGAGACCGCTGGTTTGTGCAGCAAACTCGCTGACGCGGACGATTCTGTGCCAGTTCGTTGTGCTTTTGAGGTTTCGGAGAAGTAGACATGTCAGAGACAAAGAACCACTTCTTTCGTGCGCTTGGAAGATTGGTGCTCAAGGATCTCATTCCAGTCGCAGGCTTGGTCTCCCCAGATCGGCCACAGGGCACACCTAACTCTGCACAGAATCTTGGGCGACTCGACGTTTCTCCAAGAAGAGTCGCAATTTGTCTTCCGGGAACTGATCTGGACGAGGTTGTGCGTTCGGGGGCAATCGCAATTGTGAACGAGGTAGTCCGTGAAGTTGACCAACTCGCTCTGCCGCTGCGAAATCTGTTTGGCAATCCTAGTTCGTTTCTTGTTGTCGACCAGGAACTTGACTCCAAAGACCTCGATCCTGATATGAGGATGACAGAGGAGAATGCAGTTGCGTACGGTGCGTTAGCTCACGTGCTCGTGAAATTTGGTCAGATCGATAATCGATCGTTGCACGACAGGTATCCATCTCTCCTCGAGTCTGATTATCCTGTCCTGGAGTTAGATGCTTCGACCGACAGCTCTGGTCCTCTCTGCTTTGCGTCGCTCGCTGATGAGTGTCTCATGGGAATTCTGGAGCCGCACTTTAGGGCTACGGGGTCAGAGCTGTGGTTCGAATCATGTTCCCATAGGCTCGCCGCCATCCTCCGAATCTTGGGCCACGCCTATCGCGACCTAATGCTTGGGCACTATCCGTGGCAAGCCATCTGGATGAGGCATGTTGATTCCGCACTTGATCTGATTAGTGCCGTCCTCTCTTCCGACAGCGAGGAGTTTGATGACCTTCGAATGGACGACTTCCTTCGAGAAAACCTATACCCAATGTTTGGTTTGCCCAATCCGGATAACGGAGTCGACTATCAGGAAGGAAGATCGGTAGCGCGGGCAATGGACGAGTTCTGGTCCGATAGGGAGGTAATCGAGGGATCAACTCAAGTGCTCACACTTTCGCGTCTGCAATCTGGTGGCGAACTGATCGAAGGTGCTCATCCTCTGGGGCAACTTGATTGGAGTAGCATCGATCGGATTCGAATTGATCGAACTATGGGAGCCGACAATCCACTCTTGGCCTGGCAGGTTTCCTTGGTTGGACAGCTCGGTTATGAGTATCTCAAAGCAACCACTGAAGAGGAGTTCTTCAACCCAAGACTTCGCAACGCTGCGACAATTTCAATCTTCCGAAATGGCGTTCGAAGTCTTGATCCTGTTGTTCTGGGCGACACATATGTGATCGGTAGAACAAGATTAGTTGATGATGGCAGTCGAAGGTACCTGCAATCAGAGGATCTCGAGCTCAGGGTCTCATTGATTCCGGGTGTTCCATTTGAAGAAAATGAGTTGCTAGCTACTCGGATTCGGTTTAGCACTGCCGAAAAGTCAAAATCTGTCAGATGCTCGTTTAATCAGACGGAGGTGCCGAGCCTCACCGATGGCGAAGTCCGTTTTCGAGGGAACTTCCGCAAGGAGATATCCAGGGACGAACCTTTTTCCTTCGAGGTGAAGGTACAGACTCTGACGACTTGGCTTGAGCCAGGCGATCCGTTGGAGCAATTTCTCCCACGAACACTCAACTGCCAAATGCTATTGCTGCCGTCGGGCGGAATCGGAGCCGCAATTCGTCCGAGATCGACGCGTTCCCGCAAAATTCAAATTGTTGCTCCGACTGAGTTCATGGCTTCGGGGAGCCCGATCGAGGCTCAAGTTGAGGTTGAGTACTCCCGCGGAGCTGATCTTGAGGCGTTCGTCTGGAATGAAGACGAGATTGTGCCGACGTTCTTGGACGGGGTTCCGATTGAAAGGCGAACGGCTGCCGGATTGGGCGTTTCTGCAAACTGGATCTGTGCTCCTGAGCAACACGTAATTGAATCTGGTGAATACTCAATCGTAGTCTCAGTTAGAGAAGAGTCATTGCCGGATCCTCTGGGTGTGGAGTCTCCGTTAGCGGCGGCGGTCGAGGGCACATTTACGAATCCCGAGGTCGGCTTCAGGATTGATCGTACGGACATTCGAATTGCTGTCGAGAGTCATTTTGCTGAGGTGTTGGGAAGTACTTCCAAGTGGAGTAACTGGCGCACATCATGTGGTCACATTGCAGTCTCGGAAAACTTGGGTGAGGAGTTTGCTCAGCTGACCATGAGCTCATCTGGTGCGGTTGCGCAATCCAACGACGAGGGTGGAAGACCTTGTTGGCCCTATCAGCTTGGAGCCGATGTACCTCAGAGTTTTCTTGAGTCTGGGCCAGTTGAGAACTTTCGCCGTGCTTTCGATGATCTGGGACTGGCCGAGATGATCAATGACAACATTGATCAGGGGGGGCCGGGTTGGATTTCGAAGATTGACCTTGGACGAATCGGTGTCGCGCAGCAAGACGGGGAAGATTCCCTTGGCAAAGGCCTTGCACGGCTTCTGTGCGCACATACAGAAATGATTCAAGCGGCAGACTCCTCGCGAGACCCCGTGTCGCAGTTTTGGGCAAGGTTTCCCTTCTCCGTCTCCATTTGGGAGGTGGGGACAAACTCTCCAGGGTGTACCGCAGTTCTTCTTTCCCCTCTGCACCCTGTGCGGCTCGCATGGATGTATCTCACTCAGGTATCACTCAGGTCAATAGATGAGCGAGTGCTGGACAAGAAGCGAAAGCGAGCTCTCGCGGGAACTATCTCGGGCTGGAATCTCCCCAACATGGCACCTGGGCATCGTATGAACACGGGCCACATAGCTATCGCAATAGACAATGGTCCCCAGTCATTGTTTGCCGGATGGTCTCTGGTTGTTCAATCCCGTATGGGACATCCCATCGCTTCGCGGCCACCAAAGCGTGCAGCGGACAAGTTTCTTCCTGGTTCCGAGGCCAATGGCTTGGATGCAACAGCGGTGCGGTCGGCTCTCCGAGACTTCACCGCAACTCATCCGTTTCTCCCGACATTAGTTGTTGATCTTGCAGCCAATGTCTCTGCTCAAAAGTCGCCGGGCATAGATCAAGTAGTTCTACAGGAATCGGTTGAGTGGGCCGCACAACGACGACGGTCTGGTGCACGCGCCAGTGGTGTGAAGGTTCTTGACTCGCAGAATCGGTTGGGTGAATCGCCAGTGAGCTCGGATGTAGAGCTCGACGGGCAGACGACCCTTACATGGCGTAGGTACGATCATCTCCCAGCTGGAACTGCTGCGAATCTAAGGATCCTGAACGATCCGAGCCTGGCAAGTTCTATCGGCCAAGCCGACGAGGCTTTTGGCGATATCGGGAGTCTTCCGCTCAGAAGATTTGAGACCCCCTCTCTGCCGGGAAAAAACGCTGTTGACTACAGACTCTCACCCTCGCTCAGGAGGGTGGAGGAACATGAGGTTGACAACATCTCATCTCTCACTTCTGAATTCCGAAGACTTCTGGGAAGCGTTGAGAGTCTTTGGGGGATGGATCGTCCCACGGATGTGATGATTTCTTTGGGAGATCTTTCATCAGCATTAGGCGACTCTGACTGGGTCGTAGCGGGAGAAAATGGTGTGTCCCCGGCGGCAATTGTTGCAATGCTCGAGCAATTGTCGCGTGTAGAGGGCGGGGATGCCAAGATGATGTGGGACTGGAGACCTCCTTTCCTCGACACAGCGGCTTCGGACGTCTCGTTCATCGATCGGAAGCCGTATATGACGGTCTCTCGACTTCCGAAAGTGTTTCTTGAACGACTGTCAAGCCTTCTTTCGACGCTCCACGGTCGACAGGCAACCATTGACGATAGTGCTGCCTTGCTGCAGTCGATTGGGAGTCGCGGTCTGGGACTTGCCAAGATGCTCAGAGGCCGCAATAGGTATCAGACGCATCAGAAAGGTGCAATTGGATTTGCACTGCTCTTTGAACTTCTCGATGGTGTACAAGATGAATTCGAGGACTTGTTTGCCATCCCGATTGACGTATGCGAAGCCTTTCTCGGGGTGCTGGCAGGTTCTGATCCGGAATCCAATCAGCAGTTAGCTGATATTGTCCTCATAGCGCTAGATGAGGATGAAATTGTTCTAGTTCCTGTCGAGATCAAGCTCTACTCTTTAGATAGCCCAGTTCCCTTATTGCCATCAGCTGATTCAAAAGCGTTGACAAAGCCAAAGAATCAAGCTTCGGCCACATCGCGCAAGCTTCTTGAGATAGCGCGAACGTGGTCTCGTTCCCAGGAGGTGGGAGGACCCTCTGCGGCGCTATTTGCGAATGGCTTCGCGGCTCTCTTCGAGGCCGCCCTCAAACTGAGCCCCCCGAAGTCGAGTCAAAGGGAGGCAACTGCTCGTAAATTGACTCAGCTAATCAATGGAAAAATGAGCATTCGAGTTGGACGGTCCGTCGTCGCATACCTGATTGCGACTGATGATCGCGAAGGTGTGATAGTTCACACAACACCGAAGCGTTCTGGCGATGAGCGCGAGCATGTCCTGTACATGGCGGATCCTCGCAGAATTGCACGTTCTTTCCAAGGTGAAGATCTTGTGCCCCTAGAGAAATGGGCTGATGCTCTGCAGATCGCACTTCGGAAAGATGGTTTTGCCATCGCCGGAGGGGGCCGTTCAACTAGGCAGAAGGAGTCGAGCTCGGGGCCCAGGCCTCCATCGGTTGCGGAGGGCGACGACATTCTTGGCAATGTGCGAAGTGATGGCTCAGACAACGACTTGCCCGTGATCGATTCAGAGTCAGACGAATCCGTCTTTCTGGAAAGCCCAGATGAAGAGATTCAAGTCGTTGACGAAAATGCTCGACTCGGCGTGCGATTTCAGACTGGAGTCGAAGACTCCGAAGGTCAGCATCCGGTCATGTTCTGGCCCGGGAACACCGTGTTGAATTCGCTCAATGTTGGAATTGTCGGAGACATGGATACTGGAAAGACGCAGTTCTGCAAGACTTTTGTTCATCAGATGCGCTGGACTTCTCGCGCCTGCCAGGATCAACCAATCACCGGGCTGATCCTGGATTACAAGGGTGACTATCAAGATCAGACCTTCCTTGATTCAATTGGTGGAGTATCGATGCCTCCTGTGGGGATCCCGATTGACATATTTGGCGTTCGGGGTGAAAAGACGCTCAAGGCGATGAACCGCCGAGCCAGGGTCTTTGTAGACGTGCTCACCAAGATTTATGCCGGTATAGGCAATGTTCAGACGGAGCGATTGACGCAAGTAATCATTAATCAGATTGCAAACAATGATCTACCACCGACTATGAAATCGGTTGCAGAGGCCTACTCAGTTGAAGTCGGAAATCGGGTTGATGCAGTTGTGAATATTCTGAACAATTTCGTGCGAAACGAGATTTTCAGCACGGATCCACGGGAGTTCAGGACCATGGAGGAGATCCTTCGTGATTCTGTCGTGTGTCTCGATCTCAAACAATTGGATCCAGATACCGACACAAAGAACTCACTCGTTGCGCTCTTCCTTAACTTGTACATGGAGTACATGACGAGATTGACGAAATGGCCTTTTGTTGGTCACGATCCACAGGTTCGTCGAATTAATTCGTTACTCCTTGTTGATGAGGCCACGAACATCATGGAATACAAGTTCCCCGTCCTCAAGCAGCTGCTCTTGCAGGGTAGGGAATATGGAGTAGCAATCGTGCTCTCTTCTCAGTACTTGAATCATTTTGACGTGGCTGACATGGACTACGCAGAGACACTGAGGACGTGGTTTATCCATAAAGTGCCGTCTGTTTCAGTGCGGCAATTGAACCGGCTTGGAATTCATGATGTGACTCAGGATCATGAAGTAAGAATTCCGGCTTTAAGGAATCACGCCCACTTCTATTCGACGGTAGGTGCAGGCGGAAAATTTGTTGACGGAATTCCCTTCTATCAACTGATGTCAGCCATTGAAGAAAAGTGGCATCAGTGGTGATGTTGTCCAACCGTTGCAACTTGGTAAATCGAAGTCTTCTGATTCAAGACAATTGATCATGTCAAGTGCATCTTTTGACTTTGTTGATCTATTTGCCGGAATCGGCGGGATGCGCCTGGCGTTTGAGGGCGTTGGTGGAAAGTGCGTCTTTTCTTCGGAATGGGATCCATTTGCAAAGAGAACGTACGCCGCAAACTTTGGCGAAGTGCCACATGGAGACATTACAAAAGTTGAGTCAAGTGAGATTCCGGAGTTTGATGTCCTTCTGGCCGGCTTCCCTTGTCAGCCATTTAGTTCCATTGGAAAACGCGAGGGTTTTGATCACCCTACGCAGGGAACTTTGTTTTACGACGTAGTTCGGATACTCCGTCATCACCAACCCCGA
>SXGQ01384271.1_pt1 | contig 16837 bp, 17 predicted proteins | sample 3178371 | NCBI WGS metagenome assembly SXGQ01 (sample SAMN11356859, study PRJNA531348) | freshwater metagenome | isolation source: freshwater sample F1-20 | place: China: Fuxian Lake, Yuxi | collected 2017-12-25
ACAACCGACTTTGGCGGTGGTATATACTGTGCGAAGAATTTCTCGGTTGATTTCGTTAAGAATTTCAACACTAAGAATATTTGCCAGTTCTGATTCTGCGTCTAATCCGTGAACTGCCTTGAGATCTTGTGCCAGTTCTGTGGTGTATTCTGCCTTCAGGGCACGAGTCTTTGCTTCGACTGCAACTCGTTCGATTGAGAAAGCCATTTCTTTGAAATCACCAGAACCTACTGCTCCGTCTCCGAGACGTTCACCAGTTGCGGTGAGCATGGCGCGGAAACCTGAAAGATTATCCACTGCGGCACCGTTTGCATCGATTGGGGTAACTAATCCACCAGATGCACCAGAAGATGTTGCTCCTTCGCCTGCAAATTTGGCCCATGGTTCGTCGAACATGGATTCTGCACCAGATCTGTCGTCGTATTTGGAACGCATTGCAAAGATGAGACCAGTTGGTGCGCTCATCGGTTGAACAGATGCCACATCATATGCAACCACATTGGGCATGGCGCGACGAACAAGGCTGATAAGAATTGGATCATAACCAGCAAGTGCCTGTCCACCAGAATTTGTTACATTGAAAGGACCACCCATGTTGTTTACTGGAGTAGTCTCAGTAAGGAACTGTTCGCGTAGTGCCTGAGTCTGATTCTCAAGCAGAACGGCAGTGCATCGACGACGATGAATATCATCGATTCTGGGCATATCTGCGTGATCTACTACAGGTGCCCATTTTTCTAACAAAGTGTCATACGGTGTTGTTTTATTGAAATCCATTTATTGATTCTCCTATTGTTATATTTATACTTTTACTTATTTTAATATCATTAATATCAGGCGAGGAACGTTAAATCTCCACCAGTAAGACCTGTGAACGAATGAAGTCGGACAGGAATATACTTTGGTGAATCTCCCTTGGCTATTAGAGTGGTTGTTCCTGCTACGGTTGTTCCTTCTGGGGTATAATAAATTGGACTGAATGTTATACCGTTGGCATGAATTGCTGTTGCCAGAACTGCAGAGTGTTTTGTGATGTTCGCTATTGTTGATCCAGCAAGAGTTACACCAGAAACACTACCATCTGTTGCTTTTTGTACTGAAACTACTTGTTTATGAATTCTAGACATTTATTGATTCTCCTTGTTTTGTTTATTTATATTTTTAAATATTTTCAGTTACTTGTTTTCAACACGTTTTCCACTTATTTTAAGTTGACGACTAATTGCAGCAACATAACCTTCCATGAGTGGATTTATTGATGATGGAGAAGAACCGGAAACATCAACAGGTGTATTTGATTGGGATGATTGTGGGCCAAAATAAGATTCTTTGAGTAATTTTACCTTTTCTCCGTATTGTTCAATTGATTCAAAATCTAAATTCTCTGCGAGTTTAGCTAGTTTTTCTGCCTCAGTATCGGTCAAATCTTCCGATATTTGTGCAAATTGTTCTGCACACAGTTGACCAACTAAACGGGACTTGAGTTCAATGTTTGTTTCAATTGCTTCATTTAATGATTTTTCTAATTGTGAATTTTGTTCGAAAAGATCATCAACTAGATCTACTTTTTCTTCTGGGACTTCGACGTAAGAATTTTCAAATAGTTGCTTCAAACCAGAGATGAAATTTTCAGCAATTTCTGTTCTCAATCCTCGTTCTACTTCTACTTGATTTTCTTTGAGCCATTCTCTGCTTACTTCAGTTAGATATCCGTCTACTGCCTCTGTGAGATGATTTAATCCGTTTACAACAGCAGCTTCTGTTTCTTCTTTAACCACTGCGGCGCTGGCTTCGATCAGATTCTTTTCGATATCTGCAACTCTGGCAGAAACAGCCGCTTCGAAAATAGTTTTGGCCTTTGTTTTAAATTGTTCTGAGAGTTGTTCTCCTGCAAATAGGGCCTGTATGTAATTTTCTGTTTTCATTTTTTTATTACTTTCTGTGTCTTCTGTTTCATCTGTTTCATCTGTTTCATCTGTGTCATCTTCATCGTATGTGTCTTCCTCTGTATCTTCTTCTCGTTGAGGTTGTGCCATTTGTTGAGGTTGTGCCATTTGTTGAGGTTGTGCCATTTGTTGAGGTTGGCCTCCCATAACAGCACGAAGGGCAGCATCCCAAGAACCCCCACTAGGTCTCAATGTGGCCATATTTGCCTGAGCCTGACCATCTTGAGCAACTGCTCCAGCATCCATCGATCCTCTTCCCGAGGCATCTGAATCTCCGCGTCCACTAAAATCTCTAACTCTTGATTGATTTTCCACAGCAATATCCTCCGTTATTTGATATTTATACTTTTAAAGTTTTACGATTACAGTCGATTAATAAATCTTTTGAATAATTTGAGTGTATTTTCTTCTAATTTTCTAGAAGAAGTTCTTTTTATTTCTTTGTGCATTTTTGATATTTCTTCTTCTCGCAGAAGACCGTTATCCCACACCCATTGTTTTCCTTCTAGAATGCCATTAACAAATGCACCGGGTGCAGAAGGATCTGCAACAATATCAATTGCAGAAAGCATGAAATCTGGTTGAACTTCATTTACTTCATTGATTTTCTTTAAAGATCCCATGCCACGAGAAGATACTCCTAATCGGGCTCCTTCTTCAATAAGACTCTTTGCAATATTTCCCATGGGAGTAGAAAGAATTTTTGCCCTACCGATTACATCGTTTCCAGATTGTCGCAATTCGGTAATCATATGAGATACTCGATCCAAATTAACAGTTGGACTCGAAGGATGATTTAATTCACCGAAAGATCTCTTTTCTCGTATGAGATCTCTAGAGTATCGTTCACATTCTTTCATTAGAATTTTGGTAGGATATTTTCTACCGTTACGATTAACTGTTTCGGCCTGAAGCATTATTCCTTCAATGAAATAAGACTTTGGACGGCCTTCTGTGCCCTCTTCTATTATGGGTTTAACCCAATCAAAAGATTGTTCTGTAATTAAAAGCATTTATTTTTTATTTGCAATATTTTTAGCAATAGCTTGTCTGCGCTTTGCCAGATATTCATCTGATTCGTCTTGGTCACCGTCGTTGTCTATATCTCCATCTTCTTCGCCCACAGGATCTGTCCCATGTTTCGTTTTCTCTTGCAGAAGACCACCAGCAAGTCTTTCCAATTCTTGTTCTAATATTAAACCTATTCGTTCTCTCATGGCTTCATGTATGAAAGTTTTTGCTTTGGTGTAATTTTTATCTACTATAGATTCTATTATTTTTTTAGTATGCATAAGTACTCCTATTTATAATATTTTGAATTTGTATGGGATTTTGTAATAATATCTTACGTATTAAATTTTTTTTATATTTTATACCTGAATTATTTATAAAAAATTTAATCTTTGAGGCATCACTATTAGTAATGTATCCTTTGGATTTGTTTTTGAATCGTATTTGTTTTGGTATTTTTGATTTTTCTACAAGAGTTAAAAAATCATAAAATTCTTCATCAAAATACTGAAAAATATTAGAATATTTGATATTTTCTTTATTTTTTGAATATTTTTGTGATTGTTTTTGCAAATCATTCCTTCGATTCATCGGTTTGACTTTCAGCCTGTTGTTGTTGTGCTAAATCTCTTGCCTGTTGTTCCATTTGCTGTTGTATTTTTATTTCTCGTTCTTGTGCCATTTCTATATCCATTTTTGCCATTTCTTCATCGGTTTGATTGAGAATTTGTTTTCGGATATAGGCATCTGAAAATAATGTACCAGAAGCCTGTTGCATCATTCCTAGCATATCAACCTTTGTTCTTAGAATTTCCATGTTTTTTAATTCATCAAAATACGAATCTTTATTGAACTTGAAATCAATATAATATTCTATATTTTTCCAATCATTCTGAGTCATTATTCCCTTAAGTAAACATTGTTTCTTAAGTAAATCTAAAAATAAACTAGAAAACCGCATTCTCATTCTTTCTATAAATTTAAAGAATTTCACTTCATCGCGGGTTATTTCTCCCATCCTTCCCATATTGAATCCGTTTTGAGCTTCTAGTCTGCTGAGTGGAACATTTAGTGCCCGAAATAATTTCTTTAACAAATAATCAACATCTTCTAATTGTCCTAAATTTTGACCACCATCCAGTGTAGTAATTTCAGTTCCTCTTCCACCGTCTCTGCGAGGAATCCAAAAATCTTCAAGCATGGAATTATGATTCCAATCATCCTTTATTTGACCTGTTTTAGGATCATATGAAAGTTTATTTCTATAACGAACCATAAGATCTTTCATATACTGTTCTGCTTTTTGTTTGGGAAGATTTCCTACATCCACATAAAATATTCTTCGTTCTGGTGCGCGAGACATGCGATAAATAACAACTGCATCTTCTATTTGACGAAGCATGTTCAGGGGTCGTATTGCCTTGTGAAGATAACCCAATACTTTTTTCGTAGTTTGATCTACTATGCCAGAATGAACATAAGTTATAGAATCTGGAGATATTTTAAGACCAGATTGTGTCGTGGGAAGCAGGGAATCTGGTCCTAAATCTGTATACAAAAAATGTTCATCTATATTCTTGATGATATAGACTTGTTTTGTGTCTGTTCCTGTTCCTACGGTTTGTAGTTCTTTTTCTACTTTTCTTACTTTTGTTATTTTAGTCGGATCAATTGAACGAAGTTCTTGGATTCCTTTTTCGGGTCTATTGGAATCGATAATATCATGAAAATATAATCGTCCGTCAATATACCATCTTCTGAAATATTCAAAGCCTTTATTTTTAAAATCTAATAATTTCAATATTCCTTCATACTCTTCATTTATTTTTCTTTTAATGTTTTCTGAAAGCGGAACTCTCGTAAGATCTAAACGAACGGAAGTTCCATCTGGTTCAAAAACCAAGGATTCATTTACAATATCTTCTATTGCCATGTCTACTTCTGGATAAAGAGACATGGATCTGTATTGTTGTATGGATTGTGCATCATTACTATATGCAAGACCACCAAAGTCATAAACGGAGGCCATAAGACCTCCGCTTTCTACAACATATGTTCCGTCATAAGAATCTGGAGCAACAAAACTATCTATTCCGGTTCTGGTATTAGAACCAGTTAATCCATTTATTGCTCCCGATGGCTTACCGAAAGAAAATCCAAATATTTCAAATGCCATACATTATGTATACGAGATGAATTAGACAAATTCGTGATAATCGTAAGCTATAGTTAAACTAAATTCAGCAAAAGTATCATAAGAATCGTGAGATAGGTCTATCGGACTTATGTCCATTGGCCAACAACCATATAAGTTCATTCGTCTGCTGTTTAGTGGACCAGCAAATCCAGTATGTGTACCATTCCGATCATCACCATAGTTGATCCACCATGCAGATGGAGCAACAAAATTATGATTTTGTTCGTGTGTTTTGGCGTTGTCCATTTTTTGGACCCAAAGTTCTAATTGTTTTCTGAGATCTTTTACACTAGAATCATATACCTGAACAGTCCACTCTCCGAACTGTCTTTCTCCTGAAAATTTAACCACACGACCTTGATATGCAACAGGAATCATTCCAATATTAGTTCCAGGTAAACTCAATGCTCTTACATATATTTTTTCATCCCAAGAACCAAGACCCGGAATTGGACAAGATAAGGTGTATCGATTAGATCTTATTCCCCTGAATGTATTTCTAAAAGATGTTAAATCTGACGGATTTTGACTCATTTTTATCTCCTATTATGTATTTGTAAGATTGATGGTGATATAATTGATCGAACCTGGTATTTTGACTCTAACATCAGCAACAAATGTCTTAGAATCTACCACTTGTTGCGGATTATTTGTTTCGTCACACACAACACTGAATTCTGTTAATCCCCCCTGCGATTGAATTCTACTCAAAAGTCCTTCGGCCTGGAGTGTGAATAGGTTTCGACTCTGTTCGTTGTTGAATTCAAATAAAACGGCATTAGCTAATGGAAGCAATTGAGATTTTATATAAATTATAGTTCTTATTACATTTATTGCAATTAAAGAAGAAGTATCTGCTGCATTTGTTATATCACCGAAAAGGAATGATCCGGATCCCTTGACTGATATGAATGGATTGACGTTTAAACTATAAAGTCTATCTTGTTGTGATGTACTTAATTTTCGAGATAATGATACAGAATTTAATACTTGGCCCCTTTGTGGTCCTGCAGGACTTGTCCAAGGAAAATTATTATTATCATTACGACAAATTATTCCAGCAAGATCCGTACATAGCGGAGTAGATATAAGTGACGCTGTTGTGGTGTTTGCAGTTGAATTTAAATGATTTTTGAATCCTGCGGTTGCTATAATATATTCATCTGCACCACTAGGAAGATCTATGTTTGCATCTGCACTTAGATTTCCTGTCAATCCTGCATTAATTATTCCAATTACTGGACTTTCGGATGATTCTAGTTCAGAAACTATAGTTAATACGTTAGCTCTATCTACTGGTTGTGTATAGCTTGAACCGGACCAGCCTGCATCAGTATGAAACGGCTGAAATACAACATCATAACCAAATGCAGTTGATGCAAAATCAGAAACGGTGCTCAATGGACTGACCAAAGAACCACCGGGATTTTCTCCGAGTTGTCCAGTAAATCCTTGTCCGTCGAACCCAACAACCACAGGAGCACCGTATGTTAAGACATTTTGTATTGCCCACCAATAAGGTCTAAATTTATTAGTTGCACTAAATTCTAATGTTGCTCCACTTGCTCCTGAAATCGGATTTATAGTATATGTTGTTCCGTATGATCCATTCAACAATCCAATAGCACCACCAGTTGTTACACCATTAGAACCAGAAATTCCACTCATTATAATATTAAATCGATCAGAATTTCCTTCTGTTACTCCGGAGGCATATTCCGCAAGAGTCTTTACTCGGGAAAACCAATCTCCCTGGGATTCTATTCTCATGAATCCATTTTGTATTTCTGATGCAGTGGCCAATACAGATACATCTGGGGCCCAACATCCTGCTACCGTTTCAGTCTGAAATAAAGAACCCGGAGGAACAATGAATGAATCATCCGATAATCTTATAGATATGCTAGGTCTTGGTCTTATTGCCATCAGTGTCTCCTTTAATCTTTAAATATTCGTTTTATTTATATTTCAGAGTATTTTCAGAAAAATTTATTTTGTTTATAAAGATCGATCCATCTTTGATTATTTTCTGGTTGACCAATTATCATCCAATTGTCCTTTTTTTCTGTATTGGAATCCGAATCATCCAGGCTAATGGGATCTCCGTCTAAAACATACCCAAAGGGAAGTAATTCTTCTTCTATTTTTTTCATTTCTTCTGAATATATTTCCATTCGAATATCCGAATCTGTGATATTTTTAAAAAATTCTTGACGTGTTGCCCAAGAAAATAATACAAGTGTCATGACCAAATCATCCGTATATCCATCTTCTGCACGAAACGAGGAATTATCTGAAATAAATGTCGTAAGTTCTTCGATAATATCAGAATCTTCTATGATAAGTTTATCATTTTCTATCAAATTCTTTAAAACTGCACATCCTACTTTTTTAACAATTTGACTGGTTTTGATTCCCATTTGAAGAGATTTTCTATTACCAAATCCTTCATTTAAAATTTGACCCTTTCTGCCCATGATATTAGATTTAACTAAATTTTCGTATTCTAAATCAGTATGTAAAATATCAGCAACCTGAGAACCAATATCATTCAATTCTACCATAACATAGGCATTGTTGTACCTACCTGCTATGGCTCGTATAATCGAAGGAAACAGTAGCGGCGAAACTGTATTATTTTTGTATTTTGCCACTATTTTATATGGAAAATTAGTTATATTGATTATCGTAAATGCACTGTAATCTTTTCCTTGACCTCTGGCAACATCTACTACCATAAAATAAATATTGCGTTTTCCTTCCATATTTTCTGGAACTGTTTCCATGATCGTTAAGCCATCGTTGGTTTTAGAAATAGGCTTTTTCCATACCAATGAATTGAGTTTTTGAGATGAGATGAGAGTATTGGTAGAACCGACGAAATCGCATATAAATTCTTCCTGAAACTGTCGCTCTGAAGAATTTCTTATGGTTTCTCTTTTCCATTCTTCGTCTCGTAATGGTCCTCCAGGATATTTTGGAACTTCGTTCCATGAGACTTCTATTGGAATATATTCATTCTGCTTACTCTGGGCACCCTTCCAGAATTTATAAAACATGTTTAGGCCTTTTGGTGTAGAAATCATTATAACTCTGGTAGTTTGACCGGCAGTTATGGTCGGATAAACAGAACTAAAAAATTCTTCTGCAACAGAGGAAGGAACGTGGGCATATTCATCAAGCAGTATGCAATTATGAACTTCTATTCCATTGGCATAAAATGCATGTACATCTTCTACATGAAGTAAATCATAAACATCACAATTTGTATTTTGTTGTACTTCAATAACACGGCAAATACCAGAATCTGTTATGATAAGAGAAGTATCATCCAATAAGTTAGCACATACAAATCCTTTTGTAGTAGATATTTTATGATCTGGAGTGCAAACTATACTTCCGTTATTGGTACATATTTTAATGGTTGGTTGGTTTAGAGTTTTACTTATTCCATGGAAATTTTTGAATCCTTCGGATGTATATACTTGCCATTTATTTTCTTTGATCCTTTGTTCCAAGGACCATTTGCTGCACATCTTTTCTTTTGTGCTATACTCATATTTTTTTTCGCTTGTTCGCTTCTCTTCATTCCGCGATGTTTTTCTGCTGTTTTTCTGATTTTTTCTGGATTTTTGTTTATTTTGTCCGAATGTTCTTTTGTTTTCTTCAAGCCTGTAAATAGTCGAGACAGATTTTCCCCAAACTCCTTTGGTCTCTTCAATCCAATCAGTTTTCCTGTGTTTGCTTTGGATATTTTTTGTTTGGTTTCTTCTGAAACTATTCTTCCTAAATGTGCTAATCTTATTTTCTTTTTTGTTTCTTCTGTGTGTTTCGTTCCTGTTCTCATCATTTTCCTCGCTACTGAATATTCTTCCATTAATATCTTTTGAGAGGAGTTTGACAGTTTCACAAACATTCCCTGCCTCCCCTGCACCATTCGAAAATATGCATGACACATTTTCGATTTCTCTATTCCTGTTAAGAATTTGGGAAGTAGTCGATGAGCCAACATATGTTCCCGAATTGTTAAAGAAACAATATTCGTTTTTTCGTTGTTCCCTCCCAAGGATGTCGGAATAATATGATGTCGTTCTTGTAGGATATCTTCGGTTAATATGCGATGTTGCGCTTTCTCTATCAGAGAAAAATACCATTTCTTGTATTTGTTGTTTATCATTTTCATGCAAATATTTATGATTATTAGTATTTTTAGATGAATTCGCTAATTTGTAATAATCTTCAATAGAAATATCTAATATTTCTCCTGTATTGGTGTTTTTAACTGTAATAATAGAGTCTCCAGAAATGCAATTATATGAACCACCACGAATTGCACTCGAAGATGTTGCTGCGGCTATAATCCTCGATCCATTTTCTAATACGATAGAATGTTTATTCCACTCTCTAACTCCTTGTTGTAACCAGAGGGGAAGATATTCATATGACAATTTCAAACGTGCAAGAATTTCTCTTGCAGTGGCTTGTTTATTTGCTAGGATTGCAATATTAACACTCTGGTTAAAAAGTATGTAATGTAAGAGATAAGAAGCAACTGTTGTTGTTTTTCCACTTTGTCTAGGTAATTTTGCTATAACAAATCTATTATTATGAATAGTTTCAATCATTTTCTTTTGATAAGAGTACATTTCGAACGGAACAAGACCTGTATCCAAAGAAACCACTTTGATATATTTGGATATAAAATAACTGGGATCATTTGCACATTTTAAATATTCTTCTATTTGTTCTTTAGTGAATTGGATCTCTTGCCCTTCTGGCTTGAGATTTGAATTTCCTAGATATCCTGGTTTTCTCATTCTTTATCTTCCTCTTCAAAAACTTTAAGGGGACTTCTTTCTCGATTAATTAGATTTTGTAGATCACTCGTAGATCCAACATATATTGAATTGTTTGTTGTGTTTTTAATTGTGACTTTTTTCGATTCTGTATTAGATAATTTTTCATGTATATCCATTAAATCTTTATTCATTTCACTCAATGTTTTGATCATATTGGATAACACCTCATATGCTCTAGGAGAATCTGATTCTGTTGCCACTTTTAAAATTCCATCAAGTGCAGTCATCCCAGTATCAATCAATGATGAAATATTTTTTCTAGCAGAATTAAAATCTCCAGTTAAATCGGTTGATTTTTCTTCTTTTTCTATAGGAGATTTAACAATTGATTTGACTGTTTCTTCTGGGACAAATTCTAAATTCAATGCATCCGATATTTTTTCATTACTAGATTTCATGGAGATCCTTCTGGAGACCAAACAATACTCGACGGTCCGATATCAGAGTCTCCGGTATAGCCAATGTCCAAAATAAATTGATTTCCTGTTAGACCATCATATAGATTAATATCACTCGTTTCGATAATAGCAGAACCAATACGTTTTATTGGAGAATAAATATATCCTTTCATATTAAATTGTAAAACAGAAACTATAGATCTACGCTGATCGAATGTTCCTTCATATTCTTCACTAATATCTACATCCATTAAAATAATAGGAATGTCAACTCTTTGATACAATTCATTCATGTTCATTGTTACAGTAAAATCTGGAGTAAAATATGGAACAATTTGTTCGATTACTTGTAGATTGTGTTGCATACTTCTAGAAAAAACATATAATGCAAATGTAAAATTATATGGAGATTCAGAATAAGCTTGATTGCGAATATTATTAATAATTTTTGTTTTCTTTTTTAATTTATTTAATCTTCTTTGTGGATCGTATTGAATGTTTATCAATTCAAATCCCATTCTGGGTAAATCCATTTGAATATGTGTTTTATCTGTTATTCCACTCTCTTCGATTATCAGTTGAATGAATTTTTCTTTAGGACCAAAAGAAATCGGAACTCTTCTTTTTTCTGTTTGTCCATTTCTTTCAGTCATGGTATACACGGAACCGAATAAAGATCCAAATGCAATTACATGTTTCTTGATAATATCATCAAAACCATTTTCTAAAAATTGATTAAACATTAATAATTTCCTTCAGAAAATGGATCAATTTCAGTGAAATCAAAAATTGTCGTTGTTTGTTGTTTTAGATCATTGTTGTCGTTTGTATTATTACCTGTAAATGGATCGGTTGGTATTATTCTGTCACTTGATACTCCAGATACTCGGAAATAATATTCTGCTCCAGAAACACTACCCTTTATAGTTTCAGTCTGATCGTAAGAGAATGCGCCGCTAATTCCAGTAAGATATAGTGCATTCATTGTTGTTCCATGAATGATATCCAATACTGTTGCCAAAGCAGTGGCACTAGATAAAGTAGAGCCAGATCCCGTTATTCCTAATACCTGAAATACTAATTCTCCATCTCGTATTTCATTTGAACCTGTAATGGGAGTTCCATGTATATAGGATATGATAGCTCTAGTTTTTCTTTCTGATTCTACCACATCAACATCAGTGATTCCTGTATTGATGGTTTCTCCATCATATGTAAACAATTCTAATGTAAGAGTATAAGTAGTTAATCCACCCAATTGATAAAATGGAAATTCATCTTCTACATAATTTATTTCAAACAAAGATTTTGAAAGAGGAAGATAAATCAAATCTCCTGCTCTTGGTTTTAGTATTTCGGTTCTTCTGATTTTAACTTCTTCTTCAAATCTCGTTTTGGATAAGAGTATAGTACATCTATCTGTTATTTGTACTCCAAATTTTGCTATAACATCTCTATTTCCTTGAAAACGATCAACATCTACTAAATAGGCTTCTATTGGATATCCTTCTGTGAATTTTGCCTCGGGATCTTCGCCGAAGATATTATCCATATTGAGATAATCTCTTGGAATATACAATACATCTCGGCCCATTGCACGAATAGTTTCAATAGTCAATTCATTGATCAACCTTTGTTCTCGGCTAGAATCATATGATCTAAAATACGGATTGGTTGCCATTTGTTATCCTATGAAAAAATCAGAAGGTAGTTCGTGTGTTCCTCTTATTTCTTGTTCTATTAAATCTATTTCTTGCATTGCCTCTTGTTGAATTGCTGATCCTCTGGTAGTAATTCCTCCTGGCAATTGAACTCCATCAAATTTTGCCATATTTGCTCCCCATTGTCTTTTGATCAATGCTGTAACATATTTTTTCAATAATCTGTCGTCGTAAATTTCTGTGTATTTTTCGGGATCTAGTGCAGCATATGCCTCTATTATCATTATAGCTCCTGCCGATAATTCTTCCATGCCTGCATCGATATAAATTCTATTTTTTACTTTACTAAATCTTATAGATTTTTCTGGAGAAAAAAATTGTTCAATGAGATTGATATATCTTTTTGTGGCACTGTATTGTGGAAGACCTAGTGAGGACTGTGAAGCAAGTCCCCTATTGATTCCAAAGTAATCTGTTAATGCCAATTGATATCGTATATCAAACATATTGATGTTTGCAAAATTACTAAAACGAAATAGTCGCACAACACTCACAATAGTAGATCCATCTGGACCATCTCCCGTTATTCCTGTTGGATTTGGTAGTGTTTCTGTGTCTATATATCGTTTTTGGATATTATCTTCCGTCATTGTGTGTTTGAAGTATACCTTTTCTACTCCATCAAAATGACGTTCTGAGAATAGTTCAAGTGCATCATCAACCCTATCCAGACATTGTTGATGATCTACGTTGATGTCTATTACAGGATGGCCCAATGCCCGGAGTGCATATTCTATAATCTTTTCTTTTGAATTAATATTTCCCATGTATGCTCCTAAATTATTTATAAGGAGCAGATACTTCAGTTATGAATTTTGACTCGGTGTCTGAGGCATCGTAACAGGAACTATATTCAATTCCTCAAACTTCATTTTTTCTATATATGCCCTTCTTGTCACGGGTTGAATAGATTCTTCTGGTAAGGATTCCTTGTAATTAGAAAAACCAGGCATCTGCAGGGGACAAGCCAGTTTAGGATAATCTAATTTACTATATTCATCGGCCGTTCCATTCAACCAAGTAAGTGGTTTATCTCCACAACCACAACCACCACAGAAAAATTTTCCAGGAGTTGCACTATTTTGTAAATATTCACATGGAGGTAAAACACCACCAGAATCTTTATTACCAAAACAACTCAGTACTCTTAATTGTTTCAAAGGAACGTTTACTCGTTCTTCATTGAGTCCCTTTGATGCTATTGCACTTATGAAACTGGTTGCCATTGAAAATCCCTTTGATATCGGATTTTTTGATTCTACTTGTCTTGTGGTAAAATTTTGTTTTTCATTCATCATATATTCCTTTTTTGAAAGTAACCAATCTGGTTTATTTATATTTTCTTTTTTAATATCATCTCGATTTATTAGATGTTCAATTTGAATGTCTTTTTTATTGGTATCGGTTGAACATCCCGTCCCAATACATTTTTTGTTTTTATTGCATCCACATGCCATAATTATAATAATGGTATTGATCGCACCAATAAACAATTAGATAAAATACTAGGAGAAACAAATTCGATGTTTCCAGTATTAATTCTCATTCCGTATAGATATTTTTTATTTATATTTTTAACATTTGGATATTTACTCCTATCTGCTAAAAAAACACTCGACGAGGTTGCAATCATATTTTTATTCATGAACATTGAAGTCAATTTATTTCGCAAAGAAAAGCTCTTGATATAATTTTTATATAAAAATTTAAGTTCTACGATAGATGGGATTGTCCAATCTAGAAAAATATTTTCAAATTCTATTGGTATTTCTCTATTATTTATTTCAGGATCAAATCTATTTCCATAATTTCTATTATATTCTCCACTGAATATTGAAGTGTTTGGTGATAATTCTGATTTGATATAATCTGCAAATCTTATAGATCTTACGGTTGGATTAATAAGCAATGCATATTGTGTAGAATCAGAAGATGAAAATGTGTTTAGTCCATCACTTAATGTAATACCAGAAGGAGAATATATTCCAATAAAAATAGATCCCCAGATATTTACTCCTATTGGTATTGAATTAAAATAAGATGAAGATATTCCACTCGATTGCCATTTTCCTGTATCGTTTTTGAATTGAGAATCAATATAGTTAGAAAAACAACCAGTAGATCCTACGAATAATCCAAGGCAATTTGATTTGAGAGTTATATTACAAGTTTGTGATCTATTATTTTCATTTTCTGTATAATCATAACACGATCCCCATTCTATAGCAGAGTTATTTAATTCTATTATATCAGAATTCAGTAGAGTCATATGTTCTTTGGATTTCTACCGTAGCAGGTTTCGGTTATATCATAGCTGTTGTCTGGTCGGAGTGGTGTCTGTTTATATGGAAAATATTGACCACCTGTTGCAAAACAAGAATGATAACCATATTCTCCTGTTGTTCCTATTAAATCATTTCCCCTACAACACAATCCTTGATTTTCTAATATATTTGCTATTATTGCAGTTCCTAGTCTACTTCTAAACTGAATACTCATATGGATTCTCCTGTATTCCATAATGTAAATGTTACAGTATTATTTATTATTTTTTCGATCGAATTTATAGTATTTACAGAAGGAATTTCTACAGAAATTTGTTGCACAGATGAAGGACATTCACCACAAGATATTCCGATACTCCAAAGGGTATAATTCTGTTTATTTGGATCACATCCTGATAAATTCCATAATCTTATCTTTTTATACCATGAATCGGTTTGATCGGACATTTCAACATCATTGCTTGTTACTCTAATTGTATGTCTATATGAGGATTGTTGTGTTCCGCTAGTACATCCAGTATCGTAAATTATTACATCAGAATAGTGCTGATTTTCATGATATACTGGATGATTAATCCTTGTATCGGTGATAAAGTTTTTGTAGTTTGTATCGTATTGAACATCTTTAGCACCTCTTATTGTATTTTGTTTTACTGGATTCGTATCTTTTGTTTTGAGAATTAACCATCTGTCTGGTATAGAATAGGGCCTATAATTGAAACAAAAATTACCATATGAATTTCCCTGATCATCAGAAAATAAGTCCAAGGCAGATAAATCAATAATTTTTTCTGTAAATTTGACACCAGATCCTTGTTCATTTATAGATTTATTACAACCAACTCCAGACGATTCATATGTAAAACAATCACAATTAATATCATTGCAGTTTTCATCAATACCAACAAAAATTCCTTCAAATTCATTTACACACTTATAAAAAGTAGTTTGAATGCATGTGCTTTCGTTTACACAACATGCACCACTTAATCCTGAAAATGGATTACACGAAGCAGGATTACATTTTGTAGGATACCATGTTCCACTAACCAAATTACATTCTGATTCTGTATATCTATCGAGACATGTTGCTCCTACACAACAAGAACTTTCCGAACTTGTACAAGGATCCCAACAATTAAATCCATCGCATCCACTAGCACCGGTTTGTTCTGGACTCCACCACCTACCTCCATATTTTTTGCATAAAAATTCACTCACACCATCTCTACAAATTCCATTCACACAACATGAACCGATATCGAATATTTCTGTTTCTATCGAACAGGCATTGAGACAAAACAATCCACCAGTAGAAAAACAATCTGCCCGATATACATAATTGTTACATGTAGCACCACCACCATAATAACAAGATCCAATGTCCCAATCAGAATTGCATTCTATTGGGGATGCCTTGAATCCTCTTCCAAATATTGTTGCATTCCAGTTTTGTCCATTATTTTTTGTAGTCAATCCGATAATGGTTTCTCTACATCCTAGATAATTGTCTCCTGATTCAAACCAAACATTTTCTGGAAATTTCCAAATATAATCAGATTGGGTTATCAGAGTTAAAGATCTAACAGATCCTGTCGATCCCAATGTTCCTCCCAATCCAGTAAATCCTAATATGCCATTGGGAGTATTAATATAAAATAATCCCCCCTGAGATACATCGATATATTGACCACTCGAACCACGAGAAGCAGATGGAATATTAACTATTTTGGTTTTAGGAGAAATTATTGTGTTTAGATCAAAATAATCATTATTTTTATATCTTAAATTTATTGTATTATCTGATAGAGTTATTCCGGAAAGTCTATTAGAACCAGTAATACTATTAAAATATATTAATTCATTTGAAGTAAATCCAGATTGAGAATATGGTGTTAGTTGAGAATCTATAGTTAATAAATCTGAAGTATTTTTAACTGTTATTGATCCTGATGAACTGGTAATTCTTTTGAATATAAAAGTTATACCAGCTGTTGTTTGAGTTATTCCACTAAATAAAGAATTTGAAGTAAGATTTATTCCTGTTACACCATATGAATCGAAAAGAGTGGCTCCAATTAAAGGAGAAGCGATAAATTCTATGGAGCTATTGTCTGTGTTTGTGAAAACTATATTTCCCCATGGATTTTGAAATTGACGTATTGAAGAAATATAAGATGCAGTATTTCCTTTATTTAATACACAACCAGTCGCATCTGGTCCAGTGTTTCCTGTGTTTCCTGGATTGCCTATTGGACCTTCTGGACCAGTATTACCAGAATGTTGTATGAAACTAGATCCTATAATACTCATGATTTATTGTATTTATCTTTTTATGTTGGACAATCATCACATGTTTTGTTAAAACCTAAAAATATTCCTTTGCTGTTGTGACATTCTTGTGGTGTTTTATTTTCTTC
>SXGQ01236329.1_pt1 | contig 16835 bp, 7 predicted proteins | sample 3178371 | NCBI WGS metagenome assembly SXGQ01 (sample SAMN11356859, study PRJNA531348) | freshwater metagenome | isolation source: freshwater sample F1-20 | place: China: Fuxian Lake, Yuxi | collected 2017-12-25
GAGCCCGACCGTCCCCTCGGCCTCGGGCGGTCCTGACACGAGGCTCGCGACGCCCGAGGTTCCGCCGAGGACCGCGTCGTTCCCGAGGACGCCGCTGTCCGCCTCGTTCACCGCGAGCGGCACGCCGACGAGGGTCGCGTAACGGTCGTCACGGGCCTCCGTCTGCCCCTCGGGGACGGTCACGACAACCTGCGCGAGCGCGCAGACGCCCGTGGCCGCGATGGGGCGCTCCTCGCAGACGCTGACGGCGCAGGGGTAGGTTCCAGCCGAGGTCGGGGCCTGCACGATGACGTCACCGCCCGCGAGGACGCTGCAGACGCCGTCACCGCCGAGGACGCGGACCGCGCGGCCGCCCTCGAGGCGCGTCCGGCCCGGCGCGAGGCCGTCGATGTCCCCGTCCAGTGGGTCATCCCCCGAGACCGTGCCGAGATCGGCCACCAGCGACGCGGTCGGGACCGTCGCCTCGTCTCCGGGCGCGAGTGTCAGCGCCACGTCGCGCGGGGTCGGCGGGTCATTGACCGTCACGGCCACCGTCGCCTCGTCGGTCGAGCCAAAGCGGTCCGTGGCGCGATACGCGAAGCGCTGGACGCCCGCAAAATCGGCTGGCGGGGTCCACTCGAGGGCGCCGGTCGCGAGCAGGGCAAAGGCGCCCGGGGGTGTCTCATCGACCGCAAGGGATGACAGCCCGACCCCGGTGTCGTTGGCGAGGACTCCGGGCGCCCGCTCCGAGAGGCGCCCGCCGCCGGCGAGGAAGAAGACGTCGTCGACCGCCTCGATCGCAGGCCGCGCGACGGTCACCGAGATGGACGTGGTCGAGCAGGCGCGTGGCGGTTCCGCCGGGAGCTCTTCGCAGATCTGCACCTCGCAGGTCCAGATCCCGGGCTCTGTCGGCGCGAGGACGCGCAGGTCACCGTTGACGAGGGCCGCGCACTCGCCATCGCTGCCAAGCCGTGTCGAGGCGCCACGGTCATCGCCCGCTCCCACCCGCACCAGGGCCTGCGCGAGGGCATCGTCATCCCCGTCCTCGGCCTCGTCGCCGTGCCACCCCCCGGTGTTCAGGACGACCGAGGCGAGCCCCAGGGTCGCGGTCTCCCCCGAGTCGAGTGCGAGGGTCGCGGGTGTCAGGTTCGGCGGGTCGTTGACGACGATGGTCGCCGAGGCGTCCGAACGCTGGCCGAGGCCGTCCTTGAGCGTGTAGGGGAAGGTCGCCTCCCCGATGAAGCCGGGGGTCGGCTCGAAGCGCAGCGCGCCTTCGGGCGCCACCACCAGCGTGCCCGCGGAGCCTGGGACGAGGGGCCCCGCGGAGAAGTCGGGGGCACCTGCATCGAGGATCGTGTCGTTTTCGCCGAGTCCGTAGGCCGCGCTGACCTCGAGGTTCGAGCCTGTCGCGATGAACCAGCGATCGTCGCGGGCCTCGGTCTCCCCCTCGGGGACTGTCGCGCGGAGGGGCGTCACGGTGCAGGCGGGCGCATCCGCAGGGCGCTCCTCGCAGACCTGGACCCAGCATGTCCATTGGCCCGCCCGCTCCGGGACAAGCATCACCACGGCGGTCGCCTCGCCGGAGTCGAGGCCCCGGACCACCGAGCAGGCGCCGTCGCCCACGCCCCGATCGAGGTGGGTGGCCTCGCCGAAGTCGGCAGGTGCCACCCCGGCGAGCGGGTCGTAGGTGTGGCTGACACCGACGCTCACGAGGTCAAGGCCGTCCGTGTCGCCGTCGCTGGGGTCGTCGCCGTGAATGACCGCCGTGTCGCGGATGAGGCCCTCGTCGTCCGAGGTTCGCAGCAGGCGGGTCAGCGTGGCTCCGCCGAGGACCGTGGACGCGAAGGCGCGCAGGGCGGGGCCATCGTTCCAGAACCAGCGAACCGTGGCCGAGGCGCAGGCGCTGGCCATCGGGACTGGCCCACAGAACGTCACGCGGCGCGTCTGGGTCGCAGGGGCGGCCGGGCACGGCAGCGTCAGGTCGGGCGCGTCGCAGACTCGCACCTCCGTGAGGTAGGCCGCTGGCGCGTCGGGATCCGTCGGGCGGAGCGTCAGGGTCGCGCCGCTCGGGAGTGCCGCGCCTGACCCCTCCGAGCGCGTCACGCTGAGGCTGTCCGGCCGCACCGGGTAGTCCGAACGGAAGCCCGGGGCGAGGTTCAGCGTGGCCTCATGGGTCCCGAGCCCGCGCCAGATCGTGGCGTTCTCGAGCGACGGAGCGCGTCGAACGATGACTGCAGCATTCACCTCTGCGCAATCCGATGCGTCGATGCGACCGCACACGCGGTATCGTACGTAATACGTGCCGCCATCGGTCTCTCCCGTGGCGATGGTGACGCGCTCGGGCGTGAGGGTGGCGAGCGGTCCTGCGGTCGTCTCGAGGAGGGCGAAGGTCGTTGCGTCGGCCCCGCTGTCATTCGCGAGCAGCGCCGCCGCGTCGAGCGTCAGCGCGTCGCCCGCTGCGACCACCCGCACCTCTGGCAGCACGGCGAGGGCATCGGCCACGTCGACTGCGAGGGTCACATGTCCGCAGGCGCTCCCGTCGGCTGGCACGGCCTCGCAGACCTCGAGGACGCAGCTGTCCGGCCCCGTCGCGTCGGGCGCCAGGTACCGCACGACGCCAGCCTCGGGGTCGAGCGCACACAGGCCCCCGCCGGTCCCGATGGCGACGGGGCCGGTCGCTGCGAGGGGTGTGGTCGCGAGCCCGAGGCGCGTCGCGTCGAGCCCCCCGTCGATTCGACCGAAGGACGTCGCTGCGAGGAACTCCGAGAGCGCCACCTCGCGCGAGGCCCCGGGGATGACCGTCAGCGCGACCTGGCCAGCACGCGGTGGGTCATTGACCGTCACCGTCCAGAGGGCCGTCGCACAAGCCGCAGGGACGCCGAGATCACACACCGTCAGGCGCAGCGTGCAGACCTCGGGCTCGGCCGAGGGGCTCGCCACGAGGACCGAGGAGGCGGGCTCACGACTGACCGTCAGGCCGCAGTCCGTATCCGCCACGGGCAAGGCTTCGAGGGTCGAGAGGTCTGGCGCGATCCCGTCCGGGTCCGCGAACAGGTCTGCGACGTCGAGGACGACCTCCTCGCCGCCCGTCGTTGTCGCGTCCGAGGCGTCGGAGAGGGTCGGAGTGGCGTTGATGCGGACATGCAGCGTCGCCGCGTCGCACGCCTCGCTAGGCGCGCTCGGGTCTTCGAGGCCCGTCGGCACACAGGCCTGGTAGGGCACCTCGAAGTTGCCCGACAGGTCGTGCGGCGGGGCGAGCACGAGGCGACCGCCGTCGATGGAGGCCCACGCAGGCGCCTCGGCCCCGAGCACGACGAATGCGTCCGTCCGGCCCCCGAGAACGTCGTTGCCGAGGACGGAGCGTGCCTCCGGGGGCGCGCCGCTGACGCGGGCGTGGTGGTCGTCCCGGGCGTCGGGCGCGACGAAGACGACGACCTCGGCGGTGTCCCCGAGCCCGTGCGTGTCCTTGATGGCATAGGGAAACCGAATGGCGCCAACCCACCCTGCAGGCGGTGTCACCAGTAGGCGGGTGGGGTCCCGCGTGTCCGCGAAGAGGCCAGCGCCAGCCACGGGCGGCGTGACGGCTCCGGGTGTGAAGACCAGGCCGGAGGCGGTCCCGACGAGGTCCCGGTCGCGATCGTTGTCCAGCGGGCGGACCGTGACGGGGGTCTCGTGGGCCGTCACGACCCAGTCGGGGCTCGCGGCGGGCGCACGGTTTGGCGGGCAGCGGGCAAGGTCGAGCAGCGCCGCTGGGGTGTGGGCCGGATGCCACGCGCGCGTGGGGCTGAAGAGGTGGGTCGCGGCCCCGGTGACGCGGTCGACACGGCTGAGCGACAGCATCGCGGCGTTCGTCGCGGTGAGGCCGAGGACAGCACCACCTGGCTCGATGACGAGTCCCTGCCAGATGGCTGTCGTGCCCACGGTCCGGTCCGGAAACACGAGCTGGTGGATCGTGCCGAGGGTGCGGGAGAGGACAAGGCCGCCCGCCTCATCGAAGGCCAGGTCGTGCACGCGCCCGTCCACCGTCGCGCGCAGCTTCACCGCGCCGGTCGCGAGCGCGATGTCGTAGAGTGCGGTCGTGGATCCAAGCGGCTGGGCGGCCACGACGACCTCGCCCCATGGGTCGGCTGCGAGCCCCGTGACACCCGCTCCGAGCCCCGTATCCGCGAGGACCTCCGCGTCGCCAGGCGTCACACGCAGCAACCAGCCCGTGTCATCGACCGCGAGGAGCGCGCCCGTCTGCCCGTCGCGCGCCACCGCCGCGAGCGTCGCGTCCGCTGGGAGCCAACGGCCAGAGGCGAAGCCGCCCGCCCCGAGCCACGGGCCCGAGCCGACCGAGAGCAGCGCACCGCACGCGAAGTCGTCGATGTTCAGGTAGTCGGGCAAGGCCCGCCCGTCAGACGTACGGCCCGGGCAGGTTCGGCCGTCAGGGCACTCGAGGCGGGTCGGGACCCTGTCGCCATCGTCATCGGTGTCCCGGACGTCCGGGAGGCCGTCGCCGTCGTGATCGACAAGGCCTGGCGGTGCCGACTGGTACCGGTCGTCCCAGCCGTCACGTCCGACGTCGACCTTCGTGCGCCCGTCGATGGCGCCGTCCCGGTCGGCGTCGGCCACGACCTCGCGCAGCGTCGCGCCATCGCCGTCGCCGTCATCCGCCTCGACCAGATCGGGGACGCCGTCGTCGTCGCTGTCCCGGTCGAGGGCGTCGGTCGCGCCGTCGCCGTCGCTGTCGGCCGTGCCTTCCGCCGCGTCCGACAGCCCGTCGTCGTCGTCATCGAGGTCCTCCCTGTCCGTCAGGCCGTCGCCGTCCGTGTCGCGACAGGCCCCGGTGTCGTCGTGCGCGACGATGGTCGTGGTGTCGACGTCGCACTGGCCGCCTGTGTTGCAGACGCGCAGGTCGAAGCGGTGCTCGCGCGCACCAGCGACCGTCAGGGTTGCGACCGGGCCTGTCGCGACCTCGCGTCCGGCGTCGTCGAACCAGGTGTAGGTGAAGGTGTCGCCCGGGGTGGCGCTCGCGACGACGGAGGTCGAGCCGTCAAGCGTGACCGTCGCCTCGCACGCGGTGGCGAGCGCGACCGCGACCGGGGCATCCGGGCCGGCGTTCGTGTGAAGTTTGCACGCAGCAGGATACGCCTCGTAGCGCGTGGCGTACTCGCGCGTCTCGCCAGGCGGGAGCGTGAACAGCGACTGCAGCGACTGCGCCACGTCCCACTTCGCGTCGGACCATCCGTCGGGGCCGCCGGCCGGTCCGGTCCGATCGCCAGCCACCTCGGCGGCTGATCCGCCATCTGGCGTGATGAAGTAAGAGTTGGCGTGACTTCCCGAGACCGCGAGGAAGATGTCGTTCAGGTGGTTGGCCGCGGGACAGGCGGCGGCGGCTGGATCGCGTCGGCATCGCGGGGTGTCATGGGCGCCCGGGACCGGGAATCCGTAGTACATGGGCGCCCGCAGCCGCTCCCAACCAGCCGAGTTCTGGACCTTGATGCGCCACCCCTCGAAGATCTGGTCGGGGTCGATGCGGTGGCTCATGCGGACCGAGACGTCGCGCGCGTTGTTCGTGACCCAGGACAAGGAGGGGTCCGTCGGGTCCTTGTAGCCCCAGTTGTTCAGGAAGTTGCTGCCGAAGCCGAGGTCCGTGTCCGCGACCTGGGTAACTCGGAAGGTCAGCGGGGCCTGCGAGACGTTCGTGAAACGGTAGACCTGCGTCAGGGTGGCGCAGGCCGCGCGCTGTTCAAGCGTCACCTCGAGCCCGGGGAAGGCGTGAAGGCGAAAGCGCGTCTTCCGGACGGTGCGCTGCGGGCCCGTCCACCCGTCCTCGAGCAGGTCCGCTGGGTGCGGCGCTGGCGCGAGTGGCGTGCCATCCGGGTAGGTCTGCTGGCCGCCGCCCCAGTTCTGGCCGCTGTCGGCGAGGACCATGCGGGTCTGGGCGTCGGGCGAGAACAGGAAGAGGCCGCCGTAGCACATGATGCCGCCGCGACCACGGGCCGCAGGCAGCATCGCGTCGAGCGGATCGAACTCGGCGGCGCCAAGAGGCTTCAGACTGCCGTCGGCGTTGAAGCCGCCGCCGCATTCGGTCGAGACGAGGTTGCCGAAGGCGTCAGGGGCGTAGTCGGCGTAGCCGTCGCCTGTCCCGTTCGGCAGCAGTCTCGGCGTCGGGTCGACGGCGTGACCCGTGCGGGACCAGGCCCACGCGAGGGCGATGACGGCAGAGCACAGGGACACGGTCTTGAGCGTGCGCATGAGCGGTCTCCTCACCTTCGGCTGCAGGCCGCGCGACCGTGGGGCGGCGCGCGACCGGGCGTTCATGGGGGCAAGTCTCGCGACAGTCAAGCGCCCGCGGGTGTGGTTCGGTGTGGTTCATGCGGGACGCGGTCGTGGCTCTGCGCCAGGTGGCGGCTGCGAACGCCTGTGGGGCCCGCAGACCCAGCGGGCTTGTCAGTCGCGCCGGGACCTGCCCCGGGTCCTGCGCCATGACCTCCGCCGATCGACGGCGTCCGCGGAGACCACGCAGCATTCGGGAGCGCGCGCTCGGGGAGCGTGTTGTCCCACGGTCCACGCATCCGTTGCGCGAAGCGTGGGATCGCACTTACAAGCGACCCATGGCCGACACGACACCCCCGCTCGCTCCCTCCGCGCTCGATGCCCTGCCGCCCGCGACCCGGGACGCCATCGAGGCCGCCGCCTTTCGCCGGCTCGTGGCCCACCTGCAGGGTCGCACCGATGTCCAGAACCTCGACCTGATGACCCTCGCGGGCTTCTGTCGGAACTGCCTCGCCAAGTGGCTGCGCGCCGAGGCGGAACAGGCCGGTGTGGCGCTCTCCGACCCGGCGGCGCGCGAGGCCATCCACGGCATGCCGTACGAGGTCTGGAAGGCTCGTCATCAGCAACCAATTGGGGTCGAGACCCCCTCTGGTGGCGGCGGGGCATGACGGTCCCGCCCTGCTTCGTGCACAGCCTGGTCACGCGCGGCACCGAGATCGACGCCACCGCGACCGTCACGCCGCAGGCCTTTCTGCGCTACTTCGAGCACCTGCGCTGGCGCATCATGCAGGAGCCCGTGCTCGGGCTGCTTGAATACATACACGATTCACATTTCTTTGTGGTTCGCGAGCAGCGGCTCGAGCTGCGGCGCCGTGTCGGGATGGGCACCGCGCTGCGGATGGAGACGCGGCTCGCCCGCTGCGGACGCGCGACCGCCGACGTGCTGCACGAGGCGCTGCGAGCGGACGACGGGGCGCTCGTCGCGCGGGCGCGCGTCACAGGGGTCTGGTTGAACGGCGCGCGCCAGATGGCCCGGATCCCTGACGCGTATCGCGCTGCGTCTGCCGTTCAGGCCGCAGATCCCTTGCCGACCCGCGACGGAGGCCTGGAGGCGGAGCGCGAGGTGGCCGGACCCGAGACGGAGCGTGGTGGTCGTCCGCGCTCCTTCGTGAGCCCGGTCTCGTGGGCCTTCCCGCCGCGCCTCCTCGACGCCGACCTCCCGCGCGAGTCCCCCGTGGCCCCGCTGCATGTCCATGCGTTGACCGTCGCGCCGCGCGACCTCGACGTCTTCGGCCACGTCAACGCAGCGACGTGGCTCGCCCTCGCCGAGGATGCCCGCGCGGCCGCCGCGATCGCGGGCGACCTGCCCGCGGACTGCGTCGGGCCCCGCTGGCTGAACCGGGTCGGGCTGTTCTACGGTCGCGAGGCGGTGGCTGGGCAGGCGCTCCGGCTCGCGCTGTGGCAGCCAGCCCCTGGCGCGCTCGCGTGTGCCTTCCTCGACGCGGCCTCGGGTGCGATGCTCGGCTCGGCTTCCGTCGACCTCGTGCCCGGCGCGACGCCTATCACCGAGCCCCCAGCCTGAGGGCGCCCCTCGACGCACGTCCGCTTCACCGACGACAAGCCGAGGCCATGGCGCGCTGCGTGGCCTTCGACAGGAACGTCGCCGCGTGCGCTCCGAGGCGCGGGCTTGACAAGATGGAGACCGTGCACACCTGAGGGGCTCATGCCGGCCGCAGGTCGGAGAGGAGCGTCAGGACATGCTCGAGAAGCTGAAAGGGGCCGTCGTCTCGGCCGCGAATCGCGTCGTTTACGGCAAGGCCCCTGAGGGCGGGCCCGAGGCTCTCACGGCGATCCCGCTGCGTCGCCTCGACGGGCAGGACCTCCCGCAGGAGGAACTCGCGGGCAAGGCCGTGCTCTTCGTCAACGTGGCGAGTCGCTGTGGCCTGACCCCGCAGTACACGGCCCTCGTGGCGCTGTATCACCGCTTTGCCGAGCGCGACTTCGTCGTGGTCGGCGCGCCGTGCAACCAGTTCCTCGGGCAGGAGCCTGGCTCGCCCGACGAGATCGCGGGGTTCTGCGCGACCAGGTACGGTGTCGACTTCCCGCTCCTCGAGAAGCAGGACGTCAACGGGTCCGGGCGCAGCCCCCTCTACCAGTGGCTGGTCGGCAGCGAGGCTGGGCGCGGCGACGACATCACCTGGAACTTCGAGAAGTTCCTGGTCGGCCGGGATGGCGCGGTGCTCGCCCGCTTCTCGCCCGCCACCAAGCCTGACGCCCCCGAGGTCGTCGCTGCCATCGAGGCCGCCCTGTGACCTGACCCCGTCACGACCTGTCATTGCCGGTCACCGCGCCGTCTTGCGCCCGCCCGCCCGGCGTGGGACAACGGCGGCATGACCAAGGTGTCTTTCGCCAGCTGGGCCCCCGATGCGCCGCCACCCGGTCGGGACCACCCGTTTGTGCGCGCGCTCGCGGCGGCTTGTGAAGGTCACCCGGCGTCGTCGGCCTCCATCTGGACCGATGACTACCTCGCCGAGGACGTCGACCCGGCTGCGCTGCGGGCTGACAATGCCTACCTCTGGCAGGGACGGGATGGCAATGACCAGCGGGCCTTCCTCGTGACGGCCCCAGCTGTCGCGGCGGCCGACCGCCTCGGGCTGCTGTCGCGCCTCACCGAGGACGGCGCCTTCGGGGTCGCGACGGCGCGGGTCGGCGGGCGCCTCGTAAGCCGCGACCTCCTTGATTCGGTGCTCGAGCTCAATGTCCTCGATGCTGCGGTCGGGGGGCTCGACGGGCGCGTCGTCCTCGACATCGGGGCCGGATACGGTCGCCTCGCGTGGCGCCTCACCGAAGCCTTCCCGTCGGCCCGCGTGCTCGCCACGGACGGCGTCCCGTACTCGTCGGTCCTCGCGTCGTGGTACCTCGCGCGTCGGGGCGCGAGCGCGCGGGCGGAGGTCGTCACGTTGCCCGAGGTCTCGGCCCGCCTTGCCTCGGAACGCCCCTCGGTGGCGGTCAACGTGCACAGCTTCACCGAGATGCCCCATGCGGCGGCGGCCTGGTGGGTCCGCGCCATTGCCAAAGCCGGCGTGGCGTGGTGCTTCATCGTGCCGAACGCCGATGAACACCACGGCGAGGAGCTCGCCACCTTCGAGCCCGATGGCACGCGGACTCCACTTGGGCCCGTCCTCGAGGCCGCTGGCTACCGCGAGGTGTTCAACCGCCCGAAGTACATGGACGCGACCGCGCAGCGCTACGGCATCTCACCGACGCGCCACATGCTGTTCCGCCTCGGCGGGTGAGGTCGCGTCGGTCAGGGCTCGCGCAGGCCAAGCTCCGCCCGGAGTGCAGCGAGCTCGTCCGGGTCATCCCGCCGCAGGTGGCCGAGCCTGATGAGCAGACGCTGCTCGGCCATGATCGACGGCATCGGGACCCCACCCGTGGCGTCGAAGGCGATGCCCACGCTGTGTCCGAGGCGGTAGACCGCGACGCCCGCGACCACGTGCTGACCGCGATTGTCCGGCAGGCGCACGGTCCCCTCCACACGTGGCGGCTCGGCTTGCTCGTCCCCGGTGTCGGGCGGCGGTTTGGACGAGAGGATGGCGTCGCCGCGGGCGTAGAGCCGCATGCCGCCCTCCGACAGGTCGATGACCGGCCAGTGCCCGCCTGCGCCGACAAAGACGGGTCGCAGCTCGCGGGGGTAGACGACCCGGTAGAAACCGCGGCGGTTGGCGCCCATCTCTCGCATCGTGTCGAAACTCCCGTGGCGCCCACGCCAGACACACCAAGGTGACTGCCGCCATCTTGGCCACCCGCTGCATCGGGTGCTGCAGCATGTCACATGTCGTGGGTTTGTCGAGAGATGTCGCGATCGTAGGCGAGAACGAACGCACACGGGCTGGTCCGAGGGGCGAGCCGATAGCCTCGCTGGTGCGGATGCGCGCGTGACGTGGGCGACCGGGGCCTTCAGTCCTGCTTGACTGGGCACGACAGCTCGAGGCGCGCGCCGTCGTCGCTCCGCAGGTCGAGACGCCCGCGCAGCTGCAGCGTGAGCGCGCTGACGAGCTGGAGGCCGAGGCTCTGCGCGAGCTCGGGATCGAAGTCATCGGGCAGCCCGGGGCCATTGTCGCGGATCGCGATGACGATCCTCGCCTCATCCCCGCTCCCCGCGAGCCTCACCGACACGCCAACCTCGGGCTCGGCTTCGGGGTCCGTCGGCTTGCCGTACTTGAAGGCGTTCGTCAGCAGCTCGTTCAGGATGAGGCCGATGGGCACGGCGGTCTCGATCGTCACGAGCACATCGTCCGTCGTCACGTCGATACGCGTCCCGGGGGCTAGGGCCGCCTGCAGGAAGGACGTCAGGGCGCGCGCGTACTCGCCGAGGTCGATGCGTTCGAGCGACTCGACCCCGTAGAGCTGCTGGTGGATGAGCGCCATCGAACGGACGCGGTAGACGCTCTCCTGCATCAGGAGCCGCGACTCGGGCGTCGGCATCTGGTCGCTCTGCAGCATCAGGAGGCTCGAGATGATCTGCAGGTTGTTCTTGACCCGGTGGTGGATCTCCTTGAGGAGGGTCTCCTTCTCGTGGAGCGAGCGGGTCAGGGCGGCCTCGGCCTCCACGCGTGCGCTGACGTCCGAGACGCCGACCAACTGGTAGGTCTCGCCGTTGATTTCGACCGAGACGACACCGACGTCCGCCTGGAAGTTCGCTCCGTCGGCCCGGTAGGCCTCGAAGACGTGGTCGCCCCCCGCCTCCGCGCGTACCTCGCCAGCCTCGGTCGCGAGGGCCTCGACCGGTACGAGAGACGAGGCCTGCTGCCCGACGAGCGCCAGGTCCTCGTACCCAAAGACCGTGCGCGCGCCCGCATTGGCCTGGACCACCTGCCCCCCGGGATCCACCATGAGCATGGGCTGTGGCGCGTACTGGAACAGGCGCTCGAAGCGTGTCTCGCTCGCCCTCAGCTCGACTGTCCGTCGCAGGACACGCTCTTCGAGTGCGTCATTGAGCGCCCGCAGGTCTGCGCGCGCCTGCTGAATCGACAGATGCGCGCCAAGCAGGGTGCCGAACTGGGCGATCCAGGACACCTCCTCGGCGCTCAATCGGGTATCGGCGTGGCTCTCGACATTCAATGTGCCGAATGTGCCGACCGACCCGAGCATGGGAATGATTGCGAATTGCTTATACCCTCGGGCATTGTTGAGGTGAGTCCAATCCGAGAAATCGGAAATGGCAAATTCACGTGTCGTCACCGGGCGCCCGAGTTGCGCTGCCATCCCGAGGGCCGTGCCGACAAGGGTCGAGCCCTCAGCCTCCCCCAGCGGGCGGTCGGGGTTGACGAAGTCGATCGGGGGCGAAGACGGGCTCTGGGTTGGGTTGTATTCGCTCAGCAACCTGACGCGATAGGTCGATTGGTCGGGGGCGAACTCGGCGACCGAGATGCGCTCGACGCCGAGCACCGAGACGAGTCGCGCCTCGACGATGCTGAAGATCTGGTCGCGGGACTGGGCCCGGGCGAGCTCGGTGGACAGCTCGAGCAGCGCCTGCTGGCGGTCTGTACGCCGAAGGAGCTCGGCGTTCAGGGCGTGCATCGCCCCCTCGTCCTCGGCGCGCCGGAGGCCAGCCGCCACAGCATCGGCGAAGAGACGCAAGGTGCCGGCATATTCGGACCACGACAGCAGCGTGAAATGCGGGTTGTCGAGGCTGACGAAGCCACGCAAGCGGCTGTCGATGAGCAACGGAACGACGAGCAGCGACGTGATGCCCTGGGCCGCCAGGAATTCCCGCTCGTCGTGGGCCGAGGCGGGCAGGGCCGCCAGGTCCGGGAGATAGAGCGGCTGGCCACCGCGCATCGGGGCGAGCAGGAACTCGAAGGTCTCCTCGAGCTGGTTTTGCAGATGCTCGCGCTCGGGCGGAACGCCGTCTCGGCACCACTCGTGGGTGTTGCTGATGAGCCCGTCGCGCGACAGGAAGATCGAGGCGCGGTCGGCGCGACTGTGGGTCCCGAGGTCCCCGAGGGCGCGCGCGATCTCGGCATGCGCACCTCCGTCTGAAGCGCGCAGGAAGGCGCCCGAGACGCGTGCAACGAGCTCCTGCATCATCAGCAGCGTCGCGAGCCGCGCCTCATCCTCCTTGCGCCCCGAGATGTCGAAGCTCGAGCCGACCGCCCGCAGCGGCCGCCCGTGGGGGTCGCGCACGAGGCGCACCTCGTCCCGAAGCCAGCGATAGCGGCCGTCCTGGTGCAGGTGGCGGTATTCGTGGACGAGCCGATCGTGTTCGAAGAGTGAGGCGAGCCCGAGGACGACGCGGTCGCGGTCTTCGGGGTGGATGGACGCCTGCCAGAAGCCGGGCGCCCTAATGGCTTCGGGCGTGAACCCGAGGATGTCGCGCGCCGACTCCGAGATGAATTCCAGATGGAAATCCGGCATTTCCTGGGAGTAAATAATCGCCGAGGTCGTCGCCAGCAGCGTGTTCAGCTGTTCGCCCTGGGTCCGCAAGGCGTCGGAGCTGCGAAGGCGCTCGGTGATCTCGCGCAGGATGAGGGTCACCGCGTCGCTGCCCATCACCGCGAGGCGTGCCTCATGGTGGGTGGTGTCGTCGCCCGCACCGAGGTTGAATTCGAGCGTCTCGACGTCTCCGAGCGCCGCTGCGGTAGCTGCATGCGCGAGCAGTTGGCGCGCGGTGTCAGGCGGGAAGACGCCATCGACGGTGACCGTGCGAGCGCCTCCGAGGCCGGCGAGCTCGACGTCGACGCGCGCGGCCGCGTTCATGGGCCGCAGCCCTCCGTCGAGCCGCATGGCGAACAGGCGGTCGGGGATCGCCTCGCTCAGCGAGCGCAGGCGCTCGTTTTGACGTTGAAGTTCGCCCTGATTGGCATGCTCCTGGGTGACGTCGCGAAAGGTCAGCACGGCTCCCCGGAGCCCGCCGTCATCGAAGACGGGTGACGCGTGGCTGGCGATGACCGCGAGCTCGCCATCCCGACGCCTTAGACGTGAGACCGCGACCGAACGCTGGGGGGACCCGCTCGCGACGACCGCTTGCACGGGGGGCGCCAGCGAGCCGGTCCCATCGACCGCGGTCAGCGCGCAGATGGAAGCGAGCGGCTGCCCGGTGGCCTCGTCGGGGCGCCAGCCGGTGACGCGGGCCGCGACGTCGTTGAACAGCGTCACCCGCAGGTCGAGATCGACCGCGATGACGGCGTCCCCGATGGCCGCGAGGATCGCCGCGTGTCGCGCCTCGAGTCGGCGTTGCTGGCCGCGATCGAGAGCATGAACGACGAGGCGGGCGACCTCGGCACAGAAGCGGATCTCGGTGTGTCGCCAGAGGCGCTTCTCGCGCGACTCGACACACAGCACGCCGCGGAAGGCGCTGAGTGAGCACAGCGGCAGGTCCAGCATCGAGCGGATGCCATGCGGCTTGAGGTAGGGCTCGGTGAAGCACGAGGTCGAGGGATGCGTCCACGCATCGTCCGCAACGATCGGCTCGCTGCTGAGCATGGCCTCGAAGTAGGGCGCAAAGTGCGCGGCCTCGAGACGGGCTCCGGACTGATGCCCGCCCACGGTGCGATCGTGTAGATCCAAGCACTCGATTGCGCCTTCGGCGTCGTTCCAGAGGCTGACGCGATCGACCTCGAGTGCGCGCGCGACTGTCACGGTCACGCTGCGCATGAAGGGCTCGAGCCGATCCGCATCGACGCGGCTGAGCGCCAGCATCGCCTCGGCGAACCGCGTCGTCTCGGCCTCGGAGCGAGCCTGCTCGGACTCTGCGCGGCGGCGCTCGGTCACATCCCGCAGAATCGCGAGGAAGAGCGCGTCGCCGGGTTCATCGACCCGACTCAGCGTCAGCTCGGCCGACAGCTCTCGGCCGTCCGCCCGCAAGATGGCGATCTCCGTGGTCCGTTCGATGAGCCGGCTCTGCTGCTCCCGCATCGCCCGCAGCGGTTCGGGACCCCACGCGGCGCGCACGTGTGCGGGCAGCAGACGCAGGACCGAGCGGCCGAGGATCTCGCCGCGCGGGTATCCGAGCATCTTCTCGGCGCCGAGGTTCCAGTGCGACACGCGCCCACGCCCGTCGATGCCCACGACCGCGTCCGGGGCCGCCATCAGGAACGCCGCGAGCCGCCGGCGGTCGGCCTCCCGGGCCGCGTCGTCGACGAGATGCCGCACCGTGACGTCGCGCATGTAGCCTGACCACGCGGCGTCACCGTCCTGCTCCGAGGGGCGGGCGCCGACAACGACCCAACGAGTCGCGGGCCCTTTCTCCGCCGGGCTGAACGGCACGGTGAGCTCGAACGGGACGCGCGGGCCGGAGAAGGCCGCGACGAGGGCGGCGCCGTCCTCTGGCGTGAGCATCGCGCGCAGGCGGTCCACTGGTCCGACCAGGGACTCGGGCGGGAGGTCGAGCACATCCCGCGTCCGCGGGCTCGCCCACGTGAGGACCAGCCCATCGGCGCCGAGCTCGGCGTCGAACACCATCTCCGGCAGGTTCGCGACGAGACGGGCATAGCGCTGTTCGCTCGCCCGAAGCGCCGCGTGGTCACTGCACGCGATGCCAGCGTTCGCGATGCGGGGGAGAAGCGGCATCAGCGCCTGCAGCACCTCGTCGGCGAGCGGGGCGCCATGCCGGACGAGGACGAGCAGACCGAACTGCGGCAGGCCGAGGACATGGCACCACGCCGCCCCGCGGCCACCGAGCGGGCGGGCGTCTTCAAGGGGCAACGCGACCGGCTGAAGCTGCAGGCTGGCCTCGCGCACGGCCCAGGCGACCTCGGAGGCCGAGGCCGAGGTCTCGACCGCGTCGAGCAGGGGCCGCTCGGCCCGGCGCGGCAGCGCGACCACCGGCCACAGCCCGGTCGGCGTCTCGGTCATCTCATGCGCCCCGACCGACAGCACGGCCCCAGCCCCGCAGCCCAGTCGACGGAGCAACGTCGTGAGCGTGCCGTGCATCACGTCGTGCAGGTTGAGGCTGCCGCTCAGCCCCATCGCGAGCTCGAACTGGAGGCTCTGCAGCTGGGCGGTCGGGGTCGTCATGGGCCGCCCCGGACCTCTGAGAGCAGCGCCAACGCGACGGTCTTGTTGTGAAAGTCGAGGTACTCCTCCCCGCTCCCCGCCAGCTCCCCGACCGTGAGCGCGCCGACCTGCGGCACACCCGGGACCTTCAACGCGTCGAGCTCGGCCGCGAGTCCATCGCCAAGCAGGAGCCCGCGCGAGATGCAGACGATCGTCAGCGCGAGCTCGGGAGGGCCCTCCGCGAGCGCGCAGGCCACGGCCCGCGCCGCCCCTGACGCTGCCACCATGTCGGCCGGCGTCGCGGTGGCGATGCGCACCGTCGCGTGGGCCGGGACTGTTCCAGCGCAGCGGAGCGACGCGTCGGGGCCGAGGACGATCGGGTCCCGCACGACCCCCTCCGAGCCGAGGCGCTCGAGGACGAGAGGGTACTTCGGCGCGAGGGCCTCGAGTCCCTCGGGGGTCAGCGGGACCCCTGCGTGCTGCTCGACGACCGCGTGGTAGGCGTCGCGCGCCGGGCGCCAGTCGAGACCCGTGACGGTGCTGCCGTTCGCTCCGGTCACGACGAGGGGCTCTCCAATCGTGCGCCACCCGTGCTTCACGCCGATGCTGGCGGGGGCCGCGAAGGCCGCAAGCACGCAGGCCGCCTCATGGAGACCATCGTTCGAGAGAATGACCGGGCGTCGCACGAGGTCCATGCTGCCCGCGCCGCCGCCGATGAAGGATGGGCCCGCGCCAAGCTCCTCGAACAGCATCGCGGCGAATCGGGAGGTGTCGCAGGTGGCGTCAACCCAGGCGATGACGGTGCGGGCGTCGGCCATCGTCAGAGGCCAGCGCACACCCGCCGGGCCGGGCGCGTCGGACGGGCGCAGGACCTTGACGACGGGGCGCTCCGCGTGGCCGATGACGATGGCGCCGCGCGTGTGGGCGACCTGTTCGTGAATGAGGCGCGGGAAGAGCGCGCCGAACAGCGGGACGCCGGCGAAGGCGCCGACCTCGGCAATGTCCTCGGACGTCCAGCCGTTGTCCACCGTGCCGAGGACCTGCAGCCCTCCACAGCCGCGCGCGAGCCCCTCGCGCACAAGCTGCCACAGGCCCTGGACCGAGCCAGATGGTTCGAAGCGGTGGAACATGGGCGGGGAGGCTCCGGTTCAGCGGGCCAGCGTCAGGTCGGCGACCAGGGTCGCACGGTAGGGAAGGGCAGGCCAGGCTTCGCGAAGAAGTAGCCTTGCAGGATGTCGCAGCCGAGGTCGAGCAGCGCCCGCGCCTCGTCCTCGACCTCGATGCCCTCGGCGACGACGACCGTGCCCGCGCGCCGGCAGACGCTGACGAGCGACGCGACGAGCCCGCGCTTGATGCGGGACGTGTGGATGTCGCGCACGAGCGACATGTCGATCTTCGCGAACTCGGGGTTCAGCTTCACGAGCCACGAGAGCCCGGCGTACCCTTCCCCGAGGTCATCGAGGGCCACCCGGAAGCCCACGCCACGCAGGCGCGCGAGCGTGTCCTCGAGGCGCTCCTGGCCCGTCAGCTGTGCCCGCTCGGTCACCTCGATGACGATGCGGTTCGCGAAAGGCAGCAGCGGCTCGCTCGCCGCC
>SXGQ01192436.1_pt1 | contig 16833 bp, 22 predicted proteins | sample 3178371 | NCBI WGS metagenome assembly SXGQ01 (sample SAMN11356859, study PRJNA531348) | freshwater metagenome | isolation source: freshwater sample F1-20 | place: China: Fuxian Lake, Yuxi | collected 2017-12-25
CCGCGACCAGATCAGTAAAAGCCTGACCCAGTCGCCACGCGCCAACGATCATCGCCGCCAACACGACAGACGCGAGGAAGTGCGCCGTGAGCGAGTCCGTTCCAGAAACTTCCAAGGCAATCTGCATCACCACCCCCTCGCGTTCCGCAGTTCAGTCGCCATCTCGGCCGTAGTCGTAGGTTTCCACGTTTGCCTTAGCCGACGCATTCCCGAACCGATCCACCCTTCCCGGCGACTTGTCGCTGTCCGTTGCGGCGAAAAAGGCTTCCGGTCGGCTTGGCAACATGAATTCGATCATGGCGAAGTTTGCCGCGTCGATCAGATACTCGGTGTTGCCGGTCTCGGCGTACTTGTCCAGCCGCTGCCGCAGTGACTCAATCGCGTTGACCCGCTTTGGGTATGCGTCCCGGATGTCGCCGTATTTGAAAAACGACATCTCCATCCGCGCGATCATCCCGCGCAGGAACTGGTCGCTCACCTGCGTGTCCAGCAAGGCATCCAGCTTCTCTCCCGTTGGCAGCGATTCGCCAATGCCCTTGGGCTTGCCCCTGTCTCGCGTCTTGCCCATCACCACCCCCTCGCATTCTTCAGCACCGCGTACCCATCGCTGCCCACCTCCGCCGGCAAGCGACCCGACGCCGACCGCTGTGTCGTTCTTGCAATCGTCTTTGCTCATCGCATCCACCACCCTCGCTGCAACTCCGCCCATGGCCCAGAGGCGGGGCGGCTGGCCCAGCAGGAGTTGGCCCCCGAGTGGGTCGATCAGCCGCCCCGCACGCTCCGGGTATCTCTGAAATGAACGGCTCGGGAAGGAATCGAACCTTCAGCCGCGGTTTGCCTGCCGCGACCCACCCGTCGAGGACCGGTTTCTTGGCCGGCACCGGTCCTCTAGCCGAGCCGACGAATCACGGGGCGTATCGCTTGCAGGCGTACCACCGTCCGTCGCTGCCGCGGGCAACTCCTTGATCGACGACCGCCCTGCCGTTGGTGCAGCAACTCCGCAACGCCGCCTCGGGCGTCGGGCCAGAGCCAACGCCCTCGTAGGCGTAGTTGCCGCCATGGTGCGACATCCGGCAGTTCGACGCCTGGATTTCGGCGACCCCTTGAGCGGACGAAGTCGACCCGCGGAACACTTCCCTCGCTCGGTGGACGTACTGGCCGTGGGGGATCACGGCCGCGGCGGCCGACAGCACGACACTGCCAGTAGCCCGGGTGACGTCACGAACGACCGTGGTCGCTTTACACAGCGGGCCGTCGCAGGTTCGGACGGTCGAGTGCGAGCGACTGCGGAACGGGCCAGCCTCGGCCGGCTGGCCGAAAAGAAGGCAGGCGACAGCGACGAAGGCGGCGATCAGGACAGCGGGACGCATGGGATCCTCCTTGAAAACCGGGAAACGAAACACAGGTCATCAGGTCACGAAAGCGGACAGTCGACGGGCCGATTGATGAACGTCGTCACGGGGACGCTGGTCAAAGAAACGCTGTCCGGAATAACAAGAAAAGGTTCGACGATTCCATGTTCTGTGCGAAATGCGGCCAGGCTTTGAATGAGGTTGCCGGCCGCGGGCGGGGACATGTTGTCAGGAACGGCGACGACGATGATTCGCGACTCGACGACATCCTGCTTCTCAGCCGACCGTGCCAGCCGGACTTCATCCACTTCTCCGGCGAACGCCTGAGTGCTGACGTCGACCTCCGAAGCGGTTGCCTCGAAAGCTCCGATCACCGCAGGCAGGAGGCCGAGGATGTCGCGCCGGTTCACGCTCATGTCCGCTTCTCCAGAAACCCAAGCGTCTCGAGAGCCCCCCGGCGGTCGACTCCGGTGACGTACAGGCAGCCGTAGGTCACGGAAGTCCGACCGGTGTTTCGCAGCCTCGAAAGCATTTCGGCACTGGTCATCCGCTCAGGGATCTTTCCCGACATCCAGATCACGAACCCGCTGATCTGGTCGTACCCACGAGGCAGGCCGTCGACCAGCGTCGCCACGGGGCAGTCACCGGCCTCTGCTTCCACCGACATCGGTAGCTCGAGTTGCATCGGCGCTCTCCATGCACTTCCCGACCAGTTCCTCGCGAAGAATCTTCACGCCACGCGGCGCGTCGATCACGAGCTTGATCCGGTCGGGCGTGGTCGAGCGGAAGACGGTGACCCGAACGGAGTCACCGATCAACACCGACTCGCCGCCTTTTCGCGTGATTGTCAAGCCCATGGTCAACCGGCCTCCAATGCCATGTCTGGCCTGGGAGATTATGCCGCCGGCTGATTTGAGTCAAGCCATTTCCGGCACTCGTCTCGGGTCTCGGAATCTTCGTGCGTCTCGGCGTAGATTCGCATCGTGTCGACCCCACGCGGCACCGCCGCCGCCTGGGCGGTCGTCATCCCAGCCAGCCGACCATCGCGGAATCGGAACTCCGGCTTCACCTCGGGAAGGTATCCAGGCACCGCAGGTCGCCACAGAAGCATCCCGCAGAACACGCACTGAACGTGCCACTCACCCCGATGGGCATCGAGGATGTCCCACAGCTTTCCGTGACAGGATGAGCAGACCGCGTCGTCGATCGTGGCGATCTCCTTGAGGATGTACTGCCCCTCGGAGAGCCCGGCCGGAACCACGACCTCCGGCTCGGCGACAGCAGGCGTCGCCGGGCGTGAGCGGCGCTTGCTGCCACGCTTCTTGCTGTCTTCGTCCCGATCCGGAGCGGTGTCAAAAAGTTGGCTCACAGTGGAAGCTCCATGCGATACCGCTCCCGCGGGTCGTGGGCCACGATCAACTGCCTCCGCGCTCGGGTGCAGGCGACGTACTCGATCCGCCGCTCCTCGCCGAACCGCCGCTCGCTGCTCTCCTCGCTTTCGCGGATCTTCTTGCCGACGCTCGTCAGGACGACGACCTTGTCCGCCTCCATCCCCTTCACGGAGTGGATCGTGCCGATCTTGATCTTTGGGTGTTCGACAGCCGCAATCCCCCACCGACTCGCAGCGCGGACCCACTTCTGCCCGCCGTCGCACAGCCCACTCCACTTGCCACTCGCCACGGCGTCTCGCAGTTCAGCCGTCCCGCCGACGGTCTCGATCTCTTCGGGGAAGATGTTGTCGAACCGACTGTAGACGCCCTTGTCCCACGCCGCCTTCGTGCCGTGTCGCAGCCATCGCCGGCCATCGACAGACCGCGACGGCAGCAACCCCATCGCGTGCTTCCATTGCTCGGCAGTGCAGTGCTGGCCGTGCTGGAGTCGCCACAGCCCAGCCATGCCAACGTCGCGGTTGAGGGCCCCCTCCCGGGTGGACTTCGTCGGCCGGAACGGAACCCCGATGTCGGAGAGGATCGCAGCCACCTTCTTCACGTTCCAGTTCGTCCGGGCGATGACCAGCGTCTCGATGCTGGGGTCCAGATCGCTCAGGTCGTCCTCGAAGTTCTCGCTCTCGACGACCGAGCCTTCGTGGTCGGCTGGGGCGATCTTTCGATCCCAGTAGTCTGGTAGCCTTTGAAGGCACCGCTCGCCGAGGGACATGATGTCGGGCGGGCAGCGGTAGCTCTTGGGCATCACGCGGCGGTTCTTGGTGCCCCACGACAGGAAGTGCCTCGCGTCTGCACCGGCCCAGCCGTGAATCGCCTGGAACGGGTCGCCGACCAACCAGACCCATCGACAGCGGTCGCCCGTGATCAGCCGCCGGCACGCTCGATCCAGCAGCGCCGAGGCATCCTGCGCCTCGTCGAAGATCCAGCCGACGACCGTGTCGGGCACAGCCCCTTCAGCGGAGACCACCTCGGGGCCGACTGCCGGCGTGAACCGGATGCCAGCAAACCGCGACAGCAGGTCGGTGAAGTCACACCGTGCCTCGAGCCGCTTTTTCGCCTCGTAGCCTTCGATCCGCTTGACCACCTCGTCGGCCGGCGGCGCGTCCGCGGACTCGTCGGCCTCCACGACGTCGCGGAGCGGCTGCATGGTCGCGCGGGCGTAGCTCCAGTAGTTGAGCGAGGCGGCGGCGACGGGGTCGCCTGTGTAGAGCCGAACCCCTCCTTCCTCCTCGTCGTCGAGCATCGTCGCGACGTCCGACCCCAGGGCCTCCGAGACCCATTTGTCGCCTTCCTGATTGCCCAGGATCAGTTCACCGCGGCTCACCCCCAATTGCCGGTAGGCAACCGAGTGGGCAGTCCGGAACCACCCCTCGTGTTCAAGGATGTCGGCGGGGATCCCCAGTTCACTGGAAACGCGGCTGGCGGCCTCCCTGCGGGCCGCTCGGGTGAAACTCGAGAATCCGATCGACAGTGGGTCGCCTCCCGTCTCGGGGCGTCTCAGGGCCGCCAGGACGGCCTCCTTCATCATGGTGGTCTTGCCTGTCCCAGCCCCCCCAATTACCTCGGCGATCTTCGGATCGTCCATCGTGAGCCTCTTTTTCGTTTGGTTGTTTCAACAAGCGTCAGCGCAACTGCTTGACACAAAACCACTTACAACGTCCGTGACGCGATTACGCAAAATCATTTTCGTTTTCCGTCACCGTAAACCCTTTCTCCCAAAAGACTTGCGTCAAAAAGACGCGATTACGCTGTTTTTTTCCGCGAAATGGTTTTCCTTTTTGCGCCAAAATCCCCCTATTTAGCGTCAATCGGATCCGACCCCTCCGAAGACCCCCGCCGACGCCCGGCGGCGAGCCGCTCGACCGCGGCGTAGCACTCGGCATCGAAGACGACGTAGGAGTGCCGCACCCCCCCAAAGACATGCCGCTCCTCGCGGAGATCGGCGATCTTTGCCTCGTCGCAGATCAGGTGCTTGAGCTTCAGGCGCTCGCCCGCAACGACGTCGTGCATCCGCTCGATGTCTTCCCAGGTCTTGCTCCACTTGAACCACAGTTCGCCCGGCTTCACCCAGCACGGGCGCCCTGATTCGTTCGGCTCGGGAGTCTCCTCGTTCTTTGGTTGGGTAGCCTTCCTGAAGACCTCGAGAAGCCAGCCGGCGACCGTGGCGTAGCGCAGGGACGCCGGGCCGACGGCGATGTCGTCCTCCTTGGTTTTCTGCCGCATGAGCTTGACGGCCAGCCCGTCGATCTGCGGTCGCGGGTTCTTTCCCCCGCTGGCCGACTGCCCCCGCCAGATCCGCGACCACTCCTTCTGATCTGCGTCCACGATCACGCGGCGCGTCGTCTCGAAGATCCGCTTGGCGACGGCCTTCGGCTCGAGAAAGTCGGAGAGCGGCATCATGATCTTCCCCTTGCCGGGCAGGGCCGCCCAGTTGGGCACGTTCAAGACGATCTCGGCGGGGTCGCCTTGGATCATCGTGATCCTCCAACTTCCAGGCATCCACTCGCCCGGCCCCCAGTCTTCCCGCGGCGACCACCGCAGCCCGTAGGAGGCCCACTCGCTCACCTCGCTCATGTCTCCATGCCGGTCGGGGTCGGCTTCGGGGGAGTCGAGAAACTTCTCCACATCATCGGGAGACGTCGGGACAGGGGCTCCGGCCTCCTCCTTCTTCCGGCGGACGTTGACCGCCCAGGACACCAATCGCTCGATCTCTTCGAGTTCCTTCGGCGGCTTGCACTTGGTCTGGTTCAGGCTGTTGAGCATCACGACGAAGTCGTCCTGCACGACGGCGTGATCGTAGTGTGTTGCGTCAAACACCAGCCGGCAGGCCATCGCCTTCAGGAAGTCGTGCCGATTGCCTTCGCCGGTGCCGCGACGCAGGGTCGCCCGCGTCAGTGACGGCTTGCGGACCTGGGGCGATGCGCCGGCGGTGTCGTTGACCAGCATCATCAGCAGGTCGCGGGGGACCGGCTGCGGCTCGACGTCCTCGAGAGAAAGACCTTCCTTCCAGCGGTACTGAACCCCGCTCCAGTGCCAGCTTGGCGGTGCGATCGACTGAGCGCCAGCCTCGCCGCACCCAAGCCTCACCTCAAGCCCGTTCACCTTGACGACCGCCTTTCCGACCGCCTCCAGCGCGTCGTCCCAGGCAAACAGCCGATGCTCCGATCGCCCGGACGAGTAGGTCGGCGTGATGAGGGTGGTCAGGCCGATTTCCTCGGCGTACAGCCTCCCTTGGTCCGTATCCCACTCGATGTCGATCAGGCCGCTCTTGGGGCCCAAGAGGATGCCGATGTTGAACGGCACGCCGAGCGCGATCCAGTCGGCCAGCGTGTCCTCATCGGTGCAGGCGTTTTTCTGCCACGCCCGGTGAACAGGGTGCTTGCCGCACTGCGATGCCTCGGCTCCACCGACATGATGCGAGGAGTTTCCGCAGGTGCAGTAGCCTTCGGTGGTGATTCCGTTGGCGCGTAGCACGGCCACCCCGCGGTGGATGTAGCCGGCTGCCGCCTTGAACATCTCGTCCGCGTCAAACTCAAATGCCATCGCCCTCTCCTTGTTCGCTGCCTGCGTGGAAGACATCGCGACGTCCGTGCCGCGGGTCGTGGGCAAAAGAAGCCCTCGTCGGGGCCGCGCTCGAAAGCAGCAGCCCCGACGAGGAGCAGATTCCGCCGGCAGGGCGACGGAGGGGAAACGAAAAAACCTCCGACGATCCTCTGCCAACTTCCGGCGTTACGACGCCACTGACCGGCTAGGCTGCGGGCCGGCCATTTGGCCGGTTTCGCGCCGCCCGCCCGGCGGCTGGCTCACTCCGAATCGACGGCGTTGCTGGAGTCCCGACTCATCGACGGGATCGCCGTGAACATCGCCGTCAGCGGCTTCGTGTAGAGGTCGCGGACGAACTCCCCCTTCTCGGGGCTGAGTTGCCCGACCAACCGCGGCACGATCATGCTGAACGGCTGCCCGCCCTTCGACTCCTCCTTGCGGAGGCCGAGGCCGATCACGGCCTCGTAGTGGTAGCAGGGCAGCTTCTTCAGAAACGGCATGAACTCGCCGACCGAGCCGGGGCCCACGCTCAGGAGCAGCGGCCAGACGTCGCCGTCACGAAGGATGGCGATGATCCGCGATTCCTTGACCCGCTTCCCGTGACCATCCTTGCCAGTCCCCCACCCGAAGTCCGGGCCGGACGACATCGCCGCCCAGTCGTAGGTGCGGTCGCCGGTGCGGTACTTCTCGAGAGCGTCCTTGTCGATCGAGCCGAGCTTGTCGCTGACCCTGTAGCCCGTCACGAAATCGTTCGTGACGATCACGGGAGCCTCCTTCTTCGGCTCGATGAACGGCCACAGTTCGCCGCGCATTCCCTTGGCGACGAGGACGCCGACGATTTCCCTCGTCGTCGTCGTGTTTCCGTTTTCGTCGATCTCCCAGGTGACGCTTCCGCTCGACGGATTCTTGACCCGTGTCAGGTCCGTCTCGTTGATGGGCTCGCCGGCAGAGTTCGCCATCAGGATCGCCATCTGGCGGCTCCCGGGGACGAGGCTGGCGAAGGGCTCGTTGCTCGCGCCGGCAGGGGCGGGAGCAGGGGCAATGGCTGTCGTCATCTTGACGCTCCTTGTGAATGTCTGGCTTCAGCCAGACGTCGTGAACCTGAGCCGGGGAGCAACGTACTCCCCAGCCTTGCCCTCGAGGGGCGTTCCGGCAGTCCATGGCTGCCGGATGTCGATACCGCGCCTGTCGGCCTCCTCCTTGAGGATCGCCTTGAGCCGGGCGTTGTTGATCGTCGTGAGGCTGTCCAGGGTCTCCTTGTCGAGACCCATCTTCTTCATCGCCTGGATGATGTCCTGCTTGCCGGCGGCAGTGGCCGACAGCGAATGCGTCCACTCGATCCGCCAGGATCGCCCGGCCGCGCGGACGCCGTCGAGCTTTCCGACGGTCATGTCCTCGACGCAGATCCGCTCGAGGTAGTTCCGCTTCTTCTCGAGATCCGTCGTCTGCTTCTTCAGCGAATCCAGTTCGTCGTCGATCCGCTTGATTTCAGCGAGCCTCTCCGAGAGCGCGGCTGTGGTGGACGTTTCCGTAGTGGGAGACGAGTGCATCGACGACATCCCTTCGTTCTGCCAGCGCCTGATAGACCCGCCCTTCGATCGACGAAGTCTGGCGGGGTAGATAAGCGACCAGAGAGTAGAACCGAGTGTGCTTGGTTTGTCCAGGGCGGTGCAGACGCGCGACCGCCTGGAGGTACTCCGACAGGGAGTAGCCGATCGAGTAGAAAACGCCGTAGCTCGCTCGCGTCAAGTCGATTCCGATCCCGCCGCTCTTGATCTGCGAGACGAGGACGTCCGTTCGACCAGCTTGCCATGTAGCCAAGTCGTTCACTCTACCAGACAGTTCGCTCACCGTGCGCCCCGTTTTCTCGGCGGCGGCACGCACCTCGGCGATGTCGGCTGTGAAGTTGCAGAAGACGACGAGCGGCTCTCGCTCAGGGAGATCCTCGAGCCATTCGGCGAAACGCCCGGCCTTGGCTGGCCGGCCGTCGGAAATGCGGATCGCCTCGACGGCGTCATCGAGTTTGGTGTATCCGCCGCACCCCTGGAGGAGCCGCAGCGCGCCAATCATCGCGTTCTTTGGGGTGACACTGCTGTCTCGCACCAGCGCGCAGAAGTCGATTTCCAACTCGCGGTAGACCCTCGCCTCTTCGGCGGAAAGCTCGAAGCCAATCTCCTCGTGGCTCAACTCCGGCAGATCGACACAGTCTTCGGTGCGCCTGAAGAACGTCGTTGCGGCTATCTTCGCCTGCATCTCGTCCTGTCGAATGAACCGCAGAACCATCCCCGGAACGTGCGGGTTGGTGATGCAATGCTTGGCCTTGAAGGCGGTGTAGCTTGTCCCAAAGGTCTGGCACTCGGGCGCCTCCACCGAGCGCCACACTCCGAAGGTGTCGAGGGGCGAATGCGGGACCATCGTGCCAGACAGCCCGATCCTCTTCGCCGTGGGGTTCTTGGTGCAGACACGAGCAGCCCATCGACTCGTCGATCCGCTTGGCGACTTGAGCCGATGCACCTCATCCCAGACCAGGGCCACCCACCGCGTCTTCTCGAGGAGCTTGAGCCGGTAGGCCGACTCGTAGTTGATGACGACCATCACTGGGGATGGGTCGAGAAACGCCTTCCGGACAAGCTCCTCCTTCTGCTTGCCCGACCCGCTCTCGAGGGCCAGGACGCGAAGCTCCGGCATCCACAGCCCGGCCTGCTTCTTCCACGCAGCGACGACTGCCTTCGGGCAGCAGACGAGAACCCGCACCGGGGCCGCCGGATCGGCTGCGTCAATCACCTCGCGCAGGATCTCAATCGCCGTCCGGGTCTTGCCTGCCCCCATCCCGATGTGCAAGAGGACCGCCAGACGGTTTCGCGCGTAGGCGACCGCCTCACGTTGGTGCGCCCACAATCCTTCGGTCATCGCGCCGCTCCTGGGGTGGCATCGTATCTGCGTCTTGCAGGGTAGTCAATCCGGAACGGCTCCGTCAGCGCCGGCTCCGTTTTCTGGCCGGCTTGACCTTGACGGCCGGAGGGAGCCGCGCGAGCCCCGGCTTCGTCCCCGCATGTTCGGCCGACAGGACTTTCGCCCGATGCTCCTCGCACGAACGTCGGCTGAGGATGTAGAGCCTGCCGCCGGATCGACGGTCGTTCATCGCCACTCGCGCACGCAGCTTCCCCTCCCGTGCCAGCCGGGCGACAGGCCGTGGTCCGCCAAGTCGTTCGGCCGCCCGGTTCGACAGAGGCCAGCCCGCGGGTTCTCGGAGCTTGGCGAGCTACGCGGTCAGATCGCGGTGCCGACGGCGCGAGGCAAGGACGGGGAAGTCGTCAGCGATTTCTTTGTCCAACCGCCGCCATCCGTGAAGCCAGAAGCATCGCCGCGTGCTGGTCGCAGTCGGGGTTCGTCAGTCGCCAGTCGCCAAGGTGGCAGACGAGCAAATGGCATTTCCGCGTCGGGGAGTCGTCGCAGACGGGCCTGACGTTTTCCTCGTCAAGTTCGCGGCTCGGGTCTTCGTGAAACGGAACGACGTGGTGCCCGGTCAGCGGCTCGTCGTTTCGCCCGCAGACGATGCACCGCTTGCCGCGAACGAACCGCTTGACCCACGATGCCCACTTCGGGTTCCGCGGCACACCGGCCGAGATCTGGCCGTGGTCGATCGGGGCGAGGCCCAGCAGGCGGCGGATCACGGGACGATCTCCGCCGCTTCCCGAAACAGGTCGTCCAGTTGCGCGTCCGTGAATCGGCACGCGGCAGCGAGCGTGGCGAGCCGCGGCGAAGTGCGGGAGAACTCCGTCTCGTACTCCCAATACGATCGAACCATATCGCGCTCGACTGGCGTGGCGATCTGCTCGATCGCCGCATCGACGCCGGCAGCCAGCCCCTTGCAGATCAGCAGGTGGCGGAACTGCACGGCCTTCACGAACTCGGGGACCGGCGACGGTGGCGGCGGGGCCATCTGCCAGCCGGCCGGCAGCGCCGACTCGGGCACGGCCTTGCACCCGGCCGGCGGTTGCCAGCCGGGCGGAACGTCGGCGCGGACGAACGTCACGACGTGCCCGAGAGCGTTGGTGATCGCCAGTCTGCTCATGTCGGCACCCACATCCAGAGTCGAACCATGCCACCGGCACCGTTGCCGCCGGTCACCGTGCCGGAGTCTGCACCGGCAGATCCACCGCCGCCGCCGCCGGGGAACGCGCCGTTTGCGCCGTTGCTGGCCGCCGTCGCCGCGCCGACGTAAGCACCACCGCCGCCACCGTCGCCAGTGCCATCCACGCAAGCCACGGCGGTGACTCCTGCCGCAGTTGCGCCGGCTGGTCCGGTTGCGGTCTGGTTGTTTGCGGTCGCAGCCACTCGCCGCAGCGCAAAGCCGAGGCCGCCGTTTCCGCCCGCGCGTGCAGTGGTTGAGTTCAGCGCCGCTCCGCCGCCGCCGCCGCCACCAGACGGATGGAACGATCCACCGGGAGCCGAGGCACCACTCGCCGTGCCGGCGCTGCCGCCGCCACCGGCGCGGCCAGCAGGTGGTCCATTTCCAAGGATGTTGCCGTAGCCGTCGCCCGAGTACACAAAACCGCTGCCGCCAGACGTTGAGTTGCCGTCGCCTCTCGCTCCTGGTGCGGCAAAAACGATCCCAGCAAACGAAGACGGCGATCCGGCTGTGCCGTTGGCCGGCGCGCCGCTGGTTGATCCGCCAGCGCCGCCTGCGCCGACGATGATGACGCCAGAGTCTGGCACATGCGTCGCCAAAATCCAGCCGGAACGAAACTCGGCACCAGCACCACCGGCTCCGCCAAAGCGGTTGTCGGCGTTGCTCGCTGCAACTCGTCCAGTTCCACCGCCACCGCCACCGCCGCACACCTCGTAGTACAGCGCAACCAGCCCGCGCGGCTTCGACCACTGGTAATTCCCCGGCACGTCGAAAAACTGCTCGACGATCTGCGCCGTCGGAGGCAGCGGGAATCCGAGGATGCCTGGGTTCATGTTAGATCGGCCCCCATCGCCGTGACGTGAAACGTCTCGGCGTTGTGCGTCGTCGCCACAAGCGACCACGACGCGCTCGGCAGGATCAGGTCGGAGAACGCCACCTCCGCACGGAACGCAGGCGTGCTCGCGCCGACGGTGATTGCCGTCACGGTGATCTCGCGCAACGCGCGGTAGTTCGTTCCGTTGAACAAGAACAGTCTCACCATGCCGGCCGTGGTGGTTTGGGTGGCCTGCACGATCACGCGCCGAATCTCGGTCCCAGCCGCAACGCCGGTCGCCACCGTGACGACCGTTCCTGTTCCGCCGCTCGCCCCGGTGTTTGTCGCGCGGAGGTTGGTGTTGGCGGCAGATATCTCCACCGGCTCAAGCCGCGGGATCGCCTCGAACACTGGGCTAGTTGCCATTCGTCACCTCACAAGTCTGTTGAGCGAGAGATTGATCGCCGCGGTCTGTGATGCGGTGAGCGCCGCTGCCGGCGTAGCAAACGTCGGAGCAGCCGATGCGCCGCCGCTCGTCAGGACCGTGCCGCTGGCACCGAGAGCCAACTCGGTCACGACGCCGGAACCGTTGCTGTAGAACACCCGCCAGTTGCCGGCCGTGTGGTCGCTCGACGAGGTGATCGCGTGCGATCGGTCGTGCAGTTGCGCGTGCGTGTGGCTCGACGATGCCGCGTCGGTGATCCCGTAGCCGGCGAGCGTCGTCGGGGTCGCCGTGATCGTCGTCCACGCCTGCGTGCCGGTGTGCGTCGAGCGGTCGCGGAGTTGCGCGTCAGTCGCGTTCGCAGTAGCCCCGGCTGCGATGCCATCGAGCTTCGTCTTGGCGGCGCTCCCGGCCCACCACGCCGCGATCGCCTGAAACACGCGCAGCGCCGTGAACGCCCGGCGCGTCGTCGCCGTGCCGGCCTCGGCCTCGGCTTGACTGATCGTGCTGGCCGACCACTCGCGGGCATCGGAGAGCCGGGCGTCGTTGCCGACGCACACCGTCGTTGAAGTCGTGCCGAACGAGACGCTGACGATGTTGGCGGCGACGGTCAGCCCAGTCGAGAACGCGGCGGCGAACTGTGCCGCTGAGATCCGCTCCTCAAGGTTTGCATCCACCTCGGCTAGCGCCGCCTGCACGGTCGCGGTGGTGATGTTGTTGAGACCGCTCGGATCGAACGTGATCGCGGTGGCTGCATGTCCGTGGTTCGCCGCGGCGTAGCTGCCGGCCGCCTGCTTCCCGTCGAGGGCGGTCTGGAGGCCGGTGATCTGCCCGATCGCCAGCGTCAGCGGATCGCTGCCGCCCGTGGCGTGGCTGCCTGCATGGGCCGACGGCGATGCGCCGCCACCGCCGCCCGTCACGGTGATCGTGATCGTCGAGCCGGCTGCGGCCACCGTCCCGCCGACGACCGCCAGCGTCACGGCACCGGTGAGGCCCTGAAGCGAGACAACGCCGCCGGCTCCCGCCGGCCCCGGCGGGCCGATGCCGCCCGTCACGGCCACCAGCACCTTGTCGTCCTCGACGACGATCGGCTGCCGCGAGGCACCGGAAACAGTGATCGCCGGTCGAGATGCACTCACGGCAGCACCTCGGCGAAGCCGTCTGTTCTAGTGAGGCGGACTCCGCCAGCGGCGGTGATGATCTGCCGGACACCGTAGGTGCCGACATTCAGCGCAGCCGACGGGATCTCGGAGATGCTGATCGCGACAACAGAGGTCGTCGCCCCTGGTGTGATGACCGTCGGCATGGTCGTCACCATGGCGCCGGTTCGCAGGCTATAAAGCTCGGTGGACGCCGTCGCCCCGGTCAGATCTTCTGGGTAGCGAATCGTCTTGCCGTACTCGTCGCCTCGGCGCCACTCGAGGCTGAGGCGGAGCGGACGATCTGATGCAGTAGCCATTCATTCGCCTCCGTTCTTGAGGCGAAGCGACTCAGCAAGCGCCCGCTGGCCGGTGACGATCTCTTCCATGGTCTCGGCCTGCTGCCGCTGAGCGGTGCCGATTTCCTTCAGGGTGGCCTGCGTCGAGTCGAGAAACTCGGCGTGCGCCTTCACCAGGGGGACAATGGCGGTGCTGTAGACAGCCACCCCGGCTTCGCGGGCCATGTAGAGCAGGCAGAGCAGGACGAGGACCGGGACGCCAAGCTGCGTCCCGAACTTCAGAATCGAGTCAAGGAGCGCAGCCCTGCTTTCGTCCGTCACTTCGCTTTCCCCCTGCGGCAATATCTTTCAGTGTAGCATCCAGCGCCTCCCTTCCGGCGGCGTGCAAGTCGGCCAAAGAGCCGTCATTGACGATGGTCCGGCTGATCAGGTGGCGGGAAATGCCGCGTTCGCTCCAGTGCGCCTCGCAGGCCGGCCCATCCGGGCGGACGATCTCACAGACCACACCGCCTCGGTCGACAATCCCCTGTGCCTCGTCGTCAAACCGGACGTCCGTGAAGACCACCAGAGGGTCCACATGGCGGTCGGATTCTCCAAGGTCGCGCACGAAGCCGTCGGCCTCCCACAGCCCCTCGCGGGCCCACAGATCCTCGCGGATCATCTTCCTGCCCCAATCCGAACCGAGCGTCTGCGCGAACCGCCGCGGGGTGACGCCGTATTCCGGAAGCACGGTGTCTTTGTTCTTTCGATCCCTCAACCACGAGACGGGGCGCCCTGTCAACGCAGAGATCATCTCCCACAGCTTTCTCGCGAAGTAGACCTCGGTGGCAACGAGATTCAACGATGGCGCGTGGGCGAACATGCCAATAGCCACCTCGCCCTTGCCGGCGAACGCCGGCCCCGTAAGCCCGATCAGAACGCCCCGCTTCACAGCTTCACCTCTTTTCCGTCAAACCGAACTGTCTCGCCGATCTCTTCTTGAAAAAACCGCACCGCCACCCCGCCCGCTTCAAGGATCTCCAGGCCGGTTTTCACCTTGTCCTTCCACCGATTTGGCGTCATGTCCTGCGTCCGCTGAAGGGTGACAACCTCGCTGACAAAAGCCCGCACGATGACCTTCGCGCAGTCGGGGCAGGCAGCCCACAGGGCGTAGAGCGTGCCGCAACCGGCCCGACTCCCGGCGGCGACGACCGCCGCCGCCTCGGCGTGCATGATCCAGTCGTACTTCGCCGGCCGCGTCAGCCGCTCAGGAAGTTCTTCAATGTCGTCGCTCGGCAACCGATTGGCGTCGTAGCCCCAGCCGAACGGATTGCCTTCAAGAAACTCGGCGACCCCGCTTGCGACCCCGGCGGCGTTTTGCGTGTCAGGGTCGTGCGAGTTCTCGCGCGCAAATCGCGCCAGGAACCGAAACCGCGCCAGATCATCGTCCGGCGACGTGCATGGCCGCGAGGCCGCCTTCTTTGGCATACAGGAACGTCTCCATGCTGCGACGGGCGCCGACGAACCCGTTCTCGTAGTGCCAGTCGTCATTGCCGCACGCCGCCGGCGCGGTGCGAACCACAACCCCGTGAATCGTGGCGATGCCATCTTCTGCGATCACCTTGCCCGCCTTGGCTGCCGAGTGGTGGAGGTGGGCGGTGTGCCACTCCCGGTATGGGCAGCGACCCCACTCCGTCGGCGATTCGAGACTCATCAACTGCGGCAGGTCTTTCTTGGCCTTGTTGCCGTGCGTGAACCCAAGAAGCGTCTTCCCGTGGTGGAGGTATTGCCGAAAGGTGTAGCGATTCGACACTCCCACTCGACCGTCATTGCGAAAGCGCTCAAGCGCAATCCGCTGGAACGCCCAGGTGAGCGTCGTGTCGTGATTGCCCGGAACGATGACGATGTCGGTCGCGGCCGATTCCGCCGAACGCTCGATCACTTCAAGGAGGACGTCGCAGCCGACTTGGATCATCTTCTGGAGCCGGCCGTCGCGGTCGAGCGGTGTTCCCGACGTCGTCGTGCCGGCTGGCGTGTCGTAGTGAAACAGGTCGCCGAGGAAGGCGATCGTCCGCCGGCCGGGACCGTACTCGTCTCCGATCTCGAGCAGTTCCGTCGCCCAGCCGCGGACGCGATCGGCAGCAATCCGCAGGTCGTAGTCGTGCTTGGCTGTCTCCCGCCACGCATAGCGACCGAAGTGCGGATCGGCAATCGGCAGGACTTGCCACAGGTCGCCAGCGCGGCGCTTCCGCGGCTTGACGGCTGGGCGGGCAAGCCGTGACGCCGCGGCGTCGATCATCGCCTCGACGCACTCGCGGACACCGGGGCCAGCCCTTGGCTTGAGCCGCACCCATACGCGAAACAGCGGCACTTTGCCTTCGCCGCTCGGCGACTCCCATACGGTCGCCTCGCTGGCGGCGACTTCAAATCGAGTCATGTCGGCTTCGATGTGCCGCAGCAGGTCGTCCACGGTCTTGATGCCGTGGCTGATCGACGTCACCTCCCGTTGGTCGCCAACGGTCTTGTCGGAGAGAGAGGCTCCGACGGCTTCGGGCGGGGCATCGGCGATGATCTGCGTGAGGATCTCGTTGTCGGCTACTGCCGCAGCCAATCGCTGATCGTCGTGTGGCTCCCGGGCGACGGCAGGTTGCGGCTCCGCAGTGCGTTCATCACTCGCCTTGACATCGCATACGGCGTCATCCTGATCGAGCCGGCTTTCCATAGCGACTTTGCCTCGAGGAGCTTGGCCTTCGTCGGATCCGGCAGTTGCTCGAACCATCGAAACCTGCGCTCAGGACGTTCCGACGGCGGGAGGAGGATCTCCTCCAGAATCGAGTCGCTCACACTCTCTTCCATCGCGTTTCTCCCTCAGCCATCCGATGTCATCACACGGCGGCAACTGCGGAAGCCCGTCGACCGATCCGTCGAACGGATCGTCGTCCTCTTCCCACTCGCCGCCCAATCGGTGTCCGGGGCGCCTGTTCATTGCGGCCTTCTTGGCGGGTAGCCTACCCGCCAAAGCGGCTTGGCGGCAAGGCGAAAGCGGTCACTCCACCACCGGGAAAACCTTGGTTGTGGGCTTGTCGAGTGCCGGATCAATGAGCCCGTCGTCCTCTCGCGCCGCGACCCGCAGGCGCTCGCCCTCGTCGCACAGCGGTGCGTCAAGCCGAGTGCATCGCTGGCACGAGTAGACGTGCCGCGAATACTCCTCGCGCCGGTCGCGATAGAACTGCTCCTGCGTGGCAATGCTGCACGCGGCGGCAAGCAGGACGGTGAGGTAAACCGCAATGACTTTGGACACGGCGTGGGCCTCCGGGTGGTCACTTCAGACTACCTGCGCTCTTGTGGGGTAGTCAATGATTGCCGCTGGGGCGGCGGTTTTAGGCTGGACACTTTCGCCCGCTCTCGCCGCTGCGATGGCTGCCCGGACGGCAATCTTTGCGGCAGAGGCGATGAACGGCAGGCCCCGCTCCTCGGCCTCCTCCCGCAGCCAGCCGACGATCTCATCCATCCGCCGCTCGCACTCGTCAGGCCCCCAGGCGTCCATCTGCGCCGCCCGCTCGGTGCAGCGACACCCCGGCCTCGGCTTGATGAACGCCCACGCCAGTATCCGCTTGAGGTGGCACCCCGTGCCGCACGCCGGCTTGCGGCCGGGGCAGGTGCGGATCGCGCCGACCACCAGCCGGCC
>SXGQ01849551.1_pt1 | contig 16832 bp, 13 predicted proteins | sample 3178371 | NCBI WGS metagenome assembly SXGQ01 (sample SAMN11356859, study PRJNA531348) | freshwater metagenome | isolation source: freshwater sample F1-20 | place: China: Fuxian Lake, Yuxi | collected 2017-12-25
GCAGACCTGCTCGTAGGTGGGTGACGCGGCGTGGCCGCCCATGTAGCCAACGGCGGTCTCGGTGACGCCAGGCATCTGCCAGAAGCGGCGCTCAGCACCCCAGAAGCATCCGGTGGCGAAATAGGCAGTTTCAATCATTGGTGCATCCTGCCACACCCGTACCGATGCCCCCAACGCATGCGCCCCTCAGTCGTGGTTACCCGCACGCGTTGATACAACAGCAGACGAGGCTCCTGCCTAGGGAATCCTGACCGGGCTCTTTGTCACGGATGGCGAAATTACGCCATCTCCAATGCTTCGAATGCGCAGGGTATATGTGCCGGCACCAAGCCTAGAACCTGTGTACGACGTAGATGTTGCTGGAAGTACAACCTGCCTCCACGGGCCAGCCCCCAACCGGTACTCGAGTGCGAAACCAGTAATTGGGACCATGGATGACGGCTTGCTCCATGTGATCTTGAACCAGCCCTTGCGCGCGGTCGAAGTGCTAATCCTGAAATCTCTCGGTGCCTTCGGAAGTGTGTCGATCCAGGCCCAGTGCTCTGCTAAACGTGCGTTGATAAACGATTTCACCTCAGCGATACCCGATGATTCCTCGATCACGCTTCTGTATAGCGCTTGAGAACGACGTTTAAGGCCCTGACGGCTCCATGATCCTGCGATGCTCTGGAGTGCATCAACGTATTGGCCGTTGCAGATCGGGTCTAGGACGCATCCACTAAAGATTGCATGGTCTCCCGTCCCTTCATAGCGGTTCGCCCACTCAAAAGTTTGGTCGGTACCCCACGGCAACATCGTGAACCGCCCGGTGCCATCGGCGTGTAGGTAATAGTTATTCGGGAGATGTTGCGAGTAGCCATCCCAGTGGCCAAGGAACCACTCGGCCGCCCACATCTTGGTCATCTGCTCCAGGTCGGCAATGGGAAACATCCGCGTTGACCAGCCCGACGTAAGATTACGTGCGGTATCAAGTAACTCTTGGAGATCGCTACGATCGTCTTCGTCGCCCTCATCCACCTCGTAATGTCCAGAGTATGCATCCCCGACATCTCCCCACCAGCTCCCGTACGAACCCTCGTAGAGGTGCTGTGTGGTGGAATACCAACGTGGCAGCGCAATACTGTCCATCGTCTCAACATTTAGGTAGATGCCGCGATAAACGCCGTTGATCGTCACCTTTGCGTAACCCGTACGTGGCGATGCGATTCCGAGTGATCGAAAGACCTCGTACGAGAGTGCCTCACTAATCATGCTTGGGTCCTGCACCATATTGTTCAATGTCAGCTTCTTGAGCCCGTCGGGGCGAGATCCCGATGGGAACTTCAACTTCAGTCCCGCCTTCTCGCCAGTTGGCAGACAGCGGAACGATCCGTATTGTCCCTTGACCTTCAAAGTAATCGCGCTTGGTCCATACGACTTGATCACGCCGCGACTCGAGGTGTAGGTCATCAAGAATGTTGCTGGCACGTACGGTCGCTCGGCGCCCATGTCGCACGAGATCTGGTCCATGGAGGTCTCGGGAATCTCAAGGTTGATGTGCACCGTCACCGCAGGGTCAAACATCCAGCCGGCCTCATCGGCTGCACGGGTCGGCGCCGCTACCGCCGCAGCAAGCATAAGCCCTGCGACGAGGGAGCTAAGCGCCTTGCGCCACCGCGTGAACATCATGGTTTACACCCCTCCTCTTGACTCGGAGCAAATCAACGGCAAACTTCCGGCACGGGCTCTGGCCTCACGTCTGCTGCGGTAGCGAGCGGCAACGACGTTGTTTTCGGTGATGATTATCACATCAAAGCCAAACTTAGCGGCGCTCAATGCGCACGTCGTCAACGGCAACTTCCACCAGACTGTCGCGACCCTCATCGCCGGCGCCGATGATGATCCGAATAGATTGGTTCCCCCATGCCCCGAGCGAGATCCGCGTCTCTGTATAGGTTGCCCAGCGAACGCTAGGCGACGCCAGTCGTTGGTGTACCAGTGTGCGTTCGCCGTCTTCCGCCTCGATCCACACGCGGAACCAATCGGCCGTTGTCGCGTTGGAGCCGTAAGAAAGCGACGCGCTGAAGAGAAGATCGCCCGGGTCTGCACCGAGAGCGATCTGCGGTGAGCGCACCGTGCTCACGCCATCGAGATCGTTGGCGTTGGCCGAGCGACCCGCTGCGCTCCCCGTGGCCAGCGCTCGGTACCCCGATGCTGCGTCGTCCAGCTGCATGAGCCGCGACCCGATGCGCACGCCCTCGGGATTCCCACGGGCGAAGGCGCCGCTTGTTGCCGTATCGGTGCCATCGGGGTTCACGATCCAGCCGGCCTCGCGCTCAAAGTCATCCATGCGCGGCCCGCAATTTCGCACCCCAAGACCGGCCGCCTCAGCTGGGCAGGCGGCCTGTTGCAGCAGCCAGAGTATGGCGGGACGATTTCGCTCGACCTCTGCGCTCATTGCCGCTTCAGTTGGATAGAAGCGCGAGGTCGTCCCCGTAAATTCCCCGATCTCCATGAGGAGGCTCGGCACCTTATACGCCGTGTACATCCAATCGGTCGATGTGCCGCCCGTCGGCGCGTAGCGCGCGGCGCGATACCCATTGCGTTGCGCCATGCCAGCGACCAGTTCGTTCATCGTCATGCGATCGGCGATGGTGATGGCTGGAATTCCAGCCGCGCGTGGCAAGATCGGCCACGCCACATAGCGACCGGCGGCGTGCATGCTCAAATAGATGTCGAGCTGTTGTACGCCACCGATGACACGCGAGGCAACGAAATCACGAACGGCGCTGCTCTCGGGCGTGGAGAAGCGGGATGGTCCGGCGTACATCCGTGAGGCCGGATTGCGAACCCCTACGTTGCAGCAGCGCCAGTAGGCACTGTAGTTGCGATTCAGATCGGTTCCGATGGAGCGTGATCCTGGGGTTGGTTGGCGGTTCTTGCGCCAGTTCACCCCACCGACACGCGAGAGGTCGTACTCCAGCCCGTCAGGGTTCACCGCGAAGATGATCCAGGTCACCGAACCATTGACGATCGCGGCAATCTCCGAGCTCGTGGCATACCCGTCCGCCAAAGCACGCAGCGTGTCGAGTGCTTGCGCCACGGTGACATGTTCGTTGCCGTGATGGAGGGCATCGATCAGCACCTCGGGTTCACCCTCTTCTAGCGCCACACTGTCGGAGACCTTTGCCGCATACAGCTCACGACCCTCGTAGCTCTCACCGATCGAGAAGACATCGACGATCTCTGGGTGTGCGGCCTCGACCGCCAGAATCTCACGTTCGATCTGTGCGTACGTCGTATATGGGGCGGGCCATGAATCGCTCGCCTGCACCGGCGGCGCGAGGGCAACCACCAATGCACAACCGAGGAGCGCAATGAGGACGCGTTGGCGGCGGGACATGTCGTCAGTATCCCATCGCGGGCGCGGAACTACTTGACGATCTTCTCCTGGGCACGCAGATAGAGCGCTCCCGCTGCGGTGAGTGCGGCGAGGATCGTCAGCGCACTGCTCCAGACGACCGCCTCTCGATTGGTCTCGGGGAGCACGTAGGTCGGCTCATCGATGTAGGCAAAGGTACCGCCGGTCTCATCGCTGAATACCGGGGTGAAGATTCGGCCACCGAGTACCTTCAACGGGCTGCACATGCAGCCGATGCCGGCATTGGTTCCAGGAACAGCGTAGGAGGTGCGGGTGCCGTCGTTGCCGATGCGGAAGAGGTGATATCCAGTGCCCCCACCAGTCGTGGCCACAAACCAGAGCGCATCGCCGATTACGCGAAGCGGCCGTGGCGACGAGGATTCCGATTCGATAGAGTTAAGGTCTTCGACGAGTTCGACCGTTGGGCTACTCGCTGCGCCATCGGTGCGCCACAGTTCCGCACCATGAACATTATCGTTAGCCTGGAAGTAGAGCCACCCGTTGAAGACCGTCAATTGGTCGGGGTAGCTCCCCATCCCGCCGACGTAGATGTCGGCAAGGAGTTCACTCGTAGTGCCATCAGTGCGCCACACCTCGTATCCGGTGCTGCCGTCGTTCGCGCCAAAGTAGACCGAGCCATTGAAGAGGGTGAAGCTGAATGGATACGAGCCATCCGTTGCATTGATGTTGGTGATCTGCTGCGGCACGAGATCGGCACCCATGCGCCACGGCTCTTGCCCATCACCACCGTCGGCAGAAAAGTAGAGCCACGAGCCGAGTACACTGAACTGCTGCGGGCTCGATGGGTCAGCACCGTCACTACTGGCGTTGAGGTCCCAGGTTGTCCAGGTGGTGCCATCGGTACCGTCAATTGCCCACAGCTCTGTGCCGTGTACCCCATCGGTCGCAGAGAAGAAGAGGCGCCCCCCAAACGAGACCAACCCACCAGGTGAAGATCCGTCGGGCACGCCACTCACGAGCGGGTTGATGTCGCGCACCATCGCGGTGGTGGTGCCATCGGTGCGCCAAAGCTCCTCGCCATGCACACCGTCATTCGCAGCGAAGAAGAGGTAATCACCAGCGCGGGTGAGCCAGTTCGGCGCACTCCCATCGCTTCCGTTCTCGTTCACATCCTTCACGAGGTTCGTAGTGGTGCCGTTTGTGCGCCAGAGCTCATACCCGTGCACCCCGTCGTCGGCGCTGAAGTAGAGCCAATCCCCCAGCTGGACGAACCCGTACGGATATGACGAGCCGGCACCACTGCTCGTAAGGTTGATGTTCTCCACGAGCTCGGTCGTTGGGCCGTTGGTTCGCCACAGCTCGTGCCCGTGCACACCGTCGTCGGCCATGGTGTAGACCCAGCCGTCAAGAGTCCCCGTCTCCCACAACACCGTTCCCGCTGCCTCACTCCCAGGTCGAATGCTGTCGTCGACGGTGAGTGAGGGGAGTGCATGCACCGGCGTCGGGAGGGCGAGGGCGGCTGCAAGGAGTACGGAAAGTGCGAGCAGTACGGCGCGACGCATTCGCTGGGCGGGCATGCAGGAGAATGTACATCAGCCCCATCGGCTTTAACTCCTCTGGTGATACCACCACGACGGCACCCAAACACGTCGAAGGGCGGCCCATCGGCCGCCCTTCGCTACGCCTCGAAACGCTCAGACTTAGTTCGCGCGGAGCTCCTTGCGCCGAACGACCACCGCGCCAGCCGCGAGTGCGCCAGAGAGCGCAAGCAGCGCCAGAGCGAGCCCGTTGCCGCTCGTGTTGGTCTCTGGGAGCAGATCGCTAATGAAACCCAGTTCGTGACCAACGGTTGCGTCGTAATAGGTGAAAAAGACGCCGAAACTGCGGATGCACAGCGCATCCTCTCTGCCTACCTTACAAGAGGCCGAGGTTCTCAGCCCCCGCCTCAACCAAACACTCCGGCCCCTCGTTGCGGGCGTTAGAGACGCGGCGCGAGACGCGGCGCGGCACCAGATACGCATCTGGCGCTGGACCGAGTAGCCCCGCCACATCATCAAGGTGCGTTCCCGCATCGAGCCAGGCGGATCGCGCGGCGTCATCGCGCAGCATCACGGGCATGCGATCGTGGATGCGCCCCACCACCCCGTTCGCCTGGGTCGTTATCAGGGAGAAGGTCAGCACCCCCTCGTGCTCGGTGGCGATGCCGCCCAGGGCGAAGCGCCCACCCGCGCTCGGCAGGTAGGCCCACGGCTGCTTCGGCTCGCGCTTGCCGATCGGGCGCCCGAGCTCGGCGAGGTGCTCGGGGTTCTCCCACTCATAGAAGGCGTCGATGGGCACCAGCACTCGACCCTTGCGGAAGGCGTCCCGAAAGGATGGGAGGGTGGCCACCGTCTCGGCCCGAGCGTTGAACAGTCCCGATACGCGATCGGTACGTGCCTTCTGCCAGTGCGGGACCAGCCCCCAGCTGCCATACCCCAGCTCGCGCCCCTCACCGCGCTCCCCCGTATATGGAGTGATGACGAGCGCCCGGCTCGAGGGGGCCATGTTCCAGCGCGGATACCACCCCGCGCGTACCAGCGACGTATCGCCAGGAGTGGGCGTGCTCAGGCTCTCGCGCAGCGCCACGCTGAGATCGGCTCCGAACTCCCGGGCGATCTCTTCGGGTGAGGTGGCTTGAACGATGCGGCCGCACATGCGGCAGAGGATACGCCTCCTAGCGCTGCGCTACCCCACTCCGTCGGCGCAAGCCCACGCCCGCCGCCAACGTCACGAGGGCGAGCGCGCTCAAGGCAACCGTCCATGCAGAGTTCGCACCACCAGCAGTGTTGGTCTCGGGGAGCACGTACGTCGGCTCATCGAGATAGGCAAATTCGTTGCCAGTGGCCGGTGAGTACATGGTGCTGAAGAGCCGACCACCGACCGCTGCGAGGTTCGTGTTGTAGCAATCGCAGTTGATGTACTGATCGGCATCAACTGGGAAGGGGACTCGCTCAACCGTTAAGCCGTCGCTGCGATACACGTAGTATTCCGTGCCGTTATAGGCGTAGAAGTACAGATAATCACCGACGATGACGAATATATCGGGAGAGCTACTAGCCGCGCCAGGATTAATGTCGGCCACGAGGGACGTGTCGCTGCCATTGGTGCGCCATAGCTCGTAGCCATTGGCGTCGGCAGCGGTGAAGTAGATGTAGTCGCCAAATCGTACTAAACTATATGGCGCGCTCCCGTTTACCCCCGCATTGATGTCGGAGACGAGCGTGGTGTTGCTGCCGTCAGTGCGCCAGAGCTCAGTACCATGGGTGCCATTGTTGGCGGCAAAATAGATGTAGTCGCCAAGGCGTGTGAGATAACTGGGCAGGCCGTTGTCCGCACCGGAATAGATGTCTTCTACGAGCGTTGTTGAGCTGCCGTTTGTGCGCCAGAGCTCGTAACCGTTGGTGCCGTCATCAGCGACAAAGTACGTGTAGCTTCCGAGCGCAATCATAGAAGCCGGATTGCTTCCATCTGCGCCAGTCCAGATGTCGTAGACCATGGTTGTACTGCTGCCATTTGTGCGCCAGAGTTCGTTCCCGTTAGTGCCGTCGTTGGCATTGAAGTAGAGATAGCCGTTCGCCTCTTTTAGGTTATAGGGGTAGCTGGCATTCGATCCTGGCTTGATATCGAACACGAGTGTCGTTCCAGCGCTCGTTCCATCTGTGCGCCAGAGCTCGGTGCCTAGAGTGCCATCGTTGGCGGAGAAATACAGGGAATCGCCGTAACGAAGGATGCTTGCGGGGTCACTACCATCACTCCCTGGGCGAATGTCGGAGACGAGCGTGGTCGTGGTGCCGTTCGTGCGCCACAGCTCTGATCCGCTTGTGCCATCTTCGGCTGAAAAGTAGAGGTAGTCGCCGAGCACGGTGAACCCTTCTGGATAACTCGAGTCCGCACCCGGATAGATGTCACTCACCTGGGTGGTGGTGGTGCCGTTCGTGCGCCAGAGTTCGTAACCGCTGGTGCCGTCGTTGGCGCTGAAGTAGAGATAGCCGCCGAAGGCGACGCTCTCCGAATAGTCCATGGCATAGGAGCCATTGGACCCCGGCTGAATGCTGTCGACCACGGTAAAGGTGGGGGCGTGGTGGCCCGGACAGGCACGGCCGCAGCCATGAGCAGTGCGAGCGCGAGCAGGGCCGAACGGCGGATTGGATTGGCGGACATGTATGGCACTCCTTACCTATGACAGGCAGGCAGGGTGCCTCCGTGGGTGAAGTGTGGCATAGGTGGAATTAAGGATTTGGGGGTTGTATGGGGGAGGATGGCGGAGAGGTTTTCTGGCTACCTCTTCTTGCTCTTCTTCTCCATCATCCCTGGCATGGGTGCCACGAGCACCTCGTACCTCGCAAAGAGCGTTGCCAGCACTTCAGCCTCGGTTGCGGCTGGCTTCAAGCCATAAGTGGCTAGGACTGCTTTATCGAGGCTCGCATGAGCACTGGCAAGATCCGGAGGCATTGATGTTGGGTCGTATAGATCTGCGAGGATCGTGCCGCCATACTTGGCGCGCGCCAATAGAACTTCATCTACGGTCCGGACGATTTCATCTTCTTGCGCCTTGGACATGTTGGGCCACGGAAAGTTGTTGTAGGTGACCTCAACTGAAAACTGGAACCTACTTGTCATACGTCCCGAAACAACTGAGTTCCACAACGTCATCGCCCGAGAGCTGAGAACTCCGAAAGCAAGTCGAATGTTCGGCCCTCTGACCAGGATGAGGCTGCCGCTGGAAATGACCGACGGATCAAGGATTGACATCGGAATGTACCGCCGCCGCTCCGAGGAGACCTTTGGGATTGCAATGTACCCAGCTAAAGGTTGGCGTCGTTCCCCAAACAGCCCAGGGGTTGAGGCCAAGGCACGAGTGGCGGGACGGTTGCTTGCTTCTCTAAACTCTTTTGACTTTGTGACGCGATCCATGATGAACTTTGACGCGCGAATGACACTAGGGTCTACCCCTTCAAGCCAAAGGCAATATCGCTCTTCGCCGTGAAGCAGTTCTTGCGCGCCGACATAGCGACGCAGGACGCCAAATGCGTCTGCGTCATTGTTTTTCAAGTGCGCTGCCTCGTCCGCGGTAACTACTAAGTGCCCATTTTCAATCGGCATGCTTCCATATGTAGCAATCGGCATTTCTGGTACAAGTGGGTCGGTTCGAGATCCTACAGTCACCATGGGGCCGGGGAGAAGATATGCGTTAATCGCCTCGACATCCTCACGAGTACCTGGGCCATCAACGTCAACGTAAGTCCATAGAGGCTTGAGCGCCTTGGTTGTGCCCTGGGAAAAGCCGATGACAACAACGTGCACGGCTGCCTTACCACGTGCTTCATTCGTCCAGTTAAAGGTACGGTGGGCAAAATCTATCTTCATGTTCTTACTGAGCAGGTAGCCCCATAAAACAGCCGGCTGTTCTCCTTGCGTTATAGAGTTCGTGGATACAAATCCTACGCGCGCAGAGGACTCAGAAACGTAATCGGCGGCCTTATGAAACCAGCACGAAACGTAGTCTAGATCTCCGGCTCCTCGGGCAGATCCCCAGATCAGTTTCATATCATCGCTCTGCTCGGCACTTCGTTGCGCGCGACCGAGGAAAGGCGGGTTGCCGAGAACAACTGTGTTCTGGCCAACTGGCGCAACTTCGCTCCACGCTTGCTTAAGCGCGTTGCCAACCCGTACAACGAGGACTTCCTTGATCGGTAACCGATCAGGCGTTTGCCCAAACTCTTGGGCAAGCTCAAGGTTCATCTGGTGGTCAACGAGGAACATCGCAGTCTCGGCGACCTTAGCCGGCCACTCTTCGATCTCAATCCCGGCAAACTGAGAGACCGTGACTTGCAGCCCAAGAGTTGGGTCGAGGGACAGTTGATTTTCTTCCTTTAAGTCACGGAGCTGTTTCAGGATCTCTAGTTCGAGCCGACGCATTTCTCGGTAGGCAATGATGAGGAAGTTCCCACAGCCACACGCCGGATCCAGGAAGTTGTATGTCGCAAGTTCTTTACGGAGGTTTTGTAACTTCTGCGGGCTACCTTTGGCCGTGGTGAGGCGTTCTTTAAGATCATCCAAGAACAATGGTCCGATCACCTTCATGATCGTCTTCTCTGGGGTGTAGTGCTCGCCGAGCTCACGTCGGAGCTCCTTTGACTTAACGCTCTGGAAAAGCGAGCCGAACACCGCAGGAGAGATGCCGCCCCAGCCGAAGCGCATCGCCTTGATGAGCGCGTGGCGCATATCGGGGGTGAAGGCTGCGATCCGGAGGTTCTCGCTGAAGAGGCCGCCGTTCACATAAGGAAAGTCCACGAGCGTTTGGTCGAGGTTCTTTGGTCGCTCTGCTTCAGGGGTGTTGAGCACCTGGAAGAGCATCGCGAGCTGCGCACCAAGGTCAGATGCGTCATCTGACGTGCGGTCATGTACGAAGGAGTAGAAGAGCCCTCGCGCCCACATCGCCGTATCGTCGCCGAACATGAGGAAGAGGAGGCGCGTAAGGAGAACGTTCGCTTCATGGTCCTTGTAGCCGGCAGCCTCCGCGGCGTCGTAAAGCTGACCCATGAGCTCCGACGCCTCGACGTTCGCTTCGATCTCCTGTTCGAAAGTTTGCTTGGCGTACCCGGCGATAAAGAGGAAGCGTTCGTACTCCTTGCCTAGGTCGGCCGTCTTGATCTCGATGGGCTTTGGGTCTTTGGACTCAAGATCGAGAATGCGGATTCGGGCAAAGTCACTCGTGATGACAAGCCCAGGGAAATCCGACTGCCTGATTGACGTGAGATAGTCGAGTGCCTGTTTCTCCGCTTCCTCTAAATCCTTGCCGGCCGACTTCTGCTCGGCGATCAACACGCCTGGCCAATAAAGGTCAATGAAGCCGTAGTTGCCGGTTGAGGTTCGCTTGGCGAGCTGCTCAAAGGCGGCAACGCGTTTGCGGTCCACGCCGTAGATGTCGAGGAACTCTGTCCAGAAGGTCTGCGACTCGCTCTTCTCGCTCGACTCATCCTTCCAGCGGGCGGCAAAGGTTACGGCTCGGGCGCGCATCTCATTACGAGAGAGTGGTTTTGTCACCTATTCGATCTCCTCATCCTCAGGCAGTAATGGTGCGATATCCCCTGAATGGTAGGCGCTGAGGGTCGCTAGGTGCCACGTGGGAGGTGAGCAGCCTACGGCGTAGGTGTCGCCGTGCTCTCCTGCTCTGGCTCTGGCACTGGTGTTGGGTCTGGTGTCGCAGTTGGCACAGGTGTCGGTAGTGGTTCTGGCGTGGGCATCGGTGGTGGTGTCGCAAAGATGCCGAGTGGGTCAAGGTCTCGACGGTACATCTCGCAGTGTCCATCCGGGAAGCAGACCCACGCCCACTTTTCGGGGAAGCAGAGGTCAAGATGCTGTGGGTTCGCCGCCAGCACTGCTGGAGTACAGGCCGCGGCAAGTTTCTCTGCTTCAGTCATCGTGCTGCCTTCACAATCCCAGCAGGTGCCTGTTGGTTCAGGGGTCGGGCTCAGCGGTTCGGTAAACGGCTCGTATGAGGCGGCTTCCAGGTAATTCATCTTTAGGTACCCCGGGGTGTGAGCCGATGCCGAGACAGCAAGGTAGCTAAACAAAAACAGGAGTCCGGCGAGACCGACGAGTACCGTTCTTTTCACTGTGGTCCTACCTCAAGCTTCCTGGTTGGGTTGTGCTGCGTTCTCCTTAAGGTACGCCACAATCTGAGGGTCCGTGGGGTTTGGTGCGGGGGTGTATCGTAAAAATGCTCCTGTCGGGGCGCTAGAAGCTGGAGGCACTATGGATTTCGTCAGCTCGGTAAAGCGCAACATGACCACGGCGGCATATGCCCAGTTTGAGGGGCGGGCCAGCCGGTCTGAGTACTGGTGGTTCTACCTGTTCACGGTGCTCGCTGGGCTTGCCGCAGACATGATTGGCAACACGGTGGGGAACATTGCATCGCTTGCCTTCTTCTTGCCGGGGCTGGCGCTTGTGGCGCGCCGCCTGCACGACACGGGTCGGAGTGGCTGGTGGTTCTTGATCGCCTTCACCGTCATTGGAATTCCAATGCTCCTCTACTGGTTGGTGAAGGACTCGGACGCTGGTGCCAACAAGTACGGCGACGGTCCAGCGCGCGCCTAGTGGTTGTGGTGACTCGTGGCTGACGCAAAGGTGAAAGGGCCCGCCTCGTACTTCCCCTCCATTGAGGCGAAGTACGGGAAGCCAATTGAGCACTGGATGAAGGAGCTCAAGAAGGTGTCGGCGAAGGCGCACATGGAGCAGGTTGCGCATCTCAAGTCGAAGTTCGGCATGGGGCACGGTCATGCCAACGCGATCGTCGCCGTCTTCCGCAGCAAGAACGGGCTGTAGGCGCGCGGATCGATTCGCGCGTTTGGGTGCTGTTTAGCGCCCTAGGATTCGGTCGAGTAGACCCTTCTGGTTCTGGGGGTCGTTCGGATCTGGTCGCGGGCAGGTGCAGCGCTCGTTGAGCGGCACGCTCTTCAGCGCGTATTCAATGTGCTGGCCGCAGCCCTCCCAGGTTGGCTTGCCGCAGCGGGCGCAGGCGATCTCATGGCACATGATGGTTACCTCCCTGCCGATGCCGCGGCGCGATTATCGAAGTTCGCCGCAGACTCAATCGTAGGGTAGCGCCAGATTCGGGCGAAACCGAAGATGACCAGCGGGACGAGGGTCTGAAGCACCGCGCCCACGATGAGCGCGTTGGGGCGACCGAAGGCGTTGCCAAGCACGCCGCCGAGCAGGTAGCCAAAGGTGGCGCCAAAGCCCCAGGTAAGGGTGCGATTGATCGACATCACGCGCCCGAGCAGCCGGTCGGGCACCGCCTGCTGTCGGAAGGTGGTGACTGGCACCACGTAAATGAGCAAGAAGTATCCGCCGATGAAGAAGTTGGCGAGTGAGAAGAGTGGCGCGAACTCTCGCGGCACGAAGGCCGCCGCGGGGAGCAAGAATTCGTTGATGCCAAAAAGTGCAGTGCCAACGATCAGGAGTCGGCCGAAGCCCACACGCTTCACCAGATACGGGGCCGAGAGGCTGCCGAAGAGGCCACCCAGGAATCCTGCCGATGCAACAGCGCCAATCAGCGCCGGCTCGAAGCCAAGGTCGATGCGCTGAAAGATGATCGCCTGGCCGATCATCAGGCTAAAGGCAATGTTGCCATTCACCGCCTCGAGGGTGATGAGTCGCAAGTTCGGTCGAATCCAGAGCTCGCGCAGGCCTTCCTTGAGGTCGTGCACCAGAGTGTTGCGCTTCTTGGGCGCTGGCGGCTCTGGAGTGCGAATCGCACGCAACGTGACGTAGCTCACCGCAAAGGTGATTGCGTCTACCACCAACACGAAGGGTGCACTAAAGATGTTGATCAGTGCACCGGCGAGTCCTGGGCCAACGAAGCCGGCGCCTTCGCCCATGATTGCCATCCGTGCGTTGAGTTTGAGTAGCGTGGGACCGTTCGCGAGGCGTGGCAAATACGCCGGCCACGCCACGTTAAAGAAGACTGTTGCTGAACCAAGGCCAATTTGAATCGCAATGAGTAGGGGCAACGTGAGCAAGTTCAGGAAGTAGGCAAGCGGTATTGCAAGAAGCAAGAGCACGCGCACTGCGTCGGCGGCGAGAAGAAACGCACGTCGCGACGAGCGATCTACCCAGACGCCGGCTTGCAGGCCAACAAAAAGATATGCGAGCGTTGACGCTGCGCCGAGTGCGCCAGTGCCGAACGAGTCTGCGCCAAGAATGTCCACCGCCATGATCGGCAGTGCAAGTTGGGTGATGGAGTCACCGATCAGCGAGACTCCCTGCCCTGCGGTCACGAGGCGCAGGTCGCGCGCGTTGTTCTTCTGAATCGCCGTGGCGCGCGCCATTTACTTTGCCGAGAGCTTGATCACATTTGAGTCGGTGCGCGCGCGCTCGTATCCCGCTTGATACATGAAGATACGAAGGAAGACGTAGGTGCCGTTGATCCTACTGGTCACTGAGAGGTTCAGTGACGTTGCGCCACTGACGGCCGCGCACTTGGTGCGGGCGGTGGTGGTGCAGCTGTACCACTGATATTTGAAACTTGGCGTTGGCCCACCTACCCAGGTGCCACGAGTTCCGTAGGCAATCTTGCCGACCTGGTTGATGCGCGGCTGAACCGTGAGGCGTGCTGGGGCAAAGACAGCCACGCTCACCGTCTTATAAGCGGAGTAATGCCACGCGTCGCCCTCTTTTGAGCCTTGCAGCGTGCAGGTACCAACCTTGATGTATCGAATCGTTCGACCGCTCACGGTGCAGATGGCTGGGGTGAGCGACCTTGCAACGAACGGCGAAGCGGTGCTGCCACCGCCATTTCCGTAACTGCTCGTGCTGCCCACCGGTTGAGAGGTTGGACCGACCTCAAAGATGAGGGTTGATTGCGGCAGCTTGAACACCTCAAAGGTGCGCGTGATCGAATCTGCTGCGCGATACGTACTCGATCCAGACTGCTCGGCGCGAATCGTGCAGGTTCCGGGGGTGAAGACTCTCAGTTCAAAGGTGGTGCCGTTGAACTGCGGTTCACAGACGCTGCTCGAAAGCCCTGCGTAGTTGATGGGTAGACCAGCGCTACTGAAGCGTGGCAGGGCCTGCGTGGCGGCTGGATCAAACCTACGGTCAGACAGAACCCCGAGCCCAATGGTCTGGCTCCCCTGAACAATGGTGAAACTGCGCTCCACCGACGGTGCGGGTTCGTAGACCGCGTTCCCAGGCTGAATGGCCTGCACAGTACAGGTGCCCACGTTCAGCAGGCGCATGACCCACGTGTCGGCGGGGTTAGCCGGAACGAGTACTTCGCAGATAGTCGGCGTAACACTGCCGTAGTACACGCTCAACCCTGAGCTCGCGGTGGCGGCGAGTGTTGGTGGGGTGCTACCGAAGGGCACATCTGTGTCCACGAGGAGTGGTCCGACGCCGAAGTCAATTGTTTGTGGGGTGCCAGCGATCGTGATGCTCGACGTTGTGCTCGCCGCAACATGATCAACTGTCGCCGGCGTCTCGGCCTGCAACGTGCAGGTGCCAGTGCTTGTTGCCATCAGCGTGCTGCCCGTCAGCGTGCAGCTTGCCGCAGTGTCACTTGTGACGGCCAGCGTCACGACGCCAGGTAGGTCGCTCGTCGCAGTGACGGTTGCACTCTCACCGACGGTAAGGGTTGCCGGTGCAGTAATTGTCAGCGTTGGTTGCGCCATGTCGAGCGCACCAACGGCGTCAAGCAAGCCAACGCCGCACTGATGCTGCTTTCCTGTTGGTGTCTCGCTGCTCGTCACACATGGCCAAACTGAGTCAGCCGAAAATGGACGGGCGCCGGAATACAGTGCCGCTTCAATTTCGCTTGGGCCCCACGTTGGGTGCTGGCTTGCAACAAGTGCTGCGACTCCCGCAACGTGTGGCGCCGCCATGCTTGTCCCTTGATAGTTGGCATAGCCGAATCCGGTTAGTGTCGTAGCTCCCACGCCAACTGTGGAGAGGATTCCAGAATCACGCGAGAGGTCGCCACCTGGAGCCGCGATGTCAATGGTGCTGCCGAAATTGGAATAGTTCGCCAGGCCTCCAGCGCGACCAACCGCCGCGACCGTGACGGTGTTGTTGCAGTTGGCGGGCGTGAAGTTTGCTGCGTCGCGGAAGCTGTTCCCCGCTGCGGTAACCACCACGGTTCCTGCCGCACGTGCCTGAGTGATGGCGTCTTGGAGAGTTCCCCAGCATGGGGCCCCGCCACCAAGTGACATGTTGATGATGTCCGCGGGGTGTGCGTTCACAGTGAGCCCGTAGTTGCTCCACGGCTGCCCATCCCATGTGGTGGTGAGCCCGGCCGCCCAGCGGATGCCGTCAATCACATCATTGAAGGAGCCGCCGCCAGCACCGAGTACACGCACATGCTGAATGGAGACGTTAGGCGCGATGCCGCTAATGCCGATCTCGTTCTGCGCAGCACCGATGGTTCCAGCTACGTGTGTGCCGTGCCAGCTTGAGGGGTACCACGACCAATCGCCCTCATCGGTTGGATTCATGTCGCGACCGTCACCATCTCGCGCAGTTGCGCTGTTCTCAATCATGTCGACGCCCCACCCTTCGGGTGTGTTCGCCACAAGATCGGGATGGTTGATCTGGCCGGTATCAATCACCGCAACCACAATGCCAGCGCCTGTGGTGGTGCTCCATGCTGCCGCAACATTGGCGGCGCCCTCTTTGCCGGTTGTCGGCGTGTGCATGTCCCACTGCGAGGCGTAGAGCGGATCAATTGGATCAACCAGTGGGAAGGCTTGTAGATCGGGGATCACGCCGATCACGCCCGTGGCCTGCTCCCACGCGGCGAGTGCGGTCTCTGCATCTTGTCCGGGCTGTAGGTCGATCTTGCGAGTTTTCCCATCGTCACTGACTGCGGTGCCGACGGTGGTGTTGTAGGCGAAGCGAACGGTGAGCGAATCGAATGGCTCAGACGCGATTGATGTTGGTGTTGCTGCGGCGCGTGCGGGTGCTGGCGCGGCGATGGCGCTGAAGATAAAAAGAGCCGCCATCGCGGCGGCGGGCAGGCGGCGCAGCATGGTGGCTATTCGCCGATCGTGGCCCAGATAAAGCCCATCATCACGAAGAATCCCGAGAAGAGGGCGACGAGGCCGACCGCGCCATAGGGCGACTCGGCGGTCTTGTCGGTGAACGTGCTTAACAGCAGGCCGAAGCCAATCGCCCACACCAGCCAGGCAACTCCCCAGAGCACCTTGCTGTTCGGCCCGGTCACGAAGCGGCGAACCCAGGGGGTCTCGCGCTGCTCAGAGCTCATGGCTGCCTTCTGGAAGATGTAGACGAAGCCGCCACCGATCGCCAGCGAGATAAAGAACTCGGCTGGGTGAAGGAACGGGAGCGTGAACATATCCATGCCCCAATCATAGCGGGCGGAACTCTGGCACGATCAGGTCATGTTGAGTTGGCTGGATGAAGTCCTGATCCCCCTGATTACGAGCATGTACGAGGCGGTCGGCTACCTCGGCGTGGCGATCGCCATGGCCGTCGACGCCTCGAGCTTCCCCGTGCCGAGCGAGTTCATCCTCCCCTTCGCAGGCTTCCTGGTGGCCGACCCCACGGCGGTCGAGCCGCTCACCGGGGGGCGCTGGCTCCTGATCCCCACGATCGCCGCCGCCACCCTGGGCGGCCTGGTCGGCACCTGGGGCGCCTACGCCATTGGCGCCTATGGTGGCCGACCGCTGCTGAACCGCTTCGGCCGAATCGTACGCATTGACCCCGCCGACCTCGACCGCGCCGACGCCTTCTTCGCGCGGCACGGTGGCAAGATCGTCTTCTGGAGCCGCTTCATTCCCCTACTGCGCACCGCGATCTCGTTCCCCGCTGGCATCGCCCGCATGCCGCTCGGTCGCTTCCTTCTCTATAGCGCTGCCGGTTCGCTGCTTTGGAACAGCGCACTCATCGGCGGCGGTGCGGCGCTCGGCCAGAA
>SXGQ01075616.1_pt1 | contig 16830 bp, 27 predicted proteins | sample 3178371 | NCBI WGS metagenome assembly SXGQ01 (sample SAMN11356859, study PRJNA531348) | freshwater metagenome | isolation source: freshwater sample F1-20 | place: China: Fuxian Lake, Yuxi | collected 2017-12-25
AAGTACCTCACGGCGACAACCTTGCAGAGCTCATTGACGAGTCCGATCTGGAATCTATGGGCAGCGAGCTTGTCGGAGACTTTCTGTCCGACCTTCGCACCCGCGATGATTGGGCCATGGCCTACGTCAAAGGCTTAGACCTCCTTGGCATGAAGGTCGAAGACCGCACACAGCCTTGGGAGGGTGCCTCTGGCGTGTTCCACCCGATGCTGACAGAGGCCGCGATCCACTTCCAAGCGCAGGCCATGGGTGAGATTTACCCGGCATCTGGCCCAGCCCGCACCAAAATCCTCGGCAAGATGACAACCGAGAAGTTTCAGCAGGCCACTCGCGTGGAGAATGAGCTGAACTACCTCATCACCGAGCGCATGCAGGACTACCGCGAAGAGACGGAGCAGATGCTGTTCCGCCTGTCTCTCGCTGGCAGCGCCTTCAAAAAGGTCCACTACGATCCCGTCCGCAGGGTTCCTAAGTCCACGTTCGTCCCGGCAGAGGACTTTGTCGTCCAGTATGGTATCTCGAACCTGTCCGACTGCGAGCGGTACACGCACGTCATGCGGAAAACTAAGACCGAGATCATGAAGCTGCAGGCGAGCGGCTTCTACCGCGACGTTGAGCTTCCCGATCCGTCTCTCGAGAAGAGCGACATCCAAGAGAAGTACGACACCCTTCAGGGCGTCGAGGATACCAGCAATGGTGACGACCGCTACATGCTCCTCGAGATGCATGTGGAAATGGTCATGCCCGAAGGGTTCAACGACGATGATGACATCGCACGTCCCTACGTCATCACCATCGACAAGTCATCCCGCACCATCCTGTCGATCCGTAAGAACTGGTACGAGGACGACAGAGACAAGCAGAAGCGCATGCACTTCGTGCCGTACTGCTACCTGCCCGGTATGGGGTTCTATGGCATCGGCCTGATCCACCTGATTGGTGGTCTCACCAAGTCAGCCACCTCGATCCTGCGTCAGCTCATTGACGCTGGCACCCTTGCCAACCTGCCCGCAGGTCTCAAGGCCCGCGGCCTCCGCATCAAGGGCGACAACACCCCGCTGCGTCCGGGCGAGTTCCGTGACGTCGATGTGCCGAGTGGATCGATCCGTGACTCCATCACGTTCCTGCCGTACAAGGAACCGTCGAGCGTCCTGTACCAGCTTCTGGCAAACCTCGTCGAAGAGGGCCGTCGCATCGGTTCTGTTGCGGATGTGAAGATCAGCGACATGAACGCTCAGGCGCCAGTCGGCACGACCCTTGCACTCCTTGAGCGCAACATGAAGGTCATGTCCGGCGTTCAGGCCCGCGTCCACGCGTCGATGCACAAGGAGCTCCGCCTCATCGCTGGCATCGTCAAGGACTTCATGGATGAGAAGTATGAGTACGATCCAGACGGCGACTTCAACCGCCTGAAGGACTTTGACGACCGCGTCGATGTCATCCCGGTTTCTGACCCCAACGCGGCCACCATGGCTCAGCGTGTCATGCAGTACCAAGCCGCACTGCAGATGTCTCAGCAGGCACCACAGCTCTACGACATGGGCAAGCTGCACCGGAACATGCTGGAGGTGCTTGGCATCCAAGACGCAGCCGACATCATCAAGCTTCCGGGTGACATCAAGCCGAAGGACCCCGTGAGCGAGAACATGGCCATGCTGAAGCAGGAGCCCGTAAAGGCGTTCCTGTACCAAGACCACGATGCCCACATACAGACCCACATGGCTGCGATGCAGGACCCAAAGATTCAGCAGATGGTCGGCCAGTCGCCGTTTGCCTCTGCGATCCAGTCGGCGATGGCGGCTCACATCACAGAGCATGTGGCGATGCAGTACCGCAAGGAGATCGAGAAGCGTCTCGGTGTCGAGTTGCCGCCTGAGGACGCACCTCTCCCAGAGGACGTCGAGGTCGAGCTGTCCCGCCTTGTCGCGATGGCAGCTCAAAAGCTTATGCAGCAGAATCAGGCCGAGGTGCAGCAGGCAGAGGCTGAGAAGCAGGCTCAGGACCCGCTCACCCAGATGCAGCAGAAAGAGCTGGAGATCAAAGAGGCCGAGGTCATGGGCAAGCTTGAGATCGAGCGAGCAAAGCTTGAGCTTGATGCTGCGCGGATGGAGGGGAATATCGACGTTCAGCGTGAGCGTATTCGCTCCGAGGATCGCCGCGAGGGTGCTCGCATCGGCGTCCGCGTTGCGTCCCAGATCGAGGACGCCAAGCGGCAGGACAAGAACGAAGGTATCCGCCTTGGCATTGATATCGCCAAGCAGCTCACCACAACTCCCGGCGGGGGTCAGTGATGGACGGAGATTTCGTCGAAATCCTCCTGCACCGCACCGGGGAGCAGAAGCGTTCAATTGAACTTTTTCTCGCTGGTGGTGGTGCAAAATCCTACGAGGACTATTGCCGCGCCGTCGGTGAGTACTCCGCTCTTCAGAAGGTGGAGGACGATATCAAGGACGTCGAGAAGAGGTTCCTTGAAACGTGATGTGAAATGATCTAGCGTGTCGTTGTCGGGCTGAGCAGCAGGCTACGGTGGGCCTTAAAACCACTGCTGGAGAAGAAATGTACACCGACAAGACCATAGCTGGCGACGATGTTCGCGCCAAGCTCCCAGAGCCAAAGGGCTATCGCATTCTGATTGCGATCCCGGAGGTAAGCCAGAAGACCGAAGGCGGGGTCTTTATCCCCGATGAGCGCCGGAACGCAGAGGAGACTGCGTCCCTGATTGGCTATGTCCTGAAGGTTGGCAGCGAGGCCTATGCCGACGCCAACAGATTCCCCACTGGCCCTTGGTGCAAAGAGGGCGACTTCGTCATTTTCCGTTCCTACTCAGGCACCCGCTTCAAGGTGATGGGCAAGGAGTTTCGCCTCATCAATGATGACACCGTAGAGGCTGTCGTCGAAGACCCACGGGGGTACAGCCGCGCATGAATACTCAAGCAGAACAGATGGAAGATGATGACGACTTCGAGGTCGAGATCATCGATGACACGCCGGAGCCTGATCGCGACAAGGCACGACGCCCTGATGGTGCCGAGCCAGATGTGCCCGAGGATGACGAGATTGCCTCGTATTCCGAGTCCGTGCAGAAGCGCATCAAGAAGCTGAAGTACGAGTTCCACGAGGAACGCCGTGCCAAAGAAGAGGCTTCACGGCTCCGTGAGGAGGCGGTCGCCTTCGCTCAGCGCGAGTATGAGGAGAAGCTTCGCCTTCAGCGCATGCTGCAGGAGGGCGAGGGTGTCCTCGTCAATCAGGCCAAGCAGCGCCTCTCCATGCAGCTTGAGCGGACCAAGGCCGAGTTCAAGGTCGCCTACGAGCACGGCGATGCAGACGCCATGGCTGATGCACAGGCCAAGCTGACGGAGCTGAAGAACGAGGAATACCGGATCAACTCATACCGTCCGGCCCCCAGACAGCAGCCTCAACCACCAGCGCCGCAGCCGCAGAGACCGACCGTCCAGCCGCCCAGTGGCAAGGCTCAGGACTGGGCGCAGAAGAATCCTTGGTTCATGCGGAGTGGCGATGAGGACATCACTGCCCTCGCCATGGGCGTCCACGAGAAGCTGGTTCGCTCGGGAGTTGCGCCAGACACAGATCAGTATTATTCTCAGATTGATGGTGCGGTTCGCCGCGCCTTCCCAGAACGGTTTGCCGACGCCTCGGAAGAGGTGAAGCCACAGCGGCGGCAGGCTGGCAACGTGGTGGCCTCAGCCGGACGTACATCCGGTCAAACACCACGCAAGGTGGCACTCACCTCCACTCAGGTCGCACTCGCCAAGCGACTTGGGCTGAGCCCTCAACAATACGCGGCGCAACTCTTGAAGGATGCATCCAATGTCTGAACGTACCCCCAGAGCGCTCACAACTCGTGAAGGCGGAGAACGTCGCAAAGGATGGCAACGCCAATCTCTCCTCCCGACCCCCGAGCCCCGTGACGGCCTTAAATTCCGTTGGGTTCGCACCTCCACACTGGGCAACGAGGACAACAAGAACGTCTCTAGCCGATTCCGCGAGGGCTACACCCCTTGCTTGGCAAAGGACTTCCCCGAGCTGCACATCATGTCAGACCACAACTCTCGGTTCCCTGAAAACCTAGAGGTCGGTGGACTCCTCCTGTGCAGTATCCCCGTAGAGTTCGCGGACGAGCGTACCGTTGGACAGCTGGATCAGGCCAAGGCCCAGATGGATGCTGTTGACAATAGCTATCTCCGCGAAAGCGATCCCCGAATGCCCGTGCTTCGGCCCGAGCGTTCAACAAAAACCACATTCGGCAGGGGATAACCCTCCGATCACTGAAGGAGAGAACCAATGGGTTCCGTTAATGCACCCTTCGGTCTGCGTGTGACTGGCCGTCTCGACAATGGCTCGCTGGAGGTTTTCCGCCAGTACCCCATCGCTTCGGGCTATGCCGCCAACATCGCAGCCGGAGACATCGTCGCCCTCTCTGATGGCGGCACTTCGACCACGATCATCAAGCAGACCGCCACTGGCGACACCTCTGCAGACATCGCCATGCTCGGCGTGTTTGCTGGCTGCTCGTACACCGACCCCTCGACTGGCCAGATCACGTTCTCGAACATGTGGCCGACCGGGACCGTCGCTTCGGACGCTCTGGCGTTTGTCGTTGACGATCCGCAGGCGCTGTACGTCGTGCAGGCTGACGAGGCTATCACCAACTCTCTGGACATCTACGGCAAGAACGCCGCGATTGTGCAGGGCGCGGTAAACACCACGTTCAAAGCCTCGCGAGTGGCACTCGACGCGTCCACCATCGGCACGGACGCCAACCTTCCCCTGCGAATCATCGACTACGTCGGTGGACCCCGCGGTGGCGAAGCTGGCACCACCTTCCCGCTGCTGGTCGTCAAACTCAACTACACGCAGCTGACCGCTGCTGTTGGCGTCTAAGGAGGGCTGACACATGGCTATTTCACGCGCACAGGCCCTTAAAGAACTCCTGCCGGGGCTGAACGCCCTCTTCGGTCTGGAGTACGGCAAGTACGAGAACGAACACGCTGAGATTTACGAGACTGAAACCTCGGAGCGTTCGTTCGAAGAAGAAGTGAAGCTGTCGGGCTTCGGGGCTGCCCCCGTCAAGCCGGAAGGCTCCGCGATCACCTACGACAACGCGCAGGAATCGTTCACTGCTCGTTACAACCACGAGACCGTGGCGATGGGCTTCTCCATCACCGAGGAAGCCATGGAGGACAACCTCTATGACTCCCTGTCGGCTCGCTACACCAAGGCGCTGGCTCGCGCTATGGCGTACACCAAGCAAGTGAAGGCTGCTTCGCTGCTGAACACGGGCTTCACCACCTTCACCTCGGGTGACGGCGTGACCCTGTTCAACACCGCGCACCCGACGGTTGCTGGCGGCACCAACTCCAACCGCCCGTCGGTTAACGTTGACCTGAACGAGACCGCTCTCGAGCAGGCTGTGATCGACATCGCTGCGTTCAAGGACGAACGTGGCCTGCTGATCGCCGCTCGCCCGCGCAAGCTGATCGTTCCGCCGTCGCTGATGTTCGTGGCTACTCGCCTGCTGGAGACTGAGCTGCGTGTCGGCACCGCCGATAACGACCTCAACGCCCTCAAGTCGAATGGTTCGATCCCGCAGGGCTACCGCGTCAACCACTACTTGACCGACGCGGACGCTTGGTACATCACCACGGACATCCCGAACGGCATGAAGCACTTCGTGCGTACCGCGATGTCCACCTCGATGGACGGCGACTTCGACACTGGCAACGTCCGCTACAAGGCCCGCGAGCGCTACTCGTTCGGCGTGTCGGACCCGCTGGGCATGTACGGCTGCCCCGGCGCGTAAGCGAACGGACACCGTTGTGGAGGGGGTGGCTTCGGCTGCCCCCTTTGCTTTTAAAAGTTCATTGGAACTTTTTGCCCCATGATGTACACTGAGCGCAGGGTAACATCAGCCACGCAGACAGGACGCCCGACCTGACGATGCACAGACTGCGCGGCGAATCCTTGTGCAAGGGGTACTACCATGGCTTCGACCACCTTCTCCGGTCCCGTGACCTCGACCAACGGCTTTGTTGGCTCTATCACTGGCGACGTGACCGTTACCAGCTTCATCGCCCTCACCGCCCAGACCACGGCCTCTCTGCCCGCGGCTGCCGCAGCCAACGCAGGCCACGTTCGTCTGGTCAGAGACAACGGTGCTGGCAACAACGAGTACTGCCTCGTGATCTCGACGGGCTCCGCTTGGGTCACCGCTGTCGGCGCAGCCCTCAGCTAATAGGAGGCCCGCATGGCCGATGAATATGACGTAAGTTCTAAACGCCTGACGGGGACGGGTGCTGCTGCAATTGGCCGCGCTCGCATCCGTCAGGTTGTGGCGACCTTCTCCGGTGCAGGCCGGATCACGCTGACGTCCGGTGATGGCGGAGCAACCAAGATAGACTTGGACTTCGCTGCCGCGGGCACATACGACATCTTCATTCCGGGGACGGGGGTTCTGTTCGACGCGGACCCATATGTGGCAACCGCCACAAACCTCACCGCAATGACGATCTTCTGGTCGTAAGGAGCTGCTATGGCTAAGACGCCCGCTTGGACTCGCAAAGAGGGAAAGGACCCGAAAGGGGGGCTCAATGCAAAAGGGCGGGCGTCCGCCAAGGCTCAGGGTATGAACCTCAAGCCTCCGGCACCGAACCCGAAGACAAAGAAGGATGCAGCGCGGCGCAAGTCGTTCTGCGCCCGAATGGGCGGTATGCCCGGTCCAATGAAGGACGAAAAAGGTAAACCCACACGCAAGGCGCTCTCGCTGCGCGCTTGGAACTGTTAGGAGACTCCCATGAAGGGCAAGATCAAAACTACCCGCGCCGCGACGACTGTGAACAAGGCTCCATCGAAGCCTAAGAAGACGTACACAACCGCCGCTGGGGCGCAGCAGTATGTGCGGGGGAAGAGCGACAAAGAGCGCTCAGCAAACATCCAGAAGCATGCCCTTTCGAGCATCTCAAAGTTCGATACCCCGCTTTTTGAAAACCTGAGTGCCGCCAGCAACGCAGATGCGTCCCGCTCAATCAAAAAAACTCTTGGGCCAAAAGAGGCGAAGAGCAATACCACAGTGAAGTCGTTTGACAGGTCTGAGCGCGAGTGGATGGACCGTTCCAAGGCGTTTGGGAAGAAGTGAGCGCGCCATGCCACTGAACGCCAAAGGCAAGAAGATCAAGGCCGCGATGGCCAAACAGTACGGCAAGGAGAAGGGCGAACGCGTCTTCTATGCCGCTGAAAACAAGGGCTCTATCAAGGGCGTAGCCAAGAAGGAGAAGAAGAAATGATGGGACGTATGAGCATGGGCAAGGAGCTTACTGGAAACAAGGTCAAGAAGATGGCCTTTGGGGGCGCTCTTGGAGCTCTTGCAGCTGGAGATATTCGCGGGGCTATTCCCGGCGTTGTGCCTCAGATGATGGTGCAGAAGAAGCTCCGCGAGGAGGCTGAGTCCGCGGCCAAGAAGAAGAAAGCTCCGCAGGCAATGGCCAAGGGCGGCAAGGTGCGTGGTGACGGCTGCTGCATGAAGGGTAAGACCAAGGGGAAGATGTACTGATGGCTAAAAAGACCACACCAAAAGTCGAGGCTCAGGTCAACGTCTCCGCCGTCGAGGCCTCGGCTGAGTTTTCGCCTTGTGCCCAGTGCGGCAACCCCGGTGACTGCGCCCGCGCATCTAAGTGCGTCCGGGGGTTTAAGTGATGGCCAAGGCACCCGCAAAGTCCAAGGTTAACGCTGCTGGGAACTACACAAAGCCCACCATGCGGAAGGGATTGTTTGAGTCCATCAAGGCGGGTGGCAAGGGCGGAAAGCCGGGTCAGTGGAGCGCTCGCAAGGCGCAGATGCTGGCCCAGCAGTACAAGGCCAAAGGTGGGGGGTACAAGGATTGAAAGCCCCCCAGCGCAGCCTCAAGAAGTGGACCGACGAGAAGTGGGGCACCAAGAGCGGCAAGCCCTCTACTCAGGGCTCGAAGGCCACTGGCGAGCGTTACCTGCCCAAAAAGGCTCGTGACGCCCTGAGCCCCGCGGAGTATGCTGCGACCACCCGCGCCAAGCGCGAGGGCACCGCCAAGGGCAAGCAGTTCGTGGCACAGCCGAAACGCATCGCGAAGAAGACCGCGAAATTCAGGGACTAAACCATGGCCGTCATCGTACCTGATCTGCCGGAACTCTTTGAGGAAGCCTTCGAGAGGGCTGGCCTCGAGATGAAATCAGGGTACGACCTGAAGACCGCACGTCGCAGCCTCAACATCATGACGCTGGAGTGGGCCAACCGCGGGCTAAACCTATTCACCATTGAGTCCGGGACGCAGGTTCTGACGCCCGGTACGGCGCACTACACCATGCCGACTGGCACCATCGACCTGATCGAGCATCAGCTTCGCACCGGGACCGGAGCGAACCAGACCGACACGTTCCTCGAGCGCATCTCCGTGTCCACCTACGCTCAGCAGACCAATAAGCTGATCACTGGCAGGCCGACCCAAATCTTCGTGCAGCGCCTCTCTACGTCCACGCAGGTGACTCTGTGGCCAGTGCCTGACGCGACCATGCCGTACACGCTGTTCTACTACCGCCTGAAGGGCATTGACGGCCTTTCCTCTGGTATCGGCGGAGACACCACGATGGTTCCTCCACGCTTCGTTCCTGCGCTTGTGGCGGGTCTCGCCTACTACATCGCGGCTAAGAAGCCTGCCTCTCAGGGCATGATGCCTGCGCTCAAGCAGGAGTACGAGGAGCAGTTCGCCCTCGCCGCCGATGAGGATCGCGACCGCGGTTCGGTGTCGTTCGTGCCAATGAGCCCGTGGAGCTACTGATGGCCTATGCGAAGGGCAGCAAGGCGTTTGGATTCTGCGACAGGACTGGTCGCAGATACCCCCTTGGCGACCTTGTCTATGAGTACCAGAACGGCCAGCGCACGGGCTTCCGTGTGGGTCGTGACGTGCGTGACCCTGACCAGCCCCAGAACTTCCTTGGGAAGGTAAAGGTCAACGACCCTCAGTCGCTGTACGATCCCCGCCCTGACACTGCAATTCTGGAGTCCAACGCTCTTTGGGGGTGGAACCCTATTTGGAATCCCGCTCAGTACATGATATCGTCTGTCGGGAACGTCACCGTAACCACCACGGATGGAGAATAGCATGAAGGCCCCGATGAAGTCGCCCCGTCCCAAGGCTCGCCCTGAGAGCAAGATGGCTCCCAAGTCGAGCATGCGTCCTCGCACTCGCAGCGACAAGGAGTTTGATGACGAGGCGGATGCTGCTGCTGATCGCGCCATGAAGCACTCGCAGCCTCCGACGCTCGTGTACAAAGCTGCTGGCGGCAAGGTCAAGAAGATGGCCGCGGGTGGCGCCGTTCACAAGATGCCAGACGGCACCATGATGAAGGGCAAGGCTCACGGCATGGCCGAGGGTGGAAAGCTCAAGATGGTGGAGAAGGGCGGCAAGAAGGTCCCCTCGTTCGCCGCTGATGGCGTTGGCAAGATGATGGGCGGCGGCATGTGCCGCGGCATGGGCGCTGCCAAAAAGGGCGGCAGCTACAGCAAGGGCGGCTGATAGATGAACTACTCGGAGCTCTCGCAGGCGCTGCAGGATTACTTGGAGACTCAGGAGGCATCCTTTGTCTCCAATATCCCCATGTTTGTCCGACAGGCCGAGGAGCGCATCTATCGCTCTGTCCAGATTCCTGAGCTCCGCAAGAACGCCACGGCTATCACCACGACGGGCAATCAGTACCTTGCCCGTCCATCTGACTTCCTGTCAGTGTTCTCTCTGGCTGTTGTAGATGGCTCTGGGAATTACAGCTATCTGTACGACAAGGATGTCAACTTCATCCGCGAAGCGTACCCCGGCCCGACCACGCAAGGGCTCCCGAAGTACTATGCTCAGTTTGACGGCGATCAGACTGGGGTCACGGAGGGAAACTTTATTCTAGGGCCGACACCAAACTCGACCTATACCGTCGAGCTTCACTACTACTATGACCCGCCGTCTATTGTTACCACTGGCACGTCTTGGCTTGGCGATAACGCAGAGGCAGCCCTTCTGTATGGCGCTTTGGTCGAAGCGTACACATACCTCAAGGGCGATGCTGATATGCTGCAGAACTACAGGGACCGCTACGCAGAGGCGATGTCCCAGCTGTTTGGCATTGATGTGCGCTCCAAGCGCGACGACTATAGAGATGGCCAGATGTCTGGAGCTTCCGTCTGATGTTTGTTGGAGCCGCCTCCCCCGGTGCTGTTAGCGTGATGACCTCGTCAAACGGCGGTCACAGCCCGGAGCAAATTGCTGAACTATGCGTTGACCGTCTGATACGAGTATCGGACACGGCTCCACCTGAGATCGCCATGCAGGCCAAGGCCTTCCGCGAGCAAATGTTGGCTGTCGTTCTGCACTATGCTAGGATGGCCGCAAGGGAAGACCGCGAGTCGGTCATAGCGAAACTAGAGCAGGCCGGGTCGGCTGATATGGCTCAACAGATCAGGAGACTTTGAGATGGCTTTCACTGGCAATTACATGTGCACCAGCTTCAAGGATGAGCTCCTAGAGGGTGTCCATGACTTCCGCTCCTCTGGCGGCGATACCTTCAAGTTGGCGCTCTACACCAACTCTGCCAGCTTCACCGCAGCCACCACCGCCTATACGGCCACCAACGAAGTCGCCAACTCAGGCACCTATTCCGCTGGTGGTGGAACCTTGACGAACATCTCACCGACCACATCTGGGACCACTGCGTTCACGGATTTTGCTGACCTGTCGTTCACCTCGGCCACCATCACGGCCCGCGGCGCTTTGATCTATAACACGACCCCGGCGCACACCTATACAAACCCAACGGTGGCCGTTCTCGACTTTGGGTCCGATAAGACCTCCACCACGGGCACCTTTACTATCCAGTTCCCGACTGCAGACGCGACCAACGCGATCATCCGCATCGCCTAAACCAGAGGACAGCCATGGCTAACACGACCCTTACGGGATGGGGCCGTGGCACTTGGTCCTCTGGCCCTTGGGGAGAGGCAATACCAGTCGAGGTCACTGGCGTCTCGGCCTCTGGCGACGTTGGCTCCGTAACCGTAACAGGAACAGCTCTCGTTCAACCGACGGGCGTTTCCGGCACCAGCGCACTAGGCTCCGTCACTATAGCGGCCAGCGCCATTGTCTCCGTTACGGGCGTTTCGGCCACAGCTACCGTCAGGCCTGTCGCGATCACCGGATCGGCTGAATTTGCCGTCACTGGGCTTGAGGCCTTTGCGTCCGTCGGTTCTGTCGATGTTGATGCCGGAGCAATTGCTGCCGTCACCGGGCTGTCCGCCACCACTGCCCTTGGCACTGTCATTGCGGAAGCTGAGACAATCGTCCCAGTCTCCGGCGTTCAGGGCGACTCTCAGCTTGGAGAGGTTTATGCCGCTGTCGTCACTATTGCCGAAGTTACTGGAGTGGCGGCTGCTGGAAGCGTCGGCTCCGCTGTCGCTGTCGGCTCCGCGATTGTCGCCCCAACTGGGGTGTCTGGCTCCGGGTCCGTCAGATCGGTAACGGTCACTGCCTCTGCTGTCTTTTCCATCACTGGGGTGAGCGCGACACCTGCCGTCGGCACAGCTATCGCATTCACTTCGGTTGTTGTAGCGCCATCTGGCGTCTCCGCTGCTGGCGCTTCTGGCTCCGTTACGGTCTCTGGTTCTGCTGTCGTAATCCCTATCGGCGTCAGCGCCACTGGGGCGGCTGGTCAGGCCATAGTCTGGGGGGATGTTGTCCCTGCGCCCGGAACGGTCTGGGGCCCGTTCTCTCCGGCTCCACCGACGTCTTGGTCGGCATTGACACCGTCCCCCGGTTCTTCGTGGACGGAGGTCGATCCAGATGCTATAAATTCGTGGACAGAGGTGGACCCCGCACCATCCACCACTTGGACAACCATTGCGGCGTGAGGATGACCTATGCCTAGTACATACACCTCCAACCTTGGGATCGAGCTTCCGGCTGACGGCGAGCAGGACGGCGTCTGGGGTGATATTGTCAACGACAATATGAGCATCCTTGACCGCGCCATTAACGGGTCCATCAGCCTGTCGCTGAGCGGCACGTCCTCCACGCTCACCACCACGGATGGGGCCCTCTCAGACGGCCAATACAAGCTTCTTGTGCTTGCTGGCTCTCCCAGCGGAACGCACACTATCACCATCTCCCCGAACGACGCGCAGAAGATTTACTTCGTTCGCAACACTACCGCTCAGAGCGTGGTGTTTACCCAAGGTTCTGGCGGAAACGTGACCATCGCCACGGGCGATAGCGGAATCATTTACTCCAGCGGGGGCGGTGCTGCCGCTGCGGTCGTCAATATCACCAACGACTTCGCCATGAGCTCCGTAAAGATCACGGGCGGCTCTATCACGGGCATTACGGACTTGGCCGTGGCTGACGGTGGAACCGGGGCATCTGACGCCGGAACGGCCCGGACGAACCTCGGCCTAGCCATTGGAACCAATGTGCAGGCATACGATGCAGGCTTGCAGTCGATCTCCGGTCTTACGACATCTGCAGACCAGATGATCTACACGACCGCGCTCGACACCTACGCCACCACGGGACTGACTGCTGCTGGCCGCGCTATTCTTGACGATGCCGATGCGTCCGCTCAGCGCACGACGCTTGGTCTCGTTATTGGCACCAACGTGCAGGCCTATGACGCGGAGCTTGCCGCCATTGCCGCCCTTGCTGTGACCGACAGCAACTTCATTGTCGGGAATGGGACGACTTGGGTTGCAGAGAGCGGCGCTACGGCGCGGACCTCGCTAGGCCTCGGCACCCTTGCAACGCAAAACGGGACGTTTTCTGACGCAGTGCTGGGCCCCGCAAGCGCAACGGACAATGCCGTGGCCCGGTTTAATGCGACGACCGGAAAGCTGGTGCAAGACAGCGCCGTCACGATTGCCGACACGGGCGTAATGACCGTTGTTGCGACGGACGCTGGCACAAACACCGTCCTTGACGCTATGCAGGTTCAACGCCAGTCCAGCGGTACGCCAGCCGTTGGCATTGGTGTCGGTGTGGAGTTTGCGGTCGAGACGGCAGCCGGGAACACAGAGATCGGCGCGATCATTGAGGCGGTCACGACCGACGTGACTGCTGCATCGGAAGACTTCGATCTCGTCTTCAAGACGATGGCGGCGGGGGCAGCGGCCACCGAGGGTATGCGGATCAAATCGACCAACATCGTCGATGTCGTATCCCTTGCAATCGGTGGGACGACCGTCACATCGACGGCGGCTGAGCTAAACATCCTTGACGGCGTCACCTCCACTGCTGCAGAGCTGAACCTTGTGGACGGCTCTGCGGCTGGCACGATTGTCAACAGCAAGGCTGTGGTCTACGGCGCGGCTGGTCAGGTAAACGCTACGACGTTGCAGATCGGCGGGACGAGCATCACCTCAACTGCCGCAGAGTTGAACATCCTCGACGGTGTCACCGCGACGGCTGCCGAGATCAACATCCTCGACGGTGTCACCGCGACGGCTGCCGAGCTTAACTTGGTTGATGGCTCTGCAGCGGGAACTATTGTCAACAGCAAGGCCGTGGTCTACGGAGCTGCGGGTCAGGTCAACGCCACCACACTCCAGATCGCCGGGACCAGCATTACTGCGACTGCTGCGGAACTGAACACGCTTGCCGGCATCACCGCTACGGTGACAGAGCTGAACTACACCGATGGTGTGACGTCAAGCATCCAGACGCAGCTTAACGCGAAGCAGGCATCTGACGCCACGCTGACCGCTCTGGCCGGACTTGATGCGACCGCAGGCTTGGTGGTCCAAACCGGGACGGACACGTTCGCCAAGCGCACCCTGACGGCTGGGACGGGCATCACCGTTACCAATGGTACGGGGGCAGCAGGAAACCCAACTGTCGATGCCACCCTTGCATCTCAGGCGCAGGCGGAGGCGGGTACCGACAACACGGTGCTTATGACGCCTCTCCGCACGGCTCAAGCTATTGCTACCTTAGCTGGGTTGCAAACCATTAGCATTCAAACCTCAGGGACAAGCTTCACTGTTCCAGCTGGTGTGACAAATCTATATGTGCTTGCCGCTGGCGGGGGCGGTGGTGGCTCTTACAATACCACAGCTCGTGGCGGTGCTGTAACCCCCGGAGGAAGCGGAGGTAGAGGTGGGTTTGTAGCATCAAGGCACACAGTGACTCCCGGGAGCTCCATCACTTACGCAGTCGGAGCTGGAGGTGCTGGGAGCAACACCGCCAACGGCACCGCCGGAGGAACAACAACGGTCAGCACTCTTTCGCTTACAGCCACAGGTGGCGCTGGTGCCGTTGGTACCTCTACTGGAGCAAATGGGGCAGGCTCTGGCGGCACCTTGCTAAACGGCAATGTTGATAAAGCAGAGCTGATTCTTTCTCTCCTGTCGCTTGGAGCGCCCCTTGTTGACGATGCTGTTACGATTTCCACTCAGGTGACCCAGAGACCCGGAGGAGCGTCCCTAACAGCCGCTATTGCTTACACTGCTGGCGGGACAAATCTGTTTGGCGCAGGGGGCCAAGGGGAAGTGGCTACCAACACCGCTGCTGGTGGTGTCGGTGGCGCTGTCATCTTTATGTATTAAGGAGCAAGACAATGACCATATACGCAATCATCTCAGGCGGCGTTGTCCAGAATAAGGTTTTGGCTGATACCGCCGAAGAGCTGTCGTCGTTTCCAGAGGTGTATCCAATCTCTGACGATGCCCTTGTGGACATTGGCTGGGCCTTTTCTGATGGCACCTTTATTGCTCCGCCGCCCGCCCCTGTTGACCCCGCAACTGCGGCACTCAACATTCGCACCCAAAGGAACCGTCTGCTCACAATGCGTGTAGACCCGATGGTTATGAACTCTCTTCGTTGGGCGGACCTTTCGACGGAGCAGCAGGGAGAGGTCGCCGCCTATCGTCGCGCTCTTCTTGACATAACGGATCAGGCGGGGTTTCCGACTGAGGTGACTTGGCCCGCTCTCCCTGCGTTCATGCAATGACACTCTACCTGCCCAATCTGTCTTTTGTGGCTGTCCCAAAGACGGCCACAATTGCCATTGAGCGGGCCTTCTCTCCGTATGCGATGAGCTACAAGCCGCATCAGCATGACCCGGTGGATGCCGTAAAGGATCGCTCACCTAATCCGTGCTTGGCCGTCATTCGGCATCCGCTGCTCTGGATGGAGAGCTACTACAAGTATCTCCGCTTCTCCCCCTATTTTGCGCGCTCGGACTCTATCTGGGGCCTGCGCTCAAAGACCTTTGAGCAGTTTATCTGGGCCTACGTTCGCGGGCAGCACATGTGGCCAGAGCCGCTGAGGGATCAGTCATCTTACGTCTCCCGCAACGGCAGCGTGGTTGAGCACCTTTATCGTTACGAGAACCTAAGCTCGGCCATAGATCATCTTTGCGAGGCATGTGGGAAAAGGGTCCCTCTTGAGCGCCACAACGTCTCCCGCGACGTGCCTCTCGAATTGTCACCAGAGGCGAAATCTGCCTTTGAGCAGGCGGCAAAGGTAGACTACGATCTTTACGAAAGCTTGGGGTTAGCACATGCCGCCTGAAATTCTTTGGAACATTGGCCTGACCGCCGTCCTCGGTCTCGTGAGCTGGCTTCTGAAAAGCCATGCCGACGAGGTTCAGCGCCTGCAAATCCTGCTGAACAGGACGCGTGAGGAGTTGGCCAAGGACTACGTCACCAGAGCAGACGTTCACAACGACATGAACCGGGTCATCACGCGCATCGACAACCTCGACACCAAGATCGACCGTATTTTGCAGGGGATGAGCAAATGAGACTGGCGATCCTTCTCTTGGTCGCTGGCTGCGGTCCTGTTACTGTGTCGTCAGTGGCCTACACGACGGCCTGCCCGAAAGGTGACCGCCAGTGCGAGATCAGACAGAACGCGGAAACGCTATACTACATGTCGATGCCGGACGCCGCCAATGCACTTCTATGCTCCGGCGATACGCGGGATGTTATGGGGGCGCTCTGCTCTGTCTACTGACAGCGGTGGCAGACGCCCAAGTCACGGGCGACTTAAACACCAACAGTGGCAACACTAACTCGACCATCGGCTCGAACAACAACGAAAACACCACCAACTACAATGGCGCAGGATCAGCGCCGTTTTCTACGCCCGTGCCGACTGCCGCCGCGCCGACAGTGATGGGTGGTGGAGGCAATGACAGCTGCCTGATCCCTTACCAGCAGGCCTTCCAGATCAGCATCTTTGGCCGCGCCGAAGGCAAGATGGAACAGGACCCAGAGTGCAACCGCCGCAAGGATGCCAGACTGCTCGGCACTCCGCAGGAAGCCGGGGGCCTCGGCCTGCAGGTTTCAGGCATCTCGGTCATGTGCGAGAGCCCGGCGATCTTCAAGGCGATGGCACTAGCAAGCACTCCTTGCCCGATCTACTCCATTGAGACAGGCAAGCTGCTGGTGGGTCGCGAAGGCTATCTCGCAATGCGTGACGACCCCCATATTTATGTGGTAGGATACTCCAGCGACCGGGCTTTCTGGGACGCCTTCCTGCTCATGAACGAGGAGCTACCTGATGTCCTACCTCAAGAAAACACTGGCCCTCTTCTGTCTGAGCGCTTCCGTCGCTCACGCCGATCCGACGATAACGAACCTGCAGGGGTCAGCCCAAGCAATCCTTGACCAGCTGGCAGCGTCTCAGAACCTAACTGTGGGTGCAGTCTACAGTGCGGGTCAAGGCGATATCCTCGCGCCGGGCGTCATGCAGGACGCTGCCATTACCGAACAGATGCGGCTGGACTACAACTCTGACATTCAGGGGGTGAT
>SXGQ01650430.1_pt1 | contig 16825 bp, 15 predicted proteins | sample 3178371 | NCBI WGS metagenome assembly SXGQ01 (sample SAMN11356859, study PRJNA531348) | freshwater metagenome | isolation source: freshwater sample F1-20 | place: China: Fuxian Lake, Yuxi | collected 2017-12-25
CGCGGAGGGCAACATCGCGGTCAGCAACGGCCGGGCGATCGCCCTTTGCGGCGTGCGGGACCTGGTCGTGGTCGAAACCCCGGATGCGGTGCTCGTTTGCCACCGCGACGCCGTGCAGGACATCAAGAAGATCGTCCAGCAGCTTCCGCCCGGCTTGCAGTAGTTCAGGCGCGTCAGGCGCGAAAAAACCCGCCGCCCCTTGCGGGACGGCGGGTCAAAGTGGTGGCTCAGCCCGGAATCGAACCGGGGACACGAGGATTTTCAGTCCTCTGCTCTACCAACTGAGCTACCGAGCCACGAGTGAGGGGGGGAGCGAAGGCCGCGGGGCGGGGCGCGTCAACGGGAATTTGCGGCGCCGGCTCAGCCTTGGTGCGTCCGCGTGGAGACCTCGATCACGTCGTGCGGTGCCGCCTCCTTTTGGCCCGCCGGGGAGACGCGGATGAAGCGGGCCTTCTCGCGCAGCGCCGGGAGCGTGCCCGCGCCGAGGTAACCCATCCCGCTCTGTACTCCACCGATCAGGTTGGCCAGTACATCGTCGACGGAACCTGAGACCTCCTTGAGCGCCTCGATCCCCTCGGCGGCGACCTTCCGCGTGGTGTCCGTTTTGTCGTGACCGTAGCGGGCCGCGCTGCCGGCCTTCATCGCGGCGAGCGAACCCATCCCACGGTACTGTTTGTAAACCTTGCCGTTGATCTCGAGGATCTCGCCCGGCGCCTCTCGGCAGCCCGCGAGAAGGCCGCCGAGGATGACGGCGTCGGAGAGCGTCAGGGCCTTCACGATGTCCCCGCTCTTGGTGATGCCGCCGTCGGCGATCAGGCGAACGCCGTGGGCGCGGGCGGCGGTGCCGGCCACGTGCAGCGCGGTGAGCTGCGGGATACCCACGCCGGCGACCACCCGCGTGGTGCAGATGGAGCCGGGGCCCTGGCCGACCTTGATCGCGTTGGCACCGCAGCGGGCGAGGAACTCCACCCCGGCCGCGCTCGTCACGTTGCCGGCGAGGATCGTGAGGTTCGGGAAGGCCGACCGCACCAGCTGCACTACCTCGCCAACTCCGGCGGTGTACCCGTGGGCGGTCGAAACGGCGACGCAGTCCACGTGCTCCGCGACCAGCGCGCCGACGTGTTCGATGATCCGTTCGCGGTCGAGGGTGCCGTCGGGCTGCCGGATGGGCGAGAGCGCGGCGCCGGCGACGAGGCGGAATTCCTGGTCGCGCGCGGGTTTGCGGCGGGATTTCGCCTCGCCGGTGATGCGCTCGACGTCCGAGGCGGTGATGAGTCCGCGGAGGGCGCCCGAGGCGTCCACCACCAGCATTTTATTGCTGCCGATATTTTCGGAGAAGAAGCGGTCCGCCGCGCGGATCGGGTCCTGCGCGACGTCGCGCTGGTCCACGGTGCGCAGCTGGGCCCGCGGTGTCATGACCTCCGCCACTCGCTTCGTGCGATAGCGGTCTTTGACCACGTTGCCCGAAAGGAGGCCGACCAAACGGCCCGCTTCGTCGACGACCGGGAAAGTGGAGAAAGTAAAGCGGCGGGCATCGATCATGCCCAGCACGTCGCCAATGAGCTGCCCGGGAGCAACGGTGATGGGGTCCTGGATCAGGCCGTGGATGTGGCGCTTCACCCGGGCGACCTCCTTCACCTGGTCGCGCGGCGCCATATTGTAGTGGATCAGCCCGAGGCCGCCGTTGAGCGCCATCGCGATCGCCATGCGTGACTCGGTCACGGTGTCCATGTCCGATGAAAGCACCGGGATCTGGAGGCGTAGCGTGTCGCTGAGGGCGGTGGCGGTATCGGCGTCCTTGGGAAGGATATCCGAGAAGAGGGTCGCCAGCGACACATCGTCGAAGGTGAGCGCCATCGGCAGGTTGGCGCGGAAAAACGCGTCGGCCGGGAGGAAATACTCACCGTCTGCGGCGGCGGTGGCAGGGGAGGGCGTGGCAACCGAGGACATAAGGTTGCCGGGAACGGAGTAGGGCGGCGGGGGGCGAGGGCAAACGGAAAGTGCGGCCTGCGGGATTGCTTTCCGCGTGCCGCACGGCTCGTTGGGGGCATGTCCACCGCGCGCCTGCGCCTGCAGCACCGCCGCTACCGGCTCCCCTTCCGCGGGCCGGTACGCACGGCACACGGCGTCTGGACGCACCGCGAGGGCGTGCTGCTGCGCGTCGAGGACGCCGCCGGCCGCGTCGGTTGGGGCGAATGCGCGCCGCTGCCCGGCTGGACCCACGAGACAGTGGATGCGGCGGAGGCGGCACTCAGGGAAGCGGGGGAGTGGGTGGAGGAGGCCGCCCTGGGTCGCCTGCCGGCGGGGCTGGCGTGCCTGCGCGGGGCCGTGGCCGCAGCGCGGGCGCCGTGCGTGCTTCCGCCCGAGCCTTCGGCCCTGGGGGTCGCCGCGCTGCTCCCGGCGGGTGGGGAGGCACCCGCGCGAATGTCGGGTTTCGCCGAGGCCGGCTTCAGGGTCTTCAAGTGGAAGGTCGGCGTCGGCGATCCCGCGGATGAACTCGGTCTGCTCGACGAGCTTTGCGGCCGCCTGCCGCCTGGGGGCCGGCTGCGGCTGGACGCCAACGGCGCGTGGGAGCGCCGGGTCGCCGAGCGCTGGCTGGAGCGTTGCGCCGGGCTCCCGGTGGAGTTTGTCGAGCAACCGGTGGCTGCGCCGCCCGGGGCCAGCCAGCGGGAGCGGGCTCGTGCGGACGACCTGTTGCGAGGCCTCGGCGGCGCCTTCCCGACGCCGCTCGCGTTAGACGAGTCCTTGGCCGGCGACGGGGATGTCGCGCGCTGGCTGGCGGAGGGATGGTCTGGATTCTTTGTGCTCAAGCTAAGCCTGCACGCCACGCCAGAGGAGACCCTCGCGGCGCTCTCCCGGGCCGGGGCTAACGTGGTCTTCTCCTCGGCGCTGGAGACGCGGGTGGGTGCGGCGCACGCGTTGCGGCGGGCCTGGGCGTGGCCGGGCGAACGGCACGCGCTTGGCTTCGGCGTGTGGCCGCTCTTCGCGGCGCGCGCGCTGGACGGACCGGCGTCGGCGCCGTTCCTGCGGCGTGAGGACGTCGCGGCTCTTGACCTGAAGGAAGCATGGAACGCGCTCGCCTAAAAGCCCTGGTGGAGTCGACCGGCTGCGCGCGCGCGGTCGGTCGAATGCTCTTTGTGCTGGATCCGGGTTGGGGTCCGCAGGCACGGCAGGAAGCGGAGGCGCTGCTTACCTTGCCCGACGGGCGTCCGCCGGACGAGGAGCGCGGTTGGCTGGCTCTCCCGACGGGCGGGTCGGGCGGAGGCGTCAAGTGGGTGCGACACGATGAAGCGACGCTCGCCGCGGCGGTGGCCGGGATGCGGGCGCACTTCGGGCTCGGGGCCATCCACGCGATCGACGTGCTGCCGGCTCACCACGTGAGCGGGCTGATGGCGCGGGTGCGCGCGGAAGTCTCTGGGGGGACGCATCTGTCGTGGGCGTGGAAACGTCTTGAGGCTGGGGATTGCCCAGGCTTGCCCGAGCATCCGGACGGGTGGGTGCTCTCGCTTGTCCCGACGCAATTGCAGCGCCTGCTACGGCAGCCTGCGGCGATGGCGTGGCTGCGTGGCCTTCGAGTGGTCTTCCTGGGTGGGGGGCCCGCGTGGCCAGACCTGTTGCGGCGCGCGCGGGAGGAAGGGTTACGTCTTGCCCCGAGTTATGGGATGACGGAGACCGCGGCGATGGTAGCCGCGGTGCGGCCGGAGGAGTTTCTCGCGGGGCGGGAGGAGCTACGTCCGCTGCCCCATGCGGAATTGGCGGTCGACGGCGAGGGGCGCCTAGGCGTCGCCGGCGCCTCGGTCTGCCGCGGACTTTGGCCGGACTGGCGCGATACGGGCCGCTGGACCACCGGCGATCGCGCCGAGGCCCGCCCGCACGGTTGGGTCATTTTGGGCCGTATGGACCAGGTTATCATCACTGGGGGACGGAAGGTGGACGCGGCCCGCGTGGAGGCGGCTTTGCGCGGAGGGGGGGGCTGGGAAGAAGTGGTGGTGCTCGGCCTGCCTGATGCGGAGTGGGGCGAGACGGTGGTCGCATTTCATCCCGCGGGCGCGCCCCGTGCCGATCTGAAGGCGACCATCGCGGGGCTGGCCGCGTGGGAGCGTCCGCGGCGTTGGGTGGCCGTCGAGACCTGGCCGCGCAACGCGGCGGGCAAGGTGGACCGCGCCGCGCTTCGCCGGCTCGGGGCAACGCTTGCGGCGCGGCCTGCCGGGCACTAGCTGCAGAGAGCTGATGACCAAGAACGAGATCGCCGACATCCTGCTCGAGATTGCCACCTTGCTTGAGCTGCAGGGCGAAAATCCCTTCAAGGTGCGCGCTTACCAGTCGGGCGCCCGGGTGCTCGAGGGTATGGAGGAGGCCGATCTCGCCCGCCTGGTCGCCGCCGGGGAGTTGCGGAGCGTGAAGGGCATCGGCGAGGCGTTGGCGGAGAAGATCTCGACGTTGCACACGACGGGGCGGTTGCCGTTCGTCGAGAAGCTGCGCGCGGCCGTGGGCCTAGGGCTCGTCGAACTGCTGGAGGTCCCGGGCCTAGGGCCAAAAAAAATCCGGGCCCTGCACGACAAGCTCGGTGTAAATTCGGTCGCTGCCCTCGCTGCCGCGTGCGAGGCGGGCAAGGTCGCCGAGCTGGAGGGTTTCGGTGCGAAGACGCAGGAGAAGCTGCTCGCAGGCGTGCGTAATCGGGAGGCCTACGGCCGGCGGCATCTTTGGTGGGACGCCGCAGAGCTGGCGGGCGCGATCCTCGCGGGGCTGCGCGCGCTGTCGGCGGTGCGCCGCGCGGAGGCGGCGGGCAGCCTTCGCCGGGGTCTTGAGACGGTGGGTGACTTGGACTTCATTGTGGCGGCGGAGGACCCTGCGCCCGTCGTGGCGTGGTTTGTCGCCCAGCCAGGCGTTCGCGAGGTGACCGCCCACGGCGAAACCAAGGCGAGCGTTCGCTTCGAGAGCGGACTGCAGGCGGACCTTAGGCTGGTGCCAGCCGAGCAGTTCGCTTTCACCCTGCATCACTTCACGGGCTCCAAGGAGCACAATGTACAACTTCGACAGCGGGCCCTCGCCCGCGGCTGGAGCCTAAGCGAATGGGGCCTCACCGCGGTCGGAGGCTCGGATACTCCCCCGCCCGTGGTGGCGGCGGAGGATGACCTCTTCCGCGCGTTGGGACTCGCCTATATCCCGCCCGAATTGCGCGAGGGGAGAGGGGAGATTGAGGCCGCCGAGCACGGGGAACTGCCGCGCCTCATCACCGCGGGCGACACGCGCGGGGCGTTTCACAACCACACCGTTGCCTCGGACGGCCGCAATACACTCGGGGAGATGGCGGCGGCGGCCGCTGCGCTTGGGTGGGAATACCTCGGCATCGCCGACCATTCCAAGTCCAGCTTCCAGGCCCGCGGCCTCCACGAGGACCGGCTGCTTGCGCAGGTTGAGGAGATCCGCTCGCTCAATACTTCCGGAGGCTGCCCGGTGCGGCTCTTCGCCGGCACGGAGTGTGACATCCTGCCCGACGGGAGCCTTGACTTCGCCGACGAGATCCTCGCCCGGTTGGACTACGTGGTGGTCTCCGTCCACTCCGCGTTCGGCCAGGACGAGGCGACGATGACCGCGCGGATCGTCCGGGCCCTCGAGCACCCACGCACCACGATGCTTGGTCACCTCACAGGACGTTTGCTGCTCCGGCGTGAGGGGTACGCCGTCGATGTGGGCCGCGTGATCGACGCGGCGGTGGCGAACGGGGTAGTGATCGAGCTCAACGCGAACCCATGGCGGCTGGACCTCGATTGGCGGCATTGGCGGCGGGCGTCTGAGCGGGGACTCCTCTGCGCGATCAATCCGGACGCCCACGACACCGCTGGCCTTGAGCACTTCCGTGCGGGCGTCAACGCGGCGCGCAAGGGCTGGCTGGTGCCGGAACAGGTGATTACGACTTGGTCCCTCTCCCAAATTGAAGGCTGGTTGGGTCGCCGGCGCGGGCCCGCTCGGGCCTGACCTGCCGGGGGCGAGCGCGGCGACTGGCGTGCAGCGCGTAAATTTGCGTTGCGGAGCGCCGGACCGACGTGACACGAAGCGGGTACCCCAATCCCCCGCGTACCGATGGCCTCCCCTAAATCCTCCCCCCTCACATTTGAACTCACCGAGGAGATGGAGGCGCGGCTCGAGGCCTGCCGGCGAGGCCACGGTTACGCTTCAGCCAGTGCGGTGGTCCGGGCTGCGCTCGCCGCGTTTGACTTCGTCGGCTGCCGCCCCGTGCGCGCCAAGCAGCGCCAGCTCTCGGTGCGGATCAGCGCCGACCAACGCGCCCTCCTGCGCCGCCACGCGCGGCTAAAGCGCGTGAGCGTCGGCGAACTCCTGCGGCTCGCGCTCGCTGCGATGCCGGTGAAACCCGGCCGTCGTTAGTCCCGGGCGGTCGGGCCCGCGCCGCGCTTGCCATGGCGCGGGCCGGGCCCTTTCGTCGCGCGTAGTCGATGCACGCCTCCCCCGCCCCCCTCTCCACTTGGGCCCGCAACGTGGCCCCGTCCCCGACCCTTGCGGTCGACGCCAAGGCGAAGGCCCTGCAGGCCGCGGGCGAAGACGTCTGTGGCTTCGCGGCCGGGGAGCCGGACTTCGACACTCCCGAGCACATTAAGGAGGCCTGCGCGGCGGCCCTCCGCGCGGGCAAAACCAAGTACGCGCCGACGCCTGGCATTGAGCCGCTGCGGCAGGCGATTGCCGAGCGATACGCCGTGGAGTACGGGCTGCGCGCCACCCCGGCCCAGGTCATCGTCTCCCCGGGCGGCAAGTTCAGCTGCTATCTCGGCGTGCTCGCGACCTGCTCGCCGGGCGATGAGGTGATCGTGCCTGCTCCCTATTGGGTGAGCTACCCGGAGATGGTTAAACTGGCGGGTGCGGTCCCCCGCTTCGTGCTCGCGGACGATCGGACGGGCTTCCGCCTCACGCCCGCGATGGTCGAGGCCGCGATCACGCCCCGCAGCCGCCTGCTGATCCTCAACTCCCCGTCCAATCCGACCGGGGCCGTCTATTCCCGCGCGGAACTCGAGGCGATTGTCGCCGTCGCCCTCCGCCACAACCTCTACATCCTCTCCGACGAGATGTACGAGCACTTGGTGTATGATGGCGTCCGGCCCACGTGCGTCGCCACCCTTGCGCCCGAAGCCGCGGCCCGGACGATCACCGTCGCCGGTTTCTCGAAGACCTACGCGATGACCGGCTGGCGTATCGGCACGACGCTTGCCCCGCTGCCCATCGCGAAGGCGATCGCGGAACTGCAAAGCCAGATGTCTTCGAATGTCACCACGTTCGCCCAGTTTGGCGCACTCGCGGCGTTGCAGCAGAAAGATAAGACGTCGGCCGCGCTGGCCACGATGTTGGCGGCTTTCGACCGCCGGCGCCGGAACCTCCACGCTGAGCTCAACCGTATCCCGGGCATCTCCTGTCTCCTTGCCGAGGGGGCGTTTTACCTTTTTCCCAATATCTCCCGCTTTGGCCTGAGCGATGTCGAGTTCTGTAACCGGCTGCTCGACCAAGAAAAAGTCGCTGCCGTGCCCGGCAGCGCCTTCGGCGCCGAGGGTTACCTCCGCCTCAGCTATGCGACTAGCGACGAGATCATCGCCAAGGGTGTTGCCCGCCTCGCCCGTTTCTGCGGTGGCCTGCGCGCTGCCTGATTCCCCCATGCGCCCCATCGTCCAGATCTCCCTTGACCTCACCGACCGCGCGGAGGCGCTTGCCACCGCCGCCACCGCGCTCCGCGCGGGAGTCGACTGGCTGGAGGCCGGTACTCCGTTCATCCTCGCGGAGGGCCTTCACGGGGTGCGCGCCCTGCGGGAGCGTTTCCCCGGCGTACCGATCGTCGCCGACCTCAAGACGATGGATGGCGGCTACCTCGAGGCGGAGATGATGGCCAAGGCCGGCGCGACCCACGTAGTGGTGATGGCGCGCGCCCATGAGGAGACCCTGCGCTGCGTGGTCAAGGCGGGCCGCGACCACGGCGTGAAGGTGATGGGCGACAACCTTGGTTGCCCTGACATGGTGGCCGGAGCCCGGCTGATCGAGGATCTCGGCTGTGATTTCGTCATTCACCATATCGGCTACGATGAGCGCCGCGGCATCGCCGCCGCCGGCCACCGGATGCCCAGCCCGCTGGACCAGCTCCGAGAGGTGGTCGCCGCCGTCGGAATTCCAGTACAGGCGGTCGGTGGGCTGACGCTCGAGCAGGCCGTGCGGACCCCGGAGTATGGCGCGCCTCTGGTCGTGATCGGCGCGCCGCTCGCGGTGGACGCAGACTCATTTCGCACCGCCGGAGGCGACCTCGAGGGCACGCTTCGTCTGATCTGCGAACGCGTCCACGCCCACGGGGATGTCCCCGTGCGCCCCCGCTCTCTCCCATGAAGTCCGCTGCCGTCGTCAATTTTTCCTCCGCGCCCCACAGCGTGGAGCTCCGCGAGTTCGCGCGTCCGGTCCCGGGCGCCGAGGACGTGATCCTAGCCGTCGAGGCGGTCGGCGTCTGCGGGAGCGACCTGCACCAATGGACGGGTCAGCACAGCTGGCCCGTGAATTACCCGGTCGTGCTTGGTCACGAGTTTGGCGGTCGCATCGCCGAGCTGGGGGCCGGCGTGCGCGGCTGGTCTGAGGGCGACCGTGTGGTCAGCGAGACGGCGGCGGTGATCGATCCCGCCAGTCCGCTGTCCCGTGCCGGCCGGTACAACCTCGACCCGCGCCGCAAGGGCTTCGGTTACGGGGTCGATGGCGCGATGACCCGCTTCGTGCGCGTGCCCGCCCGCTGCCTGCACCGCGTGCCTGATGGCCTCCCGCTCGAGCAGGCTGCGCTGACGGAGCCTTGCTGCGTCGCCTACAACGCTGTGATCGAAAACGGCCGAGTCCAGCCGGGCGACCGCATCGTGGTCCTTGGGCCGGGCCCCATCGGCATCCTTTGCGCGGCGATGGCCCGCCTAGCGGGCGCCGAGGTTGCGCTGGTCGGGTTGGAGCGAGACCGGGTCCGGCTCAATGTGGCGAAAGTTTACGGCTGCGACGTGATCGTCGGGGATGCCGCCGAATGGGCCCGGCGCCGCGACGGCCTAGGCGCGGATGGCGTGGTCGACGCGGCCGGCGTCTCCGCCGCGCTTCGCACCGCCCTCGAATTGGTGCGGCCCGGAGGCTGGATCAGCAAGGTGGGCTGGGGTCCGCAGCCGCTGAACTTTTCCCTAGATCCCCTCGTGCAGAAAAACGTGACGCTGCAGGGCAGCTTCAGCCACACTTGGCCGATGTGGGAGCGCGTGCTCGCTCTCCTTGCATCCGGCCGGCTCGACGTCCGGCCGATCACCGGCGGGATTTGGCCGCTGGCGGAATGGCATACCGCGTTCGAGCGAATGCACGGCGGTGAGATCGTGAAGGCCGTACTCCAGCCGGCCTGAACCGATGCGCCTCCGGGACAAGGTCATAATTGTTACGGGCGCCACCGGCGGCATCGGCCGGGCGATCGCGGCGCGGGCGGTGGCGGAGGGCGCCCGCGTCCTTGTGCATGGCATCGACGCGGCGGCCGGGGCGCGTACGGTGGCCGAGTTGGGGACTGCGACGGCGCTGCACCTGGAGGATCTGGTCGATCCAGCGGCGGGAGGACGGATCGTCGCCGCTGCCCGCCGCGCCTTCGGCCGAGTCGACGCGGTTGTCAACAACGCCGCCCTCGTGGCGCGCAGCACGCTAGCGACCGCCTCGGCCGCGGGCTTTGACCGGATGATGGCGATCAACGTTCGGGCGCCGCTGCTGCTCATCCAGGCGGCGTGGCCGGAACTTCGCGCCCACCGGGGCTGCATCGTTAATATCGGCTCGATCAACGCCCTCAGTGGCGAGGCCACTTTGCTCGACTACAGCGTTTCCAAGGGCGCACTGCAGACGCTCTCGCGCAACCTCGCCAATGCGCACGCGGTGGACGGGGTCCGTTGCAACCACTTGAATGTCGGCTGGGTGTTGACCGAGCGGGAACACGCGATGCAGGTGGCGGAGGGCCAGCCCCCCGATTGGCATGAGCGCCTGCCCGCGGTGTTTGCCCCTTCCGGCCGGCTGCTCCGGCCGGAGGAGGTCGCGGCCGCGGCAGTTTACTTGCTCGCCGATGAATCTGGCCCGGTGAACGGCGCCGTCATCGAGCTGGAGCAGTACTCCCTCCACGGCCGTAACCCCGTCAAGGTCTGACCCCAATGCCCCGCCTCGCTGCATTCCCCAAAGCCTACATGCGCCCCCTCTGCCGCGAGGGCACGATGACGCTCCGCGACTGGGCTGACCTCGCGGTGCCGCTCGGGGTGGACGGGCTCGAGTTCTACAGCGGGTTCCTCGAGCTGGCCGATCCGGCCGGGTGGGTGCCCGCCCGCCGGTTGGTGGAGGAGCGCGGAATGGTGATCCCGATGCTGTGCTGCTCGCCGGATTTCTCGCAGCCCGATCCCGCGCTGCGGCGCGCCGAGATTGACCGCGAGAAGGGTTGGATCCGGATGGCCGCCACCTTGGGCGCCGGTTACTGCCGGGTTCTTTCTGGGCAGCGCCGCCCGGACCTGAGCCGCGAACAGGGCCTCGACCTAGTGACCGGCTGTATCGAGGCCTGCCTGCCCGAAGCGGAGGCGTGCGGCGTCACGCTAATCCTCGAAAACCACTACAAGGATGACTTCTGGAGCTACCCGGAGTTCGCCCAGAAGATGGACGTCTTCTGCGCGCTGGTGGACCGCATCCGCCATCCGCGCTTCGGAGTGAACTACGACCCCAGCAACGCTTTCCTCGCGGGCGATGACCCCTTGGAGCTTCTGGCCCGCGTCAAGGACCGGGTGGTGACGATGCATGCCAGCGACCGCTACCTCGCCGAAGGCACGCTGGAGGACCTCCGCCGGGAAGAGAGCGGTCCCGAGGGCTATGCCAAGCGTCTCCGCCACGGCACCATCGGTCGAGGCCTCAACGATTACGACGCGATCTTCTCCACCCTGCGCAAGGCCGGCTTCGACGGCTGGGTGAGTATCGAGGACGGGGTCGACGGCATCGAGCAGCTCGCGGAGAGCGTGCGGTTCGTGCGCGGCAAGCTGCGCCAGCATTGGGCCTGAGGCTGTCCGGGCCGGCCATGGCGCCCTTCGCGCGCGCCAACCCCTTCGGATCCTCCAGAGCGGGCAGCCCCGCTGCGCTCGGCAGCGCGCGGCCTCAGGCGGTGACCGACTCGAGCGAGCAGCCGTCCGCGTCTCCACTGGGTGTTTCGCAGTTCGGCCGCGCGATGACGCCCGGATAGGGTTCGGAGGCGAAGGGTCGGGAGGGCTCCACGAGCAGATGGCGGTCGCACACCGCGAAGAGGTCGGCGGCGTTCTCCGTGCGTCGCATTTCGTGCAGGAATCGTCCTTCCGGGTCGACGCCCTGGCCAACGAAGTTGAGGTACTTCTTCATCTTGTTCACGTGCAGCCGTTCGGGCAGCCCCGGCGGCCGGGTCGCGTCGAACAGCCGCTCGATGTAGCCCCGAACCTCCGCGAGGGTGATATCGCGGGCGGCACCCCCGGCGAACTGCTCCCGGCACTGGCGGAAAATCCACGGGTTGCGGATGGCGTGGCGGCCGATCATCACGCCGGCGGCGCCGGTCTCACGGAGGACGCGCGCGGCTGCCGCCGCGGAAGTCACGTTACCGTTGGCCAGCACCGGGCAGCGCACCCGGCGGACCGCGTGCGCGATCATTCCGTAACGGACCTCGCTGCGGTACATTTCTCGGACGGTCCGCCCGTGCACCGTCAGCAAATCCACGCGGTGGGCGTTCATTAGGTCGAGCAGCCGGTCGAAGTTAGCGGTGTCCTCAAAGCCCAGCCGCATTTTCACGGTGAGCAGTCCCGGCACCGCCTCGCGGAGGGTGCCGAGGATGGCGTCCACCCGGTCTGGATCCCGCAGGAGGCCGCCGCCGACGTTCTTGCGGTAGACCTTGGGGGCGGGGCAACCGAGGTTGAGGTCGATGCCGGCGACGGGCAACGGGAGCAGGGCGGCGACGGTGCGCCGGAGGTGCACCAGATCCTCGCCGATCAGCTGGGCGAAGACGGGCCGCCCGGTGGTGTTCTCGGTGATTGAGCGCACGATGTGCGCCTCGGGCCGCGACTGGGCGTGAACCCGGAGGAATTCGGTAAAAAAGTAGTCCGGTGGGCCGTAGCCCGCCACCACCCGCATGAAAGCGAGGTCGGTGACATCTTGCATCGGCGCCAGCGCGGTCAGCGGGGCGCCCGGAAACAGTCCGGCCGGTAGGGGGAGGGGAGATCCACTCACGCTGGCCCCTCTTCGCTCTCCCCCGCCTGCTGCTTAAGCACGCGTTCCAGCACCTCGGTCATGTCCTCCGCTTGGTCGAAGACGGCGCGTGCCACGTGGATCGGGCGCTGCTGCTGCAGAGCGAGAACGATCGAGTCGCTTGGGCGCGCGTCCAGCTCGATCAGTTTGCGGCCGAGCTCATTTTCCATCCGCAGGAGGATCCGCGCGAAGAAGGTGCCCTCGCGAGAATCGTTGATCACGATGTGCTCCAGCTGGGCGCCGAGGCCCAGCAGGATGCTGCCGATCAGGTCGTGGGTGAGGGGCCGCTCGCGCTTGACCCCGTTGAGCGTCATCTGAATTGCACTGCCGACGGCGTGGTCCACGTAGATCACGAACGTCTTTGCGTCGTTGCCGAGGAATACGGCGCAGCCGTTCGCAGTGGGCATAACCCCCTTGAGAGAGACGAGGACGACGTCGCTAGGCATAATGCCAACGTGATCCCGGAACCTGCAGGGCGCAAGCACCGGGCCAGCGGGCGCGCGGATTGCGCTCGCCGGCCGTGCGCGCCGCGGCCAAGTTGCGGCTACCCCGCGGGATGTCCCTGACCCGCCCCTGCAGTTACCCGCTTCGCGTTCGCTTCCGTGCGCCCGCTCCCGAGGGCCGCCGGTGGGTGGGCTTTGCCTGCCTGGGGCTCGCGCTCGCCGTTAGCCTCGCCGGCGCCCAGCCGGCGGTCCGCCCCTCGGAGGAGGAGGCCTTCCTCGACGAGTTGCAGGTGCGAGCGGTCCGCTTCTTCACGGATGCGGCCGACCCCGCCACCGGCCTTGTGCTCGACCGGGTCCGCGCGGATGGCCGCGGCGGGGGGGGCCGCGCGCCCTCAAGCGTGGCCGCGACCGGATTCGGCCTTACCGCCTGGTGCATCGCTGAGCACCGCGGCTGGGTGTCCCCGGTGGAGGCGCGAACGCGCGTGCTTGCCGCGCTCCGGACACTGGCGGATGGGCATGACCATGAACGCGGCTGGTTCTACCACTTTGTGGATGCCGCGACCGGCCGGCGCGTCTGGAACAGCGAGGCTTCCACGATCGACACCGCCCTCCTGCTGCAGGGGGCCCTGCTCGCCCGCGAGCACCTGCGCGATCCCGAGGTGGATGCCCTGGTTGCACAGATCTACGGGCGGATCGACTGGCGTTGGGCGCAGGCCGGCGAGCGGACCTTGGTGCACGGCTGGCGGCCCGAGTCCGGCTTCATCCCGCACCGATGGGATGCGTACGCGGAACTGCTCGGCCTGTACCTGCTGGGACTCGGATCGCCGGACGCGGCCCGCGCGCTGCCAGCCGACGCGTGGCGCGCTTGGCGCCGGGAGCCGTGGGTCGAGTCGGGAGGACGGCGGTTCATCCAGTGCGGGCCGCTATTTACGCACCAGTACGCGCATGGCTGGTTCGATTTCCGGGGTCAGCGTGATCGTGGCGTGGATTACTGGCAAAACTCAGTCGCGGCGACCCTGGCCCAGCGCGATTGGTCGCTTGCGCAGCAGGGGCGGTACCCTCTTTGGTCCGGTCAACTCTGGGGCCTCACCGCTTCGGACAGTGCGGGCGGGTACGTTGCCTGGGGTACGCCCGGGCCGGATGCGGATCTCAGCGACGGTACGGTGGTACCCTGTGCGCCGGGCGGGTCCTTACCGTTCGCCCCGCGCGAATGCCTCGACGCGCTGCTGGGGATGCAGTGGGCTCTGGACGGCCGCGTTTGGGGACCCTACGGGTTCGCGGACGCGTTCAACCCTCACACTGGATGGATCGCGGAGGATGTCGTGGCGATCAACGTCGGGATCACGTTGGTGATGGCGGAAAATTTGCGCGGCGGCTTTGTCTGGCGGACGTTTCGGCACGCGCCCGAGGTCCGGCGCGGCTTCGAGCGCGCGGGGTTCAATCGTGATCCCGCGGCTCCGCCGGCCACGCCCGGCCTCGCGCTGGTGCGCTGATCACACCCGCTCCAGCTTCGCGCGGCCGGCCTCGACGCGGAACGAGGCGCGGGTTACGAGAGGCGCGCCGGGCCGCGTGACGTAAGGCACGGTGCGAAAGTGGGCCGTCCAAGCCGACGGGGTTAGTTCGCACGAGACGTAGCCCCGCTCCTCGTTGTGGAACTTCACGCCGGGGTTGTCGGCCAGCAGCCGGCCTAGTTCCGGGGGTTCCGCGCGGCCGTCACCGCTGGAGCTGATCGAGGTGCCGACGAACTCTACGCCCGTGACGGGCGCGTCGGGCCTTTCGAAGTCGGGTCCCAGTTCGTTCGCCCAGTGCGAGTGGATGTCGCCGGTAATCACGACCGGGTTGCGGACGCGCGCCTCGTGCCAGTGGCGCAGCAGCAGCCGTCGTTCGTGCTCATAACCCGGCCACTGGTCCATGCTCAGGGAGATTTCGGGACCGGGCGATTTGTCGACGCGGGCGAACATGACCTGCTGGGTGAGGACGTTCCAAGTGGCCGCGGAGCCCTCAAGGCCCCGGCGCAGCCAGTCGCGCTGGCCCGCGCCGAGCAGGGTTCCCGCGGGATCGAGCTGCGCGGGGTGCGGCGGTTTGCGGCCATCGCCGAGCGGCTGGTCCGTGCGGTACTGGCGCGTGTCGAGCACGTGGAAGTCCGCGAGTCTCCCGGCGGTCACGCGGCGGTACAGGGGCATATCTGGCCCGCTAGGCAGCTGGGCCCGGCGCAGCGGCATGGCCTCGTAATAGGCCTGGTAGGCGGCGGCTCGGCGGCGGAGGAGCTGCTCGCGCGTGGTCCGCCCCGGGTCCTGCGGGATGTCGCCCGCGTAGTTGTTCACCACCTCGTGATCGTCCCAGGTCACGATCCACGGGGCAGCGGCATGCGCGGCCTGCAGGGCCGGGTCGAGGCGGTAGAGGGCGTAACGGGCCCGGTAATCGTCGAGCGTGAGGATTTCCCCACTGTTGTGCCGGCGGGTCCGGCCGTTGGCCGCGGCCCCCTCGTAGATGTAGTCCCCGAGGTGGACGATCAGATCGGGGGCCTCTCGCACCATATGCTCGTAGGCGGTGTAGAGTCCGGTCTCGTAATGCTGGCAGGAGGCGAAGGCGAAGCGGAGTCGCTCGGGCAGGTCGGTCGTCGACGGAAACGTCCGCGTGCGGCCCTTCGGGCTGACGTCGGAGCCGGCACGGAACTGGTACCAGTACCAGCGTCCGGGGCGCAGGCCCCCGACCTCGACGTGCACGGCGTGCGCCCAGCCTGGGTTCGCGACCGCGGTGCCGCGCGCGACCACGCGGCCCATCGCCTCGTCCTCCGCGACCTGCCAACCGACCTCTACGGGCTCGGCCGGCATCCCGCCGCCGGGCTCGAGCGGCTGGGGTGCGAGACGGGTCCATAACACGAAGCCGTCGGGCGCCGGATCACCGGAGGCCACGCCGAGGGCGAAGGGATAGGCGGACAGCTTCGGGGTGGTGGTGACTGCCCCGCGGAGGCGGACGGATGAGGCGGCAGCCGCGGCGGCCAGCGAGGCGCCGGCGAGCACGAAGCGGCGGCGGGTCAGGGGAAAGTTGCCGGGCAGCGGGGTAGCGGGGGCGGACATCTTCCCGCGAGGCAACGACCAGCGGCGGGCCGGGTCAAGGCGCGGGGGGTGACAAAACGGGGTCGTCGGCGAGCGCAAGGTCCGCCTTTAGTCCTGTTCCACTGCGCCCGAGCCGGGCTGCGGCGAGGAGTAGGTCCGCGAGCCGTTCCGCCGCGGTCGCCGGGGGGAGACCTTCGGGTCGAATGTTCGAGACGCAGTTGCGGTCCGCGTCGGTGCGTCCCGGCCCAGGACCGAACGTGAGGTAAGCCCCGAGGCTGTCGGGCGCGCCGAGACCTGGACGCTCGCCGAGCAGCACCAGCGAGACGCGGCACCCGAGGAGCGGGCCGAGTTCGTCCTGCAGTTTCACGCGGGCGAAGGGCACGACTAGCACGGGGGCCATGCGCCAGCCGGCGCCGGCGAGGCGGTGGAGCACGGGCTGCAGCGTGGGCACGGTGTGGCGTTCCGCGGCCGGGGCGGAAAGCCCGTCCGAGACGATGACCGCGAGGTCGCACGCGCCCCAGACTTGCGCGTGCGCGCTGAGTTCCCGCCGCGAAGCTTCGGCGAATCGCCGGCCCAGATCGGGGCGCGCGAGGTAGGTGGATCGGTCGGTGGCCCCGGTGGCGGCGATCGCGTAGGGAATCCGGGCCGCGGCGAGCGCCTCGCCAAGCCTTCGGGGATCGAGGGTTGCCTGCACTGCGTCGCGGGCTCGGGCGTGCGCGAGCAAGAAGTCGAGTCGCGCCGCGGTGGGCAGGCTGCCGCCCGCGCGGCCTAGGGCGATCCTCGCCGGGGTGTGGGCGCGGAGCGCGGTCCACGGGTCCGGCCGCGCGAGGGCCGAGGGCTCAGGGCAGGAGAGCATGGTCGGGGGCGACGGGGAGCAGGCGGCCATCGCGGGCGAGGTTCATCCGCTCCAGCCAGGCCTCGAACTCCGGCGCCGGGCGGAGGCCGAGGACCTGCCGGAGGTACTGGGCGTCGTGGAAGGAGGTCGACTGGTATCCGAGCATCACGTCGTCCGCGCCGGGCACGCCCAGGAAGTAGTTGCAGCCCGCCACTCCGAGC
>SXGQ01834794.1_pt1 | contig 16823 bp, 15 predicted proteins | sample 3178371 | NCBI WGS metagenome assembly SXGQ01 (sample SAMN11356859, study PRJNA531348) | freshwater metagenome | isolation source: freshwater sample F1-20 | place: China: Fuxian Lake, Yuxi | collected 2017-12-25
CCCGGGCGACTCCCCAGTCCCGCTTCGCATCGAGGTTGCCGAGCTCGAGGGTGTCCAGCATGCCGAGCTTGATCTTGGCGATCCCGTCGGTGATCTTCCGGGTCACGAACTCGCGACCCCTGAGGGGCGACGCGTGATTGAAGAGGATGCCGCAGGAGCCGTGGATGCCGTAACTCTCCCGGGAGTTCACCGTGATCCAGTGGGCGTAGAGCTTCGCGACGCCGTAGGGGCTGCGTGGATAGAAGGGCGTGCTCTCCGACTGCGGCGTCTCCACGACCTTTCCGTACATCTCGGAACTCGAGGCCTGGTAGAAGCGGATCTGGTAGCCGGCGGCGTCTTGAAAATCCCGGATCGCCTCCAGCAGCCGCAGCGTGCCGACCGCCGTGACGTCGGCCGTGTAGGTCGGCTGGTCAAAGCTCACGCGCACGTGGCTCTGGGCCGCAAGGTTGTAGACCTCGGTGGGGCGAATCTCACGAATCAGGCGCGACAGACCATTGCCGTCGGCCATGTCGCCGTGATGCAGGACCAGCGGTCGCTCCATCTCGTGGATGTCGCGGTAGAGATGCTCGATCCGCTGGGTGCCGAACGTGCTCGAACGGCGCACGAGCCCGTGGACCTCGTAGCCCCGGTCGAGCAGAAACTCCGCCAGGTAGGAGCCGTCCTGCCCCGTGATCCCCGTCACCAATGCCCGCTTTGCATCGCCCGACATGACCACTCTTCCTTTCCCTTTTTTCCGGCCGCCCATTGGCGGCGTTCCCACCGAGTAAAGACGCTATCCGATCCGCCCGACCGCACCAATGTCGTTGCGTCAGGCCCGGGCCTGACAGGGCTCCGGCGTCATTCCGCCGCCTCGACCGCTTTTGGGGGGGAGGATGCCGAGTCTTCCGCGGCGGGGCCGGTGCCTTCGGCCGCCGGGTCCGTCACGGCGGTCTTCACGGCCAGGGCGGCATCGAATGCGGGCAGAAGGTTCGAGAGAAAGTTCTCGCACTCCACCATCGACTGTGCGGCGGTCAACCGCGTCTCATCGACGATCGCGTAGAGTTTGTAGACGGCCGGTTCGCTATCCAGCGCGATGCGGGCCAGGTGCGGCGCGACCCACGTCCGGCTCCCGGAGATGTCCTCCTTTGCGATGCTGGCCTTATCGCGCATGCCGTACGTCCAGAAGATGCGGAGCATCTGCCCGCTCTTGCGAAAGGTGCCCGTAAACGCCTCCGCCGACCGGCCGTCCGACAGCGGAATCGTCTGCCGATGCTCCGCTTCGCCGATCTCGAATCCGGCGCCGGGATAGCAGCGGTCGGGCGTGTGGCCCGAAGCATCGTGGGGCCGCGCACAGACCACGAACGCCGAGACCCGGGCCTTGCTGCGGCTGTTGCGATAAAGCCGGGAGATGTGTCCCACGGCCCCCGCACGCTCCAGTTCCTTCGGATCCCCCTCGAGTTCCCGCTCCAACCGCCACTCGCCGAAGCTCTCGGGAAACGCCCGCTCGAGCAGCGCGGCGGCCTGCTCCAGTTCCTGGCTGACGCCGCGGGCCTTCCACCGCTCCGTCCACATGCCATGCACCACCGTCACGCCCACCACGAGCATCGCGGCACCGACGAGCGTGAGCGGCCCAGACGCCGATGATTTCATGACGATTCCTCTCCCCGGCGATCAGGCAGGCATCGACCGGCCCGCTCAGGCCGGAATGGGCGATGAGTAAAGCCGGCGCGGCGCCGCCGCAACCACGCCATTGACGACCGTGCCGAGCACCCGAATCCCGACCGACCGCAGCCGTTCCACGGCACTGTTCACGAGCGGCACGCGGCTCACATCGCGCATCGTGGCGACGATCGCCAGGTCGCTGAGCTGGCCGAGGAGCAGCACGTCGGCAAAGGCCAGCACGGGGCCGGCGTCAATGACGACATGGTCGAACGAATCCCTGTAGTGCTTGATGGCGGCGGCCGTCTCCGGTCGCGACAGGGAGGTGATGGCGGCGTAGTCACAGGTGCCCCCGGTAACGGCGAACAGGCCGTCGATGCTCGTGGGCTGCACGGCCTCGTCGTGGCCGATCTCGCCGCGGAGCAGCTCGGGAAAACCCGACCGGAGATCGAGGCCGAGGGCCAGGTGAACGTTGGGATGCCGCAGATCGCCGTCGAGCAGCAGGGCCCGTTTGCCCGACCGCGCCAGGCTGGCGGCCAGCTGCGCGGCGAAAGTGGTCTTGCCCTCGTGCTCCGCGGCACTGGTCACCAGAAGCACCTTCGGGGCCTCGCGTCCCGTCTGGGTGATGACGGCCCGGATGCCATCGACGCACTCGGCCACGTGGCCGTGGTTGGGTCGCTTTCGTGATCGTGAGATGCGGGGCACGGTCCCGATCACCCGCAGGCCGAGCCGTTGCGGCACCTCCTCGGCGGTGCTCATCCGATCCCGCAGATACTCGAAGACCACGACGGCGCCGCCGCCGAGCACGAGCCCCGCACCCGCGGCCAGCAGGGTGAGCATCGTGCGAAAGAGCTCGTCACTCCCCTCGGGTACGCTCGCCTCCTCGATGAGTTCGACGCGGTTGGGCATGCTGACGTCGATCTCGGTGGCGTTGAGCTGCATCCCCATCTGGTCGGTGACCTTCATCAACTGCTCGATTTCCTGCTTGCGGGCCATCAGGTCGGCGTTGGCCGATCCCAGGCTTTTCACCTCGGTGGCGATGCGGTCGAAATCCTTCGTGGCCACTTCGAGCTGGTTGGCGAGCAGTGTCCGCCGCATCTTCAGCACCACGGGGCTCTCGGCCGCGCCCCCGGTTCGCCGGCTCGTCGATTCGACCGCGAGCTGGGCGACGATCTGGGGACGGAGTTCCTCCTTGCGGTTCTCGAGCCGCTGCTGCATCGTTTCCCGCATCGATTCCAGCCGCTTCACCGCCGGATCGCTGCTGCCGCGGGCGCTCCGCTCGGCCTGATAGGCGATCGATTCCTCGATCGCCGACAGCCGCCCGAGAAGTTCGGCAAACTGCGGATCCCGCTGGAGCAACGCATCGATGGTCTCCTCGGGCACGGATTGCTCGAGCGAGATTTCGCCCCGCTCCTTGGCATCGTTGATGGCCAGTTCGGCGTCGATGAGGGCAAGATCCCGCTGCGACTGATTGATCTGTGCGCGGATGGTGCCGAGGTGATCGAGCAGGAGGCTGCGTTGGGTGGCGACCTCGGAACTGTCGGAGGTGCCCAGCGACTTGGCGAGGTTGTTGTAGGTGTCGAGGCTGCTCCGCACCTCGGCCATGTTTTCCTTGTATTTCCGCTCCAGTGAGTCGCGACGCTGGATCCGCTCCGTCTTTTCCTTGTTGACGACGTCGTTCAGAAAGGCCGTCGTCACCGCGTTGACGATCATCATGACTTCGCGGGCATCCTCTCCGCGGAGCCGCACCTGCACGACTTCCGATTCCATCGGTGCCGACACCTGGATGTTCCGCATCAGGTAGCCGACCGGATCCTCCTCGTCGGCGAGGGTGGCGAGGTTCGCGATCCGGGGCTGGCGAAGGGCCGATTGCAGCACGAACGGGCTCTTGATGAGCGCCACCTGGGTCTTGCGGTACGCCTCATATTCGGCGTTGTCGCGGCCTCCCCCCGCGAACATGCCCGACTTGTCGCGAACGCGGAGCCAGGCAACGGCCTCGAACCCGCGGGGCAGGAAGATCCACATCAGCGCCGCGCCAGCGGTGGCCACCAGGAGACCGAGCGCCGTGGCTGGCAGCCAGCGACGGCGGAAAGCGTGCCAGGCGCGGCGGTAATCGATGCCCCCCGCGAGCGGATCGCCGGAAGATCCGTAGGAGGGGGGTGGCGACGCTGAGCCGAGCGGAGCGAGCGAGGAATCCCGGAGCGGCGCGAGCATGCCGCCGGCCTGCGGCAACGCGGCCGTGGCCGAAGAAGATCCCTCCATGGATGAGAACTGGTCGCTCATGTGCTTCGTGATTCCACGTTTCCAAGGCCGCCGCAGCGAAGGATACAAGTGCCGCCGGCAACGGGCGGAGACGCTCCTGACGAAAACTTCAGTTTAGAACATTTTTCAGTCAGATTCCGCCACCAACGGGCCGGGACGTTTTTGTCCCGGATTGACCCCCGGAATCATCGGAAATACGCCCTGTTTCCCGGTCGGGTTCGGGGCATTCACCCCTTGCCCAGCGCCCCGTAGCGCCATGGGGGCGGTGTCTTCGGTGATCACCAGGTAGGACAGCACCTTCATTTCCAGCACGAGGAAGCCCACGGCCATGATCATCATCAGCATGGCCGCCGGGAGGCTGTCATGAAAGCCTTCGGCCAGGGTCGAGTTGAAGTTGTACATCACGCCCACCGTGGTGATGCGAAACGCATTGCACACCAGCGCGATGGGAATCGCGCTCGCCGCAATCACGAGATTTTCCCACCATTCCAGGCCGCCGACCAGCATCAGCATCACCGCGAGCCAGATGAAAATCGTCAGCATTTTCAGCCCGCTGCAGGCATCGACCACGCCGAGCACCTGTCCGTCACCGAGGATGATCCGATTGCCATCGCGGTAAGCGTCGAGGCCGATCGTCTGCAGGGCGTAGGTGCTGAGGACCGTGGCCACGGTCTGTAACGGGCCGAGCAGGTAGCGGGTCGCCTCGTCGGGCAGCGGATACATGAAGATCAACGTGGCGATCGGGGCCCACGACCAGCGAAGCATGCTCCATCCCCCGGCGAGCAGAAAGACGCCCAGGAGCGCCGGGACGAACGTGTACATGTCGATGGTGACGATCCGGTAGTTGGCGCACCAGAGCCGGAGGGCAAAAGTCACCGTCAGCAGGACGGCTCCGACGGCACGCGCCGAGTTGGTCACCGTGGTGACCGGCATCCGCCACCAGAAAAGCATGATCACGGCGAAGACCGGCACGATCCAGCCGTGCTGGTATTGCGGGTTGTCCCAGCTCGATCGGGCCCTCATCAGGCCCGGCCAGTAGCTGTACATCAGCAACCCGCAGAGCACCGCGATGACGATCCACGGCATCCGCTGGTCGGGCGATTTCATGTCGGCCGCAAACGCCTGCGCCCGGCGCCGCGCCCCCTCGAGCAATCCTTCGTCGGAACCTGCTGCCGGGACGGAGCCAGACGCCGGATCGGAGACAGCCGAAGCAACGGCGGTCGGCGATGCGACGCCACCGCCCTGGGCGGGCGGCCCGCGATCCACCGGCACGATGGGAGAGGGAAAAGCCATGCTGAAAAATCCGACCCCGGGGTTCCCAAATCATACACCGGGCGGAAAGCGATTTCATGCGTCGGGCGAAACCCGGCGGATCATGAGCCCGCAAGGAGCCGCATCGCGTGCCTCCACGCCGCCAGGATCGGCCCCCAGCCGACGATCTGCGCCGCCGCCGCCGCAACGATCGCGGAAATCCCCGCGGTTGGCCCCGTTCCCCCGCTCGACACCGGGCCGAAGGCCGCCGACAGCATGCGGTTCGTGGCTCGGATCACGAGCGTCATGATCGTTACGACCGTCACGGCCTGCCAACCGAGCGCCGCGCCCACCAGCGCAAGGCAACAGCCGTCGGCGGCACCGCGGGTGAGTCGCCCGGCGACCGCACCGAGGGCCGCGCCGGCGAGCGAGGCCATGAGCGTCGCCAGCCGGGGAGGTGACGGCGGCCATGAACCACCGGCGGGCAAAAGCCCGATCGGTCCCGCCGGGGGCATCGCGAGCACGACGGCCATCACGCCGGCGAGCGCCACCGCCGCGCCCGGGCAGGCGTGTTTTCCAGTTTCGCCGGCGACCATGCTCCAGGCGACGATCGTCAGCAGGATCGACGCGTGCAGAACGCAGGACCCCAACAGCGACCAATCCCCGAGGAGCAGGAGACGATCGATGCCACGGTGGGAGCCGTCGGCGAGCAGCGGCAGCCAGCGGCCACCCCCGCCGATTTCGGCCGCCGCGACCGCGGCGGTGAGCGTGCCGCACATCGCCTCGACCAGCGGATAGCGCGGCGAGATCGCCCCCCCGCAGTCACGGCAGCGTCCGCAAAGCAGCAGCCAGCCCAGCACGGGCAGGTTGTCGCGGGCCCGAATCGCGGAACCGCAGTGCGGGCAATGCGACCGTCCGCCGATCGGCGATTCACCGCGTGGCAGGCGGTGGACCAGCACGTTGATGAAGCTTCCCGCCGCGGCCCCCAACGCAAACGCCAGCGCGACGACGGCGACCTCGGCTCCCGGAAAACCGACGATCCAGGGGACGGTTGGCGGCATGGTGGACGGGGACCGGTGGGCCGGAGGCGGAGATTTCGTGTAGGGTACCCGCCACGACGCCGGGATTCATCCACTGCCGGCGTCTGGCGGACGAACGTCCAGGCGGCGTGCGACTCGAGGTTCATGGAAGCGACCGAACCCAATCCTGTCACCGCGAAAACCCTCGCGCTGCCTCCGTGGCTGACCATGGTCCTGCGACTCGCGGCGACCACCGCCCTGATGGCCTACGCACTCAGGGGCATCGAATGGCACGACACGGATGTCGATGGAAGTGTCAAGGAAGGAATGTGGACGGTCATGGCCAAGGCCGACTGGTCATGGTGGGCCGTCGGACTCGTCACCGGCCTGCTCGTGCAGGTGGTGGCGGGTGTCCGTTGGGCTGAACTGGCTCGACCGCTGGGCTTCGACTTCCCGCGGCGGTTCTTCGTGCGTCAGTTCTTCGAGGGGATGTTTTTCAATCTCTGCCTGCCGTCGTCGATCGGGGGCGACGTGGTCAAGGCCTACCGCATCGGCGACACGACGCCGCGGCGACTGCTGGCCGGCTGCTCCGTCGTCGCCGACCGGCTCACGGGTCTTTCCGCGCTGGCGGTGCTCGGGGGGGCCGCCCTCGCGGCGCGGAAATATTCGCTCGGCCTGACGGCAACGCTGGCGGTTGCGACGGTGCTGCTGGCCGCGGCGCTCGCGGTGTTTCTCGCGGGCGTCTCGTTTCTCGACCGCCTGATCGCGCTCTTTCCCGAGCACAATCCGGCCCGCGGTTTTCTGGCGCGGCTCCTGCCCTTCCAGCAGCAGCCGAGCCTGATCGCGAAGGCCATCGCCTGGAGTTTCGTCGTGCAGATGGGGGGCGCCGTGGCGGTGGCTTTCAGCGGCCGCGCGCTCGGCGTCGAACAGCCGTTGTCGCTCTGGTTTTCGGTCGTTCCGCTGGTCGCCCTCGCGATGGTGCTGCCGATCAGCATCGGCGGGTTCGGCGTGCGCGAGAACACCATGACGTTTCTCCTCGCCGAGCAGGGCGTGCCCGGAACCCAGGGCTTCGGGGTCGCCCTGCTCTGGGGGCTGAGCACCGTGCTCACCGGGATGGTCGGCGGTGCGCTGCTCCTGATCGACCGCTCGCGCCGGGCGAGATCCGCTGCCGACGCGACGGTGCGGTAGCAGGCCGCGGCGGTTGCCGGAGGTTTCCGCGGCGTCTGGTGAGGGAGGGGCTGCCCATGCCCCGTCGCCGGACGCTCACTCCGCCCCTCCTGGGCTCCGTTCGTTCGATGCCGGCTGCGCTTTTGCATCCATGCCTTCGCTGGCCGGCAAGGGCGGCACCGTCACGGTCTATCGCCCGTTCGAACGGCCGCCGGAGAGTCCGCGGCGGCGGGCGTCGACGAGGAGAACTGCGGCGATCGTCTTGGCGTCGTCGATCCGGCCGTCGCCGCACATGGCCACCGCCTCGTCCCACTCGACGACCCGCGTCGTGATCTGCTCCCCGGGTTCGAGGGCCTGCGGCCCGGCCACGAGATCCTCGGCCACGAACAGGTGCATCCGTTCGTGAAGGATGCCCGGTGACATCCAGAACGAGCCCGCCGGCTCGATCCGACCGGCACGGTAGCCCGTCTCCTCGGTCAGTTCGCGGTGGGCCGCCTCGGCGAGCGATTCCTCGCGGTCGAGAGTCCCCGCCGGCAGTTCCAGGAGCGTCGTGCCGACCGCCGTGCGGACGACCTCGATGAGGCAGACCCGGTCGGGCGACACCATCGGCACCACGACCACGCTGCCGGGATGGACCACCACCTCACGGCTGCGCGAGGTGCCGTCAACACACCGCTCCCGCCGTCTCACGACCCTGAAACGGCGGGTCTCGAGGAGGAGTTCGTCCGGTTCGATCGCATCGGCCATCAAGGGCCCTCCTTGGCATCCGCGGCATGCGCCGCCGCGTGGACAACCAGCCGGGCCGCGCGGCCCTGCGCCGCAAGCGGCCCGGCGAGCGGCTTACGGTGCACGATCGCGAGCCCGATCGAACCGCTGCCGGTGGCTGACTGACACGACGACGTGAGAATCCCGACAACCGCTTCCCCGCAGACCACCGCCGTGCCGGCCGGCGGCGGCGGTCCATCGATCGCGACGACCGCGAGCGTGCGGTTCACATGGCCGACAGCGTCGAGCCGGGCCACCGTTTCCTGGCCGAGATAGCAGCCCTTCGTGAACGAGATCGCCCGCGCCGTGCGATCGAGTTCCTGCGGCAGGGTCTTCTCCGGGATGTCGGCGGGGAGCGGATGGCGGTTCTCGATCCGCAGGCACTCGACGGCGGCCGCATCGGCCCGGGGCAGACCCTCGCTTTCGAGCCAGCCCCGCAGGCGATCCTGATCGCCGACGTCGAGTTGCACCAGAAAACAGTCGGGGCCGCACCAGTCGATCCGGGCGAGCCGGATGGCGACTCCGCCGAGCCGGGTATCGACGTGATCGAAGAGCCGGGCCGGGACGGCCCCGGCGCGGGCGGTGAGCCAGTGCGTCGCCCGCGGGCCGGCGACGAGCAGGCTCGCCCGGTCGGCCGAGGCGTCGGTGAAGTTCACGTCCTCGCGGATGTGGTAGTGCTCCAGATGGTCGAGGAGCCGTTCCGCGGTCCCGGCGGCGACGTCGATCCACAGACCGACGTCGGTCCGCAGGAGGCCGGCCAGCGCGATCACCCAGCCTCGCGAGTCGGTGAAGAAGCCCTCGGTCCCCTGCCCCGCCTCGAGTCGCGCGAGGGCGGCCGTGGTGAACTTGTCGGTGAACCGGACGGCATCCGAGCCGGTCGCGAGAAGCACGCCGCGGCCCGGGAGATCGGCCCACGCCGCGGCGGTGCGGAGTTCGGCAGAGCCGCGGAGTTCGGGCAATGGATCGCTGGTCATGACGGCGGCGGCGGGAGTCGGTTCGTCCGGCCCGGCACCACGTGTGCGGATCGGCACCATGCAAAACAGGCTACCACGAGCGGCCGCGGCCGGCCCCTCCGCCTTTTTCGGGAAAAACTTTTCGGCCCGGCGAACGCTTTGGCCGTGAGCCGCGTATCTCCAAGCACCACGACGACGGGCAGGTTCGAACGCTCGGCCACCCCTCGACGTCGCGGGCATGGGCACCACGCTTGGAGGGATTCTTATGGCGACCGTTGACTGCGATCGGGTTTGCCGCAACGACTTCGACGACTCCGAAACCGGCTACAGCGATCCGCGGGCGGTCGCAGACACCGAGCACTCCGACGTCGCCCGGGCGGAGTTCGACGCGGAGTTCGTCGCCGAACCGGCGCCGGACGCGCGGGGGGCGTCGCTGGCGAAGCAGACGCCGCTGCATCGCATCGCCGAAGTGCGGCGGCGCCAGGGGGTGACGCTCCGCAACGTCGCGCGGCGGCTCGGGATGTCGCTGCCGGTGGTGCGGCACCAGGAGCTGCCCGAATGCGATCTGCGGCTCTCCGATCTCCACCGCTGGCAGCAGGTGCTCGAGGTGCCGGTCGCGGAACTGCTCGTCGAGGGGGACGATCAGTTGTCGGGCCCGGTGCTCGAGCGGTCTCGGATGGTGAAGCTCATGAAGACCGCCGCCGCGATCCGCGAGCGGACCGAGGGGCAGCCGGTGAGTCAGATGGTGACGATGCTGATCGACCAGATTCTCGAGATCATGCCGGAGCTGTCGGACGTCACGCCGTGGCACGCCGGCGGTCAGCGGCGCACGCTTGACGACGTCGGTCGTACCGGCCGGCTGACGATCGCCGAGGACGTCTTCCGGCGCGACTTGGGTTCGTGAGCGGAGGCGACGGGTCGTCTTGTCCGCCCAGCCCCGTCCCTCTACGATCATTCCCGAGAGCGGGAAGAGGTCCCGCCCGACCCCTTCCGGATCAGGGAGTCAGCCGTGATTTCGTTCGTCGGCGTTCTGGGCATCACGCTGGTGCTGTTTCTCGTCGTTGCGTTGACGGGCCGCCTCATTCTCGGCCGGTGAGCCGGTCCGCGGGGCTCCCCGCGCGACGCCGATGACGAGCACCGCCAAAAACCCGCCGAGCACGCCGACGAGCGCCACCCAGGCGATCACCGCGAGCAACGCGTAATCCCGCAGCCAGACCAGCTCCGGCGGCTCGGAGCTCTTCGGCACTTTCCGCTGCACGGGACCGTCGCGTCCGGACTGCTGCCGCATGTCGGCGCGAAAGGCGTCCCAGCCGGCCTGGGCCTCCGGGCTGCCGACGACCAACAGCCGCTGCTGCCGCCAGGCGAGAAACGCCGCGGGGGGGCCGCACACCGTGGCGAGCCAGGCCGCGACGACGACCGCCGTCAGGATCGACACCGCCCGGCCTCTGGCCATCGATTCCTCCACTGCGGGCAGAGCCCGTCATTCACCGGAACACCCCATGTTTCCCGGGGCCCATCCAGTCTGGCACCGGATCGGACCGCCTGCTACCGTCGGCCCCCCGGATGCCGCCAGACCGCCCTTCGACGATGCCCGGAAGAGGAGTCCACCACGTGATGCGTTCCGCCGCCGTCCCCAGCCATCGGGCCTTCGTGCTCGCGACTCTCGTGGCCTGCGGCTCCGCGCCGCCCGCCGTGGCTCAGAACGGTTGGCTGCCAACGGGCTGGTTTTCGTCCACCGCCGTCGATTCCAAGGCGATGTATCCGCTGGCCGAGAAGGACGGTCCCTGGCTGGTGCTGGCGACCACCTACCGCGGCGAGGGTGCCCGCGAAGACGCCCGGAAGCTCGTCCAGGAGTTGCGGGGCACGCATCGGCTCCAGGCCTTCACCCACGAGAAAGCGTTCGATTACACGGGCGAGCAACGTGGCATGGGCCTCAATCCCGACGGCACCCCGAAGCGGATGCGGTATGCCAACGGGGGCCATGTCATCGAGGTTGCCGTGTTGGTCGGCGATTTCGCCTCGTTCGAAGACCCCCGGGGTCAGAAGGTGCTGCAGAAGGTGAAGGCGCTGCGGCCGAAGTCGTTCGATGCCTCGGCAAAGAACCGGCTGGAGAGCGAGTTCCTCCAGGCCAACAGCGATCACGTGCGCGGGGCCGCCACCAGTTCGAAGCCGCCGCTGCACGCCGCCCTGCTCATTCCCAATCCGCTCTTGCCGGCCGACTATTTCTCGCGGCAGCAGGTCGACGACTTCGTGATGGAGATGAACGCCGACGTCACCCACGGCCTGCTCGACTGCCCGGGCCGCTACACCGTTCGGGTGGCGACGTTCACCGGCGCCGGAACGTTCAACACGTCGGCCGGCACCATCGACGAGGAGACGGGGGCCGGCGGGCTCGTCGATGTGAATCGATTCGTCGAGGTGCTCAAGGGCAACGGCTGGAAGGATCCGCACGTGCGTGGCATGCAGCAGGAGAGCCGTCTGGTGGAGGCCGCCGACAAGGCCCACCGGCTCACCGAGGCCCTGCGGAAAAACGGCTGGCCAGCCTGGGAGTTTCATGACCGCGATTCGAGCGTCGTCTGCGTGGGCAGCATCGACCAGCTCGTCGTCCCCGGCCCCGGCGGCCGCCAGGCCCCGCACCCGGAGATCGCGAGGATCGTCACGGCGCTGGGGCCCGATCCGGCGGCCCTCGCCCGAGGTCAGATCATGCCGCGTTCGTTCGACGGCATCATGCTCGATGTGCAGCCCAAGCCGATCGACGTGCCGCGGCCGCCGACGGGGCGACGATGACCGCGACGCTCATCCTGGGCACGACCAACCAGGGAAAAGTGCGGGAGCTGCTCGAACTTCTCGAGCCGTTCGGGGTGGGCTGTGTTTCGCTGGCGGGGCTCGCCGGCGCGGTGGATGTCGCGGAGACCGGCGACACCTTCGCGGAAAACGCGGCGCTCAAGGCGCAGGCCCAGGCACGGGCGTTGCGGAGCTGGGTTTTGGCGGAGGACAGCGGCCTGGTGGTGCCGGCGCTCGGTGGCGCACCGGGCATCCATTCGGCGCGGTTCTCCGGGCCGGCGGCGGGGGCCGACCGTGAAGCCGTCGATGCCCGCAACAGCGACCTGTTGCTCGCGAGGCTTGCCGGCCTGGTCGGCCGCGATCGTGCCGCCCACTACGCCTGCCATGCGGCGTTTGCCGACCCGTCCGGCCGCATCGTCGCCGTGTCGGAGGGGGTGTGCGGCGGCGTGATCGCCGAATCACCGACGGGTGCCGGCGGCTTCGGCTACGACCCGCTGTTCGTCGTTTCCGAATACCATCGCACGTTCGGCGAACTGCCGCCGGTCGTCAAGGCGGTGATCAGCCATCGAGGCCGCGCCATGCGGGCGATCATCCCGGCGATTGTCCACGCGCTGGCCGGGGGCTGAAGTCAGCTCGCGTGGGCCACCGGCCGTTGGCCGAGCCGGTGTTGCAGCACGCGAAGCACGTCGTCGGTTCCGCTCAGCCGTCCCGCAACGGCCGCCAGCGCGGGACGGTAGCCGGGGATGCCCTCCAGAAACGCCCGCACCCGCCCGGGATCGACCTCCTCGAGCGGGCAGAACTCACCGCAGCCCATCGACCGGAGGAAGTGGCTGTTCATGAGCTGCTCCGCATGGGCCCGCTCGGGCAGCGCGAGGAGCGGCTTGCCCAGATGAAGGGCCTCGCCGATGAGTTGGTTGCCGGCGGCCGACACCAGTCCGTGGCACGCGGCGAGATCCTCCACGAATCGCCGCTCGTCGAGGGCGTGGAACGACACGTTGCCCACGTGCTCGCGGTGGCCGAGTCCGTAGACCCGCACGGGTCGGCCGCAGTCGGCCAGCGCCTCGATCGCCGAAAACGGAGTGTGACGCCGCAGGTAGCTCAGGAGGAAGCCTTCGTCGCGAGGCACCGCCTCCACGATCTCGCGGCGCAGCAGCGGGCCCACCTGCACCACGTGCTCCCAGCCCCGGCGGAGTGGCGGACGAAAGAATGCCGAAACCACCGTGTCGGCCGCCTCCATGACGTACATCCAGACGGCATGGCTCATGAACCAGGCATTCCACTGCAGCGTCCAGGGCAGGGCGTCGAGGTCGTAGGCCAGCAGGAAGTGCTGGTGGTCCACGCTCACCAGCGGGATGCCCATGCGGCCCGCGGCCCGCGGCAGGGCCGGCTCAAAATCGGTGATCGCGAGGTCGGCCCCGAAGGCGTCGAGTTCCCGCATCATGCGATCGACGAGCGGGCCGAGCTGCCGGGCCTGATAGTCGAGGCCGGCCGCGATCGACTTCATCACGTCGAGCCGGCCGCCGCTGTACTCGAAGATCACACCGGGAATCTCCTCCACCCTGACCCGGGGAGAACGGTCCGCGAACCGCGATCTGAGGAAGTCGAGCGCGTCTGCGGAGGTCCAGATCAGGATGTCGTGGTCGTCTCCGAGCCGTTCGACGAGCGAGCCGACGCGGGTGGCGTGCCCCCGGCCCTCGCCACACAGGCTGATCGCGATTTTCGGCATGGCGGCGTCGGCCTCCGCGGTTGGGCCGCGGCGGCAGTGGTGCCGCCGGGGAAAGAGTCCCGGTATTGTGGACCGCCCCACCCCGTTCCGCCAGTTGTGCGGGGCCTGCTTCTGGAGACCGAAAGGGTCGCGTATGCTGAGACGGGGACCACGCGATCGGATCGTGCCAGTTGCCGAGAGGGGGCATTCGCAGTGACGCCGTCATTCAGCGACCGTGTCGGAATCATGGCCGCGGCATCGAGGTGGCCCCGGCGGGTCATTCTGGTGCTGGCCGCCGGCGTGCTGGCAGGCCTTCCGGGAGCCCCGGCCGCGGCGGACGAAACGGACGTGGCGGTGCGTGTGGGCACGACGACGATCGCCCGCGGAACGATCGACGCCGTCCTGCGTCGCGTCAGCCCGGCCGTCTTCGGGGGGGGCGAATCGCGGCTGCAGTTGGAAGCCGCCGTGGTCGAGCAGCTCGTCGACGAGGCAATCCTGCGGCGCGAACTCTCCCGGCAGCTCGTCGCGGTCGCCGACTCGGAGGTCGACAGGGGTTTGCAGCGACTCAAGGCCCAGTTTGTCGGCAAGCCGCTGACGTTCGAGGATTTTCTGGCGCGGTCTGGCCGGGATGAGTCGATGCTCCGCCAGCAGATCGCCGTCGAGATCGGTCTCGAGAAGTACGTGCGGCAACGATTGACGCCCGAGGCGATCGAGGCGGCCTACGCGAAGGACCACCGGGAGGTCGATGGCACCCAGCTCAGGGTGAGCCATGTGGTGCTGCGGCCGGACGTCATCGGCGACGACGGCCTGGAGCGGCGGATCAAACAGGCCGCAGACATTCGTCGTGAAGTGCTGCAGGGCCGGACGACGTTCGAGGAGGCGGCCCGCCGGTATTCGGCCGGTCCGAGCCGAAGTCGCGGGGGCGATCTCGGATGGATCGGTCGCGATGGGCCATTGATCGAAGCCTTCGCGAAGCCGGCATTCGCGATCGCCAAAGGGGAAGTCTCGCGGCCGTTCGTCACGCCGTTCGGCATCCACATCGTGAAGGTCACCGCGATCGAACCGGGCCGGGTCGGGATCGGAGCGGCCCGGCCGCGGCTCGAGAAGATGCTGGCGACCCGGTTCATCCGCGAGTTGATCGCGGAGGGACGACGGGCGACGGCGGTGGAGTATCAGGAGGGCGTGCCCCACTTCGACCCGTCCACGCCCGTCGATGGGCCGGAGCCGCGGCGGGTGGTCGTGGGCCCGGTGGCGGCGGCCGCAAACTAGGCAGGCTGGCCAGGGGGCGTGCTTTCGTGGCGGGGTAATCCCGATTGTGGCTTGGGGATCGGGCCGCTAGTCTTCCCCGCCCGCTCTGGTGTATTGCTGCATGAAGATCCGTTCCGCCCTGCTCGTCGCCTGCCTGCTCGTCGTGCCAGCGTTTGCGATGTTTTCCCATCGCATTCCGGCGACGGTGCGGCAGGCGGTGCGGGAGGCGGTCATGAGTGGCCTGGCCCGTTGGCAGCGGCCGGCGGTGGCCGCTTCCCGCGAGCCGTCCCCGCCGGCATCCGCCGAGGCGGTCGTTCCGCCCGCAGAATCACCGCCAACGGTGGTGCAGGATGCCGCTGTCGAGGAACCGTCGGCCGGTCCGCCGAGTGCGCTGCGGCTCGATCTGGAGCAACGGCTCCAGGACCTCGGGGGCATGGCCTTTGACTGCCGGCCGATGCAGGGTTTCGGTGGCACCCACGTGGCGTCCTGTCGCGTGCCGCTCGATTCATCGGGCCAGTTGATGCGGGTGTTTCAGGCGTCGGGATCCGGTGCCGACGAAGCCACCCGCACGTTGGTGGCGGACGTGGCCGCCTGGAAGCAGAGAATGGCCCTCCGCGGTCCGCCCGGACCCACGGCGGCCGAACGTCGCCGGTTCTGAGACCTGGTCGGATCCTGCCGCCCGGTATTTCGAGATGCGCCGCCAGAGCAAGCCATCGGGAAGCCTCGCGAATGCCTTGTCCCGCGGCAGGGGGCTTGGCCATCCGCTCGCGTCGGAAAACGGATCGTGGCCGAAGGAGGCCGTGCCGCGGCGGTTCGCACGGTTTTTGCTCACGCGGGAGTTTTTGCGCGTGCCCGGGGAGTCAACCGCAAGCGTCGTCGTGCCGGCCGTCGAGCAGGGGCGGCACGTCCGATCGGAAGAACTCGCCCGGGTGGAGGCAGCGCTGTTTCTGGCCCGCGAGCCGCTCAGCACGCGGCGGATCGCAAAGCTCGCCAGGCTTTCGGACGGCACCCGGGCACGGTCGCTCGTCAAGGAACTCAGGCGGCTGCAGGATGCCTCGGAGGCGGCGTTTCGCGTCGAGCAGATCGCGGGCGGCTACCAGCTCCTGAGCCGCGGAACTTTCGGGCCTTGGGTGCGACGACTGCTCGATCAGCCCTCCGGTGGGCGGCTTTCCGGGGCGGCCATGGAAACCCTCGCCATCGTCGCCTACCGGCAGCCCGTGACGCGGGCCGAAATCGAGGCGATTCGGGGCGTCGGCAGCGAGGAAATGCTCCGGCAGCTGCTGGAACGCGATTTGGTGGCGGTGGGAGGCCGGGCCGAGGAACTTGGCCGGCCCAATGTCTACGTGACCACGAGACGCTTTTTGGCGGCTTTTGGGCTCGCAAGGATTGAAGACCTGCCGCCGACGGGACCGCACGACGAGCCTGGCCCCACCGACCCGGAGGCGGCGGGCGGCGACGGGCCGGATTTTTGTGCCGGATCCTGACTCCGGCGACTTGCACGGTCCGGGGGTCGGCGACACACTGTCAGCCTCACCTTTTCCGGCTGGGCTGCCCCCGACCGATCCGCCGTGCATTTCTGACGGCCGATTGGACGATGGGTATTCGATCGGGTAGAGAATGAGCCGTGGAGTTGATGCCGAACCGATCCAGGAGGTTTTCGCCGTGACGATTGCCGCAAGTGGCCGAGAGCATCGAGACGTTTGTGACGCGGATGTCTTCTCGTGGAAAGAGTTGCCCGAGTTGCTTGCCGCGGAGGATCTCTTCGAGGACGGTTCGACATCCGGCGATCCCGTTGCCGCTACTGCGGTCGCCGGCGGCCGGACATCGCTGCCCGGCGGTTCGGTGATCCGGAGTGAAGACGAGGACGACGAGGAGTTCGACGACGACGACGAGGATCTTGACGACGAGGACGACGACGAAGAAGACGATGGCGACGAGGACGAGGACGACGACGAAGAGGACGACGAGGAGTGGGAAGAAGTCGAAGACGAGGATGACGAGGACGAAGCAGACGAGGACGAAGAGGACGAC
>SXGQ01040074.1_pt1 | contig 16821 bp, 17 predicted proteins | sample 3178371 | NCBI WGS metagenome assembly SXGQ01 (sample SAMN11356859, study PRJNA531348) | freshwater metagenome | isolation source: freshwater sample F1-20 | place: China: Fuxian Lake, Yuxi | collected 2017-12-25
ATTTTTTACCTAACGTTAGGCCATTTATAGTCAAGCTTTTAGATACTGCCGCTGAACAAATACTTGAAGTTAAACCAGATGTTGTGTTGTATCACCCAACCGTTTTAACTGCACCTATTGTGGCAAGATCAGTTGGTGCTGCGTCTGGTTTAGTAGAAATTATTCCTGTATTAACTCCTACTAAAGAATTTGCTTCGGCTGGGCTGTGGACTTCTAACTTGGGAATACTAAACAAATTAACTTATAAGGCAGTGATATTAGCTGAGAAATTGTTCTATTTAGAAACAAGAAGATGGTCAAAAAAAATTGGAGTCAAAATTATTAAACCTGATTTTTCATTATCTTTAACAAGTCCAGCGGTATTGAAGAGACCAAACGATTGGCCAGATAACACTTATTTAGTTGGGCCTTGGCATGAACCAGATAAAGAGGAATTAGATCAGTCAGTTATCGATTTTGTGAATAGAAAGGACACAGTTTATGCAGGTTTTGGATCTATGAAAAAAGGTAACCCTCAAAAGATTACATCTGAAATTATTAAGGGCGTTAAGAAATTAAATATGCAAGTGTTAGTTTCAACTGGTTGGGGTGGGTTAGCAGTGAGTCAAGAATTTATAAATGACCCTGATGTGAAGTTTGTAAAGTCTGTTTCTCATACCAAGATATTTCCGTTAGTTAAAGTCATTTTGCACCATGGAGGAATTGGGACAACCCATGCCGCTTTAAGAGCAGGAACCCCATCAGTAATTGTTCCCTTTATTGTTGATCAACCATGGTGGGCTCATAAATTACATACGCAAAAACTTGGGCCAAAATCTTTGCCATTTAGGAAGTTAAAAAGCACTAAAGTTTCGACAAGAATTCTTGAAGCTTTAAAGTATCGAGATAATGTAACAAAAGTATCCCTAGATATGAAATCAGATAATGGTGTTGCAGAAACAATTGAAGTTTTACAAAAGTATGTGATTTCTTAACTGATTATTGCTTAACAGCCTTCTTTATTGGTAGGTTAAAGATATGGCTGGCAAATGGACAAACTGGGTTGGTAATCAGTCCTTTAAGTATGCAAGTTTTGCCCAACCAAAAACAGAAAAAGAAGTTGTAAAAGCGGTCAAAAAAGCCTTAGAGAAAAAACAAAAAATAAGAGTAATGGCAACAGGCCATTCATTTACTCCCATTGTTGAAACAGATGGTTTGTTACTTGATTTAGAAAAAATAAGTGGAATCAAAGCAGTTGATCCCTATAAGCAAAGAGCTTTTGTTGGTTCAGGTACACCAATTAGTGCATTGGGAGATCCTTTATGGGATAAAGGTTTAGCTCTGAGAAACCAGGGGGATATTGATTCGCAAAGAATTGCTGGTGCAATTTCAACTGGAACTCATGGTTCTGGCACAGAATTTGGAAGTTTTTCTTCAATTTTAAGATCTTGTCGCATTGTCACAGGAACCGGTGAAGTAATTGAGATTAATGAAAAGAAACCTGATTTGTTACATGCTGCTCAAGTTTCAGTGGGCATGTTAGGTGTGATGGTGGGAATGGAATTACAAGTAACAAAAAGATATAAGTTACGTGAACATATTGATCACGAACCATTTTCTGATGTAATTAGAAACTTTCATGAAAGAGTTAAGAAGAATAGAAATTTTTCATTCTTTTGGTTTCCCAGTGAAGAATCTGCTGCTTTATATAACATTGAGCTACCACCAGGAGAAAAAGCAACTGATACCTGTCATGTAAAAGTATTCAACGAAGCAAGAGATTCTGAACAGATTTCTCATGTTCCCAAAAGAAGAGTAGATCGTTCTTACCGAATATATCCAATGTTTTATTCACCAAATTTTCACGAACTTGAATACTTTATTCCATTAGAACGTGCTGTTGATTGTATTAATGAAATGCGTGAATTCATGCTTCGAAGTTTGCCTTTAAGTATTTTCCCATTAGAGATAAGAACATGTGGATCAGAAGATGGATTCTTATCCTCTAATTACAAACGCGACACTTTGGTTGTTTCCGTCTCGGGAATGCCCGGGGTTGATTATTGGGGTTATTTGAAAGATGTTGATCGGATTCTGGGTCGATATGACGCAAGAGTTCATTGGGGCAAATTACATTTCTTAACAAAAGAACAACTCCATGATCGCTACCCAAAAGCTGAAAAATTTATCAAGATCAGAAAAGACTTTGATCCTAAAGGTGTTTTTTTGAATAATCATTTGAAGCCACTTTTTTCCTAAGTTACTAGTAGATTTCACTTAATAAAAAAATAAAGCAATGTTGCTTGGCGTATTAGGTGCGACAATTGGAATTATTGCTCTGCAATTTATATCTAATGCTTCAGAGGAAGAATTAGTAGCTGCGCAATGGGACCAGTGGTGGAAATCAAAACAATTAAAAACCTGAAAGTAAATCTTCCCAAGTAGATGATTTAGGACCATTTTTTAAAATCTGAGAAATAACTTTAAATACTGGAAGATCAGTTGTTCCACGTTCTAGTTGTAATGACATGAGAAATACAGTAGTTAACTTGTTATTTGTTTCAATAATTAAACAGGCCGAAATCCTTCTTTTATTTCGTGCTGGCCATGCTTGATCATTATGTGGTGAGTAGTTGTGTATTCCAAGACTGATTCTTGACTCATATCTTTTCCAAAACCACTTCCTTTAACTCCTCCATGTGGCGCTTCAGAAACAATTGGTAAGTGATCATTAATCCAGGTCACCCCTGCTTGAATTCTTCTTGAAATTTCTAATGCTTTACCAACATCTTTTGTCCAGACAGAAGAAGCTAATCCATATTCGCTGTCATTGGCCAAAGCAATTGCTTCTTCATCATCCTTAACAGCAGTAATAGTTATAACTGGACCAAAAACTTCAGTATGAATTATGGAATTGTTTTGTTTCACATCAGTTAGCAGTGTAGGAGAGTAGTAAAACCCTTTGCCTTCAATGTTTTTCCCTCCAGTTACCAGAGTTGCACCATCTTTAATTGCATTTTGAACCTTTTCATTTACTAAGTTTCGGTGTTTATCTGAAATCAAAGGTCCAATATCAGTGCTTTTATCTTTTGGGTCTCCTACTTTGATTGACTCCATTTTTTGTTTCATAAGGTTTTCTAATTCTTTAACAACAGTGTGATGAGCATAAATGCGTGTAGCGGCAGTGCAGTCTTGGCCTGAGTTATATGTACAAGCAAGTGAAATAGCTTGGGCAACTTGGGTTAAATCAGCATCTTGTCTAACTAATACTGGGGCTTTTCCACCAAGTTCTAAATGAACGCGTTTAACACTTTGACTTGCCGCTTGCATGACTTTTTTACCTGAATCACTTGAACCAGTAATACTTATCATTGAAATTCGCGGATCTTTAACCAACTGCTGGGCAACATCTGCATCACCAAGAACTATTTCCAGCGCACCAGATGGAAAAACTTGTTTTGCAAGTTCAACTATTTTTAAAGTAGATGATGGAGTTTGGGGCGCAGGTTTAATTACAACAGTATTACCTGCTGCCATTGCTGGACTAATTTTCCAAATTGCCATGATGAAGGGAAAATTCCAAGGAGCAATTGAACCAATCACACCAACAGGTTTTTTAACTAACAAAGATGTATAACCTTTATTAAATGAACCAGCACCAGTTCCATCTAATGATCTAGCTGCACCTGCAAAAAATCTAAGATTGTCTAAACCAAAAGGAAACTCACCATCACGCATTGTGGACCATGGTTTACCAGTCTCTGAGACTTCAAGTTCAGAAATTTCATCAGCATGTTTTTCAAGTAAATCAGCAAAATCTAAAAGATGCTTAGTTCTTTCACCGGGAGTAAAACTTGACCAGATAGGAAAAGCTTTTGTAGCATTTCCTATCGCAATATCTACTTGTTGCGTTGTTGAGTCTGCTATTTCTTTGATTACTTCACCCGTGGCCGGGTTAATTATTGCTCTAGTCACTATTTGGCTAGAGCTTCAATTTTTGTAGCAGCTTCTTCGATACCTTTTCTTGATCTAACTGCTTCGCCTATATTTTTTAGTTTTGCAAGTAGATTCGAATCGTTAAGTAATTTCTCAATTGCTCCGGTTAGTTCTTCATCCTTAAATGCATAAGTTGCAAGTCTTATGCCATGACCTTTTTCATGAACTCTTTGAGCATTGTCGTATTGATCCCAGAACAAAGGCAGAACAATCATTGGTTTACCAAAATGAACTGATTCTGTTGTGGTGTTATTACCACCATGGGTAATAACTAAATCAACTTTCGGAATAATTGAAATTTGCGGTAAGAATTCCGCACCAATCATGTTTGGGGCTAATTCAAATTCACTTGCTTGTGGACCTTTGGAAACAATAAATTTATGCTTTGTTTTACCTAAGATTCCAATTAATCTCTTCATTAAGTCAACATCAGCAGAGCCCAAAGAACCAAGAGATAAATAAATCAACTTTGAATCAGCTGGTCTATTTGCAACTTCACTTGGAAGCTCGAATGCTGCATCTGTGGAGCGCACACTGGAATCAATTCGGTGCCAATTGTTTCCTAATGGTCTTTTATCTGTGTAGTCCAATTCAGTTGGATACACATACAAATTTAAGTCTTTTGAAGTATGAATAAAATCCATATCCGGCAAAGCAGGAGCACCTTGAGAAACTACCCAAGAGTTGAATTTTTCCCACATTGGTCTTTGGGTTTTTTCGTAAGCCTGGTGATAACTTGCCCAAGATGATGGATCATTTTCTGCTAAACCTGAAAATGGTGGAGCAATTTTATCTCCCATGATTTCAAGTGGGTTACATGAAACTACGCGAACAAAAGGTACTCCTGCGGTAACAGTTGCAGGAAAGCAAACAACGTTATCTTCAATAATGACATCTGGTTTATGTTTGGCAATAATTTCTTTTAATCTTGGTTCGCAATAAATTGCCCCATCAACCAAAGCTTGTCTTGTTGGCGTGATAAAAGTTTCTAATTGTTCAACAGTTGGTTTTCTAAACTCAGGGGAAGTATCTCTAATAAAGTCCTTCCAAAATTGACCCACACTTTGAGCATCAGGATTTTCTGGAGGTGCAGATAAATCAACTAGTTCTTCTTTAAATCCAAGTGGAGATAACCTGCCACCCCAAGAGGATTCAGCAGCAAAAACAACATTATGTCCACGGTTTTTTAAAACATTGCCAATTCCAATGCAGTTATTGGTTGGACCATATGCTGATTCTGGCCAGAACAGAATTGTTTTGCCACTCATTTTTTCTCCTTTTAATCTAAAAAACTCTGACGTCTTGTGGATTAAATAATAGGTTCACGTGGCTTCCCACTTCAAGGTTGGCAGATTTATCTGCATAAACTCTCACGATTTCATTGGTAGTTAATTTGACGGTGATGTTTTTCTTTGACCCAGCAAAAACAGCGTCAGTGATTTGGCCGGCCCCATTTGAGGCTGGAGTTAAGTTAATACTTTCTGGTCTGATCAAAACTGTGACAGGTTTTCCGGCACCAATTGAATGAGAAAAATTCACTGTTCCAAGACCTGGATGTTCAAAACCAGAGCTGGTTGAAGTGGCTTTGAGAATGTTTCCTTCACCTATGAAATCTGCCACAAATTCATTTGTGGGATTTTCATAAAGTTCTTGAGGTGTAGATATCTGCTTTATTTCACCCTTATCAAAAACAGCAATTCTGTTAGCTAGTGAAATTGCTTCATCTTGATCATGGGTGACAATAATAAAAGTAATGCCAAAGTCATGTTGAATTCTTTTTAGTTCAATTTGCATTTCTTGTCGAATCTTTTTATCCAAGGCGCTTAAGGGTTCATCTAGTAATAAAATTTTAGGTTTTCTGGCAATTGCTCTAGCTAGAGCAACTCTTTGTTGCTGACCACCAGAAAGTTGATTAGGTTTTTTCTTGACGTGTTCACCTAAACCAATTTTTTCAATAATTTCATTTGTTTGATTCTTGATTTCTTCTTTTGTTAAGGAGGTGTTTGTTAAGCCATAGGAGATATTTGAAAATACATCCATGTGTGGAAATAGTGCATATGATTGAAACATTAAATTAACTGGTCTAGTTCTGGTAGGAATACTTAATAAATCAGAATCATTCATCAATACTTGACCAGAGTCTGGGTATTCAAATCCTGCAATAATTCTTAAAAGTGTTGTTTTGCCACAACCAGAAGGTCCAAGAAGGGCAAACATTTCATTATTTTTAATTTCTAAAGATACATTATTTAATGCTGTGATTGATCCAAATTTTTTGGTTAGGTTTCTGATTTTGAGTAAATCTTGACTCATATTGAATCTGCAACCTTTCCAATTCTTTGGGCAAAGATAACTCCCACGAAACTAATTACTAGTAGCAAAGTACCTAACACATTTATTTCTGGAGTTACCCCAAATCTAATCATGGAGTAAATAACCATCGGAAGTGTTGGGGTTTCTGGACCGTTTGTGAAAAAAGCAATCACAAATTCATCCATCGAAAGAGTAAACGAAAGTACAGCTCCTGCAATAAGTGCTGGCATTAATTGTGGGATAGTCACTTTAAAAAGTGTCTTAAGTGCACCTGCCCCTAAATCAGTGGATGCTTCTTCAATTGAGGGATCCATTAAACCAATGCGGGCAAGCACAATTGCCACCACAAAAGCCGTACAAAAAACGGTGTGAGAAATTATCACGGTACTCAAATTTAAAGACATTGAAATTGTAGAAAAAGTAGTAAGTAGACCAATAGCTAAAACTAAGTCAGGAACAATTGCCGGAGCAGTTGAAAAAGTCCTTAAGAACCCGCCAGCCTTCATTTTGTTCAATCCAATAGAGATTGTGGTTCCAATTAATAGTGAGAAAAAAGTAGTTACCAAAGCAACAAAAATTGTTCTTTGAAAGCTACTCATTATGGGCTCATTACTCCAAATATTTTTGTACCAATCAAAACCAAATCCCTTCCAGATCAGGGAGTTACTGCTGGTGTTGAAAGATAAACCAACTACAGCCATTATTGGTAAATACAAAAATATTAAGACAATTACTGTTATTACTGCAGATAAGTTTATCTTTTTAAGCATTTACGTTAGCCTTCTTACTTGCATAGCTTTGAAGAGAAATCAATACAATCAAAATTAAAGTTAAGATCAAAGCAAATGTTGCACCAAATGGCCAGTCGCGCGCTTTCAGGAATTGATCCCTAACAAGGTTTCCAATCATGACAGTTTTTCCGCCACCTAGCAGTTCTGGAACCACAAAGTTTCCTAAACTTGGTACAAAAACAAATATTAAACCAATTAAAATCCCAGGCATCGCCAGTGGAATTGAAATAGTTCGCAAAGATTTCCAGACACTAGAACCTAAATCATAAGCTGCTTCGGTCAGATTTTTATCAACTTTTTCTAAAGCTGCATAAATTGGCAAAATCATTAAAGGTAGGTACAAGTAGGTCATTCCCACAATTACTGCACCAGGTGTATAGAGCATCTCGATTGGTTTATCAATTAATCCGATATTTTTTAAAAACTTATTGATAATTCCTTCATTATTTAATAACACTAACCACGCATAAGTTCTAACAAGAAAATTAGTCCAGTAAGGCAAAATTATGGCCACAATCAAAATTATTTGCCATTTTCTAGAAAGTCTTGAAATAAACAATGCTGTAGGAAAGCCAATTAACAAAGATAGAATTGCTGTAGCACTAGCAATTACTAAAGAATTAAGAATTACTTGAACAAATATAGGATCTGTGGCACGACTAAAATTGTCGAAATTTATAGGAGTAGTTACTCCACCAAAACGTCCTGCAGTCAAAACAGACATAAACAACATAGAAACAACAGGTATTGCTGCGAATAATGTTAAGAAAATAAGACCAGGTGATGCCCAAGCCCAACCGAGATGGCGGGAGTTTTTACTCCCGCCACTTTTAACCAATCGGTTACCTAACTAATTAACTTGAAGTTACTTCAGTAGCTAGATCTGTGTACAACTTGGAGTCTGTACCTAAATCAAGAACTACTTCACCCTTTAGCAATTCAGCAGGTGTTAATCCCATATTTGGATATGAGGTTGAAAGTGCTGGATCCAAAGTTTCTGTTGCTGCTTTGTTAGGAACTTTGTAAAGGATGTTATTAGCTACCCATGCATGCACATCTGCTTGCAGAATGTAGTTAATGAATGCGTGAGCTGCTTCTTTGTTTTTGCTTGAAGACAAGATCACCATTGTGTCTGCCCAAAGATCGCTTCCTTCTTTAGGAATTACGAACTTAATGTTTGGGTTTTCAGCAATACCGTAGTTGCACCAACCATCCCATGATTCAGATAGAACTGCTTCACCTGAAACAAGTTTGGTGTAATAAGCAGTGTCATCATAAGCAAGCAATGTTGGTTTAGTTTTCACTAATTGTTCTTTTGCTTTAGCAATTTCATCTGCATTAGTTGTGTTCATTGAGTAACCAAGCAGTTTCATTGCAGGAAGTGCCAACCAACGCTCAGTTGCAAGCATTGTGGTTTTGCCTTTTATTGAATCTTTTGGATTCAAAAGGTCATTCCATGAATCAGGAGTGAAATCAACTAAGTCTGATCTGTAACAGATTCCAGTTGTTCCCCATGCATATGGTGCTGCATAATTTGTTCCTTTGTCATATGCAAGATCTGCAACTTCTGGATATAGGTTAGCCAAGTTTGGAATGGCTGCTTTATCAAAGTTAACAATCTTTCCACCGGCTGCTAAAGCTTGTGCATATTGTCCACTAACAAATGCAATGTCAATTCCTGAATCATCAGAGGCAGTTATCTTACCCATGATTTCTTCGTTGTTTGCATGGTTTGTGATGGTGATATCAACACCGATTGCTTCTTTAACTTTTGCTGGCAAATCTTCTGGGTAATAACCAGCCCAGTTAGAAATAACTAATTTTTGTGTTGTTATGTCAACACTTGAATCCACTGTTGCTGAAGATGCATCACCAGTTGATCCACCACAGGCAGAAAGAACTAGTGCAGCAGCTGCTACAACAGATGCAGAAAACTTATGTTTTCGCATTATGGCCATCTAAATTTCCTCCAATTGGTCTACCGAGACTTTTTCTTAGCCCGGCTAATTGCTGACTCGAGTCTGTCAGTTCCCCTAATTGTTTTGCAAGGCAATTGGGAGATCAGTATCAATTTGTTATATGAATTAGGGGCAAGATGGGGGACATGGCCATTATTGATCTGGGCGCGGGCAAAGAAGTTCGCATTACGCATACTCCTGAGTTAGCGTTGAAATTTGAACCCGAGGATTTATCTGGCTTGGCAAAGTGGGCCGTTGAACTAATCAATAATAAGCAAGATATTCCAGGATTTAGAAGTCAAAGTGTAAACAAAATTATTATTGGAAATGAAGACCCAGAATACATTGAAGTTGACCAAAGTAATTCAAGCTTTAGATACGGAAACTATTTAGTAAAAATAAGAAAGAAATTAGATTTAACAAACAGAAGTATCAGAGTTTTATCTGCCTTATCGAAGTCAAGATTTGAAAATACTCCGAAATATTTTGGGCACGTTGAACTTGAAGTTTTTGGTAAATCAGTCGAATTTATAACAGTTTATGAATTTATTGAGAATTCAACTGATGGTTGGACTTGGGCACCTCAAAAGCTTGTTAGTAAGGATCTTTATTGGGTTAACCAATTAGGACAGATTTGTGCTGAGATGCATAGAGATTTAAAACCTATCCTTATAGATGAAATTATCAACTATTTAGAAGTCAGTGAGAATTTAATTAATAATTTAGCTAACGATTACAAGAAACCTGAAAATTATGATTTTCAAGGCTATCCTGACCCCGATGAAGTGTTCGAATTATGGCAAGAATTATCAAATAGATACTTCACAAAATTAAAACAAAAAAAAGATAGATTAAGTTATTCAAACAAAAATAATCAAATGACCCATGGTGATTTTCATGTCGGACAAATTTTAAAAGTGAAAGAAAATTATTTAATAATTGACTTTGATGGATCTCCAGTTTTACAGGCAGAGACAAAAAATGGTGGGGCACCGGTTGAAAGTGATGTGGCCCATTTTTTGACTTCTATTGCACTTGCTGCCCGAGTGGCAGAAAGAGTAAATAAATTGGAATACGGGCAATTAAATGAAGTAGTCAAATCGGCTCAAGACGCATTTTTGATGAGTTATCAAGATCAAGCTAGATCTTTAGGTCTTTCTCCTCTTGATTTGGGTTTAGTTGAGTATTTGAGTCTTAGACAGTATTTGTTTGAAATAATTTATGCTCAAAAGTATTTGCCTAGATGGATTTATGCTCCCGTAATTTCATTGCAACAAGAATTAGGATAGAGATATGGCTGAAACAAATGTGTCAGGATTCAGTGCTGATCTGGCTCAAATTCCAAATGTCATTGTCAGTGCTAGTAAAGAAAAGATTTGGAAATTACCAGTAATTGAAAAGAATCAACCCATCTACTTTGTGGGTATGGGCTCAAGCTTTTACGCTGCCCAAGATGTGGCAAGACAATTAAGAAGCAAAGGATTTCTGGCTTTTGCTGAAATTGCAAGTGCGATAACCCCGCAAGAGTTTCCTGCTAATTCTTTGGTTGTGGCAATTTCTGCTTCTGGAACAAGTGTGGAAGTTATTAAATTCTTAGAAAATATGCCAGCAAACATAAGAACTATTGGACTTACGAGAGAAGCAAATAGCAAAATAACCAAGTTAGTTAATGAAGTTTTGTTACTTCCTATTGCACCAGAAACCGGTGGAGTAAGTATTTGGTCTTATAGAGCAACTTTGATCGGTTTGTTTCAACTTCTAGAACAATTAGGTATTGCGCCTTCAGTTAAACAATCTTGTGAGATTGCTAGTAAACAAATTCAAAAACTATTGGATTCAAAAAATCAGTGGATCGAATCCTTTATGAATTTAACAACTAGTAAAGATGGAATTTGGTTAATGGCACCTGCGGAAAGAAGTGGAAGTGCTTTGCAAGGAGCCTTAATGTTTAGAGAAGGACCAAGATTTTCATCCGATGGTTGCGAAACCGGTGATTGGTCTCATGTGGATGTGTATTTAACAAAATCACTGGACTACAAAGCTTTAATGTTTACCGGAAGCCAATGGGACAATCAAGCAGTGGAATGGTTAACAAACAGAAATTCTAGTTTTGGCTCAATTGGTACATATGCCAAAGGAAACACTGCCTCAATAAATATTGAATCAGGAGATCTGTTAGCACAAATGTTGTCCGAATTAATTGTGCCCGAGTTCATGGCTGAAAAGTTATGGCAGAAACAATAATGAACAGGATTAAATCAATTGGCTAAAACAATTTTTGCTTTCCTAAATGTTTCCCTGGTTGCCCTTTATGCAATTGGATCTGGTTTATGGGTCAACACTGGCGATGGTTTCTATCGATCATTGAAGCGCCCCTTTTGGCAACCACCTGATTTTCTTTTTGGTTTAGCTTGGCCATATAACTTCCTGGTTTTGATAATCGCAGGAATATTAGTTGCTAATAACGCAAATAGTTTCTTCAGAGTGCTTTACACAGTTTTATTTGCTTTTAGTGTCGGTACAGCTTTGTTGTGGGCATACAGTTTTTATATTCAACATAATTTGATTCTTGCCGCAATTTCTTTAGCGGTAACAGCATTACTAACAATTCCCATGGTTGCCATTGCTTTTCAGACCAAAGTTTGGTTCGGTTTAATTCTGATCCCGTATCAACTTTGGTTAATCGTTGCCACGTCCTTGTCGATTGGCTATCAGGTCCTAAACAAGGGGTAAATAGTTCCCAAATCGTGACCTTTATTGTGCTTAAAGCAGATTGACCAAGTAACTAGCCTCGTGAGAACCTCGAGGTGGAGGCTTTGGCTTCTAAGGAGTATTTTTATCACGCCGGGCAGTTTTAAAAAGGAGATTAGATGTTTAAGCAACTAGGACCTACAGAATTGATGATCATTTTGTTCATCATTCTTTTGTTATTTGGTGCAAAGCGCATGCCAGACATGGCACGTTCCCTTGGTCGTTCAGTTCGTATTTTGAAAGCTGAAACTAAAAACGATGGCACCAAGTCTGACGAACAACCAAAAAATCCTGAGGCGTAAATCCGCTTAAATTTATTTAGGTGGAGGTGTAATTAGTTTTGCCTGCAACAAAAGTGCAGCGATTTAAAGAAATGTCGCTGATTGAACATTTACGTGAATTAAGGTCTCGATTATTTAAAGCATCTGTTGCCATTGTTATTGGTACAGTTGCTGCTTGGGGTTTTTATCCCCAAATATTTGATCTCTTAAGTCAACCCGTAAATGTGATTGTTGAACAAGCCCAATCAAATGGTCGAGATGTTCGATTAGTTTTGGGTGGTGTAGCTGATGCATTTGTGTTACAAATAAAAGTTTCAGTTGTGACCTCAATGTTGGTCACTTCACCAATTTGGATTTATCAACTGTGGAGATTTATTACTCCAGGTTTATATAGAAAAGAAAAACTAAGAGCATATCTTTTTGCCAGCGTTGCCACACCACTGTTTGTTAGTGGGGCAGTACTTGCTTATATTTTCTTACCTATTGGTTTGCAATTACTTTTTGGTTTTACACCCCTTGGTGTAGGAAATTATGTTCCAGTAGATAGATATTTAAGTTTCTTTCTACGTATGGTTTTAGTGTTTGGAATTAGTTTTCTCACACCTTTATTTATTGTGATGTTAAACATTTTTGACATGTTGGAAGCAAAAGCCATAACTTCAAGATGGCGTTTAGTTGTTTTGATTACTTTTGCATTTTCAGCAATTGCTACCCCAACTGGAGATCCAGTTAACATGACATTGCTGGCTGCCCCTGTGTTGTTGTTAATTTCAGCAGCAACATTTATAGCTTGGTTAAACGATAAAAGACGTGCCCGTAAAAGAAAAGATGATCCGGTATTAGGTTTATCTGATGACGAAGCATCCCCTGAACCAAAACCATCCGCTGAATAAACTTTAAGGAGATTTATGAAAACAGTTGTTTCAATGGGTGTGCATATTTTAGATGTTTTAGGCAGACACGTATCAGAAATTCCACCAGGACAAAACATTGCATTAATTGATGAAATAAGAATCACTGCAGCAGGAACTGCTGCTGGAACATCTGTTGATATGGCAAAGCTTGGTTGCAAAGTTGTGGCAGTAGGCGCAGCTGGTGATGATGAAATGGGCAACGTTTTGTTGGGCATCATGAATCGCTACGGCATTGACACAAGTCATATGAAAAGAAAAAAAGGTGTACAAACCTCAGGCACTATGTTGCCAATTAGACCAAACGGAGAAAGACCAGCTCTGCACGTTATGGGTACTAATGCCACATTTTGTTTTGAAGATGTTCCTCAAGATGTTGTAAAAAAAGCTGACTTTGTTCACATCGGCGGCTTTTATTTAATGCCTAAATTTGATGGCGAAGATACGGTAAAAACTTTGAAAGTTGCTCGTGAAGGTAAAGCAATAACCACTATGGACATTCTGGGTGTTAAACAAGACAACATGGCAGAAAAGATTTTGCCAAGTATGCCTTATTTAGATTTCTTCATGCCTAACTTAGAAGAAGCTCAAATGATTACTGGTTTAACTGACCTTGATGAACTTTGCGATTTCTTTCTAAACGCTGGAGCAAAACATGTTGTTCTTAAAATGGGGGCTCGAGGAAGTCTAATTAAAAATAAAGAAGGCATGCGTTTAAGAATTCCAGCCTACAAAGTTGATGTTGTTGACACCACAGGATGTGGCGATGCTTGGACTGGTGGATTTATTGCAGGACTTTCTCGCGGCATGACTATTGAAGAAGCAGCCAAATTGGGCAGTGCTTGTGGTTCATTGGTGGCAACTGGACTTGGATCTGATGCAGGAATTATTGATTTAGATTCCACTTTAGAATTTTCAAAAACAAATCCAACATTGCCTTTAGGGGATTAATTCTAATTAGCAATAAATTAAGGCCTGGATAAATTATCCAGGCCTTAATTGTTTTTGAACTAATTAACTCTTGGAACTAAATGCAGCATCAAATGCAGCACTTGGTGGAGTGAAGTTCAGTTTTCTGATGAATTCAAGAGCTTCTGGTCCACCAATTAGGCGATCCATTCCAGCATCTTCCCATTCAACAGAGATTGGTCCTTTGTAACCAATTGAATTTAAACCACGGAAAACATCTTCCCAAGGAACATGTCCATGTCCGGTGGAAACAAAATCCCAACCACGACGTGGATCTGCCCAAGGTAGATGGGAACCTAAACGACCATTTCGACCGTTTAATTGTTTACGTGATTCTTTGCAATCAACATGGTAAATGCGATCTTTGAAATCAAGTAAGAAGTTAACTGGATCAAGATCTTGCCAAACGAAATGGCTGGGATCAAAATTCAAACCAAATGCTGGACGATGTTTAATTGCTTTCATCGTTTCAACTGTGGTCCAGTAATCGTAAGCAATTTCAGATGGATGAACTTCATGTGCAAACTTCACACCTTGTTTATCAAACACATCCAAAATTGGATTCCAACGATCTGCAAAATCTTTGTAACCAGCTGCAACCATTTCTTGGGTTACAGGTGGAAACATTGCAACGTAATGCCAAATGCTTGAACCTGTGAAACCAATAACGGTGTCAACACCAAATGCTTTAGCAGCAATTGCTGTTGTTTTCATTTCTTCTGCAGCACGTTGACGAACACCTTCTGGATCTCCATTGCCCCAAACTCGGGAAGGCAATATTGATTTGTGTCTTTCATCAATTGGGTTATCGCAAACTGCTTGTCCAACTAAGTGATTGGAAATTGCCCAATACTTTAAGTTGTGTTTTTCTAAAATATCTTTTTGTTGGCGAACATACTTATCACTTTCAGCAGCTTTAACTACGTCTAAGTGATCACCCCAACAAGCTATTTCTAATCCGTCATAACCCCAACTGGATGCAAGTCTGCACATTTCTTCAAATGGTAGATCTGCCCATTGACCGGTAAACAACGTAATTGGTCTTGACATGTTTTCTTTCCTCCTTATTTTATTGTTTGGAAAGTACCGTTATTTGCGGAACTTTTTTCTACTGCATCTAATACTTTTTGAACTTGTAAACCATCAGCAAATGAAGGTTCAGGATTTGTGTTATTAACAATGTTTTCCACAAAATCTTTAACTTCATGTGTGAATGGGTGTTCATAACCGATGATGTGTCCTGGTGGCCACCATGCAGTCATGTATGGATGAACTCCTTCGGTTACCAAAATTCTTTGGAAACCTGCGGTCTCTGCACCTTCGGTGTTATCGAAATACCAAAGTTCATTCATGTCTTCAAAAGAAAACTTCAATGAACCTTTGGATCCAAAGATTTCAAATCCCATATCATTTTTTCTTCCAGTAGCAAAACGTGTTGCTTCATAAGTTGCTAATGCGCCACCATCTGTTCTACCAACAAATACTGCAGCATCATCAACAGTTACTTTGCCCATTTTGTTTCCTGAAGCACTAGCTTGTAAACCTGAATAATCTCCAGGCAGTGGTCTTTCTTTAATAAATGTTTCTGTTAATCCTGAAACACCAATTAGTTTTTGACCTGTAACAAATTGAGTTGTATCAATTGCATGTGCACCAATATCTCCTAATGCACCAGATCCTGCTTTGTCTTTTTCTAATCTCCAAACTAATGGGAAATTAGGATCAACAATCCAGTCTTGTAAATAGCGAGCACGGATGTGAAATATTCGGCCCAGTTTTCCATCACTTATCATTTTTTTAGCAAGTGCCACAGCTGGTACACGGCGGTAGTTAAATGCCACCATGTTTTTAACATTTTTGTTGGCATTTGCTGCAGCAACCATAAGTTCTGCTTCGGCAACTGTGTTTGCTAATGGTTTTTCACAAATAACATGTTTGCCAGCATTAAGTGCTGCAATTGCTATTTCTGCGTGTGAATCTCCAGGTGTACAAATATCAATGATGTCGATATCTGAACGTGTTAATAATTTTTTCCAATCAGTTTCAATTCCATCCCAACCAAGTCGATCTGCTGCTTCTTGGGTGTTGCTTGCGTTTCTGCCACAAACTGCCACCATTTTGATTTCAGCGGGTATGTCATAAACAATTCCTACGTTTCGCCAAGCTTGAGAATGGGCTTTGCCCATAAAGGCATAGCCGATCATGGCCACACCTAAGGTTTTCTTTGCCATCTGGTTTTGGATACCTTCCTGTATACAGATTCGTAGGCATAACCATAGGCGCATCTTTACGACTTATTCAAGACCGTATTACGCTTCCAGTAACTCCACCTCGAAGATGAGGTGAGGACTTTGCGAGAGAGGCTGGAGAAGGTCTTTTGAAAAAACTTATTAACGACCCCTTTGACGTGGTCGAGGAAATGGTCGAGGGCTACTTAGCAGCAAACGATCACATAATTAAACGAGTAGGTAAGCGTTCCATTGCCCGAGCTAATTCACCGATTCCAGGAAAAGTTGGAATTGTGGTGGGTGGAGGTTCAGGGCACTTACCAGCATTTGCAGGTTACGTTGGAAAAGGAATGGCAGATGGTGCAGCCTTTGGAAACGTGTTTGCTTCCCCTCCAGCAAAACCAATCATTGAAGCAACTTTGGCAGTTAACAGTGGCGCAGGTGTTATGTATAGCTACGGAAATTATCAAGGCGATTGCATCAACTTTGATAAAGCTCAAGATAAATCCCGTGAAATGGGAATTAAAGTGCAAACCGTTGTTTTAAATGATGACGTTTTATCGGCACCAAAAGATCAAGCACATAAACGTCGCGGTATTGCTGGATTGTTTTTAGTTTGGCATGTTGCTGGAGCAAAAGCAGAA
>SXGQ01311142.1_pt1 | contig 16821 bp, 17 predicted proteins | sample 3178371 | NCBI WGS metagenome assembly SXGQ01 (sample SAMN11356859, study PRJNA531348) | freshwater metagenome | isolation source: freshwater sample F1-20 | place: China: Fuxian Lake, Yuxi | collected 2017-12-25
CGCGCAGAGGATTAACCGAAACGGAAGTGATCGCACAGATCCGGCACCGACACCGAAAGAGACAAGAGGATCTGGACCGACGAAAGAATCACCGAACAGGACTCCCTCACTCAACCACCTGATTTAACTAAGTAGAATTAATCACACTGTGGATGATCTCACGGGTCTCCTCGTAAATCCTGATCCTGTCCCCCTTTTTCATTAGGTGACGAACCGCCACCTCGTTGAGCCCCAACTCTCCATCCAACGGCGCGCTCACGCCCAGCCTTTCCGCAAGCTTCGGCGCGAGCCACCGACGGATCGTCTGGTCCTCCCCGTCCACGGCAATCGTACTAACGCCGGGACCCAGGATCGGCAGCACCTGACCATCGCTGATCGCACGTAGTAATTTATTCCAAGGTATCTCCATCAAAGCGGGCCATCACTGTGGAGATGCATCACCCCCGGACAAGCCTATTATCGATGCACCATTACCACTCCCACACCCACAGACGGCTTGACACCCGGCCCCGTCTCGGGCGTTCTTCCCGCCCCATGGCCAAGCTCTCCATCCGCGATCTCGACGTTCACAACAAGGAAGTCCTCATGCGTGTCGACTTCAACGTCCCGCTCAAAAACGGCGTCATCACCGATGACACCCGCATCCAGGGAGCCATCAAGTCCATCCAACACCTCCTCGCCAACGGCGCCAAACTCGTCCTCTGCTCCCACCTCGGCCGCCCCGCCGGTGGACCCGAGCCCAAATACTCCCTCGCCCCCGCTGCCGTCCGCCTCGGCGAAATCCTCAACCAAACCGTCACCCTCGCCCCGGATTGCGTCGGCCCGGAAACCATCGCCCTCCGCGCTCAACTCCAGCCCGGCCAGGTCCTCCTTTTAGAAAACACCCGCTTCCACTCCGCCGAGGAAGCCAACGACTCCGACTTCGCCAAACAACTCGCGGGCTGCGCCGAAATCTACGTCAACGACGCCTTCGGCACCGCCCACCGCGCTCACGCCTCCACCGAAGGCGTCACTCACCACGTCTCCAAATCCGCACTCGGATTCCTCATGGAGCGCGAACTCGAATACCTCGACGCCAAACTCCAAAACCCCGAAAAACCCTTCCTCGTCATCATGGGCGGAGCCAAAGTCTCCGACAAAATTCAGGTCATCACCCGACTCATGGAAAAAGCCGACGCCTTCCTCATCGGCGGAGCCATGGCCAACACCTTCCGCAAAGCCCAAGGCTACCACACCGGCAACAGCCGCGTCGAAGCCGACAAACTCGACCTCGCCCTCGAAATCCTCAACCTCGCCAAAGCCAAAGGCATCCGCTTCCTCCTCCCCGCGGACACCCGCATCACCCAGGAATTCAAGGAAGGCGCCACCACCCAAATCACCGCCCCCTACGAACAAGGCGGCTCAACCCCCGATGGCTGGGAAGGCATCGACATCGGCGACGTCGCCATCGACGAATTCACCGCCGAAATCGCCAAAGCCAAAACCATCATCTGGAACGGACCCATGGGCGTCTTCGAACTCGACTCCTTCGCCAAAGGAACCAAAGCCGTCGCCGAAGCCATGGCCAAAGCCGACGCCGTCACCATCGTCGGTGGTGGAGACTCCGTCACCGCCGTCAACAAATTCGGCCTCGACGACGAAATGACCTTCATCTCCACCGGCGGCGGCGCTTCCCTCGAACTCCTCGAAGGAAAAATCCTCCCCGGCATCGCCGCCCTAACCGACGCCTGATTTCTAACACAAAACTCGAAACGCAAAAACCACACCCCTCCCGCCATGAACCGCAAACCGATCTTCGCCGCCAACTGGAAGATGAACAAAGGCCCTTCCGAAACCGAGGACTTCATCAAAAGCTTCCTCTCCAAAGTCCAGGGCCAAACCTTCAACAGCGAGATCGTCGTCGCCCCTCCCTTCGTCTCCCTCGCCAAACTCGCGGACCTCCTCCACACCGCCACCGCCGTCCAAAACGCCCACGCCATCCAGACCGCCGCACAAAACTGCTCGCAGTTCGATTCCGGCGCCTACACCGGCGAAATCAGCGTCCTCATGCTCCGCGAATTCTTCGTCCACTACGTCATCCTCGGCCACAGCGAACGCCGCTCCATCTACGGAGAAACCGACGCCATCATCAACGCCAAGCTCAAAAAAGCCCGCGAAGCCAACATCCGCCCCATCTTCTGCATCGGCGAAACCCTGGCAGAACGCGAAGCCGGAAAACTCGAATCCGTCCTCCGCACCCAAGTCACCGAAGGCCTCCGCGACCTCTCCGAAAAGGACCTCTCCGAAACCGTCCTCGCCTACGAACCCGTCTGGGCCATCGGAACCGGCGTCACCGCCACCTCCGAACAAGCACAGGACGCTCACCAATTCGTCCGCTCACTCATCGCCGAACTCTACGGCCAGGACACCGCTGCCAAAATCCGCATCCAATACGGCGGATCCGTAAAACCCAACAATGCCGCGGAACTCATGGCCTGCCCGGACATCGACGGCGCTCTCATCGGAGGTGCCGCCCTCGAACCACAAAGCTTCCTCGACATCATCCGCAACGGCACACAGGAAGCCTGATCCGTTAGGGAAACACCCTCTCTCCAAACGCCCCGCCGCCTCACCGCGCCGGGGCGTTTCTATTTCACCCTAACACCCCCCCTTCATCCGTCAATTCGCTGTAAACCGATCAATTTGCGCCTCAATCGAAAAAGCCCGTCCCTTATGGAACTTCCGTCGTCACTCCATCACCGGAGACCCTCCCTTGACCGATCCTAACACCACTCTATCCCCCCCACTTCGCGAAAGACCATGAGAACCAAACGAACCCTCGCCTCGCTCGCACTCTCACTCTCCCTCGCCCATGCCGCGCCGGACACCGTCGACCAGAATTTCGCCAACACCGCCGGCCAGGTGTTCGAACCACAACGCTACGGCGGCGTAGCCTCGGTCATCATCCAACCAGACGGAAAAATCCTCTTCGGCTCCAACGAAATGCCAGGAACGGTCAACGGCAACACCTTACAACTCCCGCTGATCCGCTTCAACCCCGACGGCTCGGTGGACAACACCTTTTACGCCGACAATGATCAGAATGGCTCAAACGGTGGCATCTACTACGATGGCCAAGGCTGACCCGAAGTCCACGCACTCGGCCTACTCTCCGATGGCAAAATCGTCGCCGCAGGCGTCATGCAAGGCGTCCGCACCGGCACTGTCCTCAGCCCCGGAACCTTCCTCCAATCGAACTCCATCGTCCGCTTCAATTCGGACGGCACCATCGACACCACCTTCCAAACAGCCGGCACCACCGCATGGCCCACCGGAGGACTGAACTACATCGAAGACCTCACCATCCAACCCGATGACAAGATCATCGCCGTCGGTGGCTTCGGCGGCTTTCGCAATTCCTCCACCAGCCCCACACTGATCCGCTACGGCATCGCCCGATTGAATCTCGACGGCTCGGTCGACACCTCCTTTCAAATCAACCCCGCCGACTTCGGAGTCCCCGCAGGAGCCAGCCAACTCCGCGCCCAATTCCGCCAAGCAACGATCGACAGCGCCGGTCGAATCCTCGTCGCCGGCTACTTTGAATGGGGTCCAGCCTACCCCGTCACCGGCACCATCCACGTGCTCGCACGCTTGAACCCGGACGGCTCACGCGACACAACCTTTGCTCCAGTGATTCCACCCGCCGTCACGGAATTCGAAAACGTCGTCGTCGAACCCTCCGGCAACATCATGGTCATCGGCTCGCTCGGTCAAAGCGCCTCCTCCTCCTGGATGAAACGCCTCCTCCCCAATGGTTCCCCGGATCCTTCATTCACACTCGAACCATCACTCGGCCCCATTCATGGCCGACCCCTCCAGGTCGATGCCGCAGGCCGCTACCTGCTCAGCACACGCAACAGCCCGCTCACCTATCAGGACCGCCTGGTTCGCGTGCTCGCAAACGGCTCACTCGATCCGGCATTCAACGCCACCTGCCAATACGTGAACGGCGTGGTGGGCACAGGCCCGGGCTTCTTTGGCACCTTCACCACCGCCCCATCCGGCAAAATCTACAGCGGCTCCTACTTCGATCGCGTCAACGGCGTCATCACCATGAAACTGGTCGCCTTCGAAGGTGACTACGTTCCTAACAGCACTGGAACACTTCAATTCGCCGCAGCAGGATTCTCGGATCGGAAGCAAACGGAAATCTCCGCATCGCCGTCACCCGCACCAACGGCACATCCGGCGCGGCTTCCGCAACACTGTCGCTGAATCACATCTCCACCAGCGGCGCGGACCTCGGCGGCTTCACCTCCACCGTAAACTTTGCCGCAGGTATCGGCGGCACACAATTCATCACCATCCCGATCACCGATGACGCATTGGTCGAAAACTCCGAAACCGCCACCCTTACCCTAACAGGCATCACCGGTGCCAGCGCAAGCTCCACCACATCCACCACCATCACCATCCTCGATGGCGATTCCCCACCGCAAATCCTCACACCACCACAAACCCTCTTCGTTCCTCCCGGCTCATCCTTCTCGCTCTCCGTCGGCGCCACCTCGGGAACACTACCCCTCTCCTATCAATGGTATCTCGGCACCAATCCCATCTCCGGCGCAACCTCCGCAACCTACACCGTCACCGCAGCCGATGTCGCCCTGCACCAAGGCAACTACAGCGTGGTCGTCACCAACAGCAACGGCTCAACCACCTCGTCCACGGCCACGGTCACCGTTAAAAATCCCGCCATTCTCACCTTCACCTCGGCTACAGCCTCCGCGATCGAAAATGACGGCACACTCACCCTCACCCTGCAACGCGGTGGCTCTGACGTCGGCGCGGTTTCGGTCGATGTCGCTCTAACCAATGGCACGGCGACCTCACCCAGCGACTTCACCTCTTCGACCACCACCGTTTCCTGGCCAAATGGCGACACCGCCAACAAAACCGTGAGCATCCCTCTCACCAACGATGCCATCGCCGAACCTGCGAAAAATTTCCAAGCACTACTTTCAAACTACTCGCTCGATGCCATCCCGGGCGGAGTCACTGCGGTGGAGATCACGCTGTTGGATGACGATGCCGGACCCACCATCACCCAGCCACTCGTCGCCCGACGCGCTGTCACGGGTTGGAATTCCTCGCTCAGCATCGGGGTGCAATCACAAACAACCGTCACCCATCAGTGGTTCAAGAACGGCGTGCTGATTCCCGGCGCCAACACGAACACCCTCAACTTCACACCCGTCTCACTCACAGACTATGGCATTTACTCGGTTGAAGCCACCACCCCGATGACGACAATGTTCCCAACCTCATCGAGTTCGTCTTCGGTCTCTCCCCCACAACCTTCAACCCAGCCCCCGCGACACCGTCGACCACCGCACTTGGTGCCTCGATCTCAGGCTCACTCGATCCCGCCAAAACCTATCGCATCGTCGAAATCGAAACCCCCAAGGACACCCAAGGCGTCACCATCAATCTCGCGGCCACCACTGACCTAACCTTCACCGACGGAGCCACCGCCACCGAGTTCGGCTCCCGCACCGACAACGGCACCACCGAAACCCGCCGCTACTACCTCACCCCCGCCACCAACGACACCCCCCAACTCTTCTGGCGCATCCAAGCCAACCGTTGAAAATCACCAATCATAATCAAATTCCCCCGTAGCGAAATTCGTAAGAATTTCGGCTGCAAAACCTCCTCCCCCCCTTCCGCCCCAATCGCGTGAGGCAAAGCCTTTTACGCGACCCCAAGCATCTTCCACCTTCCTAACAAAAATCACCTCGCCCCAGCCTGCTTCAACTTCGCCACCGCTTCATCCAACCGCTTCCGCGTCTCCACAAGCACCCCATCCAATTCCTTCAACTTCGCATCTCTCTCGGCCACCGCCGCCTCCCAAACCTTCATCTGCGCCTGCAACGCCTCCCCACTCGCCTTCATCGCCACCAACTCCTCCTCCTTCGCCGCCAACTCCACCGCACCCCGCTCCGCCGCCTCCTGCAACGATTCAATCGACTCTTTCAACACCCCTACATCCCGCTCCAACAAAACCACCCGCTTCCTCTCCTCCTCCTGCGCCTCCTGCGAATCTCGCAACTCAACCCTCGCCCGGTGCAACTCGCCATCCAGATTCCGCTCCCGCCCCCACTGGAACACCGCCAACCCAGCCAACCCCATACAACCGATCGCATTCAAAATCGGCAGCACCCGGGAAACTGAACCTGTTCGTCCACTTGCCATCTCTCAGGGCTCCGGATTGCGGGATTCAAAACTCACCTTCTCAACACCCGCCGAACGACAGGCATCCAACACCGCCAACACCTGCTTGTGCCGCGACTCCTCATCCGCGGAAATCAAAACCCGCGTCTCCTCATCCGGCTTCGCCGCCGTCAATCGCGCCGTGATCTCACCAGGTGTCACAATCTCCGCATCCCATGTGATCACCCCGTTCGCATCAATCGCAATCTGATAGGGCGGCGTCTTAGTATCCGGAACCCCCGTCGCCGCATCAGGCAACGCCAGCGGAACCCGATGCAACTGCGTCATGCTCAAACTCACCAACATGAACGCGGCCAACAGGAAAAACATGATGTCAATCAACGGAACCACCTCGATCCGCGCTTCATCACCCTCATCATCGGAGGATCGGCCACTCAGTTGGACAGGCATCGGATCGGTTGAAGTGGATGGTTGAAAAAAGTCCCGCAGATCACCGCTCCGACCTCTGGAACTGCTCGATGTCATGCCCATGCTCGCGCGCCGATTTCACCAACAATTCCATGTGATTGATCCAGCGCTCCAACGATCCGCGAAGCACGGAAACCCGCTTCCGGAAAAAATTATACGGCAACAGACAGAAAATCGCGATCCCGATCCCCGCCGCCGTCGCAATCAGCGCCTCCGCAATCCCTCCGGATACCTTGCTCGCCGCCAACTGCTCGTCACCCACGAAATTGAACGACCCCATGATCCCGACCACCGTCCCGAACAACCCTAACAACGGCGCAAGCGTGATCAACGTGCTGATCACCCACATCCTGGCCTCGGACTTCTCGATCAAATGCGTCGCATGCAACTGCATCGCCGCCAACATCGACGTGTTCGCATGTCGCATCCCCTCCTGCAAATTCTCCAGATAGGGCTCGTTCGTCCCACGGCTCATCTTCCAAGCCGTCGCGAAATCCCCAGTCCCCACCGCTTCCCGCGCCTTCTGCTGCATCCCCGGCTTCACTCTCGCACGGAATCGCAACCACCAGACCACCCGATCCAACAAAACACAGAGAGCCAGGAAAAACGTGGCGGCGATCGGCCACATCACCCAACCCCCTTCTACGAAAGTTTCAACAACGATGCTGGATAAGGGAATGGCGGAAATCACGGGATTCAGTTAGAAAGTGGATCGGAAAAAGAAAACTCAGCGCAGCTGGAAAATGATCGGTCGCTGCAACTTCATGACCGGTCCCGGCGGAAATTTCCAGCGCTTTACGGTCCGCACCGCTTCATCGTTCAACAACGGCCACTTCGATGGCGACTTCGCATACGCGGAAATCACCCGGCCACTCGTGTCGATCGTGAATTCCACCACCACCGTCCCCGTCTGCCCCTGCCTCCTCGCCGCCGCAGGATACGATGGCGAAGGCATCCGACCCGCCGCCAATCGCGATGCCGTCGACATCCCGCTTCCCCCAGGCTGCCCCCCAGCCGCAGGCTTGCCGGAACCACTCCCACCACGGCTTCCGCTCGTCGGCTTCGACGTCGTCGCCCCACCACGCGCCGCATTCGATGCCGAGGCCGAAGGACTTGGCTTCGTCGCAGGCTTCGGCTTCGGCGGCGGCGGCAAATCCGGAATCTCCGGCAACGCCGAAACCTCTGCCAACTCCGGCAACTCCGGCGGCGCTTCCGGAACTTCTAACATCTCCTCAACCTCCACCGGCTCGGCCGGCCCCGCACTCTCACCCTCCGTCATCTCCGCATCCTGCGGCGCGGGATCACCCAAACTCAAATCATACGGATCCAACGTCGCCTCCGTCTCCTCCTCAACCACCACCTCCGCCATTCGGTGAACCACCGGCAGCGCGATCCCAACCGTACCAACCCCTCCAACACTCAGCCAGGTGGCGAGCGTTCCGATGTTCAGCGCGTGGAGCAGGGAGTTCATTTGGATCAAAACATCCGGACCGGGACATCATGCCCCGACCCGCCTTTGCTGGCAACCGATGATTGTTTACTCAAAGTCTTCAGAATTGAGCTTCCAATCCGGCATAAACCATCCGGGGCGCATTCCCCCGCGGCCCTTCCGGAATGCGGCTGACGATTTCCTGTTCGTCAAAAATGTTATCAATCCCGGCAAGCAACTTGATGTTCTCGTTCAACTGATAGTGGGCGGAAAGATTGAAGACCAAAAGCGAATCGATCTTCCCATCACGCGCCGTCGGCGCTCCGGGCCGGACATCGCCGTTGTATCCCGTTCCCCACGAACTCGAACTGTAAACCGCATCCAAAAACACACCCCATTTCTCGGCCTCAAACCCAACCCCCGCCGCAAGCTTCCAATCCGGAATGTAGGGAATCTCATTCCCATCCTTGCCACCCGCATATATCTGATCACCACCACCCGCAAGCAACGGCGTCGTCCCCTTGAACTGCGCACTCGTCCAAGTCGCGGAAACATACAACGGAATCCCATACTCCAGATTTGCTGCCTCACCCGCATCATATTGAATGATCGACTCGATCCCCCAAACCTCCGCCTGACCCGCATTCGCCGCTGATCCCGGATTCAATCCCTGACCTGCATCGGTCGAAATCAACTGATCGAAATCCGTGAAAAATCCCGCAATCTCAACATTCAGATGATCCCGGCGATGGCGCCAGCCAAGCTCGTATCCCGTGCTCTCCTCATTGTCCGTCCCACCAAGATAGGCCTGCGGACTTGGCGTCGATGCTCCCTGATAGACCCCGCCGAAAATGGAATTCTGATCATCCAACGAATAGTTCGCACCCACCCCCGCCATGAAGAGATTCTCATCAACCGACTGCTTCGCACCACCCTCGGGCCTGAAGTCCATCTCAAGAAACTCATAACGAACACCAGGCGTCAGTGTTAGATCACCGATCTCAATCTTGTCCTCAACATAAACTGCGGTCGCGAAAGTCTCATTCACCCCGGTGCCCACGGTCGCGGTCCGGTTGACAAAATTGAAGTCACCCAGTCCGGTGCTCGTGTAAGTCGTCCGGTATTGACGCCCCTCTAACTGGTCATAGTGCAGACGCAACCCCACCGCCAAATCATGCGCGACCTGCCCGGTCTCAAACCGGAAGTTGGCTTGGTTCTGCCAACCATACGCCTCGTGATCACGCAGGTTCGCCGTCAATCGGATCGGACCACCCGCGCTCAACCCGTTCAAAGTGCTGACTCCGCCCGGCGTCAGGATCTGCTGATGAATCGCCGCCCCGTTCACCTGATCCAACTTGTCCCAGTTCCGGGAGAAGTTGTTACAATAGACCGCCGTCTCGAAACGGAACGCATCCGATGGCTCCAGAATCCACTTCAAATAAGTCCGCCAATGCTCGGATGTGAATTCGTCATACTTCGTCGCCGCATAACGCTCGTTCGGATCATCATTGAAATCCTGTTCTGATAGACCGGTATACGATTCATTCGCCTCATAGTCGGTGTACCCCACCTTGAACTCGATCCGCTGCTTCAGCGCCGTGTTCGGCTCAAAGGCCAACTTCAGCATCGGCTCGAACAAACTGAATCCAGTGTCCTCCCCGCTGTTGCGGATATCCCGGAACCCGTCACTCAAACCTCCATGCAGCTCCAGCAAATACCCGAACCGCCCCGCATCCGTATCCACCGTATCACCGTAATGCGTGTGACCGAACCACGTGTTGTAACTCCCCAACGTCACCTTCCCATAAAACTCCTGCTCCTCCGGAATCGGCGTCGAAAGGAAATTCACCACCCCTCCCGTCGTCTGCGGACCATACCGCACCTGCGAAGACCCCTTCAATACCTCAACCCCGGACATCCGCGCAACCCGCGGCGTGTAATACGCCGCCGGCGCCGAATACGGCGATGGAGCCGTTAAAATGCCATCTTCCATGATGGTCACCTTCTCGCTCCGCGTCCCGTCCGCACCTCGCAACGAAATGTTCGGAAAACTCCCGAATCCATCCTCCTCACGCACATAAACCCCCGGAACCTTGTTCAACACCGAGTTCACATTCCCCGTCCCACCCGCCTGCCGGATCTCCTCCATCGTCACATACGCCACAGACCCCGCCGAATTGAACGCCTCCTCCTTGCTCCCCACCACCGTCATCGGCGCCAATGACTGAAACGCATCCTGCGCCCCAACCTCTGAAACAAATACCACCCCCACCACCATACTGGTAAAGGTCCAAACGATCGCACTGCGTGACTTCATAGGAGAAATTGTTGTTATTGAGACTCAGTCTCAACGAGGCAATCCAAACCCCACCACCGACCCAGGTCAACCGGAAAATCCCGAAAATGCGGATTCTCCCGAAAATCCCTCCCTCACTTCACCCAATCCCGCCACCGCCCACCATCCACCTCAGCCAGCGCCTGAGCCACCAACCCCGCCGTAAACGCCGCACCCTCCGGCGTCGTATGCGTGTGATCCTCCTTCAGGAAAAACACCGCACGCACCTTCTCCTCCCCCATCCGCTCGTAAGCCGTCGCCGTGATCCCGTTCAGATCGATGAACGGAACCCCCTCAGCCTCCGCAACCTGCTTCGCCCACAACCCATAAGTCTCCGACGCCCTCACCACCTTGCCCTCTTCCCAAATGTTCCGCGCCACCAGCGAACACACGATCGGGTGCGCCCCGGCCGCCTTCGCTTCCCTAACATATCTTCTGATATACCACCCGTAGCTCCGCACCGTCTCATGGCTCCCGCTCTCCACCACCACCACATCCGACGCCTCATCCCCAACCCCCTTGATCGACGCCCGCGCCCGGTCACGATCCATCGGCCCGCCCTCGTTGTGGCCTAACTGGATGATCACAACATCCCCCGCCCTCAGCTCCGTCCGCACCTTCTCCCACAGACCTTCCCGTAAATACGAACGGCTGCTCCGCCCTCCCAACGCGCGATTCATCACCTCCGCCTTCGCCGGATCAACCAAACCCTTGAACGGATCACCCCACCCGGCCAACCGCGCCGTGTTGTTCCTAACAGTCGAATCCCCCACCAGAAAAACCACCGGCTTCTCCCGCCCCTTCACCTCCGGAAACACAAACCCCGGCCCATCCGTCCGGAACGGCAACGCCGGAAGACCCGCCGCACTATACAAATTCGCACCCGCAGGATGATCCGCCCACGCATACCGCGCCTTCACCGGCTCCTTCACCTCCGACGAAAAAACCACCACCGTGTCTCCTTCGATCCGCGCCTCCGCATGCCGGAACCGCCCATCCTTCCCGCAAACCGCAAAACCCTTCAACGCACCACCCCGGCTCATCAACCCTCCCCCGACATTCCGGAACCTCAATCGCATCCGCTCACCCTCCAGCTCCAACCCGTCCCACATCGGCCCCGATCCCACCACCGGCTTCTGATAGGTCCGCTCCAGCGCCGAAAGCGCCAACCGCAACCCCACATCCTGCTTGTTCCGCGGATGAACATCCTTCTCTTCTCCCACATCAACCGCCGAAACAATCCCCGTATCCGGCAAATTCAAAACAGCACACTGCGACTCACGGAACGATGCCAATCGGCTCTCCGCAGGCTCAAGCTTCGGCGCATTGAAACCCGCCAACAACACCGCATGAAACGCGAACCGATCCTGCCCCCACCTCGCCCGCCAATCCTTCACCAGCGCCTGCTGCAATCCCGCATACATCGCCGTGTTCCCCGTGTTGGATTCACCCTGATACCAAACCGCACCCCTCACCCCATACGGCAAAACCGGCGCGATCATCCCGTTGAAAAGAACCGAAGGATGATGCTGATCCTGCACCGGATCCGGATGCTTCGGCGCACGCCCCGCCGCACGTCCACGCTCCTTGAACGCCTCGCTCCACTTCGCATGAGCCGCCTCATACGCCGCCAACGCATCCGGCTTCGCCGAAAACTCCTCGCGCTTTTTCTGATAGACATCCCACAGCGGACGCAACGCCTCATCACCCTCCACCGCCTCCCGGCTCATCCACGCCTCACACGTGCTCGCTCCGTAGGAACAGTTGATGATCCCCACCGCCACCTTCATTTCCTGCGACAACTTCCTCGCGAAAAAATACCCCACCGCCGAAAAATCCCCCGCACTCTTAGGCGAACACACCGCCCACTCCCCCGCCACCGAATCCTGCGGCTCATCCCTCATCGTCCACTCCGCCGAAAACTGCCGGATCTGCGGATGATTCGCCGCCGCGATCTCCTCCTCCGCGTCCCTAACCCCCGCATACGAACGCTTCTCCGTCGATGCCATCGTGAAATCCATGTTGGATTGCCCGGAACACAACCACACCTCTCCCACCATCACATCCTTCAGCTCCACCACGTTCATTCCCTCGATCCTCATCACATGCGGCCCGCCACCCCGCATTGCCGGCAACCTCACCATCCATCGCCCGTCCGCACCCGCCGTCGCCGATCCCTCAACCCCAGCCACCGAAACCCGCACCCGCTCCCCAACATCCGCCACACCCCACACCGGAACCGCCTGATCCCGCTGCAACACCAGATGATCCTGAAACAACGAGCCAACCCTCACCTCCGCCATCACCGGCATGGCTGTTAGAAAAAGAGTCGCCGCTGGGAAAAATCGAAACATGAATCAGCTTCCTCGAATCTCTCGAAATCGTCACCTCACCCATGCGGGTAAGCTCACCGCTTCACCGCGGCGAAATGGCTCCGGCTGAACGCGATCTTCTGATCCCGCCCCGCCCCCGGATGCTCCCGATGATACCGATCCACCGGCTCCAGCCGCCGCAACAATCCCACCCCGTTCGCCATCTGGATCGCCAAACCCGGCCGCGCGTTCACCTCGATCATCAACGGCCCGATCGTCTCATCAATCATCAAATCCACCCCGAGATATCCCAACCCCGTCATCTCCTGGCAAATCACCGCAATATCCAGAATCTTGTCCCAATCCGGAATCTGAATCCCTAACAACGGAATGCCCAGATCCGGATGGATCGTCACCGGATGCCCGTGATGCACAGCCCGAACCGTTAGACCCGTCGCAATGTCGATCCCGATCCCCAGCGCTCCCTGATGCAAATTCGCCCGCCCGTCGGACTCCCGAGTCGCCGCACGCAACATCGCCATCACCGGATAGCCGTGCAACATCACGATCCGGATGTCCGGCGCACCCTGAAAACTCAAATCCGTCAAAACCTTCGCCGGACGCACCCGATACTCCACCAACGCACAATCCCGCTTCCCGCCAAGACTGAACAACCCCGCCAGAATGTTGGAAACATGATGCCGCAGCTCGTCTCCGCTCAACTTCGCACCGCTCGGCTTCACATAATCCTTCCCGTCCCGCCCATCGATCACCAACACACCCTTCCCCCCGGACCCTCGCGCCGGCTTCACCACAAAAGCCGGACGATCCGCCAGCCTCTTCTCGATCAACGCCGTGTCATGCGGCGACTGGATCACCGCATACGTCTCCGGAACCGACAACCCTTCCGCCTCCGCCAAAGACTTCGTCCGCAGCTTATTGTCCACCAGATCATACAACCGCCGCGGATTGTTTGGCAGCAGGAACCTCGCGTTCCGCATGTTGATCCCCACCACACCCAACTCCCGCAACTCCGAAGGCATCCTCATCCACCGGTGCCACCAGCGGCTCGGGCGTTCCTTCGTTGTCGGCTCGGCGGACTCACTCATGCAACGATCTCAAGCCTCGGAAAAACTCTTGAACCGGATCAACTCGGACAACCGGTAACCCGTATACCGCCCGATCAGCAAAATCCCCGCCAGCAACACCAGCAACAGCTCCGGAAAATAAAACGCCCAATACTGCACCTGCCCGATACTCATGAAAAAAAACGCCAACACCGCTACGAACACCGACCCTGCCACCTGCGTGAGCGCACTCCGCTTGCCCTCCTCCTCCCAAATCAACGACATCCGCTCGATCGTCCACGCAAGAATGATCATCGGAAACAACGTGATCTCCACACTCGATCCAAAGCCCATCCGATGGCTCAACACGCTCATCAGCATCATCAGCAACGTCACGATCACCACACACGCCGCCACCCGCGGCACCACCAACAGATTCAACCGCGAAAGCAGGAACCGGAACCACAACCCGGAGGCGATGATCACCGTGAACATGATCAATCCCGTCTCCAAGGGAATCTCCAGCAGCGCCAACGCAAGCAACACCGGCATGAACGTCCCCAACGTCGAAATCCCCACGATGTTGCGCAGCAACACCACCACAAACGCACCTAACGGAATCAACACAATGTAACGGAAAACATCCCGCTGGTCCGCCGGCAGACTCAGTATCGTCGAAACGAACACCGAACGGTCGCTCAAATCCGTCAGCTTGTTCAGCGGGATCTGCTCCCGCGAAACCGTGAACGTCACCCGCGAATTCTCACCCCCCGTCACATCCAGCAACGGCCCGCCTCCACGATGCCACACGAAGATCGGCAGATTCTCTAACACCATCTCCGGCTGCTGCGGATCACGCACCTTCCAATACGCACCATCATAATACTCCACCAACGGAATCGGCGCTTGCGAACCCTCCTTCGTCGTCAGCTTCACCCCATACGCGATCCGTGCGGGAACTCCCGCCATCCCTAACAAATCTATCCCCATCGCGATCACCGTCCGCTCCTTGAACTCCTTCTCGTAATGCCGCCGCACCAACACCACCTCCTGCGAAGCGCTCTCAGACTGCAACTGCCGGAAAAAATCCACGAACAACGCCTCGGGATCGGACGACAATCCCTTGCTCTGCGCCACCACACGCCCCGCCGCATCCGCAACCTCCGCCGGCAAACCCGGAATCTCCGCCACCGGCGGCGCAACCTCGGACGGCAACGGCTCCGCTCCACTGCTCGCATTCGGCGGCACCAACACCCCGTAATACAACGACTGCAACTTCTCCCGCGAATCCGCCGTCCATACCGCCGTATATTCGGATCCCGCAGGCTCCGTGAAATAGCTGTAACCCAACGATCCCGAGTCCAACCGCGCGCTCTTGTTGATCGCGTTCGCCGGCAAAGACAACCGCGCCTTCACCTTTCCACCGGTCGCAAAAAACGAAACCTTCGCCTCCACCAGCCACTCATACAACCGGTCCGCCTTCCAAAACGGCATCCCGATCGTTCGCACCTTGTAAAACGACAATCCGGCACCCACCGCAATCAGCACGAAAACCGCAAACAGGAGCTTGACCCGTGAACTCATGATATTTGTGAAATCCGGAATCCTCCCCCTCAGCGAAACACCTTCTTGTCCGCAAGATAGGTCCTGCCCGGATCAACCCAACCCAGCTCCTTGATCGTCGTCCGCCCGATCAAAACCGGACTCAACATGTTCCCACGGTTGTTCAACGTAAACTCCCCGCGCAACTTCCGCTCCCCAATCTGAAAGGAAAGCCTCACCACCTCACGCGCCACCGACTCGCCACCCGGCTCCTTGATCTTCGCAACCCGCACCAACGGCGCTTCAATCCGTGTCCGCTCCGGCTTCTTCTTCCCCGGATCCGTCACAATAAATCGCACCCACTTCTTCCCGTCCCTCTCGAACAACTCCTTCTCCTCCGCATGGATCGAACTCGTCAGCGCCCCCGTATCCAGCTTCGCCTGCAACTTCTCCTTCACCCCGTTGATCAAAATAGACTCGCGCCACCCGAAAATCTGAACCCGCTCCTCACCCACCGGCAACGCCACCGCGGCCTTCTCGGCATCCGCTTCCTCCATCGCCGCCTCATCATCCGGATCCACCGGCTCAGCCTTCTTCTCCTCATCCTTCGCAACCTCTTCCTCCGGCTTCTTCTCCTCGGACGGCGGCGTTTCCTGCACCGGCGTCGCCTCAGCATTCTCCGCTTTCTCCGCCGGAGCCCCGGCCTCCTCTCCGATCGCCATAGGACAAACAATTCCTAACAAACCGATCACCAGCGCCAAAAAGACACTGACACCAGCGGAACGATGGATTTCTTGAGGGCTCACGCGGCGCGACTATCACCACCCGAAAACCCGTCTGGCAACGGAAATCCATGCACACCCGGCCAATTCCCCCACCCAATTCCCAAAATCCCCCCTCCTCCCCATTTTCCTCATCGGCAGATTGCCGATTGCACTGCCCGAATGAAATGCCAAGCTGCGGCGACAAATTCATGACTACCGAAAACTTGCAGGAACAGATCGCGGAAACCAGCTCATGGATTCCCGCAGTGAAAGAGGAAATGGCCCGCGTCCTCGTCGGACAGGAATCCCTCGTCGACCGCCTCCTCATCGGCCTCCTCTGCAATGGCCACATCCTCCTCGAAGGCGTCCCCGGCCTCGCCAAAACTCTCGCCGTCAAATCCCTCTCCGGCTCACTCCACGCCTCCTTCGCCCGCTTCCAATTCACCCCGGACCTCCTCCCAGCCGACCTCGTCGGCACCATGGTCTACCACCCCCAGGAAGCACGCTTCGAACCCAAACTCGGCCCCATCTTCAACAACCTCATCCTCGCCGACGAAATCAACCGCGCCCCAGCCAAAGTCCAGTCCGCCCTCCTCGAAGCCATGCAGGAACGCCAAGTCACCCTCGGCGACCGCTCCTACCCCCTCCCCCAACCCTTCCTCGTCCTCGCCACCCAAAACCCCATCGA
>SXGQ01262209.1_pt1 | contig 16818 bp, 11 predicted proteins | sample 3178371 | NCBI WGS metagenome assembly SXGQ01 (sample SAMN11356859, study PRJNA531348) | freshwater metagenome | isolation source: freshwater sample F1-20 | place: China: Fuxian Lake, Yuxi | collected 2017-12-25
CAAAGGCCATTGGACAGTAATCTTTGTATACTACCGCCGTGTTGAGTTTGTAGGTTTCGGTGAGTTTGATGACCTGAGTCGAAAGGGATGAAAAGTGGGTTCTTGCCGAAGCAATATCCTTTGATGCCTTTATTTTGGCCGTTGCATCGGATAGTCCAGACTTTATTTTTTCCCATTTCGCATTGTCTTTTCCTGTTCCATCGGCACTTACCTTAACCAAAGCTTGGGCAAGTGTTTGTACGGCTTTCGCGGGCATTTGATCTTTGACCAAATTGTTTTTTATGAGAAAATACGATTCGACAACATCCGTGAGTTGCTTACTAAATGCCTCTGAAACTTCCACTTGCTGCGTGTTGCTGCGGTTAAGTAGGCTAGGTTTGCCGGAAAGCTGGGCAGAGGCATCTAGCGCAAAAGCCCCGTAGGAAACGATTTCTTCGCCTGCTTTTAGCCCTGCCGTGATTTGGTAATTTTCACCTAGGCGATTGCCAAGGGTTACTTCTCTCATCACAAATTCTGGAAGAGACGCGTTAGGTACTTTTACGTATACAATTGAACGCTTTCCTGACCATAACACGGCGGTACGGGGCACCATGACTTCAGCCAAGCTTCCTGTAGTTCTGGTTTGAATACGCGCAGTTACAAACATTTCCGGCTTCAGGGTATTGCCCACATTACGAATTTCTGCCCGCACCGAAGCTGCGCGCGTGTTAGCATTGATTAGTGGATCCAGAAAAGTAACTTTTGCAGTCAACGTCACTCCAGGCTTTCCAGCCACGGTAAACTGAATTTCATCTCCTAAAGCCACAAAAGGCAGGTCGGATTCATATACATCCAGCAGCAGCCAGAGACTATTCAAGTTGGTGACGGTGAAAAGCACCGCGCCCATGGAAACATAATCACCAACGGAAACATTTTTTTGCAATACAACACCCGACTGATCGGCAAAGATGTCCATCCGCTCCTTTACTTGGCCACTGCGTTCGATTTCCGCGATTTGTGCGGCACTCAACTTCCAAAGGCTAAGTTTTTCCTTGCTAGCTTGGTAGAGCTGAGGGAAAGCTGCTTTTGTTTTTGCTGCTTCTAGCAACTCCTTTTGAGCGGTGAGTAGTTCTGGGGAATAGACCGTGGCAATCCGCTGTCCTACTTTGACCTGTTCACCAGTGAAGGTGACAAACAATTTCTCAATTCTTCCAGGGAATTTTGCTGTCAGGGAAGCGCTTTCTCGTTCATCGGCTTGAAGCTTACCCGATAGAAGCAACTCCTTTTTGGCTTGCGAACCACCTACCACGAGGGTTTGTACCTGTGCCAAGGCCATGGCTTCTTCAGTCATTTGAAGGGCCTGTGGGTTGCTACTACCTTCGGATTCTTGATCTGCTGGTATCAGGTCCATGCCACAAATGGGGCAATCGCCAGCTTCTTGGAGCCTGATTTGAGGGTGCATGGAGCAGGTCCAAATGGAAGGTAAGCCTTCTCCCTCCTCATGTGTGTGTGTGTCCTTCTCTGCTGAAGTAATCGCACGAAATCCCCATCCTAGGACTAGTCCTACGACCAAGATAAGTGCTAGCTGGGCTATTTTAGTTGAAAAGATATTTTTCATGGCTTGTTCGGATTAGAAGGTGAAAGGCTTGGCGAATGCAAGGCATCCAGTTGTGCCAAACTTTGGTGCTGCTGGTAAAGAGCATTGAGTTTTTTTCTACGGTAATCTAGCAGTAGTTGTTGAGTTTGGATAACCTCAGAAAGTGAAAGGTTACCTACAGAATAGGTGGTTTCCATGATTTGAAGCTGCTGCTCCACCAAGGCTACTTGTTCTTCGTAGAGATTGAGGAGGCGCTCACTTTCTTCCCAATCGCGAAAGGCGCTGGCCCATTGTAGAGTAAGATCGTTGGCTGTTTCCTCTTGCTGCATCGCTGCCCCATTTTTTAGGTAGTCAGCCTGCTTTATTTTAGCGGATATTTTTTTACGGTAGATGGGTAGGCTTAGGGTCACCATGGGCATTACCATGTCTTTACCTCCCATGGGCATGCCGCTTTCAAGTCTTGAGCTGAAGGCCATGTAGTTGACCCCAGCACCAAGCATGGGTTTGCCTTCTAACTTAGCCATTTTTGCTTGCTGCGAAAAGGCCATTTGCTCGGAAGCATACATTCCAAGCATAGGATTGCTTTCTTTTATTTTCTCCAAATAGTCTTGCTTGTCAAGTGGGAGTTTTGCCCTTTCCCAAGCTGTAGGTAAGATGAGATCAGCTTCAATTGGACGATTGAGCAGCTGCTGAAACTGGTACTGAAGAACTTCCTTATTGGCTTCTAGCTGCTGCAGGGTGGATTCGAGTTCTTTGATCTGTAACCTCATTTGAAGTATGGCTGCTAGGCCGCCACTGTTCCCCGCCATCGGAAGGGATGACATGCCCGAGGACAAGCTAGATGCTCCCTGCATTGTACTTGGGGAAGCCGCCCCCATACCTGACATTTGGTTTGTACTGGAAGTTGCCTTGCTATCATTGGCTAGGCGAAAATTGTTACTGGGCAGTGCAATCGAATTACCCGCTTGGTACTGCATCAGGGTAAGCGTTTCATACTTCATCAGGTATTCCAAGTTTTCTTGGGCAAGTTGCTGCTCCCCTTGCAGCAGGAGCAGCTGGTTCCAGGTAGATTTCACTTCAAAAAACAGTCGATTTTTTTCCTCCAAGAACAATTGGTAGTCGGCCTGACCCATGTGGTAAGCTTCTTCTTTTTGGGTGGCGAGCATCCCAAACCAAGGGAACATTTGCATCAGCCTAAAATCGGCTGTTTGGTTACCCATATACCGCTCCATGGGGCGTATGTATGCTCCAGCCTGAAGTTCTGGGTCAGGAAGGCTCGCTTGGTTGACCTGCTCCGCTGTTGCCTGATAGCGGGCATAGGCAGCCTTAAGCCCTGGGTTATTTTCCGCGGCCTGGAGGAGATAGTCTTCCAGTGTTTGTGCATGAAGTGGCCCTGTTCCGGTGTGTAAGAACAAAAGCATTGAAGCAAGGATATAAATTAAAATTCGCATCTGCTTGCCTATTGGTGCGTGCAAATTAGGTGTAGGGATGTGCTTATTTTTCATCGGATGTCTGATAAGTAGCCAAAGGGGCTTCTGTTCCCTTTTTATTTAATTTTCGTTCAGCCCACCAGCAATACAAAGTGGGCACAATAAATACGGTGGTGATTTCCAAAACCATACCCCCAAGGGCTGGGATGGCCATGGGTATCATGATGTCAGAGCCTCTACCTGTGGATGTGAAGATGGGGATTAGGGCCAATAGGGTAGTGGCTGTGGTCATCATGCATGGCAGGACACGGCGCTTTCCTGCCTCGAGTACTGCAGCCCGGATTTCATTCACGGAGCCAGGTTTCTTTTTTGCAAAGCTTTGATCTAGGTAGGAGGCTACGACAACTCCATCGTCTGTGGCAATACCAAATAGGGCAATGAATCCCACCCAAACCGCCACACTTAGGTTGTATGCTTTCATTTGGAACAAGTCCCGCAGGTTGGTTCCCCAAAGGTCAATGTTTAAGAAACCATCCAATCCTACCAGCCAAAGCATCAAGAATCCACCCGAAAAGGTCATGGCAATGCCTGTAAACACAAATAGCGTGGTGGAAATTGCTTTAAATTGAAAATAGAGCAACAAGAAGATGAGTACGAGGCAAAGGGGAACCACTAGCCCAAGGCGTTTTTCGGCACGCACTTGATTTTCATAGGAACCGGAAAATTCAAAGCGGACACCTTCAGGTACGGTAAGTTCTCCCGAGGCGATCTTCTCAGCCAAATAGGCTTTGGCATCCTCAACAACGGTTACTTCGGAGAAGCCTTCGTTTTTGTCCAAGAGGACAAACCCAACCAGAAAACTATTTTCCCCTCGAATCATATCCGGCCCTGGACGGTATTCAATGTCGACTAGCTGACCCAAGGGGATGTAGTTTCCAAGGGGGGTGGGGATTTGCAAATTCTCAATTGACTCTGGATCGTCTCTGAATTCTCGTGCATAGCGCACGCGTATGGGAAAGCGCTCTCGGCCTTCAACCGTGGTGCTAAGTTTCATACCACCGATTGCCGTCTCGATAAACTCCTGTACATCGACTACATTCAAGCCGTAGCGAGAGATTTTGTCCCTGTCAATGGCCAGTTCTAAGTAAGGTTTCCCCACGATCCGGTCTGCAAATACTGCCTCCTTTTTGACGGAAGGAATCTCCTTTAAATAGCCTTCTAACTTTAATCCAAAGGATTCAATCGTTTCTAAATCAGGCCCATACACTTTTATTCCCATTGGGGCTCTCATGCCTGTTTGAAGCATAACTAAGCGTGTTTCTATGGGCTGCAGCTTGGGTGAGCTAGTAACTCCAGGTAGTTTGATTACAGCGAGGATCTCTTTCCAGATATCGTCTGGGTTGCGGATATGCGCTCTCCACTGTCTGAAATATTCTCCTGAGTCATCGGGCTGCAGTTGAGTGATGTCCAACTCCTGGAGATTCATGGTATTGGGGTCGTAATAGCCTCCATTTTTAAGCAGGTATTTTCCCTCCTTCATGGCGAAGCGAAGCCGCTTTCCTTGTGCATCACTGAGGTATTCGGACTTGTAGTTGATTGTATTTTCATACATCGTGATGGGTGCCGGGTCAATGGCCGTTTCAGCCCTACCCGCTTTGCCTACTACCATGTCTACTTCAGGTATAGCAGCCACGAGCATGTCTAATTTTTGGAGTATCTCTTTATTTTCTTGCATACCCGAGTGGGGCATGCTGCTGGGCATGAGTAGAAAGGTTCCTTCGTTGAGTGATGGCATAAATTCCTTACCTAGCCCAGGGAAAGTATGGGCCATTCCCGACCAAAGCGCGGTGGGTCGGATGTTGATACCGACTAAATCAAACGTTTTGGGTACTATTCCAAAAATACGTCCAAAGCCCAGCCAAACGGTTAATCCCAAGCTGATAATGAGCAGAGGAAAGAGTAAGAAGGTACGCTTGTGGTACAAGCACCAGGTCAACAGGCCTGGGTAAATTTTAATAAAGCCTGCAAATCCTCCAAGTACCAGACCCAGTAAAAGATTGATAAAGAGAAAATTAACGACGGTACTAACCGATACACCCAAAGGCATCCAGAGCGTGGTGAGTAGCCAAGCAACGAATAGCATGGTGGTGTATAATAGGGCATTCGCCTTGTGTTTCTCTACCTGCACTGGAAAATGGAATGCCAAGCTATGTATCAGTCCGTAGCTAAACAGCAAGGCTCCCGCCCATGGCCAAACGAGAATTGCCAGGATAGGTCCGAGCAGCAGTAGGCTGTAGTAGAGGTACCTATTTACTTTGCTGGATAGGCTTTTCCAGTTGAATGCCCAATGGGTAAAGGCGGGCAATATCAGCAAGGTAATGATTACCGCTGCGATCAAGACGAAGGTTTTGGTGTAAGCGAGGGGACCAAATAGCTTGCCCTCTGCGGCTTGAAGGGTAAATACAGGCAGAAAGCTGATGATCGTGGTACCCACCGCGGTTAGGATAGCACCCGATACTTCAGCAGAGGCTTTGAACACTGTCTTTCGTATAGACTGCCCTTTGGGTGCTCGTTCGAGGTGGCGGAGCGTGTTTTCATTCAGGATAATTCCCAAATCCACCAAGGTACCGATAGCGATTGCAATGCCTGAAAGAGCCATGATATTGGCATCAACCCCAAAGTAGCGCATGAAGATGAAACACATCAGCACTGCGAGGGGTAGCAAGGCCGAGATAAGTAAGGAAGCACGCAGATTTGCCACCATAAATAGGATAACCAAAATGGTTACTAGTATTTGTAGATTGATGGCTTCGTATAACGTTCCAAGGGTCTCGTAAATCAGGCCTGAGCGGTCGTAAAATGGAACTAGGGTGAGTTTGGATACCGTGCCGTCTGCTAGAGTTTTGCTTGGAAGACCAATAGATAGTTTTTCAATCTCCTTTTTAACGCCTTCGATTACCTCTAGGGGATTGTCCCCGTAGCGGGCGATAACCACGCCACCTACCGCTTCAGCCCCTCCTTTATCCAAGATACCGGACATGTTGCGTGGCTGCGGTCCAACGTTGACTCGAGCTACATCTTGGATGCGTATGGGCACATTATTTGTTACTTTGACGACGGCTTTGTCTAGGTCGGCTAGCTCATCGATGTAGCCCAAGCCTCGGATGTAATAGTCTACCTTGTTGATTTCGATTGAGTTGGCTGAGACGTCGAGGTTGGACTTGCGTACCGCATCCATGACCTCCATGAGACTTACGTTATAAGCTTTTAGCGCTGCAGGGTCAATGTCGATTTGGTATTCCTTGATGTAGCCTCCCACAGAGGCCACTTCAGCAACGCCTTCCACTGCCGTGAGGGCATAGCGGACGTAGTAGTCTTGGATGGTTCGTAGCTCCTCGGGATTCCATCCGCCGCTAGGATTACCTTCATCATCACGCCCTTCCAAGGTATACCAATACACTTGGCCTAGCGCAGTGGCATCTGGCCCAAGCTTGGGTTGTACGCCTTCAGGAAGTAATCCGGAGGGCAAGGAATTTAGTTTCTCTAGCACGCGAGAACGACTCCAATAAAACTCGATATCCTCTTCAAATATGATGTAGATGCTGGAAAACCCGAAGGCAGAGTTAGAACGCACACTTTTGACCCCAGGAAGACCTAGGAGTGAGGTGGTGAGGGGATAGGTGATTTGATCCTCCACGTCTTGCGGGGAGCGACCCATCCATTCGGTAAAAACGATCTGTTGGTTTTCTCCAATATCTGGAATGGCATCCACAGCCACTGGGTCACGGGGAAAGCTTCCCAAGTCCCAATTGAAAGGTGCCGTAGCCAATCCCCAACCTACAAAAAGCAGGAAAAAGAGGACTGTAATAAGCTTGTTTTCGAGAAAATAATTAATGATGCGGTTAATCATAATTCAAGGAGATTAAATGAAAATTTTTCCAAATGCCGCTTGGCGAATGGAATGACCTTGGGCTTAGAGGAAACAAGCCCTTCCTTGAAATTAAATCAAATAAGCTTCGTACAGGAGCTGAAGGTCCTGTGGAGGAGAGGGGGAACAGTACTGCGGATTAGCTCCGATTGCCGTGATGAAAAAATTAACATCAAATGCAAAGGTTTGTAGAAGTACAGTTACAAAAGGAAGATCAAACGAATGATCTAAGGAGCTGAGCTGAAAGTCATCATCCACTTGTAGGTGTTGGGTGGTGTTTTCGCAACATGAAATTGGATCGGGGATGGAAGCGTCATTTTGTTCTTCGGGCATTTCCATTCCGCAGTCGAGGTGTTTTTGTCCAAAACCAACGGCTGACTCCATTTCATGTCCCATGCACCAATGGGTCGTTTTGGCTATCCCCACGGTAGAGAACAGCAGAAAAAACGCTAAGGCTATGGAAATGAAAGCTTTCACACTACAAAAGTACGTATTTTTTGTAAAAAAAGTTCTTTCTTACTTTTTTGTTGAATTAAAGTTCCACGATAACTAGCATTAACTTTCCAATTTATCAAGGAATAATCTAACTGAGTGAACTTCACTTCTGGCTGAATTCCTCAAACCACAGTGGCTATAAATCCTGCTTTAAGCACAACTTTTCGGATGTCTTCAGCATCTAAAGAGTTCGTCTCTACCGTAAGTGTCTTGTTTGGATCTTGCAGATCTACAGCCCAATTGTAAATTTCTGCCTGCTCGTTAAGTTTAGGGCCCACTTTAGATAGGCAGTTGCTACACTGTATATTCGTTTTAAAGCTTAATTTTTTCATAGATAAGGTAGTAATTAATGATTATCAAATTTACTGAAATGGGAGGTGGACTGTGAACCGACAACTACTGACCATTCCTTTAACTTAATTTCTTTGTTTTCAAGCGTAAGCTATTTGTGACCACGGATACTGAGCTCAAGGCCATAGCTGCTGCTGCTATCATCGGATTCAATAGAAAGCCAAAGGCTGGGTAGAGTAGGCCTGCAGCAATGGGAATCCCGATTATATTGTAAACGAAGGCCCAAAATAGATTTTGCTGAATCCCCCTAATAGTAATCTTAGAAAGCCGGAATGCTTGAGGAATTTTTTCCAAATCCGAGGTAATTAACGTAATCATGGCTACATCCATGGCGATGTCTGATCCTTTTCCCATGGCAATACTAACATCTGCCTGGGCTAAGGCCTCGGCATCATTGATACCATCGCCTACCATCGCAACGACTAAGCCTTTTTGCTGAAGATCCTTAATGAATTTGGATTTCTCTGCTGGCAAAGCCTCTCCTCGATAATTGATAATACCTACTTGCCTAGCTACTGCAGCTGCTGTAATTGAATTATCGCCAGTAAGTAGATAAACCCCAATGCCTTCCGATTGCAACTCCCTGACCATCCGCGCAGCATTGGTTTTCACTTCATCTACAATGCTAAGCAGTGCTAAGGCTTGCGTTTCGTTACCCAGCCAAACAAGCGTTTTTGCCTCTTTAGTCCATTCTTCAGCAGCCGAAGCCAATGCACTGGGAATCTTGAGTCCCTGGGAAAGTAAGTAATTTCTGTTGCCTACAAGATAGCTTTTTCCATCCACCATTCCTTGAATTCCATGACCAGATCGTTCTTCAACGGCAGTTACCCCCAAAGCTGGAAGCCCTTTTTCTGCAAAATGATTCACTACCGCTTCCGCCAAGGGGTGTGCTGATTTTTTTTCTAAGGCCATCAAGATCGCTTCTTGAGTAGCAGAAGAAGGAAGCGAAGGATCTTTTGTGGTGAGTACCTGGACCACTTTAGGTTTACCTTCTGTCAGGGTACCTGTTTTGTCTAGCACGAGCGCGTTTACCCGATGAGCCAATTCCAAACTGGTAGCATCTCTGATAAGGAGTTGTTTTTCTGCACCTTTACCTATGCCCACCATCAATGCGGTGGGAGTTGCCAATCCAAGGGCACAAGGGCAGGCGATTACTAGCACCGAAACCGCCGAAAGAAGGCCATACGGTAGCGCATGCTCACCACCAAAGACCATCCATATTCCGAAGGTTAGCAGGGCGATACCCAGAACGATGGGTACAAAAATTCCGGCAATCTTATCCACCAGCTGCTGCACTGGCGCTTTGCTTCCTTGGGCTTCTTTTACGCGATGAATGATCTGTGCAAGGAGGGTGGCTTTACCGACTTTTTCGGCGACAATTTCCAAACTCCCTTTTTGGTTGAGGGTGCCTGCAAAAACATGGTCTCCTTTTTCCTTCCTAATCGGCAAAAACTCTCCGCTTAGCATGCTTTCATCTAGGTAGCTATGTCCTGCTTGAACGTGTCCATCCACAGGCACTTTCTCCCCAGGTTTAACTAGGATCAAGTCGCCAAGTCGAACATCTTCTAACAAAATTTCCTCTGGTTGTTCGTCGGAGATTCGAGTGAGAGTTTTGGGTTGTAGGCCGATTAGCTTTTTGAGGGCAGCACTTGTCTTGGTTTTGGCACCTTCCTCAAGGACTTTTCCTAAAGAAACAAAGACCACAATGACAGCGGCAGCTTCAAAGTATACGTGGGGAGCTAGGCCTCTGCTGTACCAATAGTTAGGAAATAGGGTACTGAATGCAGAAAATAGAAAGGAAATAGTGATACTGAGAGCCACGAGGGTATCCATACTCGCTTTTGCGTGGCGTAGTTGCTTCCATGCATTCGTGAAAAAGTGTCTTCCAAAATAGAATAGAACAGGAATACAAAGATTGAGACTGATCCAACGGCCTGGAATCCAGTCCATAAAAAACATACCCAATATCACAATTGGAAGGGTTACTATCCCAGCACCTATTGTTTGTTTTTTGAGTTGGCTGTATTTTAATTCTTGCGCTTCCCATACCGACTCGTGGAGTTCTTTCGAGCTGATTACTATGCCATAGCCCACATCTTGTAGCACGTGGTCGATTCCTTCCACTGTGATCAGCTGCTCGTCAAATACCACCGACACTGTGGTGGTGGCATAGTTGACAGTTGCAGATTGAATTCCAACAGTATGAGAAAGGATGGTTTCCACACTAGATGCACATGCGGCACAGGTCATTCCCATGACGGGAAAAGTTTGTTTACTTACCGAAGGCATTAATTTTGACATGTAGGGACTTCTATTGGAATGATTGCTCTTGATGCATCCAAAACACCTAGCCTAAAGAGCTACCAAAGTAGGTTACAAAAAAGGGATTTAAGGAATTTTATAACACAAAAAAAACTCCCTGCGTTCCAATTATAGAAGACAAAGGGAGCTTTTGAGAATGTAGGTACCCACTAATTACATTTCTAAAATACCTTGGATATCCTTGGCTAATCCAAATAGGACTAAAATGTCTCCTGATTCAATTTTAGTACCTCCATTGACCACACCAACCACTTTCTTAATAATGGATTTTTTGCCCAACATGTTGGTTCGTTCGATCTCGTGAATGATGGTGATTACCGTAACCTTATACTCTTTACGGAGATTTGTCTCTTCCAAGGTCATTCCAACGTAGCGTTCGGGGGTTTTGACTTCAATCACATTGTAGTCATCCGAAAGATCTAGGGAGTCGAGCACATTTTTCATCTGCAGTCGTTTTGCCATGCGCTCGGCGGAGTCTTCTTCTGGATGTATGATCTCTGTTACACCAATGGCTTTGATGACCGTCTCGTGAACATCGTTGATGGATCTGCTAATCAATCGGGCCACATTGAGTTGCTTGAATATTGCCGTGACCATGATGGAAGCGCCTACATCTTCACCGATAGTGATGATGACCGCATCACATTCCTTGTAGGGGAGAGTTTTGACGGTTACACTATCCGTCGCATCCATAAGGATGGCATGTGTTATTTTGTCTTTGACCTGTTCAATTTTTACTTCACTGGAATCTACTCCAATGACTTCATGCCCCAATTCGGTCAATCTTGCAGCGAGAAAGCCTCCAAAGCTTCCCATACCTACGATGATATATTTCATAGTATTCTTTAATTAAGAGATAAATACCCCTTCCTGCGGGTACTTGTAGCGCAGTGAACGGGTTTTTTTGATAAATGCAACTAATACAGTTAGGGTACCTACCCTTCCTAAAAACATAATTAAGGAAATCACTAGTTTAGATCCGGTGGTGAGTTTGGCGGTGATACCCAAACTCAGCCCCACGGTGGAGAATGCGGAGAAAACTTCAAAAGCAACATCTAATACATTCAATTCAGGATTGAAGAATAACACCAAAAACACGCCTAATCCGATCACGATAAAGGACAGTAGCATTACTGCAAATGATTTTCGAACTGTTTCAGGATCAATTTGACGATTAAATACCTCAACGCGATCTTTCCCCTTTGCAATGCTAATCGCATTCAATACGGCAACAGCAAATGTGGTCGTTTTGAGGCCGCCCCCAGTAGAACCTGGAGAAGCACCTATCCACATAAGAATTAAATAGATTAACACGGTAGGAACGGCTAGCTGGGTCATGTCGACTGTATTGAAACCAGCGGTTCGTGGGGTAACAGATCCAAAGAAGGCCGTTACAATTTTACCATATCCTTCTAAGCCTGCAAGTGTATGTCTCTCCTCAAAAGTCCAAAAAGTTAAAAATCCTACTACTAACAAAATGAAGGTAGTTACAGTAGTCAAACTCGTGTTGATATTAAAAATCCGTGGTGTATGGTGGTAAAATGAATCTTTTTTGGTAACCAAATTATACCAATTGCTGCAAATTCTTTTTGCCACCTGGGCATAGGACACAATCACTGGAAAGCCGATTCCTCCTACAATAATGGAAATAGCCAACATAAGATGTACATGGTATTCGGTACGAAATCCAACTTCGTAAAGGCCATTAGTCAATGTAGAGAAGCCCGCATTGCAGAAGGCAGAAATGGAATGGAATAGTGCGAAAAAAAGGCGATCAGCGACAGAACTAAATAAATCGCCATCTACAATAAAAAAAATACCGCAGGCAATCAACAGTTCGAAGCCTAGGGTAAATAGGATGATTTTGATCAGGGTTGAACCAATTTTACTGATGTTATCTTCATTGATGTAATCTTTTAGAAAAAGCTGGCTTTGAAGCGATTGGCTTCCCTTAAAGAAAAATCCAAAAAAGCTAGTGAAGGTCATCATGCCTAGGCCCCCAATTTGAAATAAAATCATGATGATTGTTTTACCCATGCTAGTAAATACCGTTGCTGTATCTACCACAATCAATCCGGTAACACATACGGCAGAGGTAGAGGTAAAGAAAGCATCTATCCAAGAAATTCCATCAACGGTGGAATTAGGTAGCATCAAGAGAAGTGTGCCTACCAGGATGACCATCAAAAAGCTCAATATAAAAATCATGGCTGGGTGGATTGCCATTTTGTTGATCCCAAGACTCATTCGGCTAAGTTCAATGAAAAATAGCAGGCATATTAGAATATTGGTAAGAATGGCCTCATACGCTTGAAGGAAAGTCCAACTTTCCAACCAGCTAAATTGTATAGCCGCTGAAAAATGCAAGAAAACTATGAGAAACCCCTCGAATTGCTTCCTACCTAGGCTAGCGTCTTTGTAGATGAAAAGTAGCCTGTAGAGGTAATTTTGACCCAATACAAAAAGTACAATTCCATATAGAAGGGAGTGGATTGGAAAAATCTCTTGATTTGGGAAACCCAAGTCAACTATCCAAACTAGGAAGATCAGCAAGGTGAAAATTACCCTGACGAAGCTGTTTGTTTTTCTGACCCACTGAAGGGCTAAAATTTGTTTGTCCGGATTTTTAAATAGCCCAGAGTAGCTCATTTCGTTCAATCTTGCGTCAAATGTAAATGAGATTCACAGGATTATCCACAAAATTCTTATTTATTAATTTTATGCTGCTAACTCTTTGGCTTTTGATTGACTTTTGAATTTCCAGTAGTCAATCAAGAAATATTAATTTCCATCCAAATGAACTTTAGTTCTAGCCTTAGTAAATGCACATTCATTAAATTAATTGGTGTTTTTTTATAAATTTTTAATCAATTTCTTAACTTGTAGGAACACTAACCGATCTACCTATGAAAAAAGTAAAATTCACACTCACAAGTATGTTGCTGTTGACATTCTTTTCTGCCACTTTATTGACTTCTTGTGGTGGCAAAAAGGAGGAAGCAACTGAATCTAAAGATTCTACAGAACAAGCAGCTGAGCATCCTGAAGGAGGAGAACATCCAGCAGAAGGTGGTGAGCATCCAAAAGATACTACATCAAAGGATACTCCTGCATAAACAAAAAAAAGAGGCTGTCAAATACAGCCTCTTTTTTTATTTATGATTTTCGCTGGAAGGTAAAGGTTGTAGGGGCTTTTACCTCTTTTCCATCCACCTCTAGATAGGGATACACCATGAAATTGATGGGGCCAGTGCTTGGGCCAGGATTCAATTCTAGGTCTCTTCCACGGGTAAATTCAATGCGATTGGCAGGGTGCCTCCCAAAATAGTATGTGGCTAATGCAGTGTATTTATTTGCTTCACTAATGTCTACAGGCCACCATTTGCCATCGGCATAGAACTCTGCCCAGCAATGGTAGCCATCCATTCCGCCCTCATTTCGGTCCGAAGGAATAGAAGCTCCTATGGCAAATCGGGCAGGAATGCCTACCGAACGAGCCAAAGAGATAAAGTAGGAATGGAAATCGGTGCAATTACCCGTTTTTGAATCGCATGCGTAGTTTGAATCTCCACGCCCAAAATCTCCAAACTTCATGTAACGCATCGTTTCAATGATGTAATCGTAAAGTCTGCGTGCTTGAATCAAGTGAGATTCATTTATTTTTTCACCTAGAGCCTCCTTTGCGATTTCTTCAAACCTTCCGCCAATGGGCATCAGTTTGTTTCCTTGCAAGTAAATGGAGGCATCGGGTAAAGACGCAACATAAGGGCCCTTTTCTTTTCGATCTACCGCATAGGATATCGAAATTGTTTGACCACTATTTTCAGGTCCCAATGCCAGATACAGGAACTCATTTCGATTTTCTTGATCTTTCAGCAACTTAGCGTTGGCAGGAACTTTTTTTTCGATGATTTTAACTTCTTGAAACTCGTCTGTTAATGCCATTGGAATCCATATTTCGGCGGAATGAGTTAGTGTGGGCACTGTGACCGTGTAATAAAACTCAAAACTATCTTTTCCTTCGAGTACCCCAAGAAGGGAATTATCTGCTTGTTCTAGGGGCATTTTATACCAGGTTTTGTCTTTGTTTTGTTTCCAACTGTAATAAGGCTTCCCATTCAATTTGTGCACGGAAGTTTGCGTGATGGCCATGGTCCCTGGGGTTCCTTCCATGAAAAAATCCACATCATATACGTCTCCTTTTTCATCAACTAAGTCCACACAAGCAAAATGGCTCTCGGGACCGAGGTTAGAAAGGTATTCTGTATGGACCCGGACCAACTTCATTTTCAAATCATGGTTTTCGTCTTTTACAGGGAAAAAACCTCCATTTTCCTGTGTTTTGAGGGAGATGTAGTTTTTTATTTCTTGCTCAATCTCTGCGATAGCTAAAGGGGAATCCGCTTTCTTTTCAATGGAATCCGGATTCTTGCAAGCCTGAAAGCCTACTAGCAAAAGGAAAGCAAGTAACATTCGGTGAGTGAGGCAGCTAGTTGTCATTGGGTAAGATTTAAGATTGTTTAGCCCAAAAGGGTGGATAGCACAAGGTAAAACAAAGAAGGACAGATGAGACAGCCCAAGCCTGTGTAAAAGGTGGCAGTGACTGCTCCATAAGGAACTAAACTAGGGTCTGTGGCTGCCAAACCTGCTGCCACGCCACTGGAAGTACCCATGATACCTCCATAAGCCATGGCAGCACCAGGCGAAATTAGGCCAATCCATTTGGCCAATATGGGAGTTAAAATGGTAACTGAGATGGTCTTGACCACTCCTGTACCAATGCTCAAGGCGATGACCTCGGAGGAAGCTCCGACAGCTCCTCCTGTGACTGGCCCTACGATGTAGGTGCAAGCTCCAGCTCCGATGGTGCAGAGGCTTACTGCGTCCCGGTAACCCATCATCCAACCTAAGGCCACACCCATACCAAAAAAGAGGCCAATTCCGAGAACTAAGGAGATCAAGCCTAGCATTCCACTCTTTCGAATCAACAGGAAACTAGCTCCAGTAGCAGTAGCAACAATAGCGAAATCACGAAACATGGAGCCTCCCAAAATCGACAATCCTTTGAAATAGGAGAGATCTGCTAGTCCTTGGTCTCCATCGGCAAGAACACCTCCCAGGTAGCCCAGAACCAATGCCAAGCCGATGGCCAAAGCTGATCCAGGAATACGTCCATTCAAGGCCTTTTTTGAAAACACATCTGTGGCCCAAGTAAGGATACCCACAATTAGGAAGGCGACAATCAGCCCATTCTTGTCGAGTATGACATCTAGCTCCTTCATTTTTCGGAATTTACTTGCTTGAGTAAGATTTTCACTACCACAAATGCAAGGAAGACTGGCAAGGTACCTGCTAAAAGTGCCAAAAGTCCAGATGAGAGAGCTGATTTCACATTCAAACTCGCCGCCATTGCAATCACGATTGGGATGTAGAGCTTGTTCCAGAAATCTAATCCAAAAGCAAACTCCTCATTCCACCCCATTTTACTCGTCACATACTCTTTGCTTACTAGTAAAAAAGCCATTGCAAATCCCACACCTCCCACATTGGCATCGATTCCTAGCCAGCTACCCAGCATTGCACCGCACCACATGCCGGAAATAAAACAAAACGAAAGCAGGGCTAAACCTTTAATCATGTGTTTAAAAATTGGGTTGGGTTACGAATTAGGAAAATAAGGGTTTTAGTTCATTCTTCACCACTTTACCCATTGCATTTCTAGGAAGGTCAGCTAAGATCTGATAGACTTTGGGGGATTTGTAGTTTGGTAAGCGTTCCTTCAGCCAGTCTTTTAATTCCACAAGTTCAAAGGATGATTCAGCCACCAAGACTGCGGCGACCAATTCACCCCATTCTTCATTGGGAATGCCTACGACCGCACAGTCTTTAATCGAGATATGGCTTCGAAGTACTTCCTCAATCTCCAAAGCAGAAATCTTGTAACCACCTGACTTGATGATGTCAATCGAATCACGTCCCAAAATACGGTAATATTCTTGTTCAACTACAGCGATATCGCCTGTTTTAAACCAACCATCTTCCGTAAAAGCTTTTTGAGTGGCTTCTTCCTTCCCCCAATAGGTGGCGAAGACTCCTGGCCCCTTGACTTGGATTTCTCCAGGTGTTCCGAGTGCTACTTCCTCGTAGGTTTCATTCACTAGACGAACAGCAACGCCGGACAAAGGTCGACCAATGAATCCAGTTCTTCGTTCGCCACGGTAGGGATTGCTGATGGCCATCCCAATTTCTGTCATTCCATAGCGTTCCAATAGTCGGTGTCCAGAAACTTCCTGCCAACGCTCCATCACTGAGGCAGGCAATGCTGCAGAACCCGAAACCATCAACCTAAAGTCACTCATACAGTCTGTAAGGGCTTTTCTCTTATTTTCTGAATATGAGTCAAATTCTGCAATCAATTTGAAATAGATGGTAGGGACAGCCATAAATACATTGACTTTTCCTTCCAAAAAGATGGAAAAAACTTCTTCAGGCTGGAAAGGATACAGAAATTGAAGGGTTGCACCTGCCCATAATGCGCAGCAAGTCACATTAACCAGCCCGTGCACATGGTGCAGCGGTAGGAGACATAAGGTATGGTCTGTGGCAGTCCATTCCCAGGCATGAATCAAGGTGGAGATCTGGGCTTCCAAGTTGGCATGAGTGGAAAGCACCCCCTTGGGTAAGCTAGTCGTACCGGAGGTGTACAAAATCAAAGC